>Ga0065711_1001996_pt1 | contig 39689 bp, 24 predicted proteins | sample Hoacrofraction12_FD_59098 | JGI IMG/M metagenome (GOLD analysis project Ga0065711, IMG submission 59098) | Hoatzin crop microbial communities from Cojedes, Venezuela - Epithelial fraction 12 v2 (version 2) | ecosystem: Host-associated > Birds > Digestive system > Esophagus > Crop | place... | reverse complement strand
CCCCCAGTCACAAGCAGACTTGGCATAATTATCTGGTTTTGTTTTGTACTAGAAGGATAACTAGAGTTGTGTAGAAGTTAATGAGTACATAACATCCCTCAGCCACACAGACACTCCAAGAGAAGCAACAGGACTTCTGGTCTGACTGCAGCCAGCCATCCTGTGTTGATGAAGCTAGCGGAGCGGTGACAAGCAGCCTTTGAATTCATCCTCTGTGCAGCAGCAAACTTCTACACTCAGAGTAAAGAGCACAACTGCACCAGTGGAGGGAGGAAACAGAGCAGTGAGGCCATTTTTCCAACCTTCCCCAGTTCATACTGCTTTATGGGTCTGGCTGGCTGCACTGTGGAAAGTATGCAACATCTACAGATATTTACAATGGTGTAGAGACAGAAATTAAGCAGGAGGAAGTCAGTCACACAGCCAGAAACTGAAATCCAGCACGGGGACTCCTGGTACCTGTCCAGATCACTCCTTTCTACCCTGCCCTCTCAGAACCTGGATCAGGCCAGAAGTGACAATTGAAGTATCTGAATGCCTCTGTCTTCCCTACAGCAAGACTTTTGTCTGGTTGCTCCTTCAGGGTCTCATTCAAGCTCTTGAACCAACACCATGACCACGTGTGGTGAATGAAGCAGACAGAGAAGAGGGCCAGAAACAAAATGACGCTGTTATTCTGCAGAGTATTTCTTGCAGGATCCAGGAGTGCGAAGCAATAAGGAGAAAGCTGTGTTCCATCTATAGCAGAATGCCTCACTTTGCTGTACTCTGCTTCTTGACTTGTTTGCTTGAACCTTTTTTTAACCGCCTCTTTGGGCTTTCCAGTGTGTGCAGACAGGACAAATATAGTGACTCACAAGTGAATACCTATTATTTAGTTGTTATATAAAGCCCACCAGAAAGCACCATGAATTCACATTTTAGGTTTGCTGGAAACTTTTGCTGGAAATTTGTTCTGGTCTGTTGCCGCCTCGCAGGGATCCTTTCTCACACACATCCCCCCCGCCCCCCAACACAAGCAAATGCTCAACATATTTTTAAATGAGTACAGAGAAACACTGTTAGTCACAGCAGTGACCACAGAAAAGCTTTTGCCTTTGAGATTCTTTTATTATTTCATACAGCTTTACTAGGTAACCTGTCATAACATAGGATACCATCTGTGCTTTACGTGTGGTGGCAGAGGTGGCAAGGAAATTTGTTGGGGCCTATTTTAGATACCAATTCTGGCTGCACATCATTCATAGAGTCATCATTCAATGACTTGGGTCCTGAGTTCCACTCTAATGATGAGGAGAGATCTGAGTCCCTGATAGTGTGGAACCTAGGACAGGCTGATAAATCAAAGATTACAATGAAAAAAGGTGAGGCATCTTTCTCCAGAGGGATAATGCCTGTGGAAACCCCCCTCTGCGAATTCATGCATCTCCACACGCCAGGCTGGAAAAGCAGAGAGGTACTGTTGAGTGGGCTCCCCTCCCTTCTGCCCCCAGCCATGAGGTAAAGAGGAGTCGTATGATGTAAAAAGGACATTTCTGCTTTTTTTTTCCAAAAAGGAAACTGAATGATCATGCCCAGCACTCCTCCAAAACTCCTGCGTAACTGGTATGATATGACCCTTTCCCATGCTCTAGCATAGGAAGCATTTTAGGAATTAATTTGCAAGAAAAAATCCACAAGATATAACAAGGTATATGCAGTAATGGCTGTACAACATGTATTCCATGGGAAAAACACAATAGGGCAAAGCACAGTGAAGACTGGAAAAAAAGCAAAAGAAATTTTGTCTGAGCATATATTGTGTGATGCTGTCAAAGCTGTGCAAGCAAGGCCAAAGCAATCACAAAGATACAAGGAGTATTTCTAATTTCTTGCAATCTGGAAGCGTATCGGCTTCATCTCCTTTTTCCAAAATTCTTGAGTCTAGCATTGTGAAACATGTCTGCTTGACAAGGGCAGGATTTGATTTAGCAAATAAAGTTGACAATTTGCATGTCAGAAATACAGCTATTCCTGGTAGCCTCAAATCTCAACTGCAGAGCTAATTTAACTCTTTCCATATAGTCTGGAAAAATGGCTATTCTGCCTCACTTATACTATGAACAGCTTTCACAAAAAGACCTACACAACCTATTCCATATATTGTGTAGTCATTAAAGGTCTATGGACTTATTGCAAAGGGTGACAGCATCACTTGTTATCTACATTTTTCATTTCTTTTTCCTGTGTCTCATTCTCATACCTACTGTGATAACAATAAAGGGCATTGCCGTGATTAAGTAATTTTTGGAATAACAAATACAAATAGAGTATTTATTAATCCAAAAATGAAGGACAAATTAGAGAACATGAGCTAATAGAAAGCTGTTTCCTGATACGGGAGCAAAGTGTCATTGCTGTGCCTGTCACTGCGTACCTGGAGTTCGGAGTTTGTTCTGCATGTGGTGCGTTACGAGCTGGACATAGTTAGGAAATGGGGATTGGCTGATTTTGAGGAGAGAAGCAGTGGGGACCCCAGAGATCTTTGCTTTTGTAATCAGATTAGCAGAACTCATCGGTAAGTGAGACAGAGCAGACTTTCCTTTGCTGATGAACTGCAGAACATGTGCTGGCCAACTCCATGTGCACAGCGATTTTAAAATCAAGGATGTTGACACACGAAGGTGTTTACTCATGTCTGCCTACTTGCAGCACTCAACCTGTGTGTCCACTGCAACTGCTACCATACCGAAAACACAAACATGAACAAGGAGCTGCTCTTCTTGGTGTACTTAAGCCCAAGCGCTGCAGAAAGCAGCAGTAATGATCTTGGCTGGCGGTCACAGCAGCCTCAGTGCACTGCATTCAGTAGAGTTCACATATGTGTCTCCCGAAGGACAGCACACGTTCAGATGTATCATGGAAAACAACAAAAGAGTACGTTTTCAAACTAAATTAGTATTTTGCTAATTGAAGTTACTTGGGAAGATGGTCTGCAGTGAGACCACTTCATACGCCCTGGGGCATCGGAGAAACATGCAGCCCATGAACAGATGTAATAGAGGGCTGACTTGGTTATGGCGCTGCCCAGCTCGAAACATAAATGTCTCCATGATAAGTGTATTCTTCTCTAATTTTTCTTATCTCATGGCCATTTACCCTATCATTGTCTAATTTCTACAGCACTATGTCCTGGGAAGCAATGTCCCGCCTTTTTTCTGCCCCCAATTCACACAGAGATTGGGACAAAAAATTGGTACAGAAGAATTTAACTGAAAATAACTGTGCTGATAACAGTGCATCTTCTGCCCTTTGAAATACACCTCAATAGTGGGAATGATCAGTTTTTAAATCAGTTCCATTTGTACACTGTGAGACTGAGGTAGTGTTTAATACTTCATTGTGTTTGTCACATCGAGGTGCCATAGAAGCCAAAGCCTCAGTGTAATTTGGAGGTGGTCAGCCCGTACTGCAAACTCCTGGTTAGGCAGATCACAGTTGGATGGTGATAATACTCTGGTACCATTGCTACAGGGACCTCTTGTACCATAAGCCAGCCAAGCTCCACCACCTTCTCAGCTGCGAACAGCAGAACTGGAAGTTTGGCAATGAACTGCTCTAGAGAAGAACAAGGCAGAAAAACTGCGGAACAGAAATAACGGAACTGCTAAGCAAATCTGTATTTAGGCCAGATAGCACCCTATACTTGATCCGGCTTTTAAAAAGGATTCATGATCCTTAATTGCTACAGGTGGGGAGTGCTGCCTGCTAACTGGGGCAGGGCCTCAAACTCTGGGTACTGTAAGCTCAGTTTTTCCCCAACATCGGGACATTATGCAACCAATCAGTCATCCCTTGCATTCCTTTGGCCCAGCTTTAAATTGGGAAATCACAGCTAGGAAGAAACAGGATACAGAATCATCTTATATTAGAGTATAATTGCACTTCTGCAGTTCCATTCAGCAGGGAATCTCATGGCAATACTGAGTCTTCTCTGAAGCCCATGGTCCTGCTGGGTGGTTGCGTTCTGTTTTTTTCTCCTTTATCCACATCATCTTTCACCTTCCCTGTTCTTCACCCTACTTCTTGCATACTGCATGGCAAACCTGTATTTTAATATGGCAAACATCCACATTCCTGGAAGACAGTTTTCAGCATAATGAGTTGCCTCACACTTGTCCTATGCCCTTTCCAGGATGACTGTCACATTAGTCCTCATGTCACTACTGCCTTGACAAACACCACTGAGGTCAGGAGACAGTGCAAGTTAAACATTGATGAACCCACACCACAAAATTTCAGCCTGGCCTTTTGCACTGGGGATCCGAATCTACTACTCATGAGCCCCACCAGTCTATGAAAACCCTGCTCTGTCTCTGCCTTGGACTGATGCTGAGATGAAAACCAACGGCTAGCAAACTAAAATTCCTCAAAGACAGAATAAAATGGCAAGCCCCGTGTGGTTCATGCAGAATACAGGCAGGCAACTGTGTCAGGGAGCTTTTTTTTCTTTTTCTGTGGCTTGTATTTACAAGCAAAGAACTTTCTATCCAGCTAGCCTTGAAAGCACAAGCACTGCCTGGAATTCCTCCTGAGGATGTGAAGCCAAACTACAGCAGAAACTGGGGAAGGAGAGGTGTAGATTGTGCAAATGCAAAAAAGAGCTGAGGCAGATTCTAAGAATCTGAGCATACATCAGCACGGTGAACTTTTCAAGAACACTGACAGAAAAGAGGAAGGAAGGAGATAGGAAAACACAGTTTGGCAGACAGCTCAGTCCACACCCTCCTACACAACAGGGTCTTTTTGTAGAGGAGGTGATTTTCAACTGTAACTGATATCATCCTTAGCGACTTGTCAGACAGGTTGCCAGTTCTGTGCAGGCTGATGGCAAAACAATTTCTTCTACAGAAACCTACAAAATTATATTCCCAAGCTTCCGGCAGGTTAGGGAAGGTCCTGCATGCAGCAGCAACTGCGTGCTGACAGCCCACATGCTTCAACACACTCGGCATGCCCCTCTGTACAAACATGGCAGACAGCGTCCCTCTTTTTTGGACCATGGCACTTAAAAAGCCATCTTAGAAACATTTTCACTGTAGCTCACGCCCTCTCCCTCTAGATTACATCTGGCTGAACCAAAACAAGCAGGATGACAATCTAGGTTTACAAAATACTAAGGAGAAGTATGAGAGAGGAACTGTACTCAACAACAGCTGCTTTCTAAAAGGCTACAAGACATTCCTGAGCTGATGCTGCTCTCTGCAGCCTGCTGCTGCCTAGCTGGGGAGGAGAGGGCTACAGATGAAAAGAAGCAGTAGGCCAGGATCATGCTCTACAGCAGGTCCCTACCTGGGATCTAGACAGAAGTCAGACATGCTCCAGTCAACTTTCTTTTCCTTTTATCAGCCTCATCAGTGAAGGCAGGAAAAAATAAGCAAGTCTAATAACATTGAGCAATTAAACAGCAGTTGATAAATAAAGCTGAAAATAAAGTTTGACCAATCAAAACTAATACATGCTACAAAGCTGTTACTGAGATGTAGCAAGCAGTTAATAACAACTATAAATAATAATGTACTCAACTAAACCCAATAGCCTCTCCAATCCTACCTTCCGCTCCTCAGCTATCCAGGGTGCACTCAGTTTAAGAGGTTATTCCTCAATCACCTTCAGAAGAGGACATTAACTGAATCCTGTGCTCCTCTTTACCCCTCTCCACAGGTGCCCTGCACATAACATTAGATTCTGGGGCTGTTTCTTCATGAATTTTCACTCTTCGCTTCTTCATGTGTTCTCCTGGTTCCAAAAGCTTTCAGCTTAAAAAAATACCCCTTCGTGAGAAGCTGGATGGCTTTCATGGCAAGTGTCCATGGTCCGTCTGAGTTACCAACAGTCCCACACACAGCCTCACTTCCCCTCCTTTCAGTCCTCACAGTGGCCCATTATGCTAAATCACACTGATCCAAAAATGGGAGCTGAGGGAGACACTCTGAAACAGGCTGGGAAAATGCTGCTGTGGTATGGCCCGTAAGACGGCAGCTTTTTTAAGCATTTGTGTCTTGGCTAAATAATTTCTGAAGTTCCACATTTAAATTCCCTCACTAAGTGGTGGAGTCTGCACTGTGAGAAGCTCACTAAAACTGAGGTAACGATCAGCTCTCTGAGGGTTCTGTGACCTAGAGGCAGGTCTGATTACATCATTTGTTTTGGGCTGAGTCTCAGGAGCTTTATAAAAAGCAGTCCTAAAAGGAAGGAAAGAGACAAGGGGAGAGAAGGGCAATAACTCATTAGCAGAAGCTTTGCATGTGTGCATTCTGCTGTCTGCCACGTATCTACAAGGGAGCTTCTTCAGAGTGCAGAGAAACCTGTGAACTGTCGGAATATTATAAGCCTTTCCTTGAGATGTCAGCCAAGAGCTTCAGTATAGTCACAGTCCCTACTGTGCTTATTTTCTTCCTAGAGATACAACTCTCAATGCAAGCGCCGTTGAATGGTAAAGTCTTTCAGCTTTCTATTTTATTGTCACTTGCAACTTAGGGCAGCTAATGGCATCTTTTAATTATTACTATTTCAATAGCATGCTCAAAGTTGTATATTGTTGCAGTCTGCGTTTTTTTGGAGTTAGTGTCCTTATTTCAATTTCTCAGAATAGGTATTCTGATATATACAGGAAAAAGAAATTTGTCCTCTGATTTAGTTTGCATTACAGACTTCTTGCATGCTCAGTATGCCTTGCTTTGTGATCTTGTCGTTTCTCATAGAATGAAGCAGAGACTGGCCCTTCTCAGAGTCACTGGAAGCATCACACCTTTCCCTCTGCCCTGTTTATTTTCAAACCAGAGGAAAAGAATGTAATCCCTGTGAAGTGCCCCCTATACTAACCTCATTCTCTTATATATAAACAGGATCAGTTTCAGGAGGTCAGCACTCCTCACTCTCTTTTTAGGAGTTAACATTTATCTATTCAAGCTGAAAACAATAAAATCTCATCCATTCAAGCTAATTATAATCCACCTAGTGTTATTATAGGATGTGAGGGAGGATTCTGTCACAGAGCATTCTGTCACTATTCTGTGATTCTGTGATTCTGTGATCATTGTAAAGGGTTGTGCGAGCGGACTTACTCAGCACATACATTCATGGGACAAAAATCCTGAAGGGTCAACGTAATCCAGAGCAGTCAGCTTCATACAGAGCTCTGCCAAGACAACCGTTTTACTGCGTTTTTCACATCAGCTACATAAGGGGTAGAATTCAAACTTTTAAGGTCGCCTTTGTATTTCGGGCATATATTCTCCAAAAAATGGCTATATTCTCTAGCAGAATCTCCCACCTGAAGGGCAGAAGTTCCTAGAGCTTGATGTATCTTGGTGCTTTCCATGTGCTTTCTCTGACAACACAGAAGGTTTGGAAGTGAAAGGATGTGTCAAAAAGACATGTCTTATGATAAGTCCTGAATGGAATGCTGGAGAATTCGTATCTTAGAATTAGACACCCAGTGGCAAGAAAGGGCAAGAGCTACAGCATCTGCCTGTCTCTGACATCTTCCTAAGTCAGAGACACAACTAACGTAGATTATGACAACTCAAACCATTCCCACTTTCCCAGCTCCCAAGTGACATTGGAAACGTATTCACTCCCCAGATATTGATCAGCGAAACACAGATACACTGGCTTGAGGAACCTCCTCTGCCATGCCCAGGCATGTAACTGTGATACTCACCAGCACTCACCCCAACACGACCAAAGAGAGAGAAGCATGCTCACAGGTATGGAGCTGTTGGTAGTTCCCTTCTAGATGTGAATCAGACACTCTGCTGACTCTCCTCCAATTTTGGGAGACTGTGTGACAGTCTGCCGCCACCTCATTTCATTATCAAGCAGAATAAGGGCAACAGCAACCTTGCTCACAGTCTGAGGATGGCAGCAAATCACTTTTTCAGCTTTACATGTTCATTCAGACAAAATCACGAAGATTCTGCCATCTGGTCATCTGTTCATCTCCTGATCTAAGCTAGATGAAATAAGCGTTAAATGTGCCTCAGCCCTACCTACACTAGTTGCTATCACTGGGCTCATCAGTAAAGTCATAATGCTAGTGAATTGCAGATCATCAAAATGCTCACAGGCTAAGGAAAGTTTCGCTTGGCAAAAGACTTTAAGCTTTCATTTATTTTTGTTTCAGTTAGCACAAATGCCCAAAATATTGAAAATCTTTGACTGTTTTAAGGTTGTTCGAGATTATAAAAATCATAGTTTTGACATGTTGTACACATTTCAATGGGCAGTAAGAGCAAGAGCAGAGAGTAGCTGTTGTAGTTAATCCAATATTTCTTCAAACCCTGCTCAGACGAGGATGTGGTGATATCTAAAATCGTTTGACAGTCAGTTTCCACCTTCATGCAAGTTTTACCTACAGAACGTGCTGACCAGAGGACACAGGCAGCCCCCCAAAAAATCAATAAGAGATAATCTCCTGCAGAGAGAAGTGGAAAGGAAAACGAGGTTTCTCATCTCGAAATCTATGGCAGTGCATGAATTTCTCTATGCGAGGAACCTGGGGACTTCAGCCAAGATGATTACACAGATCTCGTTTTGAAAATTCCAGTGTAAAAGAACCAGGCACGCTGGTCCCAATGAACTGGAAGCAGAGAGCTTAGTGTTCCCAGCACATATCCAGACAAAAGAGCTAAGTGCAGCTGTTTTGCACATCCCTACAAATTAATGCCAAACATTTCAGATGACATTCTTTGCAGAAGAGCTGTATCTGTGGCCACGCTTCAGAGTACAAGAAATGCAGCCAAGAATCATATACTGAGCAGACATATGCGTGTAAGAATAAATATTTGCCTGACTGCATGCATGCACACGCAGGCACACTGAGTGTTTGCAAGAGTCGTAATTCAGGACTGTTTTCTAAGCAGAAATAAAATTAAATTTGCGGAGAGTCAAGATCTGCATTAGCCTGATAACCAAAACTGTTCAGGTCTGTCAGGACAAGCACCTGTAATTACACAGCAAGCTGAATTACTGTAAGTAGGTTTCAGGACCAAAGAAAAAAAAAATTTAGAAGAGCATTTAATAAGACATTTCTGAAGACATGCAGAGACACTGTCCCAAATTCAGTTCATTAAGCAATTGATGAATATTGATCATTTAAACACCTACTCAACCCCCCAAGATTCTCTGAGTTTTATGGGTTTGTGTTTCATACTGTTTTTTCAAAGTCCATCTATTCCTATCTGTTTCAGCTGGCAAATCCCAGAGCCACTGTACAGAAATGACTGTCCCTCATTTCTCAGTGTAGCAACTGGCAATCCACTGATGTTTTTCAAACTCCTCAACTAGGTGTGAGGGGGTTCATTATAGCTACACCCCATTTATATTCCTTTGTTTCCTAACCAGGAAAAAATCAGGGATGTACCTACACACAGAGTCTGACACTATTCAAAAAAAAAAAAAAGACTGACAAAAGTTTTGCTCTGGGATTTAAATGACCACAAGAAAGTCAGGCCCTATGGGCAGGATCACAGGGATAATTCTAGTTATAATTTGGGCAAGAAGGGTTCATAATCTTTGAAAGTGTCTATGTTTTGCTCAAAATCTGGGGCGAGAAAGACAGATAAAAGTATTGCAAAATTCAATATGTGGGTTGAAGTGGCAATTTGGTTTTTTTACAAAGTAAGATCAATTTCAAAAATTCACAGTAATATTTCTTTTGTCTTTAAACAGGGTCAAAATGGTCTTACATCGGTAAGTACTAACTAACTTGTATATACTAAGTTGTGGCTTTGCTCTGTATTTTAAGGACAACACGCCAAATGTATTCTGGTGAGAACCTACTAGGTTCACTATTTTTACCCAGGTTTGGTTCTGGCCTATTGTCTTAAAAATCTGTTATTCATCCACCAGGTTTCGTATCTGGGTGACTGAGAGTCAGTTATTGGGTTCTAAACTGCCTTGTAGAATGACAGGAACTTCAGCAGACTAAGACTGGCCCTAAACTGCAGGGGTTCCCCAAAGCCCTCTGTTTCCCCACCAGTCAGACCAGCAGCACATTCCAGCCTCGTTCTGCAAAGACCATACCTCTCCCTACCCACACAGGTCCTCATTTGTAAGTAGAGCCAGAGTTCAGCAAGTCACCTGTACCGTGTTACTGGAGACTCAGCTCCCTGGAAATCCCAGCACTGACAAGGTAGAATAAATCACATTCAGAAAAGCTGAATGTTATTTTGTACACTAGTCCTTCAAGCCAGCTACTGTCCCAGAAGGATCTGATGGCTGCTCAGGAAGATCATCCAGAGATTTCCTTATAATTGACCAAATCCTCTGGCCAGTTATTTCCTCGTTCAGAGTAGCATTTTATATGCCACATGCCCACAGAGAACAAGGCACTACTGAGAATCTCAGCAAAAAATAGTTATTCTTAAGCCTTTGGCGCTGCTCCAGGGCAACACAAAGAACCTCTGAGGCTGAACTTGCTGCTGATAACCACTCCCTTTGGCTGGGCTGCAGTTTACCTGACTTGCTTCACACGAGCAAAAGGAAAACTGTCAGCTGCATGTCTGTGGGTATTAATCTGACTGCAAGTATGTGTACCTACACTTCACATTCTCATTAGGGAAAAACAGCCTGACACAATTTGAATAACAAAAGCCTGGGTTTTCCACCTTGACAGCAGCCATCGGATGAACCTAACCCTGCTAGGCAGTAACGAAAGCAAGACTTCTTTTACTACCATCAAAGTAGAAGCTTTGCCCTCCTTCCCAGGGTAATGCTTGTTTAAATTAGTTACTTCTCCCTTTCTGGGAATTTGGGTACCACTGTTTATTTCAGAGTATGTCATTCTCAGTTCCCAACTTCATTAATTCCTGTTAAGCGCTTAATACTGCAGTCTGATTTCTAACATGTACTGAAGAATAGAGCAGAGAGTCACAAAACAGATTCTTATTTTTTTCCGTCAACTACTGATTCTCAAATCTATCTAGAAAAACATATAAAAGCAACTTAAAAAAATTAAAGCGGCAACTGAACTCATACAGCATAGTTTTTCTCATACACCTGGAGAAAAGCAGAGGTAGAACATTGGTCTGTACAGAGGAAAATGGAGATTGGAGAGACTGCAGTCAGGCAGAAAAGAGCCTCTCCATGCTCTTCTCCCAATCCTGGTTCCTTACGGCAGGCTACAACTTCCACCATTTACCTTTATCCCTGCAACACTTTGCAATGCCTCCCACTAAAACTCAGTCAACAGCAAGAAAAAAGGAAATCAAGCGATTATAATCACAGTGCTGACTGATGGCAAGGTGAGGGTCAAGGTACAATATTAAGGGTGGAGGAGGAATCTGGGTGCTGATTGTCAATGACAGTTCTATTTGTTCAGCATGACAATGTGTAAAACTGGATGTTGATACAGTACTAGCAGCTCAGGACATGGTGGCAAATCCAGATGACACTGCATGTGATCAGGCCTTATCTTTCCAGCACAAACTTTCCAAAGAAATGAGCATTTGGCTTGGCTAACATCATCTGAGATGCCTGGGTCTTTCCCTTTGTCACAAACATTGTCACAAAAGGAGGAAATTAACTATCAATACAATTTTGCAATATTTCTTACATTAATACCTCTTGGGACTTGTAGTACAGGCTGATCTTATAACATCCACATGCTATTCTTTGTTCTGTAGTGATCAGACAGAGCGTTTGTAAACACAGTGTGATTTCCACTGAATTTATCTGAATGTGCTGGCACAGAAAAAGGAAAATCTGGTTCACAATCAATCATTCATTTTCAACAGAGCTAGCTGAAAAATGGGTTCCAGCTGTGTGGTTTATCTACCACAGAAATCTCAATTTCACATATGTAAGCCCAAGATGCAGTGAGCTCAGCTCTTTGACACAGGAGTTTCGAGGCACTGAAATTAGGAAAAGTACGTGGCAGAATTTCTAGAAAAACTGGGTTTGTACCAAAAAAGGGTTTTTGTTTGGTTTGCTTGATTTTGTGTTGTTTTTTTTTAATTGAGGAGGAGTGAGAAACAAGCAAAAACTGCTGTAGTTTAGAGGCCTGTGAGTGGAGTTGCAGATTTATGTCAAGGAAATTACAACTGCTAGTGAAGATCAAGGTACATAAAGACTGTAATAACTACAGTATTTTACAGAAAAGACAAAAGTTTCCTTTCTGAACTGCTGATGTTGATGTGGAAGTTCCCATACTCAGCTGCCCACTCTTAAGGGCATTCCATTCATCCAAACATAGTATTGAAAAAGTGAGTGGTACTTCATGACATGGTTTCCACTGGCTGGGACTAGACTTCTATTTTATGCATCAGTTAACAAGTACCTATTTAATTATCATGAGGTACTGGAATATGTTGCCCAGAGGAGCTGTGGCTGCCCCCTCCCTGGCAGGGCTCAAGGCCAGGCTGGATGGGGCTTTGAGCACCCTGGGCTGGTGGAAGGGGTCCCTGCCCATGGCAGAGGGTTAGAATGAGGTGAGCTTTAAGGTCCCTTCCAGCCCAAACCATTCTATAATCATAGAATGATTAAAGCCTTCTTGCAAACTCACTATCTTATCAGTGCACAGAAACCCCAAACCTATTAAAATCACTGAAGACTTTTTAAAATAAAGGCTTCTCACTAATTTTTCTGACACTGCTATAGTCCTAGCTCCCTGGAAAGTGTTAAATTTCAGTCTCATTGTCTTGCACATCAACGTTCAGCCTCAAGAAACTACCATTTCTGGGTATATCCTGATATATATTTTCCTGGGAAATATTCTTGAGTATGTATATCCCATAGTATGGAATTTATGGTCTTCTGGGTGGATCTGTTATTTGCCAAAAAATATGTAGACAATAGTTTACAGTCTTCTATAATGTCAGCATAACATTTAATAGCTTTTACAAAGAATGTCAATGACTTTAAGATAGTGCCATGAAGATCTAAGAGGAGAGCAATTAATGTGATTGGCAGTGAACTGGAGTCAAAGCTGTAAGTTACAGTAACATCAAGGCCCATTTATACTGAAAAGCATTGACTGAGTCACTGCAAACAATGTCATGTTCTAACCTGTGTGCTAAATAATCTTAAAGCACTTTAACAAGGAAGCAAGTCTGTCTTTGAGCAGCAGGATTGAACTTGCCAATTCTGTCACATGCACTATGTTTAAGTCAGTTTCACCTCCATTACCCATATCCTTGGAAGCCATCTTTCACATAAAAAAGTGATCCTCTAGTAATATTCTCCTCTCTGTTAATTTTCCCTCAGAAAAGATCTCAACTTGCTTTGCCACTGATGACCCAATCTAACACTACATTCTAGCATTCACAATTCATGAAAGATGTTAACATACTGGAGAGATTTCAAAGAAGGCCCAAGGAATATTATAGGTTTGGAAAAGAAGCCTTCTAACCAAAGACATAAGGAACTCAATCTATTCAGTTTAAGAGCAGTGAGAATCTATGTCCTCTATGTTATAAGTACTTCAATGAGGAACAACAGTATGCTAACAGGAGGCTCTTCAGTTTCTAAACAAAGGATTAAAAGCAATTACTATCTAAGTGAAGTCAAACCTAGATAAACTCACAGTGAAAAGCAAGCTGCCAAGGAGAGTAATTATGCATTGGGCACTAATGAAGCATCTTTTACCTGCAATGTTTAAAAGAAGAGTAGATGTTTTTTTCCCTCCTGAAAGATGTGGCCTCACTGAAGCAGAAATTAATCCAGGGAGGCCCAATGGCTTGTGTTATACAGATCAGGCCAGGTGATCCCAGAAGACCTTCCTGCTTTAGAAAGAATCACGATGACTCTTCAGAGTCAAGGAGAAACACAAGTTGCGAGCACCTCTTTTGGTATTTAAATCCAAAAGGTCTCAGTTTACAGCTTGCCAACAGCTGCTAGCTATTAATGTGTAATTAAATCAAAGGCACAATAAAAAATCTTTTGATATCATCTATTCTTTGTAGATCCTACCTAGGGCAAAAGACTGTGATGAAGAAAAGTTTCACCAGAGTTTGAGCAAGTTATTGCAGGTCAAATTATCATAACACCTTCCATTTTTGCAAGTTAGGTTTTCACTGTGGGTCATGCAATCTTGCTAGATAGAGCCAGGCAGTTTGTACGATAAAGACAAGTTTCTAAGGGTCTGGCCTTCTGAGTACTGAAAAGTACGGAAACTTTCCTCTGCCAACATGAAGTCACTTCTTTCAGCAATTCTCTTCAGAAGGCTGGAATAGCTGCATTACTGTGCATACGCCTGTTACTTCCATAGGGAAAAGTAATTCATGTCATTAAATAATCCAGATACTGTCACAGATCCAAACTCTACTTGTGATGCTCGCGGGCTCTGCAGAGGGCCAACACCATCACGTGAGGGTCCGAGGCACCGTGGCCGGCTGTGTTGCCGCTGGCTGCAGGCCTGACCTGGTGCGCTGCCAGACCTGCAGTCCCCCAAGAGCGTAACATCAGCAGCCGCTGAGATTGTCAAAAAATCGAGGGGCGGTGAAGTGTCTCTAAGCAAGATTTTGTTGGCCTTTGGCCCTTTTGTATCTAATGGCACATTGGAAAGATGAAATTAGGTTAAAAAAAAAAAGGCTCCTTTTCCAATTTTGGGGTCAGGCTGAAACAGGGGAATTTTTACATTAATTGCATAGCTAAGGCTTGACAAATGTGTCTCTTTGTTAATCTACACAGGTCCTGACGGAGAGAAGGCCTGGCCAAAGAAATACCCATTTTGTGGAGGAGTATTCCAATCGCCAATAGATTTCCACAAAGATATTCTCCAGTATGATTCGAATCTCTTGCCTTTAGAATTCATAGGCTATAATGTACCCTCCACTGACCAGTTTACATTGACCAATAATGGTCATTCAGGTAAGGGAGCTCAATGACAGCAAGGGATTGTGAAGGAAGGAGTTGCTGGAGCTTGTGATTTTTTATTTCATGGGTGAACTACTTTGATTATCAGATGAAATTAAGCTGTGATGATGAAGCCTTCACATCAGCATACCTACACCTAGAGAACAGGCTAGGGAAACTTGGGAATGTACTCAACACAAATGGATTCACAGTAAGCTGAATTGACTGTGGTTTTTAAATAACTCTAGGCATGTCAGAATTAATTCCTGAGCTTTTCTTATTACTTGGGTTGGAGTGCTCTGAAACAGAAACAGATTTTGTGATTCTGTTAAAAGAGATAAACTGATAAAATATGTGTGCAATGGGTCTCTAACATTCCAGTCTACAGGAGTTGGGGGGAGAAGAAAAGCTAGGAGCACCATTCTGTTCCTTTGACTTGAGATAGAAACCTCTTTAGTGTAAGACAAGACAGATAAATAAAAAGACCGAAAAAATAATTAGAAACAGCATACAAACATGCCTTCCATTGTAATACTAAATCAAAGTTTCAGTACAGTAGGCAAAAGCAGAGAAGATGCAGTCTCATAAAGGTCTACTATATTGGCACAACATACAATACCAGTAAGCTAGTCCCACCATTTTTTGTTCCTTCCTGAAACATTTGAAGACATAGAAATAAGAACAATTGCAAGGCCGTCCTTCTTTGTATCCTCCTCTATTGCACATGCATCAAAAGAACCTGTGTTATAAAATGGCCTCTGTCTCTGCTCTTCTCCAGCATGCGGGGTTAAAAGATGCCTGACATGCAAACATCTGTTTCCTTGTCACTCCTTCAGTGGGGTAAACCTGCTCTGCAGAACATCACGAGCCCACTCTTTAATAAGGGCCAGCTTGTTAGGGCATGGTTCCTGGTTTTCCTCTCAATCATTTTCTCCACCAATCCCAGGTTGCTTTAGACTAGGAACGGCTGGAACACCCTTTCCTTGTGATCCTTCTTTTCCAAAGAGCGTTTCTTGGTCCCAAGTGAAAGATTGTACTGTCACAGCTGAATGTATTAGGCTGATGTAAGTGACAGGCAATAGGCACAACACTGAGAGCCTGTCCCTCACAGAAGCTTCTTGCAGAGCCTAGGCCAATAACATTGTCAGATCTTGCCCCATAAAACAAGAAGTTAAACTACTTCCTAATGAAAGCCAAGACAAAAATATATCTCTCCCATCCCCCCCCTCCCCTCAGTAAAAATGGGAATTCATTTCTAAGGTCAGTGCCCTCCTAGGAAGCAGGTGACATGCAACCCACTCTCAAAACCTCACTCAGACACAAACCTTAATAGCTCTAAGTAAAGAAAAATTAGCCTCTGTCAGAGTGATCATCACACCATCTGCTGCTGTCTTCTCTTATGGCTAGAGAGGAAACCAGTAGGGTGCTTAGTGTTGTGGTGTCAGTCATTCCTACATATAATTAATGTGCTTCACCAGCCAGCTAATCCTGACACAATTACCTGCTTCAGCTAGACTGAAAACAGTAGAGCTCCAAAAAAGCTTTTTAGCACTAACATAAAAATACATAGGTTCACACCTGTTCCTTCATTAGGTTTTGAGCCTTGTTTCCCCGGCAAAACACATTTGGGACACTCCCGAAACAAACTGTATTCACACTGGAAAATAATAAAAGATCACTTGCAAAGAAATTGATCTGTTCTTTACATAAACTGTTGCTTTATGAAGTACCAAATTTCTCAAGTGAATAACTCGGTTTCTGCTGAGTTTAGAATTACTACTGTAATTTCTACACACACAAAAACCCACCCAAAACAGCCTGTCTTCCACACTGGAGAGCATCAGTGATCAGAAGAGAGGGCAGTGCATACAAAGGTCTGCCTCCAGCATGCCAAGAGAGGAAATGCTAGTTCTTATGGCCTGTGATTCTCTTGCTCCTTGACATCAATGCTCTGGGTTTCAGGGGAAGTTTATTTGGTTTTGCCATACGCTCCTAATAGAAGATTAAGAGGCAGAAGATTTCAATATAACAAGAGTTTAAAAATACCCTACGAAATATCAATCCATTAAGTGATTTTCAACAATTATAAGGGGATTGAAAGAAGGTACATGAGCCTAAGTCTTGCTTCGACACGTCAGTAACTGTGTCTTCAGTAAGACTGAGATAATTTTGCATTCTTCAGGGAGATGAAAGATTTCCATTAACAACAATTCTCACATTCAATTCCTTTAAGCAAATAGAAAAAGGGTATATTCTAAATTCTCTTGAATTGCCTAGAAAGGGTTAAAGGATTATGTCCTACCACAGACTGAGATGAATTCGAGTTAAGAATCAGCTTTATTCATGCTCCAGAAGTAACATCCTTAGACACAGTATTTTTATTTGCCTTGTGCTTGAAAGCTGTGGTAACATTTGCTCCCATTTGGTTCTGGTCTGCTTACAGTGAAAATGTATCTGTCACCTACTATGTACATCAGAAACCTCCCATTCGAATACACTGCATCTCAACTTCACCTACACTGGGGAAACAGAAACAAGTCAGAAGGCTCAGAGCACACCGTCAGTGGGAAGCATTTTGCAGCAGAGGTAAGACAAGCTCAGACCANGGAAAGAAACAGGTTAGGGAGGTGCATTGTTTCGAAGTGGGATCTTTATCTTGGGTTTATGGCTGTAAAAGGCTGCAAGGTTCTCAGCCAAGTACTTATGATCTGGGTAAATACTAAAAAAATGCATTGTGCACCGCAAAAAGGATGGACTCTGATGTATGTACTTTCATGAATATGCCACAAGTCAGGGAGTTGAATTTAGGTTCTAAACTCAGGGCTGGCACTGGGTCACCTGAGTAATTTGAAGCAAATTGCTAGATATTCGACACCTTGGCTCTGCTCTGCAGACCAGGTATATCTTTTAGCTGCATGACGTTGCTTCCCTTTCTACCTTTACTTGCCTTCTTCTATCCAGTGAAGAACTATTTGTTATCTTTTCTAATCCTAAATTATGGATTTGGGAATAGATTTTGAAAAGCAGTACCAATCGGATATTTACCCCAAATGACTAAAAGAGAAATCAGTCCAAACAATTTGCTTCCATAACCGCACTCGAGGAATCGGTTTCTTCGCTAGTTACACTTAACACCAGGTTTTGCACTCTGAACATCGGAGAGACCCAGGAGTGTTAAGGTGTTACTTTTTCAGAAAAATTTACTAGTACTACAGTCAAGGTGCCTTGAAGCTGAAGCGATCAATCCTCTCCCCCTCCCCCCCACTCCGTTATCTGGATGGGGAGGGGGTAACTCTGCTACAGCGGGGCTGGGAGTGGGAGTTCCAGGACCTGTTGCTTTTCTCTGAAAAGATCTTACTGCTACACCCAGAAATGGCTGAAGGATTCCAGTGCATTGTCTCAGCCTGAGGTGACTTCACTGGTTCTTGCTAGCTGTGAAACAGAAATGTGAGCGTGCCCCAGGCATCACTGTAACATATTATCTACTTCTCTGCAGCTGCATATTGTACATTACAACTCTGAGAAATACCCAGATGTAAGAGTAGCAATGGACAAAGAGGATGGACTGGCGGTTTTGGCTGTTCTTCTTGAGGTAGGATGCAGGACCTTTTTTGGGTTTAGAATACGCTTTCAATCATTAAGTCATCAGAGACCTTTAACATACAAAATTACCTAGACTATTTAATGATGCTGTGGCTGAATACAGGTTCTTCCTTCTCTCTTTCACAAAAAAGGGCCAGATTCCAGCAGCACATACATAAACAGGAACAAATTTTAAGAAAAGAGGAATTCTGAACTTTTTCTCATGTTTTTCAGTAAATTAATTTCAACTATGTTAAGTCCATTTTTGCACTCACTTATAAACTAAGGGTTGGTAGAGTTTATCAAACAACAGACAACCGTGAATTTCAAGCTCACTTACTCAACTGCCTATTGTAGCATGATGCAGTTTCAACACAGCAGAGAGGCATAGGTAGACACAGCCCTGGCTTTGGCCACTAGAAGGAATTCAGATTTGACCACAGCCTTCAGGTCACAACCTTCCCACATTCTTTGAATCACAGATTACAGTAAACAAGTAAATTCAGTGCCCTTTTTAAGATGACAGGACAGCTTTGCAAGTCTTCCCTCTAAAGCCCCACATACAAGCAATAAAAGACAACAATGATCTGAAATAAAACTTTTTAGAAGCTTGTACATAAATAATTCTCCTTTTTCTTGAGCATTAAAACTCCTCAATACGATCACTATAAAGATGATTTTTAAATGTGAGGATTTTCTGCAGCATTAAAAAAAAAATCAAAACACCCACATTTTCACATTTCCATCAAAAAAGTGAAAATGTTCTAGTTAGCAGACAAAGCTCTAATTCTCATTAATATTATCCAAGCTCACTTCCTAGCAGCTCTTTGACAATAATTTTGTGTTAAATTTCAGTCATTTGGAAGTTGCAGCTGTGAAAAGTGTCAGAGTATTGTATATTACGCTAGGGTATAATACTGGGATTCTGCTTATTTCTAAGCAACTGTGTTTAAAAATCAACTAAGGGAACAAGGAAGATTCGGTCTTTGAAAAACTTTCAGACAGCTAGTGGCTATTACAGTTGATCTAAGGACACCAGTTTACTATGTCTGGTTGTCAAAGGAGTTGCTAAGCACCAACTCTAAAGAATTCATAAAAAAGGCATTCATTACTAGACTGAAAAGCTGTTGGTAGCAGTTGAAAAACAGTCCTGTTTGATAGTTGAGTTGCAGCCTTTGCCAGTGGCCCTGCAGCACCCAATAGTGTCATTCTTTATCTTCCTGGACAGTGGGGAGCAGCAGACTAAAAAATGTTTGTGGGTGGAAAAACATGGGTTTGACTAGAAACCAGTAGATGATCTGGGCATCCTGTCAGCCTGTCAGTGTTAATTTTTTCAGTAAAAAGTGTTCATTTTTTCAGTAAAAAGAGTACTCATGCCATTCTAGTGCATGAGTATCTGGACAGCGGAGACACTTGCCTTACGACAGAGGCCATCACATACTGCTGTCTGCCGTGTGCAGAAGCAGACTCATACTCAGGCTGCGGTGGTCTGCACAGCTGTTAATTGTCTGCTCATTACAGATCGGACCCTTCAACCCATCCTACGAAAAGATCTTCAGGCACTTCCGGAACGTGAAATACAAGGGTGAGTGGCTGTAAGACTGCAATGGATTGAGAACGGCTAAGAGTATCAGATGTCACCCTGAGAGCGATTGAACTGGCTGTGGAAACAGTCTGGATATCCCAGGCAAAACTGTCACAAACTGTGACAGACTTACCAATGCAATGCGTTTCTGTGAAGAGTGTATGGCTAGCATGCACCACGCGTTTCTGACGGGGCCTTATTTCTTGCACATGGTGGGGTTTTTTTGCTTAATATGGCCACAGGTTATATTACAGAATTCTGCTTTGGTATCTAAGACAAGATTTGCACATAGGAAACCTAAAAAGCTGTATTCCTTATTAAACTGGGATCATCTCTGTTAAAACGTATTTTTCTTCTCCTAGTGATATGACTGAAAGCATCCTACTTACTGAAAAGCAAATTCACTTCACTGGTACACTACCTGTGCAGTAATGATGCAGCATTTAACACAGATCCCCTGTTTTAGATCAGATGGTCCAAGTCCCTGGTTTCAATATTCAAGAACTGCTTCCTGACAGACTGGATGAGTTTTATCGCTATGAAGGTTCCCTGACGACTCCTCCTTGCTACCCTAGCGTTCTCTGGACAGTTTTCCGACACTCTGTTAAAATTTCACAAGAGCAGGCAAGTGTAAATACAGCATGTGTTTTCCTGACTGCTGTCTGCTAAAGAACAGTAAACGCATACTCTCATTACCTGGATTTCTCTTACATTCCTGTGAAACTGAAAGATGACCATTGTTAAAATGCTTTAAGTGGGAAGAACAGCACAGAAGTGACATAAATCAATATCCTATTCTGTTTGTAGTTAGCATCTTTTCAGTTGACCAGAATACATAAAGGACAGACAACTGCATAGCAGCTGGTATAGTATCAGCTTGAAAAATCACAGTGAAGTGGGATGAATTCCCATTTTCACTAGATACTTACTCCCTACTTTGAGTCTTTCCGTGAGTCACTTCCAGATCATTTTTGTTCAGGCTTCATGTCTGAACCCTATTCACTAAGTATTTTAGTGCTACTTTGAATCTGACTGCCTTAGGTAGGACAGGTTGGGTAGATGTTAAGTTTCTAAAAAACATGTGATATATTATTTCCCAATCTTAAATGCCCTGGCTTTCCTACAATTTATGCTTTCTGTGCTCATCTAATTAACTTTTTTTGTTCTTAGGTGACCACCTACATGGACTATAAACTTCCAATCACTATCTTCTGATTCACCTAATTATAAACACAGGGGAAAAATGTTATTATCAAAATCTCTGATCAAATTACTGCATGCTCCTTGTTATAAAAGCCCATTCTTACCTTTGTCCACTCCGCCATATCATGTCTTTACCAAAGCAGAGAGTTCTTTCATAAAGTAGCTTTTAGTACTGCTTAGGAGTTAGACTGTGCTAGAGAGAACATGCTACAAAGGGCCACCACGCTTACTCCTAGTTTTCCTGGCGGATAATTACTAAGAGGGATTAATTTTATCAGGATGTAAACAAAATACTGGTATGGGTTTGAAGATGTCACACTATTCATACGTTACTCTGTATTTGGGCTCACAGCCCACGCAAGACTTAAGTATTACTTCGTGTATCCTCTTCCCTTTGACTACCCCTTTATTTCAAACACACGCTCTCAGTGATCATACACTGGCATTGCTTTTTCTGTGTTCTGGGAGCTGAACAAGGTGCTTCCCTTTATAGCTACTAGCACTGGAAACAGCCATGTACTGCACAGAGAGAAACGACCCGGAACCCCTGGAAATGGTCAATAACTTCAGAAACGTTCAGGAATTTCACGAAAGACTAGTTTTTATCTCCTTCCGTGAAGGTAAGTTGTATGAACACTTCTATGCAAAGAAACAGCGCACAGTGATTTCTGTAAATTCAAAATACTGAAGTGGCAGTCCTGTTGCGCTGTAACACTACAAAAATATAGCAGTCTCGTTTTCCTGCAGCTCACCTTGTTCCCATTTCTTCTCTTACCCCATTGTTGCATGGGCAACTGTATAAGAATAAGGTATTCAGAGAGTGTATAAGAAGATTTTTTCGCCACAATGGCTATCAGGTAAGGCCTGCAACCCTTCTGATCAAAGGCAAGGACATCAAAGAGGGAAGACACGTTTGGCCTCGTCATGCTTAGCAGAAATATTTGCTGTCACTCCAAACACTGAACAGCTCACTACAGCTGAGCTGTTTCAGTCAGCACCAGTTCTTCAGCTGGCCTTGTCTCATCAGTGACATTTGCTGGTTCTCAGCAACAGCAGGATTGTTTTTATGCAGACCACACATTTTGCCTTTCAGGGAGACTGTTGTTGGGAAATTACATACAATCAGAAGAGGTCCTTGAGGAATTCCAACTTGACAAATAAAAATAATTCATAACACTGGATTGTATGATGCAGTGTTACAAATGAAAAAAAAAATTGTGATCTTACGAGGAAGAACTGATTTAAAAGCTTAATTATGCAGTGTTACAGAATGACAATGCATAGGTTTGGGTGGTGGGGAGTTGCACAAAAACCTGCCTCTGTGCTGAGCAGCTTAGTTATGCCCCACAGTAAGGCATCCAAGTATGCTGTTTGTGCAAAATGTATTGTTCCAATTTCTGTGTTGTCTTGCCCTCTTAAGCAGTTCTGAAGCTGGCACACACACTGAAGGGAGATGAATCTAGGCAAGCCACTATACTATTTGAAATTGAGAGTCAAAGATTTTCAAAAGAAAAAGCAGACTTCACAAAGAAGATTGACCAAGCAGTAAACTTTCAAATTCATAAAATGTGTTAGCACATCATTTCAACTTTGCCTGCTAGTTTCTTTGCAATTTAGATGAAAGAATGGAAAACACAGGAGTTGTCTACATTGGGAAATACCACACAACAGCCGCTGCAGGGAAGAGTTCTGCCTGCAGGCATACTGCAGTAGTTGCTCTTGCCATTCCCCTCTGCAGACAGCCAGCCCCTATATCTAATGTAAAGCTATAAAGGAGAAAAGCGAAAATTAGAGATCAGCCAAAACAAATCCCAGACAAAACATTTCACTGAAATCAGAGATAATTTAGATTTGTCACCAAAACTTGGCTGGTCTCTTTGTCAGATTAGCAGCATCAAAACTCCCAAACAGAGCACGATGCAGCATCAGCGGCGTTTGGCCCTTATTTGAAGCAAATCTTCATCTTCGAGATAAAACACAAAGACAATTTCAGAATTCCTTCTGTGGCTGGGGGCCATCTCAGTTCTCGTGGAAACATTTTAAAATCTTTCTGAAGCTTCCCATAAGAGGAGCATCATTCTACCACAAAGTTTCTTTTTGAGTGCGTTCTCTGGAATTATTGCACATAACTTAGTAACTGTTTAAATAAGTTGATGCTACTGTCCTTGCCACTTCAGCACGTTTCTCTCATTGAGTTCTAATGATTTAGATCTTCATTTCTCTGTATTTTTACTGGAGTAAAAAATATTTAACGGTTCCAAGCCGACTCACCATATGGCTTGAACTACAAGCCATGAGTTCCTATTCTCCAGCTCTGCATTAAATGTCTACAGTTCATCACCTCCAGAGCTCCAGCGACAAAGGCTACATCTCCTTAACTGATGCATCTCCTGACTTTTATTTTATCAACCATTCTATCTGCAGGTGACATAGTGGATCCTCAGGAGAAGCCTTATGGACCAGATGTATAAAAAAGGGCAGGCTACAGTGCTAAAGGCAATACGCAGTTTTCACTGCAGTTCAGGGATCCAGACTACCTCAGGTTCTCATTTCTGTACACTCAGCAGAAAGCTACCGACTGGAGAAATAACTATTTTAACTCGCAGCACAGAAGCAGGGGCAGTGATTTAAGAAGAGATGGAATACTTCCCAATTTTGAGGTGCAGAGAAACAGCATAACATACCCTTTCGTTTGACACATGATTAAGGAGCTGAAGATGTTACACCCAATGAGCAAAGTCATCACTATGTGACTTCGTAGTTTTTAATGAGCATCTTGACAGGTGCTCACATTCTCAGGGACCCTCCTGTCTGTACACAGCTTCCAGTTTGTAAATAAAGGCCTAGAAAAGTGACTTTCCCCCAAAATAGCTGAGTAGTTTTCATCCTCCATCCTCATTCTGGAACCTAGGAATGCATTCATTCCAGAGATCTCAAAAAAAGGCCCCCACACCTGTTGAGACTACAGTGCAAAGCACAGTAAGCATCCACACTAGTTCTTTCCAGTCAAGCAGCTGAAACATTTTTCTGCTTTCATTGCCATTTCCCTGTTTGCCTCCTTGTTTATTTGCTGCCAAAGGTATCTGATCGTCTTTCCCATCACTGGCAGCAGATAGCTCAATATTTAAGTCTAAACTAGTTTAGTTTAGTTATATCTTTCTTCTATGTAAAGCTACCATTTCTGCTCTCGAATTACTGCTGAGAGAAGTTACTCTGATCAATCACCTCTTTTCTCATTTTAATTTGTTTATAGTTTGGAGCCCAGTTTCAAGGCCTGGCTAAAACAAAATACCGAGTACTGCTGGCTACCAAAATTTTTCATCAGTGTGCATCAGCTCATATGTTAATAAAAAATAAGATTTTTCCCTTTCTGAAAGATCACTCATACCTTTCTGCTATGCATGATGAAGAGCCTCTGCAACCTCTGCTCACATGTAGTTCTCTGCAGTACAGCAATAACCTTAATCTTACTGCTCCAGAGTCAAGAATAAGTGACAGAACAACCTCCCTATCCATTTATCTGCTAAGAAAACTGATTTTTTTTGTATGACGTTGGTAACAAGTGGAAACCTTGTTTCTTGACTCTAATATGACTCTGCATTAGACAAAAGTTGTTTCTGCAACTATTTACAACGGTCATAGAGGGCATACACACATTTTGCTGGTTCTGCTCCTTGATTTCTCGTCGTATACTATACAAAGACATAACCATAATATTCTACTCTATCTTCACGCCTCGTATCAAGTCCCTATGCTGCCACTTGCAGAGCGTAGTGGTTATAGAACAATGCCTCAGTTTAATCTCATTTTAAAATGAGAATTACAGTAGTATTTCTCGTTGCTAGAGTCTAACCAAAATACACGAGAAAATTACAAGTTTACCCATCATCAACAACCCTTAATAGCCCCACGATTAATATATAAACTGGTATTAGCTGCACAAACAATATTTTAAGTAAACTAAAAGATGGCTAAATAGTGAAAAAGGGAAAGAACTAGAGTATGTCTGTCCTTTTTCTGCTTTTGTGGACTGGCCAGCTAGAAATACCCCTCTCCCCCCAGCATTCTTGTATGACCAGGAAGAGGGCTAAAACTTTCTTCCCAAACCTCCAATCTCAAACACTGTCCGTGAACTAGAGAACTAGCTGGGTCCAGAATGGCTATTTCAGTAATCCTCTTCACATCTCTGCACAAGTCAGATTAATTAGTGATTTTAAACAGCAGAATCAGGATTTGCCATATGGCTGCCAAGTTTCCGAAACTGTAAGGCTTCCCCTGCAGGGTCTTCCTTAACTCCATGCACAAGCTGCTATAGCAATGGCGCTGCAGAAACACTTACTGAAGTAACAGTTCTGCAGTGAGCAGCTACCTTATGTTTAAGAGTGGTTCACTGTGGAATCCTAGAGATCCAACTTTTACTTCTTCTACCCTCTCAATTCGCCAAGATTCAATACCTGATGGACTTGGCAAGGGTATGGTGCTGATTGCTAGCCGCATCTATGAGCCAGTGATTTTCTGAGTCAGACTGTCCAGTCAGAAATGAGAAATGCAGTTTTCCACCTTTCTTAAGCTGACCTTTCAGCATCTGACTACCTTATCTCTGTAAATCACACTCAATACTTAAAAGTAAAAAGTGGAGAGTTATAATCCATGGTCCCAGTAACTGAAAATCAGATATTATGCTTTTCATCCGGGAATCTCTAAACACTTTACAAAAATAGTGTAAGCATTATTATTTCCATCTATGGGGGAAAATTTGACCCAGATGTGACTTTCACAAAACTGTTGCTGTGAACCAGTGCCAAACCCAAGAATAACATTTGGCTCTCCCTCTGTTAAACCACATTACTCGGCTCCCATGCAGAGGTGACACCAGCTAGAAAAGCATTTTCAATGTATCTTTAAAGTTGGCGTAACTCACCAGAGTTGAATTGTATGGGTTATTGCCCATCCTGCTGTTCTTACCCAAGAACTGGTCTCTATGGCTACGAAAGGCATTACTCAGTTCTACTTTAATAGAAACCCCATTAAGTCTAAGTACATTTAATTACAAAAGCACATTAACTCTATCAGTGAACCATAGAAAAATGTCCTACCCATTTCAAAAAAGGTATTCATCACCCCTGTAATCTCACATTCCTCCTACGAGGGTCACAAAGGCACCCTCACACATGTAGCCCCTCACCTCAAGGAAAAAGAAGAAAGAACGAAAAAAAAAAAAGAAGAAGAAGAAAGAGCTCTTGTCAAAGCACAATTAAAGTGCACCTGGCTGCTGGCTGCAAGTGCCCAGACCTATGCAGCCACACAGGTAGCCTACCACAGGTAGGAACAGAGCACACTTACTAAGGAAGGATGGAGAGGCTATACGCAGAACCACGGCTTGGCCAGGCAGCCACTGAAATTTGTGAAAGCAATCCTACTGTGCACACCCTAGGGCCTTACTAAAGTAGGTTTTCAGAGCAACTTTCCTGCCTTTTCAGGGTCAAGGCCAGGCACTGCCATCTTCACCTGAGCACAGACACCACAAGATGGGGCCATTTAGCTGTGTTGGGTATCAAAAATGCAAATGATGAAAGTGTTTGATCATCCAAATTTTGACGCCAATAATTAAAATCTAAATATTCATGCTCACTCTTAACAAGTGCTACATCTCATACATTTCTCCAATCTTCAAGGATTATTCGGCAAAACTCAAACATGTTTATACGGTATTTTTGCCTGTCAGCAATCTATTCCAGTAAAATCAGCTTCACACATGTGCAGCTGAAATGACGATGTTCACACCTTCCACTGCCCACAAGCTAGATGGGAACTGGTGTCTAGTTTTGATTATAGCACCATGCTGAGATGCGATCTAAATCTTGCAAGAAGGTCTTCTCACCAAACAGAAATGTCCCCTACCCTTACTCATCAAACTGCAAGCTCTTTTTCTACAATTATCTATTTGGTGTTATATTTTGTTATTTTGTTGTTCATTTGACGCATATTTACTATAACACAACTCCCTTTTTTTAAAACACAGTTTTTCTTCAACTCCATGGATTGCAAGCTGCTTCTGTTCCGTTGGACTTAAAATTAATAAAGCATCTGATGGGTTAAACCGGATAAGGTTAAACCCCAAGGTTTTGCGTTTCTGTTTTCTCAAGAGCTGATTTAATAAGAGAAAATATTTAGATGGAATATACAAAACCTGTCAGCTTCACTCTGAAAGTGTTCTGCTGCTGCTTAAACAGTCATTTGACAAAATATAAAAATGTGTAAATGAGTTATGAAAATCCCGTTAAGGAAAGACTGCTTACCTTCAGGATCTTTGGGAAGGCTAAAATAAATGAAAATACTTCCACTGCCAAAAATGTATATGCAGGTCATTATCAAAGACAGCATTATAATGATAATGCTTAACATCTTAACGCAAATATGAGACCGTTCAGTTTTTCATACCAATACACTGAATTAATTCTGACCTTCCTAGATGCCTTTAAGCAACTGTCTCAACAGTAAAACATATCAGTCTTCAGCTCTTCACATTCAATGGTGGTGTTCTGCCCTGAAAAAACAAAAGGCATCAAATTTAACATCCTTAGTTGCCTGGGTTCAGTTCTTCAGTATTGCTTATGCTCTGTTACACATGACAGCATTGAAATCCAAAGAGTTTCTGATCTGCTATGCCTGTGCCTGCATGTTGGCTCTGTGACTTCAGCGGGTGTCTAAATTCACAGCATTGTGAACTGGGGATCCAGTTGTGGGAGCAGGACCTTCCACTACAGATCTGTGCAAAGTTATCCATTCCATAACTGCAGAGTGGTGTGAGCAGGCTGTAGGAAAGCTGCAGATGCAGAATGCAAATGTCATGACAGATTAGAGACTAACCTTCTCCTCCTAAGTAAATGAAATTAACTGTTTTGTATGCTTTCCCTCTTTTCCTAGGTTTTGTTGTTTCCGTTGTGGTAGCCTGCATTCTGGGAGTTCTCCTCATTCTTGCGGTAGCCTTCTGGCTACTGAAGAAGAAAAGGTAAGATGTCGGGCTGCCACATCACAGGAAAAGAAGTCAAACCAAATTTTTCTTCTGACACAAAGAAGTGCTTGTGTGTCTGAAACCGCACATTTTTTTATAGTGGTAAGGTTTGATCTTTTGTAAGATACAATCTCTTCCTATAAGGTTTGATTTGTTTTTATTGCTCCAGACGTTATTTCTCCTGTATCGTATACTCCAAAGTAATTCTATTTTATTGCCAGCAAAATCTGTTCACGTGGCTAAAAGGTCTCTGCTTGCTGCAACCTTTGTGCCACAGTGGCCACCACTCTGCCACTGTAGGAATGGTTGGTTTTTGTAAAGAGCAACCATATCAGGTTGTTTTTCCACAAAACAGTAATTACTGGAACAGTGCTCATGTAAACCTTTAAAAGATACAAGGACAGGAAATAGGGAATTGTACACGAGTACGGTGGAGAACACTAACCCACCTTCCACTCCAGGTACTGACTGCTCCCACAAGCAGTTAGCAAATGAGACTCCTGTTCCAGACTAAGAGGGACAAGTAAGCTGGGTCGCTAACAGACTTACCCTGTTCTTCTGTTTCTCGATTGCCATTTGTTCTTTTTCTTGTTCTTTTTGCTAGCATTGCTGCTCCTAATTGCTTTTCAAATCCTTTCATTTCTTCCTAGAACAGTAAGTGAAACAAGAGAGGAAAGGAGTTTTAGAAACAACCTCTCCCAAAGGTCACACCATTTAAGGGGGAGAAATCTGTACTGACAAGAGGTCGTTTAGCCAGACTGTTTGCCACCAAAGCCAAGCTCTGGAAAAAAGACCAAGGTTACAAACTTTCCTACAGCCTGACCCCTTTGCGATCAGCATTGACTCTGCTACACAGAATGTGTTCTCCTGAAATATTTGTAACAATAAGCTACTGTTACATTTGCACTGATAAGGAGAAAAATAATCTCATGCATGCATAATAGATCATTTTAAGTAACCAATGGTGCTTTTCCTTTACTGGAATGACAATTATTGAATATATTTGTTTTATTTTAGCTGCAAAAAGGGAGGCGAAGACAACAGAGGAGTCATTTACAAACCAGGCACGTACAAGGAGGAAGAAGACACCTCCAAACTTTGATGCCCTGCTCTGTCAGAAAATCCGCTTCTCATTCATAGCACTGACGTATTTTGCATTGGCAGAACATGTCTCTTGTTCTTGGCTAACATAAGCCTCAAGACCGTTCTCAAAATGTACCAGCCAAAAGTTTTCTATAGCCCTTGTTCTCTTTTTTCCAGGGAGATACGATCAGTGAATACCCCTGAGCTACATTCCTCACCACATTCTTTTCATGTTTGCTGCTTACTGAGTCTGGGTCTTTTAATTGATTTTACAGTTAATCCCAAACTCCAGTCCTGTGGTTTGTTTAGCACAGATTTTCCCACAGGTATTCAAATCTGAAGACACTCAACAAGCTACAGGCACTCTTCACTGCTAAATCAAGGTATTGGTTTTAGCATCATGAATATAAACAAGACAAAGGGCAATGTGTATTTGAGATCAGAATTTGATCTAGGTTGTTCTGCAGATACATTTTTTAAAATCACAGCAAATGATGCCATTACATTCACATGGCTTTGTAACAGAAATATTAGAGGAAAGGACAAGCGTAAATGCAACGAGAGCCACGTGGATTGTTAATGGGATTCAAACCCAGTAATTCAGTGCTGAAAAAACCCCCCTGCTAGAGCAACAGCTCACTTTCCAGTTACTACCACAGCCTCACCAATCTGTCATGGAGGTCAGCCTCCGTCTGTCACTGGAATTAGCGAAGCAGCTTGTCTTATTATCCTGCTCGTATTTATAGTGTGTGTACGAATGATGTGGAGATAATGCAGTTGCTGCTGTTTTTAAGCAGTCTTGCCATTTAATCACAAATTCTTGATTGATTTTACAGTATATATTACAACTGCAATTACACAGTAGACGGTTTCGCTGATTTAGTTCTCTGAATTTAGTAATTTAATTATTAAACAGTAATAAAAATTGTCTTTTCAAATCTCATAAACTAGATACTCTTGAGTGTCATTATGCATTTTTGAAAGTGAGAAGCATAAAATAACTGTTTCCACTGAACACAGTGTGAAATGTCATTGCCTTCAGGAAGAATAGGGTTTAGCCAGCCTAGCCCCAGACATACACAGAATTCCTCTTGAATTGGACGTCTGAAGTGAGGGTCTGAAATGCTTGTACTTCAGTATACAGGCAGGAAGTGACTGAGCACAGGCTTATACCTAAAATAACTTCAGGTCTTAATGCTGCTGAACACTACTGTGAAATTCCAACCTGAACTTTACACTTTGGTCCATTTCACATTCGGTAGCACCACCACCACTGTTACTGTATGTGTTTCCTCCTTTAACGATGGCAGATGCATACTGACGTTTTAGATTCCTCCCCTTCCACCCCCAAGAAAACTGTTTGATGTCAAAAGCGAGCTTTTGAGTGAAAGGAGAAATAACTTATTAATACCTACTGTACATGAAATTTAGGAGCATAATCTTACAATTAAGTACATTGCATTTTCCAGCATTTTTATCTGACATAAACAAGTGCATAAAGATCATCTTGTTGAAATGTTTGAAATTACTTAACAAGCAGCCTTTGTGTGGTATGGGGAACATTACTTACTCTTTGAATACAGGTGTATAAAGACAAGAATAGATAATTTCTATGATGTTTCTTCCGTTTCTCTTACTTCTTCTAGATGAATAACATTTTAATTAGCATTTTAAGCTTCACATCAGCTGATTAGAAACATTGATCAATCACTCTCTTTTGCATGCAACATCCTTGGCATCTGTAAAAAGAAGCATAAAAACCTCAGGCAAGTACTATACGCTTACTGCGAGGAAAAGTCTCACATTACCAGTAAAGAAAACATATTACACATTAAGCAGAAAACGTCTCCTTCAGAGCTATTTCTTAAGCAAAAGAACAAACTGAAGAGGGATTCACACAACTCCCACTTGTAACACTCTCTAATGGCATGGAGGTCTCCTACGAAATCCCTGCTGCCTTTGAAAACACAAGCACATGGGAATTTCTCTTTTCCCTTAATATTGTATTACTAGTTTGCACTGCCAGTGGTCCCCAAGCTGAAAGAATCTAAACCCATATGTTTTCTGAGCTACTTGTCACTATCATTTAATAAACCTAGTGAAATATCACATTTTTTTAATACTTTCCAGGACATTTCTTTTGTCATTCTTACATGCATGACATTTCAGATGTCTGGAAAAATCAAGCACGATCAGAAAGACAGATGTAGTTAACACGCTATCACAATAAATTAAATCAAGTTACAAAAATCACAATTCATTCCTTTTTAAATGAAATGACCCATTTTTGAGGCTCCAGTAGCAGAAATGAAGCCTAAATAACTTAAGCTAGAAGAGAAGCAAGAGAGCTAGATGCCATGAGGGGTGCAGAGCTCTCCTTCCATTTCCTTCTGATACAAGGAAACCTGTTCCTTTGTGTTACAATGCACCTACAGCACGACTATGTCATCTCAAGCCCAACATCATGAGTATTCACTTCCTGTAAGCAAATATGAATATCCTCACTGAGGTGCTTCACTGACTGCCTTACTTCCTGGCATAGCCAAGCATCTCTCCTCCCAGCAACAGCTTACCAAAACAGCAGCTACCAGGTTTCCTTTTTTTTCTTCAGAAAGGAGAACTTACTTCAGGACATCCTATCATAGTTTGTACAACAAAGTTTGAAGGCATCTTGGCACAAGTTTGTCTGAACAGGTTGACCAGTCACAAGACTATTCTGCTAAAAGGTGTGTGGAGTGGGATCATGACAAATGTCTTCTTTTTACACTCTCTCCACTGTGAATAGTGTAGGGATACAACACATCTTGCACAACTAACTGCATTTCAAAATTTGCTCAGGAAGCACTGAGTGACAAAAAGTTCTGCATGTATCATATCTAATGTACAAAAGCAAACCTCAAAGGATACTTATAATATAACTAACACCTAAAAGTTGATGCCCCCCTAAAGCAAATTTTAACTGCTGTAAAAGCATGTTGAATATAGAAACTTACAAAAAAAAAAAAAAGCTTCTTATTTCAGCTAAAATAGTGGAACAAAATGGAGTTGTTTTGCTATTACAAAGGTTACTGTGTTGAACTGTTATTTTCATGAATTCTGTAGTAGGATCAATACATTAATTTTCATCTAAGTTTAAGACCTAGTCCTCAACTTTAAATGTTACCCATAGGTAAACATATAAATTTAATATTGAATCATTTGTCTTCTTATTGCAGAAAGCTACAACTGCACTATTAAGTTCTCAGCTGTGTGGTATCCACAAGGAGGTCTGAACTGTGCATTTCAAACAGCTGCCTGACAAAAGCCAAGTTATGAATTAAGCAGATACCGGAATTTTTCCTCCCCCTAAATTCAAGCAGGCATCACTCACTGTGATATAGAGGTTATTAGACGCTACCTGGGATGCCAGTGAGCTAAAAGGCAGTCCCTGCCCCTGCATGACAAGAAGCGCTTCAGAGTTTGAAGGGAGCCACCTGCAGTGAAGTAAGTCTGAGTCTCCACAGGGATCAGGGTAATACAGGACAGCACTATGCTGCCTTCATCGTGAGGATGCAGGACAGTCTGCAAAAATAAAAATACAGATAGTTCAACCAAGTAGCAGGAATGTAAGTAGCATCCAGTGCTCTTCACATAAGAAGAGGTGGCTGGCGCCAAACAGGTGGGGAGGTGAAATGAAAAGGTGTCATTTTAAAGCAATTTGAGCTTTTCAAAAGCCCAGAGTCCTGCAATACACAGTGTGTTAGCTGCAGCTGTCTGTCCCAGAGTTTCACCCGTTTCAGTGCACAGGATCCGCAGACCCAGTAACCCCAAACTGAAGGAACGCAGCAAACCACAACGATACAGGGGAAAATTCATTATATCCCAGTCCCACAGCTGGGTAGCTGGATACCCAGAATTTGACATGTGCTGGATGGAATATTCGTTTCAACACTAAAAACAAATCATCAGATTTTACCTCTGCTCATTTCATAGTGGCCTGATAACCTGCCCCACTTCCCACTTCTCCTACTGTCAAGACCTTGAAGAAATGAAACTGATGGGTGAACTCATGATAGCAAATACATATAGCAAATAGTTATTCTTATGCACTGAGTGTATTTTGAAAAATCAGCTTATGACTTAATTGTGATGTGGGGTTTTTTAACCACAAATAGAGCCTGGGACATACAAATTCAAAAAGACACTGTGAGGTTTCTATTATTACCTTGTAAGGAATATTGAAATCTTATTAGCACTTCCACTTTATTTTATTTTCCTTGTTTTTCCTTCTACTTAAAAAAAGACAAACATTTTTCTTCATCACTGGAAAATGTAAACTGGAGCTTAACCTACCCCACAGACCTCTTTAAAAGAAGGCAGTATTTCCAAGTTCTACATTTACAAAAATGCCAGATAACAAGGAACATTACAGAAAAGTAAATCTGACACCTTGTTTCAGTTTTGGCTGCCTGCTCAACAACTAAATGTTTACAGACAAGGCTTCAAATCCCCTGCACTTTAAGTAAGCCAAACAAAAGCAAACAGCAGACTTTGTAACACACACACACACAAAATTTCCCACCATGTTCATCTTTCCGAGTCAATGAAAAAACACCAGTGACCGCTGGATGGCCTTACACGGCTGTACAACACTGGGAGTGGACACGTCCAACTGCCAAGAGCCGTGCAGGCTGGCACGACCCAGCATCCAGCACCAGGACATGCCCAAGTCTCCCGTTTCTTTAACACGAACGGTTGGTACATGCTTGGCTCTTCACCAACTAAGAGAGAACAAAGAGATGGTACCTCAGAAGCCTCGGGGAACCAAGCAGCTCACGCAATCAGTTAAATGTTTCAGTGGTACCAGTTTTAGATCATTTGATTACATCAAATGCCTTTCCTCACCATCCCAGAGGCTCCGTCCATGTTCTAATCTAGTACCGTAACTCACTTTCTGCACAGCTTTAGACAACTTATGTATTCACTACTTTTTCCTGAAACATCTGGAGTTGTTCTGTAACTAACCTCACTCACTGCACACTGTCCACTCATTAAAAGACTTTCTACCACAATATGGCAGTCACAGTTTTACATCATTCCTCACCAAGAAAAGACTGCTGGCCAGCAAATCAACACCTGGTATTAGGATCATCCAAAATAAGTAATGTTATTAACAGAAAGGCATTTTTAAGTTCTACTTTGCCATTCTCTCAGTTTGAGCTATTACAAAAAAGTGACAAAGCCATTCTGCAAAAATGCTTTTGCAAACCTTCCTATTTCTGACCAGCTAAACAGAAACGTAAGTGGTTAAACTTGGAAACAATATCCATTGCTTGCACCCAACTCTTAATCAGAACACGAGCTGTGACAATACACCAAACTACCACATAGCTTTTTGATGTGAAATTATGGAACCCAGACAACTTCTGATCTGTTACACGAAGCTGCACAAAGTTGTTTCTGTGGTATCCTAGCACTACAGGAAGATACACAAATGAGCCACTGTCAGCTCTCTTCTTGTCAATTCTCAGTAGAGTCAGAGAGAAACATAGATCAGTTGTCTGTGGATGAAAACTGCTATACCTCAACTGAAGTAATCCACATTAGCTGCATTAGATGCTTACCTAGACCTCAGGAAAAAAAAGAAAAAAGACCGTCAAACAATTCTACATTTAAGACATGCGTTTTTATCAAATTAGGTTTCATTCTCAAAGTCAGCAAAATATATGTAAACAAATGTAAAACTAAAAGTTTATGACAATTTAGAAGAACAGAACTTGGAAATTCTGCACATTTTCATTAATGCATTGGTTTTCTTTGAGTAAAATACATATCTTACATAGTCTCAGAAAAAAGCGATAGTTGCAAAAAAGAACTCTAAAGTCCAGTTGTTCTGTTTTCTTTTAAAAACATAATTAACAACTGTTACCAAAAGTAATATGCAAGACAGCGTCTGAATCCAACAAAGTCAAATGGCACCATCTAGTGACTTACAGATGAGAAAACCAAGCCAGGAAAGTTGTCACCACTTCTGTCTCCTCACAACACTACACACTCGAGTTTGGAAACAATAGCAAAACGAAATGTAAAAATAAACATGAATGCTGGAACACTTACTATGCAACAAGGAATTGAAAGTCAAGTGTTATTACTCAAGGATTATTTTTCTACCAAACTAGGTACCTATAGCCTTTAGAATATTAAAATGTTTTTGGAGGCACTCACAATTTAAATGTAATAGTCACATACTACTGACCCACGTATCTTCCCAGGAAAGCCAAACGCTTTTTAAGCAATGAATGGCAACAACAGCTTATTAAGGAGTTTTCTATCAATTGACGATAACACACACAGCTGTCAAAATTTGTGAATAAAAATCAAGTAACTTTGGATGCATCTAACTCTCCACTGACAAAATCCTGTGAGGCAGTGGCCCCTTCTCTCCAATCAGTTACAACACATGCTGTTTGCACAGGCACCATGATCCTACGTGTGCACGTCCACTGATTCACATTTCCAGCAGATTGCACAGAACATTTCTAAGCTATTTTTACAGAACTAAACTTTAACTGCTTCTGTACAGATTGCATACATTTTACAAAATCTTCTAGGAATTCATCCACTAGAAAAATATAGACAAAAGCAGAACATTTGCTATTTTTTCCTCTGTGCTTTTCTTAAAGGAATATATTGGAAAAAACCTTAGTTACATTTCTCTCTACAAGAAGTCATATGCCCTCTGGAGAACTACCAAGGAGGGCTTTTCCTTCAGCAACTGCTATACAGAAAAGCGAAAGAGTGAAGGAGGTTGTGCAGTGGAGATTCTATACTCTTCAGATATTTTTACCAATGTTTTCTCTTTTTTGTTCCATGCTTTCTCTATGTATTTAATAAATACAAAGAACAGTTTCTTGTTTTGCTAGAAAAGTCTCTAGCAACTAAAAAAACCCCCATCAAAACCCACCACTCTAAACTTTCAGAGTGTCCCACCCCAAAAAGTGGAACAGGTTGAAATTATAGCATCAGAGCATTCTCTTTTTTTTACACACTGGGAAACTGAAAATACTTTGTGAAGAGGAACACTAGTGATCTGTAGCTCTGCTGGCTTCTCACTTATCCATAGCTCTACAGCAGGGCAAAGAATACTGCCTATTCCTAATCAAAACAAGATAAATAAGGTTAACTGTTTATTGTAATAGGGTCAAAAGGTAAAAAAAACACTCGTCAGGGAAATCACAGACAAGCAAGCTACTGCAAGCGACTACAGGTACGGACCATATTCCAAAAACATAGGGATAAAATCCTTTCTGGTTAGAACAAGCACTGGGCCAAACAACTTCATTTTATCCACTAACTTCAACATAGGCAGCTGGCCCAGATCAAACTATTTCTCTATTTCTGCGAACCACTTCACCACACAGATACTTATTTTAGCTTTAGCAGAGCACAGCAATGTGTATTTGAACAGACCACCCTTCCTCTTTCAAAACTGGTTTCAGTCGAAGCTGAAATGTTTGCCTGCACGAATGGTTTTCAGCTGACACACAGTGAAAACAGGACTCTTGTAACGAGCCTTTTGAGAACACCTGCAGAGCTCACTTTAACTTCACAAAAACCTGTATGATTTTCAAAATTTGATGTTTCAAAAACTTTATTTGCAAATATGTGGGGGTGTTATTTCTAAAAATTAATTATTGCTTGTTTTAACCATCATAGAGACAAACATAATGTAAGTCCACAGACTCCCATTTGAAATGATGACTTTTCCAGTCTCAGCTACGGTGATGGGACTAAAACAGCAAATGCTTCTGGTCATAAAAAGCAGTAAAATAAGGAAAAAGACATGTTAGAGTATCTTCTGAGTCTAAAATTTTGTATGAATACCCTGAACCCAAACAGTTCAAAGAGAATATGCCTTTTTAGGACTAGCTGTTACTATATTTTGTCTTTAAATTGGTTGCAACTCAACTTCTGATAGGGCAATGTTCACCCACTGAATTAGTTACACAATTAAAAAGAGATACATTAAGGTACTCCCTAATATTAAAAGAAAAAAAGATTATTTCTACTACCCAAAGCCTAATAATAAGGGACTTCACTAACATTTAAATTTTAGGACCCTGCACGTCTTGAAATAAAAGTAGCAGAAAACATCATAGGAACACTTGCTTGTGCTCTAAACCTCACTTCTGATGTAGGTGAACCTCTGCAGCGGAGGCTGAGCTCTGCTTTTGGAAACCACTGATCTAGATCAAGGATGACAGACTTGACATGGAGTCTTTCAAGAGGCACTTAAGTATCTGACATCTCCTTTAAAAACAGAAGCAGCATGAACCTTTAGATCTTGAATTTGTGAAATTAGTGAGCGTGGTAGTATCTTTTCAGGGTATGGGGGGTCTTTGGTGACCAACCGAGAATGAGAAGCACAGAGCAGTTTTATTAATAGATCATATCACTCGAAATATTCTAACTATGGTAAACGCACAATGATGGTCAACATACAGAGGTGTCGACCACCTCAGACACCTCTACAGCTGAATCTTTGATTATTAATGTGGCCTAATAATCAGCATAGCCATCATAACACTGTCGTCATCTTAGTCACACAGGAAACTCTTAGGGCACTCTGGCTGACTTTGTACTTCTTTGCATGCTACAGGCACAACCATGTCTGCACACAAGACGCACACGTGTCTCCAAAAAGCTGCCAAAAGTCCAGTGGAATCAGGTATCTAATTCATTGGCATGGAGAAATATACGCTCATCAAAATCAGCACCGATCACCTTTTGCCCAGAGCAAGAAGATTTTGGAAAGATTTTTGGAACACACATCAAAGTTTTCACTTGTTACTCAGAAAATAAAAATACATCTTTTTCTCTTGGTTTAACGTTGAAAATCAGTCTCTTGAAACATAACTGGCAAACCAACCCCATTATCGTTTTGCACATATTACCTGAATTATAAGAAGCTACTCATAAAGGACGTTCACTGTTTGAGTTATTAAAGATTACACTTCTGTCATAAAATGGTAATTAGAGGGCAAGGTAGGTATCACAGAACACTATGCATGCAATTCCAGGTCAGTGAAGTAAGCTGTTGCTTTTGGTCTCCACCACAGTCACTCCTGTTACGTTTTCTACAGCAGTCACAAGACAACACACCACAGCATCAAAGGCTACCGTGTGACCCTGTAACTCACGTCTCAGAAAAATTACCTGACTCTATTAATTTTGCGTTCTCATTTAGAAGGAATTTAAATAAAGGGAAAAAATAATTTTAAAGATCAAGTTACATTTTTCATTCTATATCCTCAAGCAAAATGCAGTTCGGAAAGTTTATTATCGTTTAGTCACTTTGATCTTTACAGGAAGAGCTACAGTGTCGTAAGATGAAGAAAACTGGTAGGCAGTAATAACAATAGCTCATGAAAACTTGAACTCCTGAGTTGAAAGGGAGTTTGTTCTAACCAATACTAACTTTTAATGAAGAACTGTGATAAATGAAATATAAACTACTTTGTTTTAAATGCTCTTCTTTTCCAAGAGCTGGCCTTTAATATGGAAGAAAGTTCAAGAGTTAATAAACAGGGTTGACACGGTTAGCTGTGTTTTATCTCCAATTTGTGTCATATACTCAAATTTGAAAACTGAAGTTCCTAAGTTTATTATTTGCTTTAAGGCTGCAATAATTTTACTTTTATTATTAAACCTGACTCTTGAGAAGGTATGTTGCCACAAGAGAACTGCCGATACTGAATACTGTTAGCTATTTGTCCAATATGCTTCCACAGGAATCTCCAGTGAATGGGAAATATCATATGACTTACTTCAAAAGTCTGTCGTAGGTAAATTGGAATTGTTCCCAGAGCAGAAAAGAAAACATCACTGCAAGATGTGCACTTTTTTCCATACTGACACTTTAAAGCTACCACCAGTTTTCACAGCACCGAACCACCGACGGGAAGAAAGCAGCAGGAAGACCAGCCAGACGAAAGCTCTTGAATCAGAGGGGAGGAAAAACCCCAGAGAGCTGTTATTCATATTGCATTTTCCATTTTCCGTGGGGCAAATAAATTGGTTAGAGAGTTGCAGAGTGAATACCACAAAAGAAATACATTCTAAAGAAGAGCGCATTTCCCATGAGGAGAAACTGGTTTTTATGAAAAATAAACCAGCAATTTCATCTCTGATGTGGACACGGTGGTTTAAAAAGCGCTACATAACTCCAGCTATTTATGCAAACTACCGACAGGAAAGGACTAGCCTGACTACGCTGTGTGAGAAAACACAGAAAAACAAGACCAGCTTCTAGAAACACTCCTGGCGAGGCCTGTATCCTGCCAGGCACTGAAAACGAAACAACACTGGCTTGAGACGAATTAAAAAACGTCTGTGAAAACGGGG
>Ga0065711_1028697_pt1 | contig 39693 bp, 20 predicted proteins | sample Hoacrofraction12_FD_59098 | JGI IMG/M metagenome (GOLD analysis project Ga0065711, IMG submission 59098) | Hoatzin crop microbial communities from Cojedes, Venezuela - Epithelial fraction 12 v2 (version 2) | ecosystem: Host-associated > Birds > Digestive system > Esophagus > Crop | place... | reverse complement strand
TTTTTTTTTTTTTTTTTTTTTTTTTTTGTCAGGCAGGTAATAATTACATTATAAAAAACTCAGAATCAACCAAACAGAAGGATAATTACTTTTTTGAATGTTACTGCAGAGCCTTCTATGCTATATCAAAAAACAATGGACATTTTCTCAGTTGTAATGAAATAAAAAAGAAATATATTCCATTTGCAGAAATTGAGAAACTTGTAATATTTCTGAAATTAGGAAATATTCTAGTAGAAGATATTTGGAATAATTTATTAAGCTCTTCTGTACATATTTGGAATCAAAGACATTAAGGCTACTTACAGCTGCTGCTTCCGCTTTTCACTAGTAGGCTGTTAACAGTTTTATGAAATCAGCAGGAATAGCAACATCTTTATTGGGGTGTGTGGTGGGGAAAAGAAGAGCACTATCTCTTCACAACCAGCTGAGTGTTGAAATAATGCCCTTCCATCCTTTATGTAATCTCTATGTAACTTTTAGTGTCATTTCTTTACTGCTTTACAGAAAGTTCTCTGGGCATCCCTAGAGTGTGCCACTAATAGGGGCAGTAATTTATGGAGGCACAGGAGCCCAGGGACTTGATCAAGTACCCACTGAGGGACAGGGTAAGACTCTTCTGGCTTTGACAGAAGCTCCATGGTAGAAGCTTGTCTGGTTAATGAACAGTCCTTTGTGAATAGTCCAGTTCAACTCCTCTGTGAGTAGTTTAGTTCCAGCACAACCAGAAGGCACTGATAATCCCAGTGTCAGCGTAAACTCTCTTAAACCAGTTTTAGTATCTTCAGCCGCGACTTCTACTGCAAGTAGTGGCTTGATGTATTGGGTTGCAGTTTGTAGATGCTTACAGATGCTTTATTTTGTGTCCTGGTGATACTTAAGTTATTCCTACGTACCTCTTCATTATATGAATTTACAGATTATGTCTCTGCAGACATTTATGCAATATTGTGAACAGGCTAACTCACATGTTAACTCCAAAGAGCAACATGGAATCATTATTCAATGAATATTTGGTATTTCTATTGTTGAGGGATTCAAACTGCCACCTAGTACTTCTAGCCTTAAAAATGTGTTCTCACTTTGATCTTTAAACCAGTACTAAACATTGCTTGTCTAACCAAAAAACATTTATTTACCATTTAATTAAAAAAAAAATCCATAGGCTAATGTAATTCTTAATGTGCTACGTATATGCTTGTTTCAGTGCATTAATACCAAATGTTATGAGCGATATTTACATAAACTGTGGTGGAAAAAAGCATAACATTCCTTTTCCTCTGGAATTGCTCTTCCTAGGGAATACAGTTTCTGATAGAAAATGACCTCCTGCAGAACACTGCAGAAGACATTGCACAGTTCCTTTATAAAGGAGAAGGATTAAATAAAACGGTAATTGGAGATTACCTCGGTGAAAGGTAAAATAAAAATACTGAAACTTTGTTCTTGAGTTTACAAAGCATACTTACAGTTTTTGGTAGTTACCTTCTCCTTCACAGGCTGTGTGAGAGCTACTCTACTACTGGCCTACAAAAACTACAGTGGGAAGTAAAACTACTATGGTATTGTGATACGGTTTTTTTCTGTTTGTTCTTTTTAGATGCGCACATTGTGGAATAATATTTAATTGATTGTAACTTACTATTTTGAGAAAATACCCTTAAATTTGGTTATATGCAGAATTTAATACCATAAGCTTTTAGAATGCCTGAGAGTTGTATTGTAACAGTTCTGGTAACTCTTGATACTGTGCCTGGACAAGGAGTGATTTACCGTAACTAACAAATGGATAGTAATGAAATTACTTATTAAAATGAATAGTTCCTGGGACAATAGTTATAAGCAGATTTCAGTGTTGTCTTCTTCCCTGCACACAGACTTCCCATAAGTAAGCAGGCGTCTCAAAGGGCAGCCGCACTGTATCTTTATCAGTCCTCGTACAATAAGAATGCAGTGCGCATATTTATGCATATTGTTGCAAAACACAATCAAAATGCAAATTACTTCCATTGCTGTGCAACCCAGGAATTGATTTTAAAAAAGGCAGCAGAAGGAGACAGAAACGAAGAGTGGGTTGGAGTACTTGGATCTACGTGCATGCACATGTTCCAGTTCAGATGCCAGTTACGGAGGTTTAAAAGTTGACTCATTTAGGATGTACTCCTGTAATGATATGTTCTGGCAGATCCCTTTTGAGGCATCCGTAATCTGTTTACAGCATCAACGGCTTAGTTTGTGCTCAGCAATTTCCTCCTGACTTTAATAGGTTTAATGAAAGTTTTCACCATAGTATGTATATTTTGAAAATAGATGTTAACTATGAAGTTTCTGTACAGTATATGTAGACATTTCAACAGTTTTTATACAACAGCATTATGTTGTTGCTCTTGAATATTTGGGCAATCAGGATTATAAAATCAATTATATGTTAATGTCTATACTTGCAAAACTGTAACAAAGCTTGTATAAGGCAGTCTGTGTTAATTTTTGAGCTGCATTCTACCTTGGTATGTCTTCTGAAATGCTTCCAGTTTTTCTAGCCCTGTTCCTAGAACCCCCGTACTCATGCAGAAAGGTCTTACCATTATGTTCAGGCCCCCTGGAGTCATCAGTAACATTCGTGTGACTCTTTAAGGGTCCATATTTAAAATTTAAAAAAATTACTGCTCGTTGTTTTGCATGGCTGGCAGGGATGGATATATATATTATCTGATATACAGACAACTATGCAATTCAATTATACCTTCTGAATTTTTCAAGACTTAAATACAGACAAGTGTAGTGGTCGTACTAAGTAGCAAATTTGATCAGGAAATCTTGTATAAATCTGTCAGCTGGATAATAAAATCATAGGAGAAGTAAAAAAAAAATTAACATACTGCTCCTGTTTTGCCACAAGGCAGAAGTAACCTGTCTATTCAAGGAGCAGTTGAAGTAAAAAAGAAATTCAAATGATTTTTTACTTTAAAAGGAGCTTTTATTCAGTGTATCCAGTCAGTCTACTTCAATTGTTTTTTGCATGTTTCTTGATTTCTGCGAAGGGTGTAATATTAATATGGTAATGGGAATGAAAATGGCATTTCTGTCTATTCTTTTTCTTCCCTTGTATGAATTAGTAAGGGGGGATAGAGGGGAATGGATGACAATATGATTTTCAGTAAAGTGTATGGAAATTTCAAGGTAGTCAGGTCTGGAATGGGGAATTGGCTCATTGTACTACTTGGAACTGCAACATTATTGTTCTAGAATCCAAATAATTTTTATTCATGTTCCTCTGAAAACAGTGTATTAGGCCTTTAGGTCCTGGGGTAAAATAAACACCCTGGGATAAAATAAAATGTGACAATTCAGGTGGTTTTAAGATGTTGGTTTTGCTTTCATGACTACCTCAGAGGCTATTAAGTGACTTGTGCTATGCAAATAGCAGTGCATATTGTAGATGAGTTTTTGTTGAGTTATGTGCTATCTTTTATCAAGGCTTTTGGAGTCTGAGGACATTCTCTTTTACTTTGCCACTCTCTCTCGGGGGCCAATCATGAATTACTTCTGCATTCTAGCTAAATATAGCTGACAATGAGACCAGGATAGTCAACAGAGTGAAATATTTGTATAACGGTCTGCCATAAAGAGATATATTTTAAATTATTGAGTTACAGCACTTGGCAAGCTGAAAAAAGTGAATGCTAAAATGGAATGAGATAGCACCTTAAAAAAGTACAATAAATAAGGGATGAATTACATCCTATAAAAGATTTAAGATTTTTTTTATACGTGGGTAAGTCTTCACTTATTTTTTTAAGTGTCTTCCTAGACCTTTTGTGATATTTGGCTTGTGTTGTTGGAGCTGTATGCAGCACAAGTATCACTAATCCAGTCTACGTTAAAACCTAGAAGAGCAAAAATTAGAGTATAAGGCTAATTCTTGTTCTGAATTACTGCAGCTTTACGTACATATAAGCAAAATCAGTATTTGGCGTAGAGTAACAAAGTAGCCCTGCCGAGTGCTCTGTTTTATTGCACTGTGATGCTACCTCATTCCACTGCACTGAACAGCAGTCACGCGGTTCACTTGTGCATTACTAAATTTGATGAGAATTTTGACAGAGCTGATGTGTTTTTCTATAAGCAATATGGGGACTTCCTAATGAATGAATAGTACGTTTTTAGGTATATACTCATGAGGGTTACAGGTTAGTCTGACTCTGCAGTCCGTCAGTAATGCAACAGATGATTCCTGGTGGGTGCACACCTTTCTGTTTTTGGGTGGAGGCTGATATACAGCATTCTGTCTTGGTGATGTATTTAAAACACACCTTTACGCTTCTGGTGTATGAACTCAGTGATGGTGTAGACTAAATTCTGTCTGCATCCACATAGTTTTGTGCTTGTTAATGTTTAAATGTCACTTTTGCATTTAAACACCTTTTGTATCAAACAAAGCATAATTTGGCTCATGATTTACATAGCAATATAAAAGATAGACGGGAGGAAGCCCGTTCAAAACCTATTCTGATTTTAGTAAACTTCCTTTGTAATGACTTTTGAGAATGGAATACGAATACACTACATACTAAGTAGCTCTTTTTAAAAAAGCTGTTCTTAAGTACAATCAGTGCAAGCATTTCTGTTCCTCATCTTGGTACAGAAATGAATATACTGCTTTAATATTTTCTGTTCTTGGAGGAAAAAATGGGATAGTTTGTTTTTCCTGTGTTGAATGGCTAAAGAAATTAATCTTACATTAACTGTGGATTTAAGAGTTCATGACATGATTTCTGTGAAAGACATTTTGCTGGATAAATTTATTGGGTGTCATCCCATATCAAGGCAGGTGCACTAATAATAAATGTGAAGCAAAGAAGGCCAGGCCATTTTCGGGTCATTTAAATAAACAGAGCTAAAATCAGTACAAGTGTAATGGCTCTTTCTAACCTATCAGCAAAAATGGGCAAAATACTAGTGTTAAATATCAAAATAACTCTCAAATAAATGTGTAAACTATTTCTGATGACTTGATTTGGTCAGTATGATCATTTATAATCCTTGATTATTCTCAAAAGCAAATAGAGATAACTAACAAGTCTTTAAAGTTCAGAATTGTAATTGTCTATTTCCATTTTTGTCTTTCATAGAGATGAATTTAATATTAAAGTTCTTCAGGCTTTTGTTGAACTCCATGAGTTCGCTGATCTCAATCTTGTGCAGGCCTTAAGGTGAGTAAATGCTTTCTTTTTTTTCTTTGTTTTTTTTTTTTGACCTGAGTTTCCTTTGTTGAATTGCACGTTCATACGAGTCATGGTGCTCATTTATTCGTCAGAAAGCTGATCTGTACAGCTCAGCATGATTATACGTGTTACTGTGCGAGTTAACAGAGACAGCTCTGGTTTAACCCTTCCAATTGCTTGTGTGTCTGCTGCCTTTGAAGGTGAAAACCTTCTGAATTATTTCAGACAAATAATAAACAACTAAAACGTAGTCATAACTCTTTGGTGTGCCTGCCCTGTGTGGACCTTTGAAGATCTGTTTTGTATCTTAGCAGAGAGATAGGTAAAAAACAAACAAATGCCTGACCCAAACAAATAAATAATTTTATTTGCTGTCGTATTCCTTCTCCTCTCCTTCCATCTCAACTTGTTCTTCTGGGAGGGGGGGAGGGGAAATCCCACTGACTGTAATCAGTTACTGTGTTCAATTGCAAAGAGGTAAACTTTGAATCAAGTAATTTCCTTCTACTTTCCTTAGAGTTCCCCACTCGTGTGAACAAAAGGTATAATATCTTAGTATACTTTTTTCCTTTGCTGAGTGAACAATTGACTTGATTTCTCTGGGATGCCAGCATACAGTGACCTTGTGAAGCCCCTTCTTGTCTTGGTGGAAATCCATAACACATCTAGCTAATTGAGTTCATATAGACAGTTCTGCCAGTTTCATTGCCACAAGTGACTCCCTCCTGATGCCAGATAAATTGAAATGTCCATGTGATCTCTGTCTCTGGTGCAGTGCCTTGTGATGTGGATTCAGAACAGCTTTGCTGCGGTTGAGTGATGTGGTGATGATAACTTGAGCTGCCTGAGGCTTGAGCTAAGGAAGCCTTTCCTCTGGCTGCTGGAGCTTGTGTTGGAGGCTTTATATTCCTATCTCTTTCACCCAATTTAATGTTAGGTTTGACTTTATTCTTCTTTAGCAGCTGCTACTATTAAATGTTTGTATTTTGGTAGCTTACAAAATTCGTGATCTGGGTTGGAACCTTGCACGAGGTGAGTAAAAGACAGTATACAGAGCTGAAAAACGAAAGATGGCCTGCAACACTTTAATATAATGTTCTAAGATGAAAACTGATGAAGACAGGAATATGTGGTTATTATGTTGGCACCCAGTGTACAGGGAATATCGAGAACTTGTTTTGCATGGCAGAGCATGTAACTTTGCTGGTTTAGATCCTGTTTTAATTTAGATAATTCTTTTGCTAAGAAAGAAAAGAATAAGTGATTAAATTCATTGGAGCTTTTTTGCACCACAGTGTGCCAAAAGTACATTTGTGAAGACTTCTGTCCTGTATGCATTCCAGTGTACCTATATGTAGAAACAGTAAGTTATGAATTTGAAAACTCTATTTCAGTTCATGCTGCTGAACAGGAGCACAGACCTCCTGCATACGTTACAGAATTACTGAGGTGATATCATAAGTCTTTAAGATCTGGACCTGATTCTTGTAGGGTGAACTTACACTAAACAGGCAGCACCTCTCTAAGCACTGGGGTTTTTCTTGTTGTTGTTTCTATTTTTTAAATGTTTTCGATGAGTTCAAGTAAAGATGTTAAGTATTTTTGTATTCCTTGCTTCACTTCCTTTCCAGAAATATTTTATGTAATGTGTCTTTTCACATTGTAAGTAAAGTCAGTGGTTATTGCTTTTAGTAGCCAGGAAACACAGGGATGATTGAACTGATTGTTTCCCCATAGCATTCTCATGGCAAGAATGGGATGCATACAGAAAATTGTCTACTAGTCTGGAAAAAGGAGAGAGTCTTAGAATATGAACTGCCATATTATCTTGCCTGATAGCATGCAGTGTTGCTGGCTGAATTACTGGGCTAGCCATCTGTGCATGTTGCTTTATAACAGCTCCTGACTTGTGTGGTGAGAGATTGAGAACATATTTCTAGGACATTTTATGTAGACATTGCTGATTTTATTTTGGTCTGTTTCTGATTATTAGCAATATATGCTTAATATATAAATACTGGGATGTGTCTAACAACTATTCTTCCCTTCTGTAGGCAGTTTCTGTGGAGCTTCAGACTCCCAGGAGAAGCTCAAAAAATTGATCGTATGATGGAAGCTTTTGCTTCACGCTATTGCCTTTGTAATCCAGGAGTCTTCCAGTCTACAGGTTAGTTGCAGGAAACAATAGCAGTTCTTAAGTGTGTGTGTATTTTTTGGATCATATATGTACTTCTACATCTGATGCAAGGAGACAATGGCTAGTTTTGAAGTTCAGGCTTAAACAATATATGAAATGAGAATTTTCTGAGAACTGAGAAAATGTAACTGTCTAATCCTACATTTTGTTTCTAGAAGGTGCAAGTTTATGGTCAGAATGCATTTCCATTTGTCAGACTTCAGCATTGATATGTATCTAAGCCAAATAAAGTATAAAACACACTTTAGAAATGTCACCAAAGATTTTGGCTAGTAATTGGAAAAGTAAGGTTCTCAGGGGCTTAAAGGCAGAAAAGACCAATAGGTTGGATAGTCTCATCTGTCAGTTATAAGGACTTTACACCTGGTTATCTCTGTATCAAGTCCACCTATATGTGGCTGTCATATATTATCTAGAAAGTAATCTGCTTTTGTTATGAGGACGTATCCTTTAGCAGTCTGCTCAACAGTAATCATAACCCTGTCAAGAAGCATGATGATATCTCCTTTGTCATTTTTTGATATTATTCAGTGGTGCTAGTCACCTCATGCATGCCAAGAAATTGAGTCAATGTCATTTTCAGTCTGTTTAAATGCAGTTCAAATATTATTTTGAAGGGATTGTTCCTTCTCTGTGGAGAAAGCTTTGGAAGTACTTTACGTATGAGTCTGAACAAGTTTATTACAGGATCTACCAATATGATCTAGGTAAAATCTGTGCGCAGGGAGTGTTTTGCCCAGCAACTCTTCGGTGAAATGTTCCTTTAGGGTGATAGCAATGATTTCAAAGAGTTTAAAAAAAATCTGGATTCCCTTGTACTTTTTTTCTCATACTGGCTTTTAATTTGAATTGTTGAAAGATTTTTTCTTCTTAGGCTTACTTCAACGGTTTAAAGAAAGTCTTGAGACTTTGCTTTCATGTATAATGTTCCGGATTTTTTGACTACCTGTTTCTTTTTCTTTTATCAGTCAGGATGAGCTATACATTCATTTTACAGGCCCATGCCACAACACAGAGAAAGATAAATAATTTTTCAAATCTTATTTCAGATACATGCTATGTGCTTTCGTTTGCAATCATTATGTTAAATACCAGTCTGCACAACCACAATGTAAGAGATAAACCAACAGTAGAGAGGTTTATTTCTATGAATCGTGGAATTAATGAAGGTGGAGACCTTCCAGAAGAATTACTACGGGTAAGTTAGACTGGGTAAGACAAGGCATTGCTTTGTGTTTTTAGTAGGAGACTTAGAAGTGTGTACAAAAGTTCTCAGGCAAATTTGTCACGGGAAAGTAAGAAGAACATTTTCTAGCATGCATAACCACGTGAGTAGCTGTAAGAAGCATTTTCTGATATTCAGAGCTGCTTTGAGCTACTTCTCCTTATATTCAGTCTTCTGTTGAGGAGAGAAGATTCCAGAGAAAACATTCTGTATATGTCTCAGTAGTTTGCTGATGGCAAAATTCTTGTGGAATCAGCTTCTTATGAAAAAAGAGTAGTATTTATGGAGAAGTCAGAGAAGGCTGGAAAAAATCATAAAAATCACAGTTTTGTTATTGCCTCTCATTTATTTCCACGAGTCTTGGAGAGCTTCCTCCTGTCCCTTGAGATATCAGCAAAAATACTTATTTCTCTAAGATAATGTGATGTTCTAAACCATTTTCTGAAAACCCAGATTCATTTGGCAAAACTTGTACTAAATGAGACCTGAAGCTGAAAACTTGGAAATGCTGAATGCTGAAGTTAAAGAAAAAATGTCTTTGCTAGGAGTGCTCATAAAATCTGTAAAAAAAGGCACTTGTTTGTAGATGAAGTAGTTTAAAATAAAGCTTAATCAAAGGAGTAAATAAATATTGAGAGGGGATGGTCCAGAATTTTATGGACATTATTTCCTATGCTTTTTATACAAATAGTCTGAGAAATCAGTAAGATGTCCTGGTTGCATTTTCCGTTAGACATTAATTAATGAGGTCTTTTTCCTCTTTTTTATTCTTCTAGAATTTATATGAAAGTATTAAGAATGAGCCGTTTAAAATTCCAGAGGATGATGGAAATGATCTAACGCATACATTTTTTAATCCAGATAGAGAAGGTTGGCTGCTGAAATTAGGTTAGTTATAAGGGCAGTTTTGCTGCTATATGTTTGCTTGTTGTTAGCATGTTTGCTGCTTCTGTGTCTATCTGCTTTCTTGTGAAGGTAATAGGATTAACTTTGTAATTTGTATTTAAAAAATGTATGAACCAAAATAAGTAACTCCTTTACATCTGAAGGTTGTTACTTCTTATTTTACGTATCCAAACTAGCAATCTTGTTTTGACCTTCAGAGTTTTATTTCTGATAGATGAGAAATAAAAACTCGGCAACAAAAAGGAAACGCTGTATGATATTTACCACATGCTGTGACTGATAAGTAACAACTAAGTCTCCATAAGGGCATTTCAGAAAGCTGTCTGATGTTTCAACTCAGTTTTTTGTGTACAAAAGAAAAAAGGATTTCTCTTCAAATAGTTATTTTTGTATGTCTTTATTTTTCCATATTATTTGTGAGTTTCTCTTGGTTTGGTTTTGGCTATGATTTTTTAATGAGTGGTTTAAATGTGCCTTCTTGTTTTCCTTATGGCCTATGACCTATCACCTTTCTGTTCTGTGACTGGCTGTCTCTGCTTATTCTGCATTAGGAGGTACGTATCTGATTTCTTTCCAGTCCCCTCTTCTTCAGTTGCTCATTCTTTTATTTTCTTCTTCCTTCCTCCTGTTCTTTTTTTTTATTTTATTTTTCTCTTTTTTTAAATCAAATTTATTGGTAGCATTTTGCTTTTTCACTCAGTGTCACTAACGGTATCATCAGTGGTACTCTGAAAGACTGGCATGTCGGTGTCTAGCTCACATGCAAGTGTCTTATGCAAAAGAAGTGTTTACATGTAAAGCAGAAAAACAAAGATGACTATTCAGCATACTTTTCTTGTTCATTGAAGAACATAACAAGGGAAGAATAATTTCTGCTGAGAGGAAACAACATGTCTTACTCTTGTAATGAAGTTCCAGAGTGATTTTGTTACTTGTACACCAATTATATTAGATTATTGAAAGATTGATTACATTTGAACTATGCATTTATAAAAGCTGTTCTTTTTCTTGCTTATTTTCCTTTATAAATAAAATATTTAGCTTACTTAACAGAATCTTAAATGAGCACAGAATTTAGGGTTGCGGAAACCTCTCGTGATTCGCAGTCTCCTTGCGCTGCAAGATGGCCTTGTTTACAGACTCTTTTAAAGTTGATGGGATTCCCTTTCTCACTTGGGCTTAGAGATTTTTTTCCCTGTATAAAGGAGACTGAAATTTTATTTTAAAATTTGTTTTTCAGTGAAATAAGCCTCTTTATATAAACACCACTACACACTCCACTAGAGCCACTTTATAACTGCTTGCTGAAGGAACTTGCATTTGGAGAATGGGGACTAAAGTGGGAAAAGGAATGTATGCTGGAGGGTGAGTGTAGTGAAAGCAGAGCCTGGTTAGAGCCATTGGCCTGCTCTGCTGATTGCACCTGGAAATTAGTGGTCATGCTAGTGCTGGAAGGAAATAGATGTGAAAAGGAAGCGTTTGGAGTTCATTCACATGCTCTCCAATGCCTTATTTTGACCTCTGCGCTACAGATGCTATAGAACTCTTTGTCTTTCTAACTACAAAAAAAGCAAAGCTCTTGCTTTGTGATGTGTGTTGGCTCAGCTGGCACAATTTCAAAGATGACCTTGCAGCTTTTCTCCATTTTGTAGCATGAGCTGATAGCTGTTTCAACAGAACAGGCTTTCAAGTTGATGTAGATAAAATGTGCTGTCTGGAGAAGAGGCTAGGTATAAGCCCATGCTGTCCGTACTTCCCTTTCTGTTGTCAGGGCGCTCTCATGTTTATATACTTACTGAGACTGCAAGCAAGAGTGTGAGTGCATGTAGAGGAGTGACAACATCCCTTGGGGGAGAAGCGGTCAATAAAAGACATATAAAAGATCTAATAAAAAATAGAGGAACAAAGAAAATGAAGAAAAAAGGTGACTGAAAGTCAGTGAGAGCTACCAGGTACTTCTGCACATCTGTCTCTGGCTCTGGTGCAAGGCCAATGAAACCAATTTCTCGTTATCTATGATGGAGATGAGAGTGCACAGAAAATGCAGTAGTAAAAGCGTGTGTGAAGCGGAAGAGTGTTGCACGTAACACTCCCACGGTGTGAGGGTGATTTTGTATAAAGAAGTGAAACACATCCAGAAGCCTCCAGTGAATCCACCTGTAAATGCGTGAAGCTGTGTCTCCATGAAAGACTACGTTTTTGTCAGCAGACACAGACTGGTACAGACAAACACATTTTGCTAGTTCAGATGCATTGACCAGAAATAAACCTGGCAATCTTCTTTTTGTCTTTCTCTCTCTCCTTTCTCTCTCTCCTCTCCCTTGAGTTTCCTGTTTGGTAGGAGGCTTAAACTGTATGTTGACAGTGCTGACGCAATCTGCGTTGTTTGCATTTTTACAATTTTTTCTGCTGGGGAACACTTCTGATGAAATGAGTAGGGTTTCCTTCAGTTCTGGAAGATACTGAAATTAAAAGTTTCAGTATTGTTTAAATGCTAATGAGACTATATTACTGCATGAGAGTTTAAGTGCTCGTTGTGATAATACTTAAAAGTTGAAAGAGAAAGTTTTGTATAAAATATAAATATGACTAAGACAATTCGCAAACCCTGAGTATATCAAGATGGTATTTTCTATTTGGTATTTCTTACGGTGAACTTCTCCCATCTCATATTCCAGCTCACTGTATTGATTATCCTCTGGGCAGGAGATGGATATTGTGAAACTTTCATATTTTGTAGAATGCATCTGTGCTGAAGACCACCCTAGCTCTCTAGCCTGGCACTGGGTTTTAGAAAGCTGGGAGGGCGCAAAATGCTTTTGGAGAGTTTGCTGCTCGGGATTGTTCAGAGGTGACCTTGTCTAATGAGCGCCAAACCTGGCAGCCAGACAGCAATTCTGGTTTTATCTATCTAGATTCAGCTGGTGCCTTTATATAGACATCTTTATCCTGGTAAGCCTAGATTATCATTCAGTTCTACATTGTCTGAAGCATGGTTTCATGAAAATGAATGCGACAAGTGAAAGACTGAAAGCTGCTGAGTGCTAATAAATCCTCACTTGGAGCAGCCTGAGACACTATGAGCTTTTAGATTTTTCTGTGCCGTAATTGTTAGTGGTGTTGGTATCATGAAATTTTCTGCCATCCACTTTAAGGTATTTTGAAATTGTGTTCTCTGTCCCGATGCCCAAGTTACAATCGTTTTGCACAGGGAGGCATTTCCTTGCCTAAAACAGCTTCCCTTGGCAAATAGCTTGGTCTGCGTAATGTTTTCTTCTAGTTGGAGGGAAACTGTGACATTAGTCCACTAAAGTGGAGAGGAAATTATTCGAGCCAGGCACATGATCAGGCTAATTTTTTCTGCCAGTCAGGCAGTTACTGGAAGCTTGGAGATTGTCCAAAAGCTTCGCATCCGGGCCTGTCCCACCAGCGGTGCTTGTTCCAGCACATCTGTCCTTGAGAGGATGTCATTTCTCTTCCCTAATCCAGGGTAAGAGAATAGTGGTGGTTGATCAGGAAGCGCTTGCCTTCCAGTACCTGCCTGGCTCTCGTGGTGACTGACGCTCTTCTAGGTTGAGGCAGTTAATGTTGCGATTGAGGGAAGCTTCTTTTTTCAAAGAAACCCAAGCTTTGATCCAATCATCTGTGTAACTGTAGAGTTTCTGACTCCGTTCCACATAGTGGTATCTAAATGTACTGAGAAGAAAAAAACACTCTGGATGTGTGTGTCTCTCTCTTTCCCCTGTAAAATTTTACAGAGACATGCTGAAGAATTTTCTAACTTTAGATACATTGCTGCTGCCTTTAGTCTTAAGGCCTTTTTTTAATTTTGAAATTGGTGTTTCCTAAGTCACTGCCAGTTGTTTTTTCCCTTTGGTATAGGTGGTTTCTTTATCTTTGTTCTCTAGCTTGTACTTTGTCCAGAGTTGATAAAAAATAATCCTACGTTGGGTTATGTAGGTGAAGAGGGTTTCTGCTCCTCTTCTGTAGATTTTGTGGTGTTGTGGCCTTTTCCTGTAGTTTCCTTAGCTTTCCACCTACAAGATATCGTGCTTCTTTATTTTGGTATTTGAGATGTCTTTGCATTTTAGTTAATCAGATAGATATTTGAGAAGCGTATAACTTGCATCTCTCATTTCTGTAAATGTTTATGGGTTCGTACTATGATTTTCTTGATCCTCTTCTGCTAACTTAATTCCTTCCAGTTTTAATCTTTAAAAGGCTGGGAGCTGTAATAAGATATGAAGTATGGTACTAAAGCATTTGTTGCTGTTTTGTGAGCCTACAGCAATCTTGGCCAAGGAAAAGAATGTTTTGTTATCAGGAGTTCTTACCCATTAATCTTGCATGCAGTGTTTACGGCTGCAAAGCCTTGTCAGCCAGCTTCTTGGGTTCTAGCCCGTCGTAAAGGCATATTAAATGTATGTTACATGGTGACCCCTGCAAACTTGAGGAGTACAGATTAGATTGCCTTTTGAGCCTTAATTGAGTTTCTGTGGTGTTGACAGCTGCGACTAAGTCAGGGGATGGAGAGACAGAGACTTATGTGTTGAGAATAGTTCCTTATCACGCAAAAAAAATCCTGCCTTGCTGCTCTTTTTCTGGAAGAGAAGAGAAGCTCGTAGCTTGGTGGGGCAGGGACTTAGGCGCTATTTCCATGACTAGCGTGAGTCCTGTAACCCGGTGAGCTAGTGGCTGTTTTAGGGAGAAGGGCAGTAAGAGGGATGCTGTTGGAAAGATTTAATCTGCTTTCTGGCTTCAACATCAGTACTATCCTGGAGCTGGGAAGCGTTTCATGGCGAAAGCTTCATCAAAACAGCAGCATGATTACAAAAGGTTTCAGGTTTGAGAAATCTGACTTTTCCAAAGAGAGGGGATATTATCAGGATAACTATCAGCAAACTCAACTGTCGTATACTGCTTGGTGCTTCATGTTGTTCTAGGAGGTGTGTGTTTTAAGTCCATTGTTTCTGCCTTAAATTATAAGCAGGCCTGCTTTTAAATATATGGTTATTACCTGATTATTTTTTACTGTGTTTTGACATGTGATATCACAGTTTGAGGAAGACCTTTGTTCAGTTTAAGCTGCCTCTGTGAGAGTAACCTGTTTGCCTGTTTGTTTCATCCTCTCTCTTGCTGAATTGGTTTTCTTCTGGAACTGGGCAAGCCGTGACATTTGATGCTGGCTGATGTTTACCTGTTAGCCTGAAAAATGTGGCGAAGTTTTTGTGCCATAAAAATGTTCAATGATGTTAAGCTGTTAACCTTAGAGAGCAGAATGCGACTTAGTCATGGCAATGAGCATTGGGTTATTTGAAAAAATGTCGTGTTAGGCGATAGCAAGGACCGCCCTGGCAGTCATCTTGCCTCAGCGGCTGCTGCTTATTCATTGATCTGGAAGTGAGTCAAGCTGAAGTTCGTCACCTTTCCGTTCCTAGCCCAGATACTTCCTGCTACTTGAACCAGCTCTCAGCCAAGGTGGTGGGAATTTTTCTAGTGACTTACGTGCCAGTTTGAATGTTTCTACAATGCTTTATTTGCGGATCTGTCAGAGTGGTTGTACTGAAATGCCACCGGTTCTTCCTTTACTGTCTCCGGTTCACTCAACCATTCATTCTGTCACGGCTTCTGCATCTTGCACTATTTTGCCTTCTCTTATTTCACCGCACCTGCTTGCAGATTACATTTTCTTAAGAAGTGTGTGTGTGTAGTGGAAACATAAAGTCTGAGTACATTGGACATTGCAATGTGTTAGCACTGGGTTACCATGTAGGTTGTGAAACTGAGCGACAGGAAGATACGATGTGCAACGTACTTGGTCTGCAGTGCAAACACATAGTAGGCTGGTATCGAGAAATTTGATTATATTCCTAGAATTGTTCTTTAACTTAATATGATTTGGATTTCTGTATTAAACAAAAACCCAGCTATCTCAAGCAGAACAAAAAGATTAAAAAATTACGCTCATGTCTTCAATTGGACTTGGAGTGAATTGGGAGTCTTGTGTGTATTAATGGTATTTTTATGCCCAAGTGTTCAACAGCAAGATCAACTCTTTTGAGAAGTTGGGTTAATGAGATTAGATCACTGCTGAATGGATGATGCACAGATGGTGACATAATCCTGAAGTCAGATAACTATGGTGGAACTAAGCCTGTATATTAGTAACGCATGACTGCTTTATCTACAATTGTCTTTCCTGGAAATGACTTTTTAAAATAATGTAATTGTGGAATGCTAGACATGTTCTGAAGTAGCCGATGGCAGAAAACCAGCTGAAGGGCCAAGACAATAGTGTGTGTTTCTAAAAGGAACTGTTCCCTACAGCGTGACATTAGCAGGTGTAAGAAAGAGGAGCTCTGTGGTTGCTGTTGTCCTAACTGTTAATTCAGGGAAAATTGGCATTTTTGGAGCAGTAGCTGTTTCTTCTGTCAGATGTACTCAGTAATATATTAACCCATAAAAAGAACATTTTTTTAAAATATTAAATAATGAAAAGTGACTAAAATTGGTACATTTTGGCATAGGATTTGCTCCTTTTCGATGACACATCATGTTTGTTCTGCTAATAGTGTTTAGAAGCATCTTACACACTTGATGTTATGTCTGAACGTAGAGATAGGTTCTTGATCGCATGTATGCTCAGGAGTGGAGTGAAAGGAAGGTGATAAAATGCCTTAATTTTACTGATGGGACCCTTTGCTTGTACAGGACAAAGGGGAGAGGTTGGTCCTGTTGCTGGAACCCAGTTACTGGCTTTGCTGGTGACTGGCCTCCCTTTGCCGGAGCAGCACTGGCTGCATTTCTGAGGGCTGTGTAGTATTAATATTTTTGATACAGTAGACAACTGTGATGGCCTGGACAGAGGGAGCAGGTCTGACTGCTGAACCGTTGCATTCATTTTCTCTAAGAGAGGTGATGTTTGCAGCGTTGGAGCCTGCAGTTTGTGTGGCTGGTCAGCACCACCATAGTTAATGTTGTCTCAGGAGTTCGGTCTCAGTACAAGAGTGACAGTAACATGTTCGTTTAACCTCAGCTCATCTGTGCCTGATCCATTTATGTTTGAGTAATTAAGCCGCATTTTGAAAACCAAGTAAAACTAAGTGACTTTCTTGTCCGTTGTTGAAGCCTTGACAGCAGCACCTGTTTAATTCAGCTGTACCTTTTGATTGTAGGGGGAAGAGTAAAAACATGGAAACGGAGATGGTTTATTCTGACTGATAATTGCCTGTATTACTTTGAATACACAACAGTGAGTATATATTACAGTGAACTTCATTTGTAATCAAGATATTTGAGTGGCTAATAATGATATTTTCCTATTTTTTTTAGGACAAAGAACCTAGAGGAATTATTCCGTTAGAAAATCTTAGCATAAGAGAAGTTGAAGACCCTAGAAAGCCAGTAAGATATTTTCATATTTTTTTTAAATGAAGTAAACCATATAGAACTTACATGTAGTGTTAAATGAAGATGTTTGTCAGTTTTGTTTTGGTTTTGAAATAGATTTCTTCATTTCTACCCTCCAGAACTGCTTTGAGCTCTATAACCCCAGTCATAAAGGTCAAGTAATTAAAGCATGTAAAACTGAAGCTGATGGTAGAGTGGTGGAAGGTAACCATGTAGTGTATAGAATATCTGCTCCCACTCCAGAAGAAAAGGAAGAGTGGATTAAATCGATCAAGTGAGTTTAAAGTCTTAAATGTCTTTCAGAAATGAAGCATAAGCTCTTTTTGGAGTAAGATAGTAAGAGAATTTGTATTCTAACTTGTTTGAAGAATTCTGATGTGGCAGTGTCCTCTAGGATTAATGACAAGCTGCGTGGCGTTGACGGATCAAGATACAAGTCTCCTATTGCTGTCTGGTCCTAAGGAAATAGTGCTTCTAACTCAAATGGGGGAAATGTGGAGATTTTTTTTAAGCAAATGTAAAGCCTTCTGTGAATCACCTTTAACCCTAATTTTATTAGATTCTTACTTCACCTAATAATTAACTTGTGACATGTATCTTAAGCATGTTCACAGTGCAACTTTAAACTTTCACAGCTTGACTTTATCTTGGAAGGTTTGTAAAGCAGACCCACACTTAAAGAAATAAATAATAGTCAAGGTAAAGGTGTGAACTCTTAACAAATCACAGCTGAATAACATCTTTTTCTAAAGAAATAATCTGTGATGCTCAGAAGTCAACCATCCATTATGTTAGTAAGACTGTGGAGTCGTCCACAGGGAAGAGAGAAGAAAATAGTTTTAGGTTTCAAAAACAGATATTTGTTAACCAAACTGATGATTCCTTTTTTCTTTTCTAGAGCAAGTATCAGCAGGGATCCCTTTTACGATATGCTGGCAACAAGGAAACGAAGAATTGCAAATAAGAAATAGAACATGATCAGCAACTTGTGTACCTGCATCAAGCTATAAATGAGCATACAGTGGAGTGATAATATAAAAGTTGGACAAGCTAAATGAAGACAAGAACTGTAAATTTTTTATATATATACACTTTACTAAGACATAAAAACTTGGCAAGACCTTTCAGGGTAAATAGTTGTTGGCATATGATTTGAAGTGAGCTTCAAATCCCAGAGGATGATTATATTGGAACTTAATTCAGCTGAAAACATGGAAGCCTTGGTTTCACTTGCATTAGTTACAACTCCAGTTGACTTGGGTTGGGAGGGGAGGAATTCGAGGCTAATAGTAAAATGTTCTATACCTGGTATTGGAGTGCATTTCCCATAAAAGGAGGAGTGATTATAAGGTTTTGATCTCTCACAAAAATGCAGCACCAAAAGTGGAGTACAGCGTGATCTAGCACTTCATTTTTCTGTAAGCAGAAACCCCACAATCTCAATGTCAGTTCTCAAGTCTTGCGTGTTTTGCAGTAGATGAACGGCTGAGGGCAGCTTTCATTTAGGATTCGCTCTCCTACCTTTATGGAAATAGCTTTTCTTCTTCAGAAATGCAACTTGGCGGTAGACTGACAGCTACGTAGTTCGCTAGTTGTGCCAGAGGGTTTGGTTGATACGCACTGAAACATGCAGGTCCCCACAGCAACAGGTTGAGTCTGTAGCTGTGACACTAAGTACAGATGTAGTTTGATATTTGCCAGTAGCCTAAAACTCATTCCTGTTTGCTCATATACTCACAATAAGCAGTAAGATTTAATGACTGGTTTAATCTCCTTTTTGTATAGTAACATCCTTCTTATGTTTTAAATGCGTTGTAGTTTAATTAACATGAAGTTACTACGAAAGGAGTAAGATGACAGGGCTTGCAGGAGTTTAGACTTTGCATGTGAAAACGCCCCCAGATAATCTCACATGCCCTTAATGTTTTTAAAGGGAAGAACTAGGAAGGTGGAATCTTTCTGTAAGATGCAGCCCTAGGTAGGTAACAAGCAGGATTCGTTCCTTTGCTTGATAACAGACTTTGGACATACAGAAAAGCTCCGTATTTTTATTGCATTCTTAAAGGCGATTTTTCAGATCTGTGCTTCGGCGGTTGAAATAGAAAAAATGAATAGACATCCTTATTTCTGCTTAAAAAATAAAATCTTACACATCGATCACCTGGTGCAACTAAACTCCCCCGCAAGCATGTGTCTTTTTTTGTAATTTGTGGAAGATCTCTCTCTGGTCCTACTGAGTCTTTCAGTAACATGAAAACTGCTCTGGCAGATTTTATGACGCTTTCTGTTGATAGCGCACACACCGTTCGTAAGGTAAAGCCTCTCATTCCACAATGGGGGCAAAGAGTGGGTTTTTGGACTCTACTGCTTCTGCAGTTTTTCATGACCTTGTTGAACGTGAGCCGTGCCTGCTGTGCCCATGAATGCTTTGGAGACCCGATGCTTTGTCAAAGCAGTTTGGCTTGTTGGAGCTGCAGAAGCCTCCCTGGATACATCACAGGGAAATGAGCTGTGCTGGCAAACCACAGGCTCACACGGTTGATCTGCTTCAAATCTCCTTTTAACTCTAAGGGAAAGTCTGGTTCATTGTTCCTGCCTTACTAATTTGCCTTGTTTTGCATGGGGCGTCAGCCTGTGGAGATTCTGCTTTATTGCATGTTTGCAAAAAAGGCCGAGAGGAGAAGAACAAAGTACACTTTCCAACATCTTGTATTTTCCCCGAAGTGTGGGGAATTGCAGTCTACTTGGATGATGTTCAAATGCGAGTACTTTCAAGGGAGTCAGACTCAACTAAAAGAGGTGGAACCCTTGAGTAAGTATCAATGTGGGGCCATCTTTGCTTGATGGAACACATTTAAACTCTTTATAGCAACACGTTAAGCTGTATGCCCTAGGTTTGCAAAGCAGCATGGTTACAGAGCTGCTAATGTCACTTGTTTTGAGTCTTCTGTTCTACAACGTCAAGTTTTGTTTTCAAGGAATGCATACACCAGTTTTAGCTTTGGACAAGTAGATTTGTAATGCAAATAGTGATAGGCCAGAATCAGTGGTACTAATGAGCGTGAAGGTGAAAAGCAGCAAATGAAGTATTTCTGGAGAAACGTGAGATTACAAATGCATTACTAAGCCATGAAGCACTTTTGTATCAATTCTTATCTTCTGAAATATCACCTTCAAGAAAATGTATTTATTTAACCAGGTGAGGATGTCTGCCTGTAAGCATGAAGGAAATGCCTTGAGAGTTCATTTGCTATATTTAGTTTGAAGTTATTATATCTGGCAGAATTAAATAGTTAGAATAACATGTAACTGAGGATATTATAGCAGGAAATATATTATTTCTTAGCATTAAAATGCGACATCTTAAACAGCTATTTGTGGTGCTCAATATATCTATTTAATTTACCAAAGCTAATGGAATAACATTCTTGTGTATGATAATATTTGATTTCAGATGTTCTTTGTAACAGTATTAACAGGGAGTGAAACTGGCCCAAAATTTCCACTGGCCACAAGGCCAGTAAAACAAAGTGGCGTGTGAAAATTTTGGCCAAATCAGGTACTATATATGAGGGTGAAGAAAAATCTCTCAGCCTTTCCCTTTTTTATTGAGCTTCAAGTCCAGGGGTAGCTACTCAGACGAGCTGCTCGGTGGCCTCAAGCAGGATCTGTTCCAGTTTGGCCATGCTGAGGATGAGTCCCCTGGGGACAGCAGACGTCTCCCTTCCTCTTGCGCTGACACCAGCACCATTCGTCAGCTCGTGGTTTTTAACGTTGCCCTTTGTAACCGCGAGGGCCTGCGAGAGCCACTGCTGCTCCTGCTGTGTGCGCGGCTTCGCCCGGCGCCTAAACCGTTTGGCCTCTACCATCAGCCATGCTGCCAGTGCAGTCCAGGGAGAGAACTGTACGCAATACTTAAGCTCAGCTGGACTGACTTAAATTTTACCAAATTCTGACAAAATAAGCTCTATGTCACTTAACATTTTGAACTGTTTTAAACTGGTACAAAACTGAACCTTTGTAAACCGAGCAGCATTTATAATGCTTCATATAGAAAAACGATGCATATTTTTAAGATTTATTACGTATCTATGTAGATATGCTTGCTGGAAAAGCTAGGTCTGTTGTAGACCAAATGCTACAAATTAAGACTTGTGGCTTACCAGTTTCATTTCTATATTTTCTTGAAAAATGTTTCTAGCTAGAGTTTAAATATAAAATGTAAATACTGTACAGATATGTATTGATATAAGTATTACTTGGTGTGCACAAGTGATTTGCATGACAAATACTCTGTATCAATCATTGTTAAAAATGTGATGTTCTATGTACATTCATCGCAATATTAATGTTTTCATTTATCATTAAGACCTGTTGCTTAAATCTGGAGATTTTCTCAAAAATAAAGTGTGAAACCATCCTATTGTATAGCTTCTCATTTACCAAGGACACAGGGGAGGCAGGTGCTGGTTTGTTTTTTTTTTTTTTGCTTCAGAGATTAAGGTTCAATGTTATGTGTTCTAACTGCTCTGGTAAGTAAAAGGCCTCTTTTCCCTACCTTTAGGCACACTAATTTAAATTACCAGGTTTAAATTTTCAGAGAGAAAAACCTTTAATGGCTAAATAGATTGTTTCAGTAAAGTATGTTCCTGCTGTGAGCGTGAAGTCGTCATGGCCATCTAAGCCTTCATGGCTATCGCGAGCTGGTTTCCCTGGAGCCACCCTCCATTAAGGAGATATTCTGTCAGTTCCCTTCCGTGCCTTTCAGTCAAATATAAAGGGGTGGGAATGGGCTCTCTGCTCCTCAGGTAGATTAATTAGACCTCCCCCAATTAGAAACAGCCAACACTGCTGCAATTGCCCAGTCTGCTCCTCCGCAGCTCTAATCCGAAGCTGTCGCTGACTGCCCGCCCTCCCCTCGCTGCCCGTGAGCCCCTTCAGGCAGGTGTGGCTCCTGGAGCTCTTAATCCAAGTACAGCAGTCACCACTTACACATCTGTGCCGGAGTTTGTCATCCTACAAAAGACAAGACACCACCAAGTCTTGGAGCCAGAGGACAAGAGAGGAAAAAAAAGCCAGATACAGGAGAGGTATGTGGTTTCTTTGTCATGTTACTTTATGTAACTTCACATAACTGTTGCCATAGGAACATTATGCAGGGTACACTTATGGTTTGGCTTTATGGTGTTCTCCATGTACCAAAATATTACTTTAAGTATTAGTAAAACATTAACCTTGCTCCTTTGGTTTTTTTTTTAGTGTCACACACAGTAAAAAGTTACTGCAGAGCTTCCAACCTGTTGCCTGGTTTTGGAAGCTTTTAACGTCAAAGGAGAAAGCCTTCTGCATTCTTGTCTAGGCAGCTGAAGTCCCAAGTTACTTATCTTCTGTAGGTCACACCGACAGCATCTTCTCACCTACCACTGAAAGGAAGATCTGATTTCTTGAGTATCAAACACACTCTGAAAGCTGTCAATTCACATGACATATTGCATGTTAAATAACTCAAGTAAAAATCCATTTTAACTTTGCTGTATTTATATACTATATAAATTTTACATGCTATATATTTACAGTGGGGCAAGTGCTTTTTATCTTTAAAAAAACAAAGATCAAATTTTAGACATCTCTGAACAACACAGCTTGTATAAACCAGACAGATTATTCAGATGAACTGTATTTAATACAGGTTCCCCACTCATCTCCTGATGCAGGACCAGTGAATAATAAGTGCATCACAGTTTGATAGCATTTAATAATAAAAATAAAAATCACAGTATGAATTTGTCTGTAACTAGACACTTTAGAGAGACAAAACAGACAACTGAGACTTAAGACAAGTGACAGTATATTAAGAAAATGTAAAAGAGTATACAAATAGTCTTCAGAGATACATTCAGAACTGCATATTCGTTTCACAATGTTGAAAACCAGATGATGTTCTTCAGATCTTGAATATAACTCAGATGTGAAGTAAATTAGTTTCTAGTGTCAGATGTCACAGAAAAGAGATGCAGCTCTTGTGAAACTCTACTTATTTGAGAGCGTGTGAAGTTTTAAATAAGTCTTTAAATTAAATATACAGACTGTCAGTTGCAATTTTTATAATTCCTGGTCGCTCTTGCACCAGATGTCTAACTTGGAGTAACATTACATGAATAACATGAAGTCAACCTGAGTCTGTTATTAAGCAGCATTTGAGATGGTCTATTCCAGGGCATTATCTCACACCAGTGAGATGGTTGTGTGGTAATTTACAATGTTCAGCAGTTGTAAAAAGTTTCCACCCTTTTGGATTAGAAGTACTTTTTAAAAAAGAAAGTCTCAAAACCTAAAAAAAAGTTCTTTCGTGGTAAAATTCTGTACAGAAATATTAAGCACCACTTATGACTGGATTTTGTCTTGATGGTAATTAATACTAAAATATAGGTTTTGAAGGTATTGGTAATGTCTAGGGTCGGGTTTGATGGTCAGTGTCGGTCAAGTCTAGGGTCGGGTTTGATGGTAGGTTTAGTTTAGTGTATTGAAGGCTTCCATCAGTAAGCTCCGCACCTGAAAGACAAAAGGAAGCAGTGTTGGTGAACTGTACAGTCTTAGGACAAAGCTAGCGGCTTTAACAGCAAATAGTAGACTTTAAGTAAGTTAAATTTAGTTGAAGTTTTGCCTAGACAGCATCCTTGTTTTACTAACAATCTTGTGGTCAAGCTGACCTAATCTTACCCACAAAACCAGAAGCCTTCAGAAGCTTGCTGGACAGAACATGTAGGAATGTAGGAAATTAACTGCTTTAAAGCCGCTCCTTCTCCCATCCTATGTGTTTTTTTCTTAAATTGCAAGTTATCACTAGCCCTTTTCATCCTTACTAATTTATTCAAAGTAACATGAGTCCCGGTGAAAAGGCGCAGCCTAGCAGCTCCCGCTCAGTTGTTCCTGGCTCGTTTGGGAGGTTCAATACTCTCTAAAAACACACTGCCCAAGTGGCTTTTTTTGAGATTCCATTCCATCGTTCAGACCATCGCTGACCTTTCACAAGATGAAGCTAACTAACATCCATGGACTTGATGAAATACTAAAGTTCGCAAGACTTAAAAAAATTGCTTTTCATAGCCCTCAGATCCCACTTGTGTTGCAAGCAGTGCATCAAAGTGGGGTCCTGTTGTCGGGTTTATCAACGAACACCTCTTTCACCTATGCAGCCCAGCAGCTGTAACGCCCCTGGCCTGTGTAACGGGATGCAAGGCATTTACTTCCTTACTCTGCTTTTGACTGGTTTCGAAAAAACCGAGCTTGCCATCTGCTGGCAGATTCACTAGAGCCAAAGGAGTGCTGCGGCAGATGGGGCGTCCTCTGTGCGCAGCCTTGTTTATCAGCTAAACCACAGACACTTTTGGTGCAATAAGGATTATTTTGACATTAGTACTGTAAAAAAGTCTATTTTTACAATAGCATTTGAAAGGCCTCAATTCCGTCCTTCTTAAATCTTCCCCGTTAAAGAGATAAATATATTAGATCTGACAAGAATAATGTGTGAACAAACAAACAGGACTCTCACTGACTATTAACCCCATTCTTAAACTGCAGGTAAGTATAAAATGTAGAAAATTTAAAGATAAAATTTTCTTTTGGGTAGTGAGCTGTCCTCTTCAGGGATTACTTCAGTTATCTATAATGGTAAACTAGATGGTTGGGTGGGGTTGTTTGTTTATTAAAATATCTGAGGAAGTGGGACAGGCTTTATGTCAGATAATGGGCATTTTTATAATAAATTTTTATAATAAACACTTCTCTCCTGAAAAATTTCATAGGAAATATTGTCCAATTTTAGATGTCTAATTTGTCACAGTGTGCAATCTTCTTCGTTGCATAATTCTAGAACTAATTAGTTTAAACCGTAGTATCTACTGAGAGCCCAAGTCAGGACTATGGCAAGCAACAACAGAGAGTTCAGTATAAATTCAGTCAGGCACTTTAGTTTTTTTGTAAGAAGCACCCAAATGACTTTTTTTAATATTAAAAACTGGGAAACAGCTGTTTCATCAGCCCACTTCTCTGTATTTTTAAAGCTATACTAACAGAAAAAAAACCACAAGTAAATAAAACAATAGCAGGAATTTAACTTACTCTCCAGCTTTTCCATTGCGCAGTGTTCTCTGGAGGTTTAACAAGTGTGAATTCAGTGTGTTCAGCAGAAAGCAGGTCTACATCCGAAACAACAATATTTCAGTATTATCACCAACTTGTGTTACTCTAAATAAGCAGTCAGCACTCTTTCTATGTTATGAAATAGCTGAACCTGTTATTTTATTTAAATCAATTACTCTGGCAGTCTTTTTTAGGAAGACGGTGTTTCACTACAGTATTACTAGCCTGAAGTCTCATGTCATCATCTTCCATCCTGACTGCTGAACCTCCTGTCTACCTACTCGATTCTTTTTCAAGATAAAGCTGCACAAGGTTTTTTTCCTAGCCAGCTGGACTGAATTTAATAAGGCATCTTGCATCTCTCCCACTTGTTTGCCACTTAACCATCAGATCAAATTAAAATTACTTGCCCTTCAATCCCTTTGCAGTTTTATTTCAGACTTTCTGTCCTAGCAGTCATTTCAAAACAGGGAAAAGAAAAAGCACCTATCAACTTTTCTTTTTTTAATATTAATGCAGACTGTGTGGAAGCCGTGATATAAAGCAGAGATTTCACCCCACAAGCATTTAAGGATTGTTTCAAATAAAGGTGTCTATGTGAATAAAAAAGGAGTCCTGCAAGCATCCCGTGGCCCCTCACCTTTAACACACTCTTTGGCTGTGACAGAGCTGTGGTTCTTGCTATCACCTGCACCAGAAGGCATCCCTTCCTTGTAGAGTTGTTTGCTGCCCTGGTTTCTGTCCTGGTCACATAAATAGTCTCCCGCAGCGTAGGATTCCTTCTCCCGTGTCTTCTTCTGGAGGTGAAGTTCTAAACGTTCTAGGGACCCTTTCAATTTCCTTTCATGTTTCTTCTTTTTCTTCTTTTTCTTATGTTTTGGATTGTCACTATGAAAGGCTAGTGCAGCAAAATCCAAATCGCAGAGTCTGAAGGACACATGCAAGTTAAAAATAGAAAACCAGATATGGCACTTGATGCATACATGAAACATTACTTTATTTTACCACAGGTGATGACTAGCAGCCCGTCAGCTATTTTGTGGTAATTTCTGCACATGTAACTTACTTTAGATGCAGCAAACTTAAGCCCTCAGATTGCAGGACAACAGGTCCTGGTTTGTACGCAAATCATTAACAGTGGCTAGTTGGGGAATATGTGGAATTTAAAAAAAAAAAAAGGGGGGGGACAAAAATGGTTGTAACCTAATGAAGCGTGCAGATGTGATTCTAACTATGTGGTCCAGACCTGGTGTTCTAACTCAATTCAGCAATGTCTTTCCTATCTTCACTCAGCCAACCTAATGACACGATCCCCAGCCAGATTATGCTATATAAATAACTTAGAAACAAGCAAAAAAAAAAAAAAGGCAGGCATGAGAAACACCCAGGAAAGAATTAGAAAAAAATTGCTCATTATGCTGGAATTCTTGCTTACTTGTAATCCTTTTCCCGATGTTTCTCTTTAGATCTCTTTTTCTTTTTCACCTTCTTATCTTTTTTCATTCCTTCGTTGTCCATCTTGCGACGTTTCATTTCCGTTTCGTTTTCACTTCCTTCTGCATGGGTATGTTTCCTCTTGCTGCGGCTTACTTTTCCACTCTCCTGGGAAGAGTCCTCCAAATGGGAATGAGCCATCGCAGGTGGCAGCGCGTGCCTTTTGCGAGAGGATTTGTCAGCCTGGTGCTGCAGTGCTGCACAGTGAGGTATGCTCGCTCGGTGGCTGCCGAGTTGATGTCCATCTTCCTCTCTAGCCAGTGAGTTCTGAGACCTTCTGCTTCTAGAACGATAATCCTTATAGGACGACCTATTATTGTAAGGCATACCCAACTTGTCAAGGTCTTTATCACAGTAAGAGGACTTCCTCTCTCTTGATCCATGGGATGAATAATAATCATAGTAGTAGCGACATTTTTCCCGCCTCCGTATTTCTTCTGAATAATACCTCTCCCGGATCCATATTCTCTCTCCTTTGGAATCATTATACTTCTTTCTCTCCAGCTCCATTCTCTCTCTGCTCCTTGATTGATAGTGATAATATTTTCCCGAGGTCTTGCCATTATTTGGAACGGTTCTTTCGTTCTGAAAATATTGGTACTTGCTAACACTGCGATATTCCTGCCTCGGACGATTTTGCTCATTTGTTTCCCCAGTGCGAAAGCACTGACTCTTGTTGGAATGATCTTCTGTTTTGCTCCTATTTTGCTTTTCCTTCTCTTCACTGTCTGAATTCTCCCTCTTTTTTCGGTAGTGGTCTTTCTCAGGTTTTTTATAGTCATATGTTTTTTCCTTATATTTTTTCCTATGTCTGTCTTCTTCGGATTTTCTATTACCCAGACCTTCTTTTTGCCTAGAAAACTGGCTTTCTAAAACTTTATCCAGCTTTGTAATAGAGGACTCGTTAACAGGTGGAACATGAATGTAGTTGTTCAAAATGCCCTTTCCATCTTGGCATTTATCTGTGAGATCTGGAGACACAAGGTTTTTAGAACTGTCAGTGTCAGACTTCACGGGTGAAGTTTGTTCTAATTTCTCTCTGGTCTCAGCAGAGTCTTTGTTGTACAACAGATTTTCTTTTGAAATCAGTTTGGGTTCTTTTGATCTTTTTTCGTCTTTGCCTTTATCATCTTCAGATTCGCATTGCCCCAAGAATCCATTTTCAGTATCCAAGGATTTTTTACCTATCTTATGCTGCCCGTTGATTTGGGGATGCACACTGTCAGCATTTGTTATAATGATTTCGGAAAATTTTTCTTTGGCAGAGAGGTTTCCAAAATCTGATTGAACAAAAAATTTCTCAACTTCACTGCTGAAGTTGCAAGGAACCTTTCTGGCCTCTTCGTAGGCAAGCAATGCGTTCATTATGACACTTTCTATAAGACTGTCATCGTCTGAACATTTCTGGGGTCCAGGGACACTGCACAAAATAAAACCACATTTTTCACTTTTAAAAGTCCGTCTAAAAGATGAATGTTAGGAGTAAAATCCCCTTAAGAAAAAAAATTGGTGGCTACTGGAAAACTCCAAAAGACATTTCCTTTAGAAACCTATTCTTACACTTTGCTCAGCTCCCAGAGAAGTTTTTTTTTCTCTTGATTCTGCAAGTATTGCATTAAAAAAACCACACCCAGCACATCTGTCTCCCTCCACTTGCTGCTCTGAATCACATCAATAGCCAAAACCACTGTATTTGCTCTCCGCCCAACTAGAAAGACGTCAACATACGGATTTCCCTCTCTCCCAAATCGGAGAGAAGATGGTGGGAATTACATTTACACATCCTAGGATGGAAAAAAGGGGAAAGAGGAATAGAAAAAGTATCCCAGACAATGGAAAAATATTTTATGATGAAACAAAAGTTTTCTAAGAGGCATCCACCTGTATTTAATATCAGAATAATATACGCTCAGTCCTGATGTTTGCAATGCTAAATGTACAGTGTGGAATTCTCTGTACTGATTTCAGTGTTTTACTAAATAGTAGACAGGTAAACCAATGATAACCTTGTATGAAATCTCATTTTAATTGGAGTGAGAATCATTTTACCTTATTTCCTCTGACAAGTGGTTGACCTGGCTGTACGTGACAGATTCGAAGTTTATTTCTGGTGGATGTGGTGACAAAAGTCCAGGCAGCTACAATTAAAATGTAGAAGTGAACAGACAGAAAAAAATACTATCTTTAGCAGAAAACCACTGTTAGCAAAATTTCTACATTAGATGTTAATTAAACAAGATCACTTTGAGTTACATGCGCTATTCCCATTTTATATATTGCCCCACTCCTCCTGCCTTAAATACATGTAGGAAACTTATGAAACAGTATTTCAGCTGAACTTCTCTTAAGTTGACATGTTCTCATAAGTCAGCTCAGCTCTGCATATTCTAATAGGATAATAGCACAAAGTGCTATCATGAGATTTGTGCTGGTGTGTTTTCTTGGTACTTCAAGTGAATTCGGAACATTACAATGCTCCTGAATAAGGAATACATCATAGGTCAGAAATTCTAGATGGAACTAACATAACTCACTGTTTCAAGCAGTTCATTTTCTTCTAACAGTTCATCAAAACTAATAGCATCACTTAGCAGTTCATTTTCTGGCAACTGGGTTCTTTCCTCTTCAGCATTCTGATGTGACAAATTGGAATTCTGCAATGTGTGGACCACTGTTCCCATCACAACCCTGCTAGTAGACGCTACGGTGCGATTCCTTCTGAGCAAGCCCTGCGACTCTTCAGCTTTCCGTGAAGATTCTGCACCACCAAGGACTGCATTATCTGAGCCAAGTTTGGGATGACCATTCACTACGGGCTCAACAAAAGGAACACTAGGAATGTCCTGTTTGGAAAGGTTCATAGCAGCTGACACTGTAGATGTATTTGAGGTAGACTCCGCTGCAGAACTATTTGTAACGGTGGATGAAGGGCCAGGCTTGCTTGTATCTTCATCCTCCACAGCACTGGTGAGACAATCTGTCTGTGACACAGTCTGGCACGCGCGCTGTTTGTTGTGAATACTGATGGTGATTTTGTGTGTCTTCGACGGATCCGTTATAGAAGGCCTTGTTATCGCCCAGTTTTGAATGCAAGCTGTTGGTGGAGCTGACGACGGCCTTTTTAGGGTGATATCAACGGTACCTGGCTCCTCTTTTAGTGGCCCGTTGCCATTCAAGTGACTTGAATTCTGTATTTAAAAAGAAGAGATTGCAAGATAGATATGTGCAAACACACAGCATTTGAAGTTTTAAAACATGAAATTCTCCTACTAAGTATTTCTACAAATTGCCTCAACACCTAAGAAAAATGTTTATTTGAAGGGAGGGGGTGTTAAGTCCAACAAGTGCGTTTAATTTCTGCTTTTGGTTTACTGCACATTGATATCAAATGAGCATCGCTTTTGAAACCCACCCAAACAACTTAACATTGACTAAAGCTATTCCTAAATATATTTATTTTCCCCTTTAAACATTCCCTGAAAATACTGGAATAATTGTTCTGGTACTCAGGAAAAAGACAACTTGTTTTCACTGTCTCAGCTAAAGTGACACTGATGGGGGGGGGAAATCTTTACTTTTTTAAAATTGTTTAAGCATCAATGGACTGCTTAAATTGTCTCAAGAGCATAGTTCTCAGTGCTGAGTTGTAAGTATATAGTGAAGTAGTATGGCCACACAATTTAGGAATTAGCCACTGTTTGAATAATTCTGGCTGTAGAACAAGGGCTGTGAAGAAAGCTGCAGTGTGGGAGGGAAAAATAACACTCAGATGCTAACAAACAACAAAAAACCCCCACACCAAACCCAAAACCCACTATCAATTTGGTGCCATTATCTTCCCCCCTCAAATTACCTTAATCGTAAACGGAGGAAGCCGTGGGCTCATGCACCCAGACTGCTTGTTGTTAGTCCCTTGCTGACCAAGGAATGAGCCAGGGTAAGATGGCGCTGGTAGGTAAAACGCACGCTCCGCAAGAGTCAAATCATAGCGCCTGGGGAAGAGAGCAGTGATCTTAAAAGTTTTTCTTTCAGCCTATTCTGGGATTAAACCCCATGCTACGATTTTACAAGAACAGTTTATAATGACACAGAAGATATACACGGAAGACTTAACCAAGATGACAAGCTGAAAATTATCTAATGGTCTTCCTACAATGACTATCATTTTCAGAGCAATAACTCATCCTTACACCATCCATGGCCCTATTTTCTCCACTTTCCTAAGTTAGCCAGCTACAGAGAGCAGATACATAAAAATGTACACAAGTGCAGTGGCTTAAGGCCAAGCAATGAATGACAATAAATAACACAGGGAATTTCAGGTTGGACACAACTGAATTATACTAACAGTAATCTTTTCCTAGGACAGAAAGACACTTGAAAAGAAGAAAAATATCAGTAACAGGAAAGCAAATACATTCTGAACACATTTAGTATTTGTTATTACCTGATGTAAAAAAGTACGTAGGCTTGCTGATTAAGCACTGTTTCAATATCGGAAAGCTCTACCGTGGCGTCATTCATCCTATACCAAAGTCCATTTCCAGCCTGAAAATAAAGACAACAACATCTTTAGATGAATTGCATGTTTTCCAAATGACATCGCAGATGGAACACAACAGAACACACCAAACAAAACACATAATGCAACCTTTTGCCCTAAAACCAGTGGTTGTCAGTAACATTTGAATTTATTTGTCAGCACAGATTTTACCCTGCTAGAAATCAAGCTGATACCTACCTTTATAAAGCAAAGATAATGCCCAGCATTGCAGCTGAAGCCACTGTGTACAAGCACGGCATATAACGCATAGATCAGTGGTTCTCCCGTTGACTGAGACATATAAGCCCGAAGGTTGAGATATTCAGGATATTTTACATCCTAAAGACAGACCAACAAGATTCAAAAATTAACCTGAAATACTTCATGGAATAGCCTGAGAAAACCACTTTCTAAAAAACACAGACTAGAATTATAGGAATATACTTTTGATTCTTTTAAAAACACCTATTCTCATTAACAACATTTAATAACTTAAGTTGCAGAGAACCATTTTCTACAGAATTAGCTCTTTAAGAATAGGATATATTCTTACGGTCACACAGGAACTTTATCATTATTAAAAAAGAAAGAAGCAGCCATAGGTGTTATATCGATTTTTCTTATGGTTATTGCCTGCAAACGTTAACAACTTTTCAATGAGTATTCATCTTTGGGAAATCTCTCATTCCAAGAAGATAAAGCTGCATTACAGCTGTAAATATACCTTGTTGATCTTTCCACCTGTAAAATTTGCAAATCTTTTCAGCGATATTGTAAGGACATTAGATGAACGATGTATCGTGTACCTCTTCGATGCAGGGACCATATTTTTGCACCTTAAAAGCAAGCACACACAAACGTTTAGCAGCATATTCTTTTCACCCCCCAAAATCAAGCAAGTTTTCATCTCTCACACATGCTTACGCTATGTGAATGACATTTACTTGCATAATATGTTTTTTCTTTTCATAAATCCATACACTGTATTTCAGGTTAGTTAATAGAGAGAAGATAGCAGGAGATAAGAAGACAGCTCTACAGAACAAAGATTAAAGGAGTTAGAACATTATCTTTTGATAGCCAAACAAATGTCTGAACATGGGTCTTTTTGGCATAACAAAGATAAGGATTCCCAACAACTCAGCACGAAGAAGGACCTGGAATCTCTCTCATCACCACCATGTAAGGCAAGGTATCATTTCCTGTTACCAAAGTGGCTATTTTGAACACATGGCATGGATACATTCTTCCAGCTTCCTGGAGGAACACAAATATTTAAAGTCGAACACGAGAGTCTTGATCCTCAGGACTAGAAACTGCAAATAATTTCCAAAACGGATCATATATCAACGTAAAAAAACACAACGGAAGGAAATAGTCCCTTCTGCAGGAGGGAGACACTGGACAGTAACAAGTCTTCATGTACTGAGGTTGCCTGGAAAGACACGGAAACCATCAGCAGTCCTTCGAACACAATTGTTAATTGTAAATTTGTTGGACTGCGCACTCACAGCTAGGACATGCAGAGTAAGCCACGAAATTCAGCCACTAGCACAGAGAAAGACTGCGTTATGTCAGTTTACATCATCAAGAAAAATACTGTTGATAGTTAACAAACTGAAAGAATTAAAGAGTCTCGTTTCAAATCCTGATGTCAAATACGAGGCAGAGAATTCCAAACTGATAAAACTGATAGGAGAACGCATATAAGCAAAAAAAACCCCACAAAGAATAAGCAAAAAAAGAAAAAAAAAGTTCTGAGGCAGTAATCTTTGTTAGAAAAATTCATGGTAGAAAAGCAAAACTTCAATTAGGAAAAACTTAAAAGTAAGAGAGTAGTTCATCAGCAATGGAAAAGATACTGTACATATGCTAAACCTTTCTTTTTAAACTCACAAAAAGACTGAAACTTCTGGATTCGTGTGTGACTAAACTGATCACACCCCACATTAATCATGCAATCCAGATGTGAGGTGCTTATTACAGTTATCTTACTCTTCCTCACCCATAATCTGCAACCTACAAGAATTCTTCATACGTTACAAGTTGCTTGCTAGGATCCACAGAATAAAATGAACCTGGGATAAAATTCTTGTAATAGCCTACTGGACGCTCTTTGTTCAACATCTGCATTCAAATGTACTAATGAACTCATAGTTTCACAACAACAAAACACAGGTATTGCGTTTTTCATTTAGAAGGACCAGACAGGGACGTTACAGAACCGAGCCTGGCAGTCATTGCTTTTCTGAGTTTGTGTTTGAATAACAATTTCTTTTGCCGAAATACCTTAATACAAATGTTCAGTGCTCTTAGACATGTAGAAACATTTTACATCTTGATCAGCACATAGGACATCTTAACTCCATATGCTTTCACGAAGCATAGGTTAGGTTTAGGGTTGCTCATTTCAGACAACAGCAGTCCACAGGTTTTACAATTCAACGACTGCGCACGACATTGTTCAGAGAGCCAGCAGAGGCTGCTAATGTTAACTGTCACTGAGTCTGTTCACATTCACTGAGACCCAATCTCCCTTTGTTCCACAGGGAGCACCAGGACCTTCAGGAAGCTGATGTTGCCTCCCACCCCAAACCATTGTCCATAGCTCTGTGCTTCAGCTCACCACTACTTCTCGGCCATGCCTTTTAACTTCTGGCCATGTGAATACTTCAGCGTGCAACTTCACACTTAGGAAGGCTGACAAGCCCCAGTGTAGACAATACTAGGAATAAAAGTCTAAGGTGAGCTAATGGCCACAGTTCTTATAATGTATTTCCAAACCTTCAAACAGAAACATGAAAACTACTCTGTTAGAGACAAATGCATTCTTTTTCAAGCTTTGAATGATTTCAGTGTATTAGTTGTATAAACAGAACTAAAGAACAAGAGAACTGTGTCTCATCTTATTTTTAAACAAAGTTAAAAGATAACTTCTGCTCCAAGTCATGCAATATGTTAAACACTTATCTTGTCTTAAGATGTAATTAGTAATAATCTTACTTGCTACACTTGTAGCTATTTTCACCATCGAGCTGTTCTGGTTTTACAAATTGTTCGAGGGCTCTGGTAACAGATGTAACTGCCTGGATGAGTAAGAAAGTAGAGCACTAAGTCACTGGAAATGCAAAATTTCAAACACGTATGAGTAGTTTACAAGAGAATCTTGCTAGTTCATACTTAAGTGACCTACTGTGAACCAGCAAACACTGTGAAGAAGGCAGAAACAGAGTACGCTGAGCATTCACCTAATTTGAAAATTATTCTACTTCAAAATAAATAAATTTTGCAATACCACAGACAGAACTTGTGTGATGCTTTGGCATCAGTAATGACAACAATCAAACCCACTAGTCTAACAATAGGTGTATACTGAAGTAGAATAATCGAGAAGTATGATAGTATCATTGTTTGTGTAGATACAATTATTACTTTTCCAGCTTAAATCCAAAGCAAATATGGAGACCATTTACATGGCCTCCACAAAATAACAAGGTTCAATCCACTCCCATCCACCACCAACCTCTTTTGTTTTAACAGTGTTTATTTTTAAGTAAAATGAGTTCATTTTAGAAAGCTCTACAAGTACTCGCACATCTCAACCCATATACACAAAACAACTTACCTTTATATCCAATGTAATATCAAGAAATGGCTCATATGTATCTGAGACAGCTTTGCAGCTCAAGCATTTCACTGGAATCAAAATACAAATGCTTAACAATATGTGAAGGAGACTAACTGTGCAAATTTAAATTATTAATACATCTTACTTTAGTCAAACTACAAACTCTTTTACTATAGACGGACAAAAAGACACAGACCAGTTCGAAGGGCAGTAAGATTTGTCAAAAGTACCTCGGGATCTTAGGTATCCTCCAAAGATTTGATAAATAAGAGTGGTCGCTTGAGAGGATCTGTCCAATCTGGAAATAAATTATAATCAGACCTCAGAAGGTAGAAGGCACAGAGTCAACTCTTCAAACAGTTTTTCTTCTTATGAAAATGAAGGACATAGATTTTAATTTATGATAGTAAATAGAGGAGTAAGAGGGGCTGGAGACAATTTAAAAGTTAATTTTTTTATGCTTACTTTGTGCTTCCATTTAGGCAAGCTTTCTGCAACGCATCAACGGTGAAGCACAAGAACTCATGTGCATCCTCTTGACTCCCAAAACGGAAATGTTTTCCTATTCCTAATAAATAAGAAGGTTATTACATTTATCTGATATAAAATTAAAGAAAGCTTGCATTTCTAAAATATCTCTTTAAAGTATCAAAATTGTTTATATGCATCAAATAATTATTTGAAAAATTTAAAAATATCCAAAACCAAAATAATCTGAAATTGCTTACTTTTAAGGCAATTGATCACAGATGTAGGCTTGACGGCACTATGAGCAAAACAGAGGACCTGGTTAACATGTGTCTCCATGGTACACATCATACAAAATCCTTCCACACGACCTGAAGAGTGTAAGAAGAAAGCATCCCAGTCTAGTCAAACATGTATTGCTACACAAAAAGCTAAAAAACCAATAATCTTTAAGTTACAGTGTAATGTCCACTCTCTATGCTACATTCTTGTCTCCTACGGTGTCAATATCCCAACAGTTTTGCCACATTTTATTATGCAGAACTACACAGAATAAAAATGTCGATTATTTATTTACTGCATTAAAGTGCATTTTCTGACGAGAAATCTAAGTAACTACTACAATGTCATTTTTTTTTTTTTGCATGCTGATGGGAGCGTGAACCCCATGGACTGCAGAATGTATGAGAAAACAATATTGACATTGATGATACAGCACTAAGAGAGAATGTGTGTTATTTTCAGCACGCTGCTGTTAGGTGAGCTACATGACACAGAGCTAAGAGTCCTGTGGGAGAAAGGAAAGATTAAAGTCATGTATGTGTAAGTATTTCTGCCCTCCTTTTTCAACAGGATTCTTCACTGAAATAATTTTTATGTATGGTAAGAAAACACAGTTAAATTTCTAGGAATAAATATTAAGATACCAGACTAGAAAGCATACAGGTGCCTTTGTAAAAACACACACATATGGATATGAAAAGAGGCTCCTAGGCTTCAAAGAAATCAAATATAAAAATGAAATTCAAAAGAACACAAATTCAAGGGTTTAAAAAAATACAAAATGTATTTAGAATTAAATCAGTCTAAATTTTAATACAGTCCCACACAATTTCTGTTTGAATTCCTAAGAGACCAGCTCGTAGTGCTTTCTGCGGTGGTTCGGTTTTTTTAATGAGTCAACAGTGAACATCTCATTTAGAGCAATATTAGTGCCTTGCAGTATCTAGGCTGTGAAGACTCAGAATCTACGACGCCAACATCCTAAATTTTATCACCTTTCTACCAGCAGGAAACCCAAATGCCAAATGTTCATCAAATGCCTTACTTTATGATGCACTTCATTATTCACATGAAGCAAGAAATAATCTTTTTTTGAAGTTTTACCATGGTGCATTAAATGAACAAATGCCCTTCATAAGCTATTCCGAGCCTCCTGTTAATATAAGGTTCAAAGCCAGCTTCTACAGATAAAATAGGACAACTAAGAGTTTTCTTCACAGAATCAGTGTTATTCTCTCACCTTCAGAGCTGTCCAATAGATTTATAATAATGTTAGAAAGTACTCACATGACCGTGTATGCTCCAGGGATAACATATAGTTTGCAAGTGGAGGTGTGTATGTCAAGCATTGCAAGGTGGAATTCAGGAAACACGTGTTGCCAAGATTTTGAAGCCCGACGCCAACATTTTGTGTCGGTTTCCAATCCAAACAGATCTTTTCTGGTGGGAAGAGAATCCGCTGAGGTGGTGCAATTCCGTCATTAACAACTGCAAGGAAATTATATTTGAAAAGAGATGTATTGGTTTAGTTTTAAAAAGGATATTTAAAAAGTAGCATTCTGCAGGACCACCCAGACGAACCAGCTATACTCCAAAACACAAAAACATAAATGCACAGCTTTAACGCTGCCACTCAAATTTGCTGGTCAAGACACTGTTTTGGACAATAGTTTATTCATCTGTTTTAATTCTTCTAATGCAAGACAAACTACCACTCTGATTTTAGTAACTTTTGCCAGGTTTCTTTCCATCTACATTCTTCAATATGATTATTAATTCTTTTTTTTTTTTGCCTTATTGTAACTTAAACCACAAACCTACACTTGTAATTATATGGTAATAAACATAAGAACCAAGACAGAAAAATAAGAAAGTAACTAGCACAGAAGGCAACCCTATAGATTACAGATTTCTTCCTGAGCAGTGTTATCACTCAAAGACTTGTGAATAATGAAAGCCATGAATAGCAATGGTAAAATGTTCTTTTCTCTGCACAACAGAAAAGACCTGGATAAGTCTGTGTATTATAAAAAGCTCCCCAAAATTGATTGTAAATAGGTCAAAACTAAGTTTTGCAACACCAGTCACTTCAGTTGCCATAGGGGATTCACAAAATCGAGGTCCACCGCTGAAGTCTTTATTCATTGTAGTCCCATTTTATAGCAGTGTAACAAATAAGAACACTTTCTACTTTAGTTTTCTTTTTAAGAAAAGGGGGGAAGACGAAAGACACACTTACTCAGATCTCTCTGGCCAAACCGCTTAGGTTTTTCAGCTGTTCTACAAAAAATAGCACCTCCTGGTCCTTCAATGGCAGCAACTTTTTTTGGGTTGTCTGCAGGCGGTACCCGCCTGATATTCGCAGTGCGTGATGTCATTTTTTTAGTACAGGGTTTCTTGGATGTACCAGACTGCTTGGGTGATGGTTTCTTAGGTTTCTTGGATTTCGACTTATTGACTATAGTCATTTTTCATATCTGTAACAGAAGCAAAAGTTCTGGTTGATAGAAGAACAACAAGAAGCAATCAAGAAAGAAAAGAACAGGAGAAATCCTGTAACTTAGTCTCAAAGAAATAACTTGAACAACTAAATAGCTGATGAGAATGATTAAAAAAAAAAACAAAAAACAAACTCAACCAAAAACTAAACACACAAAGCAGAATTTTCCATCAAAACTGTACCAATATTACTTTTAACTTCCACAGAGCTGGTGGCTGATGATATTTCTTACACTTTCACAGGATTTTAATCCATAACAGTTATGAAGACTTTTTTTAAAAAAAAAAAACTCTTTGCAACTCTTCCTATCAAGCAAAAAGTTGAACCAAAAAGCATCTTTTTCAGTTCTAGTTATGTAAAGTTGTACATTTTTCCCTGGCAAAACAACAGAGGAATGTAAGCCATAAAAAGGAAATGCTGAACGTAAAAGACAGCAAAACAAACACTCAGCTCTCAAGGACAAAAGCAATAACTGATATTAAGTCCTTTTCAAAATGCTCATTAGGTTTCAAGATGGTCCCTCTTCAAATACGTATAATTGTGTGTGCATAGTAAGCCGCTGAATAATTACACGATCAACTATCAAGCACTATACAACAGCAAATCTCAGCGCTAGGAAGAACAAATCAGATCCACCACTTTTTCAAAGTATGTCAATATAATTCTTAATTTGGACATAACACGTCTTTGACAAAGCAGTACAGTAACTATAAACACCAATATTTTTTCCTCTTCTGTTGCCCAATGCATGTACAGATTCCGGTTTTGTGCCACTGCTGAACATAAATCCCTACTGTCGCTTCTGCTGAGCGTTATTTCCCCGTGCAGACGTTGTAATAGACTTTTCCCAGTACGATATTGAAAAGTAAATCAGAGGAAACGGTCACTTTCCTCTTATTCGGAGTTCTGCATCAGCATCGTTTAGATTCTTTTTTCAGCAGTCTCATCCCAAAGCACATCAGTTATGACTTGAATCTCAATATTTCTATCTGGTCTCTGCTTTGCAGGCAATAAACCCCCACCCGGGGTCCCATCCAGGGGCTGTGACCACGCACTCGCCTCGCTACAAACCGAACTTTTATTTTTTTAAAATCCGAGCCGAAACCAACGGCCGCCCGCAAACATGCCGAGATGGAAACTGGGACCAACTGACAGCAACTCCAGCACAGGTGCGAGGAGCAGGCACGCTCGCATCTCTACAAACTCCAACACCGCAAAGAAAAAAAAACACAAAATAACGGAGCTGCGGCAGCGCCCTCGGCGTGCGCGCACGCGCGCGCGCCGCGCGGGTTCCACTCACTTTGAAAAATAACCCAGGCAGGACAGGCGAAGGCAACGGCCGCTTCTCCCTCAGCTGTAAGCCAGCTAGGCGCAGACCGCTCCGCGGGCTCCTGGCTGCCGGTAGGACTGGAGACCGCCCCGGTGCCCACCTCGGCTCCCGCTGCCAGGCTCCGAACCGGCTTTGTGCCATGCAGCACGTCACAACGCCCCAGCTGAATCACACCGCACGCGTCCGCCGGCCCCCCGGCAACCGGCGCTGCCCCTGAAGCACCGCGCCGGACACGGCCCCCCCTGCCCCTGAAGCACCGCTCCGGGCACCCCCCCTGCCCTGCGCCTGAAGCACCGCGCCGGGCACCCCACGCGCCTGAAGCACCGCGCCGGGCACCCCCCTC
>Ga0065711_1028696_pt1 | contig 39694 bp, 21 predicted proteins | sample Hoacrofraction12_FD_59098 | JGI IMG/M metagenome (GOLD analysis project Ga0065711, IMG submission 59098) | Hoatzin crop microbial communities from Cojedes, Venezuela - Epithelial fraction 12 v2 (version 2) | ecosystem: Host-associated > Birds > Digestive system > Esophagus > Crop | place... | reverse complement strand
CCAGGTGGGTCTTGAATATCTCCAGAGAAGGAGACTCCACAACCTCCCTGGGCAGCCTGTTCCAGGGCTCCGTCACCCTCAGAGGGAAGAAGTTCTTCCTCATATTCAGACGGAACTTCCTGTGCTTGAGTTTGTGCCCATTGCCCCTTGTCCGGTCACTGGACACCACTGAAAAGAGCTTGGCCCCATCCTCCTGACACCCACCCTTCAGATATTTATAAGCATTTTTAAGGTCCCCTCTCAGCCTTCTTTTCTTCAGACTGAACAAGCCCAGCTCCCTCAGCCTCTCCTCACAGGACAGATGCTCCAGTCCCCTCACCATCCTTGTAGCCCTCCGCTGGACTCTCTCCAGTAGCTCTTCATCTTTCTTGAACTGGGGAGCTCCAATGTACCTCCAGAAAGCTGGGTATGGCACTCCCAGTGAACCCAAGTTCATGTCCTACATTTGAAGTAAAAGGATAGGAGAAGAAAGCAAGGTCTAAGACAAAACAGACTGCTGCTCATAGCCCTCTCTAAGCAAAACTAGAAGTATATCAACAACCAAATGTAAAACCCAGACAAACACCCAAGAGGTCAGGCAAAGTACCGTGGATTCATACCAGCTTAGTTGAGACCAGAATTTTGCGCCATCCCTCTGATGCACTTTCACAGGAGTCCCGAGGGGAAGGTAGCTAACAACGTCTGATCAGGAAACGGTGGTACAGAGGTGTAAACAGGAGAACTCTACAGGGTTACACAACTTGCCAGTTACTAGGCCAAAAGCAAAACACAGATAACTAACTCTGGAGATACTTATTTTCAAAACGATAATGTCTTACACATCCAGAGGAGGCCATGCCTAATTCTAGAGGATTGCAATTATTTTTATTGTTACACTTCTTACATGCCTCTGCGAATGCCTGCTTTCCAAAGTAGGTTTTACTTCCTTTTAAAAATTTATGTTGAGAAATACCACTTATAGCCAGCTCTTGTGAAATCACATCATGCTGTACAAAGCTTTGGCCAAATATCAGGAGTGATTTAAGCGTTCCTCTTGGAACCATTCATATAAAATCCAAGATACTTCCGAAATGTCTGCTTTTGTAGGAGAGTAATAAGAAAATCAGTCTTTTGGTTGAAACATGCAACCAGGAACTATGAAACAGAGGCTCTCAGTGTGTCACCAGCAGTTCCATAATACAGTGCTAGGTGCTATGCTTTCCACAGAAAAAGTACTCGGTATTTATAGTGACTGTGGCAAACTCCTACAAGACCCCATTTCCAAAACACATGCAATTTTCAGCAAGTGTTCTGTTTGTTTTTTGGGCTAAAATACGGAGAAAAGCTTTTGCAATCACCTGCGTAGGTTAGCTTCTTCTGCCCCAGTCTTCCTACCCCCGTACCAAAGCAGGACACCACTATATGGCCGTCAAGATGTTTAATTCACTCCTGTCTGGAAAGGACCTTGGATGGAGGACATTGAACTACACAGAAACCTCATAAAGCAAGGGGTAGGTGGAGCAACAGAGCTGCTTGTGCCTTCGTTTCAGTGCCTGGGAACTAACATTAAGGGACAAAACAGTCATGTCAAACGCGCATCAGGAGCTGTTACAAAACATCAGGAGGCAAAACCGAGCACTCACCGTGGGGATTAACGTATGTCCCAAATTCCAGCCCAGTGACTGTATCTGCAATCCCAGGCTGTGTCAGAGATTCTCCCCACTTCGTAAAATCATATGGTGCATATGCATAGATGTACATGCACATGAATTACATACACAGTCTTGTATTCAGTTTACGTACATAAAAAACGAGCCAAGGACAATTTGCAGGGGACACAGCACCCTTCCCCTGCTGCCTCTCCCACCGACTCTCACGGAGCAGGTAAGCGCTAGGGAAACCGGCACAAAATACGTTCTGCCTCTGAGCATTTGGCTACTCTCATCTCTTTCTGGAATTGGAGTTATGACCATCTCAAATATCCAGACGAGAGGCCAAGGAAAACGTTTTAAAGTAACACACAGAGTTATCACTACTTACACATTCCAGACTTCTGTTCAGCTGCAAATACATTAATGCAAGCAAGAAAGAGGAGTGTGATGTGGGAAAGGAGGCTGTCTACTATTTATCACTGCTGTGCAGACATGCCCTGAGAAGACAGCTGTGCTGAAAACCCAAATATAGGAACATCTATATTAGTGGCAGTTATTTCTGATTTGGTCTTTCCAAACTCAAGGGGCTCACAATGAAGGACTGGCCAGCCATGAAGAGCCCGCAGTAAAGCTGAAAGGACATGTAAATTGCTCTGATATCCCAGCAGACTTCTGCTGTTTCAGGGATGCTATTCTAATGCCAAGAAGCAAGGAGGAGCCCCATTTTCTGCTTTGCTCACTGATGCACCATGTTCCTACTTCAGCTTTATCAGGGGCTTTTTATCTGCCAAATACGGACATCTCCTCTATTCCAAAATTACAGCTGAGAATTCAAATTAGGACTAAATTCACAAATGGCACAATTGCCTAAAAAAGCTGAGTCTGAACTGGATCAGATCCTCACCTGGAGAAAACCAGTGCATCAGTCTAAGATCCAAGCACAAGAAGGGTTAAAATTCATATAAAAATTAGAGTATTGTCTGTATTTTATTAGGGCATTAATAAAGGCATCCAAAAATTATAGTTTTCTAAAAGGTCAAAAGACAGCTCTCTGCTCCTGAGAATATATTTTGCACAATATTCAAAAGCGATGCATAATTTGGGGAAATAACTGTAATTTTGCAGCAGTATCTTCTTTGATGCCTAAAAAGAGTACCTTTGAGCTGGTTGTAAATTAAACATTTAACAGTAAAAAATGAAAAAGCTCGTCAATACTTCCTGAACCAGCCACGTGAACAAAAGTTGCAGAAATTGTCCCTCTGAAACTGCCATTCACTCCTGCTGTTAAGCTTCCGTGTTTCACAGTTCTCCTTCAAAGTTTGCTTGTGTGCAAGTACTTCACTTCAAGCAATTTTTCTGAAATTGGGTTCTTCTGTCTTGCAATATTCTAACTTTAAGTCCCTCCTCTTCAGTGTCAGTATTATGGAACAATTTTACATATATATATATACACACACATAAAAGAAGGCAGGCAAGGAAACTTGCAGAGTTTTTGAAACAAGTCTTTCACTGTGTGTTCAACTTTGGGTCTCTCCTATCTGCTTTACGGGACTTCTCTCCAGCTTTAAAACCAACACATTTTCTCCTGTCTAGTTTCAGAACCTTTTCCCAAGCCCAGAGTGTCTTTTCCTGGCTGATCACAGGAGCAACTTTAGCCTACGGCTCCAAGGGACAACATCCAGCCTTAGAAGTGGAAAAAAGAATGACATGCACTTACCAGAAGAGAAAAAAATTTCCAAAAGCAAGCTCTAATCTCGCTATCTCCAGTTGTTCCCAGTCTGTGGTTTAATTTACTGCTGGGTTAGCAGGGTGTTCCACAATGCCTCTCATAATTACTTTCTCGAGGCTCTAATTCAACTGCAATTACTCACGGCGGAAGCAAGAGAATTGGATGGCGGCTCTGCTAAGATCCAGCTACACCACCCAACCGAGAAGCTGGCCAGCCCCCAGAGCTGCTTCCCTCGCTAAGGTGAGTCAGGACCCTGAAGATCCATGCGGCAAGACGATCTCCTAACAGGCTCTTCTGCCTGCCCGTCCCAGACACCTTACCTCCCAGCTGGAGGAATCATTTTTGCAATGAAGGAAATATTTATGTTTAGTTTTTAATGCGGACTGAGTTACACTAACAAAACAACCCTGCAGACCTCCCTTTCACACCCACGGCTGACCAGCTGGGTTCATGGCTCACAGCTGGCCAAATGATCTAGATAATTAAAGAAGAAAAAAAACCTCTCGTTGTTGTTTAGGGATTTCAGTCTGTTTCATCAAGAACATTATGTCCTTGATCTATCTCTGCTCTTTTTTGGCTTTTTCTTTTTTAACTGCCAGATTTAAGGGCCACTCTACAGAAACTGCCTATCAGCCATCATGGGCCATACCTACACAGAAGAAGCGTCAGGACAGGAGACTCTTAAATGCTCAGCAGAGTTCCCTTCACCCACAAAAAGCCATATAGCGTACAGGGCGCTTGTTTATGGGCAGCTCCAAAATGCCTACTATGGGACAGAGGAGTAGCAAAGCGGCAAGTACCCTCTGCATCCCAATGGCCCATCGCTCTGCCCCGCTCCCCCTCATTACCCTGAAGCACGCGGATCGCGGTACCCACGGTCCACGCTCTACTGGGCTTCGCACGCCGCGTGTGGGGGCCTGGCCACGCGATCAGACCCACCACCATCTCGACGGATCCTCACTGAGTTCGGCAGCACATCCGTGTCAACATCGGTGTCTGCTGAACCCACTACTTGTCAGGGAGGGACTGAAAAAGGCAGCGGTATAAATTAATTTACCTCTGCAATCTGCTTTGACTGTCACTTCGCTTAATGCCCAGCACCCCACGCAACTTACTGCAACTTGCGCCCAAGCTTACTGCATTTTGGGAGGACACAACCTCATGGCACAAAAATGTATTTACTTGATGATTTAGCAAAATTCTCTTTGCGTATTCTGAACAATGTACGCTCTTGGTGGCAAACAAGAAAAAACCTGTACGCACTAAAAAGAAAAGTGAGATTTCAATTATGGAGTAATAGGGGGCGAAAAAAAACCTGATTTATGAATTTCATCATGAAAAGTGACTTGTAGCACGATGACTTTGCGAGGACAACATACCCTGTAGCGTACCTCCGTAGTTAAGCAGCGCAGAATTGTCAAGTAATACTGCGCTGCTAACACCGCTGTCACACCAGCGCTGTTTAGTCAGCAACTGCACCTGTACGACACTCCACACTTGATGAACGCTCGGGTTCCCAAATGAAATGTGATACCTTGCTGATGCAAAAGACAGCCTAAACCACATTACCCCCCACACGCATCCTACCGACCTTAAATTCATTGCCTTTGACGATTAACCTTCTCGCAATCGAAAGATTTACCATAATCCCACTTAGCTATTTTCAAAGTGTGCAAACTCTGTACGTCGGCACCGTTACTGCAGCTGACTGCACAATTTCCTCCAGTTTTCAGAAGGCAAACAATATGGTTTCAAATGCACTCGGCTTGTACCCCCGCCACTTGACCTCCCTAATTTAGAGCGCGAGCCCCCAGTGTGGCAGCAATGCTGTCTTTGTTGAGCTGTTGCTCTGTGATAGCTAATACATGCATACATTACTGCTGACATTTAAAAACATTCCTAACAGTTTGTGTGAGTACATGGTAAACAGATGCTATGGGATTTTTTACCCATTATCAGTCATCTCTGAAGACTGCAGTGAAGTGACAGGTTGTTTGAGACTCTTCGGTCTAACAGTGAGAGATTTATTTTTAATAGAATATTGATATTATGGCACAAAATGCCATTTGGTGTTTACTTTTTTTTCCCTCCTAGAGCTGCAGTTTAGCTTTTTTTAAGCTTTTGCAACCCTCTGTTATATCTACTACTCTATTTTTTATGAAAAAAGTTGGAGACTTTTATGAACTCTCTGATTAAAGTACCTCCATCTGAATGCAGATTAAAAGTTCCAACACCTGAGAGCACTAAACCAATGAATATTTATATAGAAAAACAGCAGATGAATGCACTTTAAATCTTCAGTGCAAGTCTAGTCATGGGGTTTATCTTATTTTAGGGCTTATTTTTTATTAAAATGAACTCTTGCATATTTACACTACAGAAATAAATGTTATTTGCAAGCACAATACAGTAAGAATCTTACAAATGGATGGCCTTGGTGAAAAGTAAATTTACTCCTCAAACTGATTTACTTCTTTATCAGGTAGACATTTAAGAGGATTTTCATTGTATGCTGCTGGCATAGTTTGGTGCAGAGCGGGCACGTGCATTTTATCTGGTTCCGATTTCACACTCATGTAAGTCAAGCAGCGCTTGGGATGCTACGCTAACCACATCGGTGTCAGGCACGGGGAAATCCTCAGTGCTCTTTTGGTAGGAAGGCTCATTGTGTATGGCTTCCCAGGTCAGACACAGTATCCTGCACGGTATCCTTGGACTTCAGTATTCGTACTATACTGCAGTCGCTGCGCTCGGTTGCTACAACTACGACCAACTCGCGCTGTGCCTTGAAGCTACCACCTCTCCTCCCAGAAGACACCCAGTGTGAGCGAACACCAGCCCCTGAACCGATTTGTCCCAGGAACAGTACAGGACTGCCAGGTCACCCCAAACCTTCCAACATCCCTCAGCGCTGACTCCAAACCTGCCTCACCCAGCGCTTGTAGTAAAAGTCACCATCATCGCTGCCCCGGGTCCCACGGCGAGCCGACGGTGTCCACGGGAAGGGCGCAGTGGTGCAAGTGAAGGCAAACGGCGACTTCTGTTCCGCACAGGAGGATCTCCGCGTCTCTCTGTGTCCTTCTAGCGGCAAAAATCCCACTCCCTTACTCAAAAGATTGCTCCTCATTTGAATGGGAAGAAATACATGGTTTCCGGGAGCTGCAGCACCACTGGGAATAAAATCTCGACGCAGCCCAAGTATCTTTTAGCCAGCAAACCTCTCTTTGCTCCAGATCTTGTGTTTCATACAAAGATTTGTTGCACTGTCTCCAAACCTATGCTGTTCTATTTTGGTTTTAAATGTAACCTTAGAAATAAATGTTTACAAATCAGCTCATTGTGTCTTTGTTTTGAAGCTTAAAGCCTCGCTTTGATTGCTGCCTTTTTGACATTTTGCATAGGAAATATGTTTGCATGTTCACAGTGCTATTGAAACAGCAATTAGATCACCATATTCCAGCTGTTACAGGGTTTTGTAATGCATTTTCCAATAAACATTCTCAAGAAAACAGAACTATTTTAGTATGCCAAGCCGATACGTTGAGATTTTTTTCACAGCTTTTTTTTTGTCTTACGTTTTTCTGCATGTTACCCTACTTTTTTATGTTCCTCTACTTCACTCCTTTTAACGCCATCTAAACAAACAGGGTCAGGTTTTCCAAAGCAGCGAGTGCTGCGGAGAGTTCTGATTTTGGGGACCTGGGGAGCGGAGCAGAGCCAATTTTCAGAAAATTGAACTTTTCGTCTGAGGCTACCAAGCATCACAACTGTGACGGCTTTTAAAACACTTGCTATTATTTCACCGATCTTCTTTAAACAGGAACATTTCTACCATTTCCAGGAACCATCTACCTACTGAGCTTCCTTCCTTCCTCTCTCCTTTCCTTCACAATTTTCCCACTTCAAACAGGAAAAAATTCCCCTGCCTGCTCACATTAAACGACCAACTCCCCAGACACTGAACTGATTTCCAGCCACGCAATGGACCAGGGGCATTGCAAGCAAAAGCACAGCAAGAGCCCCCAGGCGCGAGGGGGAAAGGCAGCAGTACTTGAACCTCGGAGACCGAACAGAGCAGACAGAGCCCCCGTTGGGAAAATCTTGGTGCTCTCTGCCGTAAACTCAGTTCATGCCAGTCAATAACCAGGCTGATGGCACACAGCAGGCATCACAAGTTGCCTTGGCTGGAGAGAAAGAAGATCTGCAACCTTTTCCTTTTTGTTTAGTATCAGGTAACAATGACGGAATTTTTCTTCTTGTTGCTTGGTGGTTAATCTTTCCTGACATATATGATTAAACCCAAGAAATTCTGCTTTGAGTTTATTTTATTTTTGCTGCTTCCTGACCTCATATGTCGCATTTCTTGCTTTCTCACTTTCTCACACAAGAATTGGTACGAAGACTTTTCCTACTTGTTGCCTCATGCAATAAAACCAAAGTCTCCCATTACAAGACTGCAAAATACCTAGCTCTGTCTAAAGCCAATGAATTGCCACCAAGCTGGCTGATTTATCTTCTGTGTTTTGATTGATCACTTTGAATTTGATACAAGCTAAGGAGATCGATACATTGATTTATTTTTTGGGGTGTTGTATAACATTCTCAGGGTGTAACTGCATTCTTTTTTCAGATCGTAAAAAATCAGAGGAGAACTACTGAGAGAAGAAAAGATATTTTTCCTAGGGATCAGGGAGCTAGGGTGGGAAACAGTCCTCCTCAATTGATCATACTATCTCAGAGCTAGTTATCAATACTTGTTTGATGACAGTTGTCGACAACCGTGCCCTGACGGATTTGCAATTTCTTCTAGTCATTTTAATAACAAAAATAATAGCAGGAATACAAAGACTTGCAGACCTCATGGGAGGCTTCCCCTTCCCTCCAGGTAAGTCCAACACTTGCACAGATGCCCGCAGTGATTCTACCAGGCAGGAGGCTGGTACACACAGCCCAAGGAAAAGCAGAACCTGGGTACGCACGGGCCAGGGTCAGTGCCTGCCCGCCGCTGCGAGGGGCTTGCCATTGCTTTGTCCCATTCAAGCCTCGCAATTAGAAGTGCAAACATGTGCAAGCTGCAGCAGAAGAGGTTATTTTAAGTGTCCTTTTCATCTTCTAGGAAAATGAGCCATTATACATTCTGCAGCTGCCTGTCTATCACCGACGGGACATCACCAAGTTGGGGCCATTTCAACCTCCCTCGGGTTTCCAAATAATTATGCATGATTTTGTCACATCAAGAAGAGTTTATTTGCAATTCCTAGGCGTCATGCATGTCCAACGCAACCTTGCACAGCACTCCAGCACAGAGAACTTGAAAACGCTCCTCATGAAAAGCGTTTGTCTTCACACCTTTCACCCAGTCTGAAACTACTACCTTGGTTGCCAGTTAAAGAAAAGTATTGATTTTAAAATTGCTCTTTTAACCTACAAGGTACTACATGGCCTCTGCCCAGCGTCTCTTAACTTTTATGTTCTTGGATGTACACTTGAATCTGCTGAGGGAAATATGTCACTTGTCCTAAGTTTTGCTGGCAAGTGTTAGGGAGTAACAGCTTTCCCTCAGAGGAATCCTGTTCTTCTGGAAAAGCAGAAGATAACAGTAAAAACAAATAAAAGCGGGCTAACAGGACATTTATTACAGTAGGTTAAAAGGCTTTCTTTTTATTGCTCTATCTTACTGTCTAATGAACTCTGTGACAATTTCCATATTCCAATATTATTTTATTACCAATTAGTTATGTTATGTAAAATACCATAAGATACACTGTATGAATGATAATATAAGCTACCAAAAGCATAGTAGGGGGGAGACTTTAAATGTTGCATCTTAATTCTCTGTACAACAAAAGGAATCAAAATGGTTTCTGAAGCTGGTGGGTACTCTAGGTCATTTTGTCAATATCCTGATTATCAGGAAAAGTGGGAAAAAATCCAGGGGGAGAAAAAAGAAAAAGCAAAACCCAAAGGTAATCCATACGCCATTTTAGCCTCATAGACACAGGCATCTCTCAGTCTTACTGACAAAAGAGACTAGGTATGAAAATATTGAGATCATCTTCTGCCTTCACCTATCCTATTCTCTTACATTATTTAACTCATTTTCTTCAACAGAATTACTTTAGATCTACCGAGATCATACTTTGTGTCATCTCAACAACAATTCATGAATGCTGGGAGCAGAATACATGGTTCTCTTGGTTAAAAAGGGACAAGAAACCTGGACTTGCCTATAAAAAGCAGGCAAAGAGGAGCCACGCAAAATTCATATGAAAGACAGTAGTGCAATTCCTTCCCTCCCATGGCCTGCACCTGTAGATGCTCTTGCAATTTGACTTTTCTGAGCTGTATTACTTAATTAAAAAGAATTAGAAAGGAGACAGAGATCTACAGGAAGATATCCATAGAAAAGCTTAATGACCCCAAAAAAGGACCTTAAACTCTGAAAGAAATTGCCAGGACCAGGCTGTAGCAGAAAGCTGCATCATAACCCAGAACACACTATATAACTGGCTGACTAATGGAATATTTTACCCATTTTACGTAATGCAAGTATGGAGAATGAAAATGCCGCCCATGGAATTTGTACATCCCTGGTCACCGATGCATTGATTCTTGGAACAGCTGTGACAAGAAAGCATCACCTGGTGACTAAGGCAATCTTCTGGAAAGAAAACAGGCTGCTGCTGCTTAACAGTATTTTCCATAATCTGTCCAGAGCAAGACAGGCCGCTGATTTTTCTTTGGATATGTCATTACAGGCACTAGAAGATGCTGAGCCAGGAAGCTGTTAGACAGTACAAGAGGGAAAAGACACTAGAGGATCAGCGAAATTTGACAGAAAATATGTCCCTTGTTCTTGTGGGTGGCTACATCAACATCACACCAGTAAGCCAGCCTTTAAAAGGTGACCATTTCCTTTCAAAATATTTAAAATGAATACAAGTCTTGTGCAGAGAGATAAGTTGCGTGGATGTCATCCAGAAATCACCAGGGAAAGATCTCATGGGTAGATGGGTACGACGGAGGAGCAGATGAACTGCTAGATCTGAATGCTGAGCTCCTACTTCAACAAAGCCGGTTACAAGCAAATGCAAAACCAAAGTATGTGAACATTTCCAAAGCCTTAAAATGGAGGAAGTGAATCACACAGGCCTCGCAGCTGTCATAACAAATTAGACTGTCCCAAAATCGAGGAGATCATTTGATAGTCAATTACCTGAAGTAATGAAAAAGGGATAAGTGAAGTCACCTAGGGGAACAAAACAAAACCCATGTCTAATATCCCTAACGCTCCTCTCTGAGTGAGATCTCCTCTCAGTTCTCTTCCACATTAAGTTCAAGCAATTCATCTTCGCTTCAAACACTGTGCCTCTGGGTCGGTGCCCTGGTTGCTGGTACGTCTTCCCACTGCCTTGTGTAGCCCACATTCTCTACCGATGTCCCCTCTCACCTCCCCATTGCTCCTTCGTCCCCTCCTTCACAAGCAGCATACCCTCCCTCCTCACGTGCCACGCTCCTCCTCACAGTCCTTCAACAAAACGCAGTACGAAGCTTTTTTATAACATCCCAGAAAAAGACAAAAATCCAGAAAAAAAACTGAACCACCTTTAGACCAAATCTTTATCTAACTGGTCACCACCTTGTAAAGACAGAGCATGACCTCCTGCTGTGGGGTACTGAGCTCAGTTCCTGCCAGGATTAGGTCCTCCAACTGAAACCCATCATGCACTGGGGGAATGGGAAAAGGGAGTTTGAGCTCTGAGGGGTTTAAGAACTCAGATGTCTCACTGTTAATTAATCAGTACACTATCTTCCAATATACAAAAAAAAGCAAATGATCCAGCCAGGTCCAAAACACTTCGAAGAAGACATGAACGATTCAGTTTAGTACCTCCCTGAAATGACCATTGTAGAGATTGAAAAATTCTGATAGAAGACTGCTACAAAAAGGCATTTGCTAATAATGCTTCTTTACTCACTCATTTGGAGAAAAACTCGGCTGTTATTGGGAGACTTCTAAAGGGACATGAGGAACTGAAGTCATACGAATGCAGAGGCTGGAACCTGGCATTAATTTCAGTTCGCTGGTTTACTGCACCTTGTAAGCATCTACAAGAAAGCTCTATTTCTGCACTCACAATTACAAAAGCTATTAAAAAAAAAGTCATTTAGGACAAACACCCCGCACTCATAGCCATAGGTGTCGTCTTCAGCTAAATTAAAAACCATAGTCTTGTCAGGTCATAAAAATCATCAAAATTTTAGTTACAAATTACACCACAGTAAGTGTCAGCATCTTTTCCACAGATTTAGCATTATTTGAAGATAAACTGAAACAGATCGGTGCAATACTTAATTGAGCTCTCAATAGCATCATTGATAAAAGAGCCCTAGCAGACTTTGACAAAGACTTTAACTATGCCTACTAAGATGCTGTACAGCAACTCTTCTGAACAGAGCGGATCAAATTTTCTCCAGTGCCCTAAGGCCTTTTCTGTTGCTCTTGTCGCATAAAGAGGCTTAAAGACAGCAGACCTCAACCTCAGAGATATTTCCTGCATAACGAGATTTCTCAGGCAATAAATAGCTGCAGCTACCTCTGTTTCCCCAGCATATTAAGTACGTGAAGGTAAGGATGATGCTGTACCCTGTGCATTTCCTACCAACAGCTCCTAAGGTCAGGGCTCAAGCAACATTCACATCACCTGAAGAGCTTAGTCTCTGGGCAAGCACAGGAACTACCCAGATCCCAAGAATATCAGAAACTACTTAGAGACACATTTGTTTCTGCCTTTCTTTGCATGCAAAGGGATGGATAAACTAAGTATTGAAGCTGCAGTCACAGCCTGTAGCCCTGCTGTGTCAAAGCTCCGTTGCCTGGACAGATTACGTTGCCAGACACTGCTTTGATCCTAGGCCCTTGTGAACTGAGTTGGACCATCAAGAACTGATCAAGCTCCCCACCGAGGGTGGAAATTACCCCAGTGCTGTTACGGCTCTCAACAGCACAAGGGTGAAACAGAATGATGAATACCTCGTTTTCTTCCCATAAGATCTGATATTTTGATTTTTCCAGGAACTGCAGTTAAGTCATACAATAGATATAAAAGATGTTTATGTATTCAATAGAAACTTACCTGCATCTAAATCTATTTCTTCACGTTTTATAAAAAATCTGATGGTACAATATTAGCGCTTCATTGCTATTCATTGATTCCTAGCAGAATGAATGAATATCTCTCAAGAAAGCCCTCGGAAATGCTGATGAGTAGCGACTATTGGTACAAACCAGTTTTACAGATCATAGAAAACCAGTTACTCATTGAAAGCATGACAGATACAGAATATTCTTACTTTAGATGGGGAAAAAATTGTGCATTACGATCCATAAATCGATAAATATCCAACAAATCACCAACACAAACAAGATGAGAGAACTTCATTTCATCTTCAGTCAGGGAGTAAGAAATATACTGGGCAAGGTAGTTTTCTCAGTAAAATAGTTACCATGCTAATTTTCTACTCATCTAGTAATACCGATCCTTTGCATTTCAATACCTTTTTCTTCTCCTTTGTGATCATATTTGTATCTGCAGAGCTTTCAAGCTCAGGATGCAAGCTGTGAAATATGTTAAGCTGGTGCCGGTTTTGTTTTTTAATAAAACAGAAAAACGACAATATAATGCTTTAAAAATCAATATGCTTTTTTGCATTTAAAATAACTTAGGAAAATATTTTAAAACCACAATGTCAGCAAAAATGAGCTGGATTCAGGTGATAGAAAGCAAATACAGAGGTGTAGTAAAGACTTTCGCCACTGAGCAGAAAAAAGAAAAATGTCCCACTTGCACAGCAAGAGGAGGATGGATCTTGGCACACAATATTACTCAGGCAACTGTACAGCCTTCATTTTTCAGTGTCCTAAAGCATTTTACAGAAAGGAAAACCCCCTTTTTTTTTTTTGTCTACATGCACCGGTACAGGGTGAGTAACTGCAGAGAAATACAGAATATTTTTGTCCCTAATATACGCATTGGAGCTCTATGAGTCTGATTGCCTTTGACATCGCCAGACCACCAAATACCGTACAAGGCCAGCTCTGGTGCGGCATTCTTCGCAGAAGGATCTCAGAAGCGTTACTGTTGCCCACACGGAGCCCCTAGCAACCTGCAGCGAGCCCGAGTTTCCCGTTCCATATTCGTTACTGGTGTTGGATACATGGGAGCAGAGAGGCAGGGAAAGCAAGTTGGGAGGGTAGGGTCCTTCAGACGGCCTGCGTCACGCCATTACACTGTAAGCACCAGTACCTCGCTCCCGTACCAATGCCAGTATTTTCAAGTGTACACACAAAAGTGCGGCGTGAAACCCCAGACCCACAGCAACACTGACCTAACGGAGGAGTACGTGTGTCCTTTTTTTGGAGAATCTTTTGTGTATGGGCTATGGGAAATGTCACAGCAAATAAAAAGTGCAGAGTGGCTGTGAAATGTCAGTTTTCACATGTGCACACACCTCTCCCCCCACCTCCAAAAAGCACATGGTCAGATATTTATGCATTGGGGATTTAAGCAGCACTTCTGCAAGCATTAGGATTTTTTTTCAAAGCATACAATCTAATCTTCATCTCAGGCTGCCTTATGTCCCAGCTTCCCCAAGCAAGACCTCTTTTTCCACCTGAAAGTTGATTTCCAGGTGAAGAAACAGGAATTTGGCCAGATGCCTCGGCTGTACAAATCTCTACAGCCACAGACGGGGATGTCAGGATGTCCCAAGCAAATGGTTTCGGAGCATGTGAGGGCCCCCTGTGTAGCCCCTGTGCCCGTATCTCTGTCCAAGAAATGACAAACAAAACCAGGGCAAATCCAGCTCCCTGTCCTTATCCCATGGAATACAAAGATACAAAAGGAAAGTTTATTTGTAGCTGAATCCATAGCAGTGGAATTCAGAAGCTCTGTTGTGTGATATCCACATAAAAATGTAAGTTTGAGGAGAAGAAACAGAAATTCATGTTTAGTTTGCAGACCAGAAGGGACAGTAGAGGAATGCTTGGTAGGCAGATACAGGACACCCCGTTTACAGTCCTTCCCTGTGACAGCAGATAGCATTGCTTTACTACATGTGGGAATCCCAGCTTCCTTCTGCTGCAACGTTTAAATCACTGTTGGAGTATGCAATATACACATCTGGACACTTAGAAACCTCCCACCCCAGCCAGCAAAGGTCTCCAAGCACCGGGATGGAGATGGACCAGCTATTCCAATGGCAGAAACAGTGACAGTATTCATGTCTTTAGTAATTATTTTCAAGTTACTATATTAGTACGTAGAGGCTATGGCTCTGTAATCTGCACAGCATCCCAAAAGTAGCAAAAAATCCCAAAGTCTTTAAAAATTGGAGCAATATAAAATGATTGATGGACTTATCAAAACAACCAGATCAAAATTTTATATTTGCTTTCTATTTGCTCAAATATTTCTACCAGACACTAGTTAGGAGCCAGCATATGTTTTGAGAAAGAGTCATTTTTCCCTCTGTATGTTAGCTTGCATGCATTACGGCTTCTACTACTCTTCAAAAAGCAAGGGGAGACTGCTGAGATATTACTGTACTCCACATTACCCAATTACCCTCTTTTAACCAGATGCATTTGTCATTCTGTTGGAAAAATAAGTGTTTGATACTTATCATATTCTCACAGACTTCAGCCACTGTTACTTCTTTAAATATGCGGGGTGGCTAAAGAGCCCTTTTATTATTTATTTGCTGTGTCTCTTAAGTGTCTATACTTGCGCTCTGCACTAAGGGAATAAGATCAGTGGCCATAACGGCCAAACTCTTGTCTGAGAAACGTGATGTTTCCTGAGTATCTTCTGAAGTTGGCTATATATGTATATGTATATTATACATGGCTGTATAAGCACAGCAGCTGTGAACTCTGATTTGTGAGCTGCACACCGAGAAGCCAATTCTTGCTGGGACACCCACAGGAAGTCATCCTCTGATATTCTGGTTCCTCCGTGCATCCACCTGACACGGTTGGGACTCACCTAGATGGCAGTGGCAGTACCTGCTCACCTGGAAAAAGCCTGACACTGGCGCGACAGCCTGCAAGGAGCATCACTTCATCTGATGCAGACCAAGCAAGTAACTATGGTGGTGGTTGCCTACAACCATGCTGAAAAAGACTATCGATAGCCTCCCCCCTAACAAGTCATGCAGCGGGCAGGGGGGTGAGGAGAGGGCTACTTGTGAGATCAAGCATCTTCAGTGGAAGGTTCTGATTTGGACTAGTCATTAACATGACCAGAACAACAGACTAACTGAAAAGAAAATTTATCTATTTCTGTATTTGATGCATTGTACTAGGCTTTTGGCTATCAGTTTAAATCAGATGAAAGAAAAATGTCAGGAGGCTATACAGAAAGATGCTAAAAATATTAGACCACACGTGAAATAGGTCTATTCCAGAAGTGGTAGAAAGCAGGAGAGAATTTTTGTGGATGTTTACAGGAGAAAGTTATATCCATCATGGGCCTGCATACATGTGCTCAACACAAGAGCCTGGACCACAGGGCCCAACCAGAGCTGCCTCGTCCATGAGAGCCCACTCAACTCCTCTCATCTGATTCAACAAGGCTAAAATAGAAGTCCAGAGAACCACACGTCATCTAAAATCACTTCATGATTTATTAGGTAAAAAAAGAAATACTGGGGATCTAGATCATCTGCCTTCAGCCAGCTGTAGCACGGGCTGAGAGCTGTAAGCAGAAAATTAAGATCTTCCTTTGGGTGGTCTCCCAGCTGCTGACACCCTGCACTGGCAGAGGTGAAGGGCCCCTAACGCACTTGTTTCCAGTTCTTCCAAACACTCGTTTGTCAAAAAGTGGCACGTTAATCGCCACGTTCCTTGCCCAAACCAAACCCGGGACTCCTTGTCCTCCTAAGTCCCTTCCCATCCCCACTCCCTGAGAGGTCTCCCAGCAATGAAGTAGGGAAGGCTTAACACCACACACCCACCAGCACTGAGGAGATGACTTCTCAGCACATCCCGGCACCCCGTGCTCTGTACCGACCACTGCACTGCTCTGCACGCGCAGCACTGGGCCAGTCTTCCACTCATGGTGTTGGAGCTTCCAGTTGGTGGCATCAATGGCACTACCAAACCTTGCTCTAGATAGAGCGTAGGGGAGAGAAAATTCTCCTGCTGAAGCATGCCCCACAGAAACCCACTCTACCCATGCCTATGTCCTGAACACATGGCTCTTCTCCCTACCTCAGAGCATCCAGGCAGCGCTGCCCGCACCTCTGCCTCCCAACAAGGGCAGCCCCACCAACATGCACCATTCCCTGCTGGGAGGAAATCAGGTATTCCTCGGAAGTCCTTGATGGCACCTGTGTGCTCCACACGCCCTGGGGAGCTGGGTTGTCTTCCTCTCATGTGTCTTTACCTGGAGCACGACGTCCTTACGCATGGCAAGGAACTATCGCTGCTCTTTGTCAATCCCTACAGCCATTCAGTTGTCTTCCAATTAGAGACTAATCACTCCTTGCCCCATCCCATCCCCCAGGGCCATGCTGTCGTCTTCTGCGGTTAAGTCCAAGGAGCTGCCAGCAAGGAAGGGTCACAAAATCATTGCCTCCGTCAACCTGCGAGCTCCTGACTGAATAGCTTTGCAGGGGGCACTGCTAATGACCATCGCTGGTTTTATTGTGGCTGGCCTTGAATCAGCTCCGCAGAAAGGACTCCTGAAAAACAGTATCCATCACTCCTGAAAACTGCCTGGCACATTATTACAGTGGGATAAGTTCAACTGCAGACCACATGCATTTTCTGCCTTTGAACAAATGGCACGAGTCAATTCTCTATAAATTCAAAATGTATATTAGAACATGGAAACATATTTTAAGTGGGTTTCACATCCCGCCTCTCTTTTTCACCCTAGCTGCTGGAGATTAAGCCTGCTGCTTTGCTATTTCAGTCTTTTGCCACATAACAAGACGTGAAGAGAGTTCATTACCCTTTGTCATCCCCGAGTCACCTGGATGAGAAAGGAGGAAACAACCTGTGCCCGAGCTGAGATTTTAAGGGGCCAGGGAAGGGATGGAGGCAGGGGGAGGGCGACCTGGGAAACGGCTTTTTAATTGCGCTTTCTGAAAAATGCTGCCGTAGAGAAAATGACTGACGGAGAAAGCAAGACAGTCTGAAAGCATCCACCGTGCTGCAAGCCACTCAGGGAGCTGAAGAAATAAGAGGCATTTTTGTACTCTGAGTGGCCTAAACAAATAAATTACAGTCTTGATAACCTTTTATTTCAGTGCTGTGCCATTTGTGCTACTCCAGTTGGATTGTGTCATTCCCAGGATAAATCCTCAATTGCAAGGGCTTTAAAATTGAGCTATAAAAATTTCCTCTGGGCAGAAATCTGGCAAAATTTAGCACAATGAAAAAAAGCAAAGGGAATCAGTCTAAAAATAGAAGTGAATAAAGGAACCTGGGAACCTTTGGGTGGACAACAATTTGTCAAAATTTTTCTCCCTTGGACTCCGGCAGGCAAAAGAGAGGGCGGGGGCCAGGCTGGAGGGACGCACCGACAGCTCGCCTGCTGTTTCTGAGAGATGCACCTTCACTGCCAAGGTCTGGGGAAATGGGACAGCGGCCAAACTGTCACTATGAGTGAGGGAGGTCTCGAAGATGGAAGGACAAGGCAGGCTGAGAGATGCGACACGCTGCTCAGCCTCAGGCAACTCCCCTATCCGAAGGCCATCCCAGAAGCTGAGCTACCCTCCTAAGCTTAAACACAGCCTGCCTAAATCCCACCTATGTCCCTGTTCCTATGGTTTCCTACTGGCTGCCCCCACATTTGAACCTTACTGTGGTCCTCTCCATCCCTGCTGAGATGCCTTCAGAGACACCCTGCTTGGAAGCGCTAGGCATGAGGTTGAGTCTGTGCTTTATTATTTGATGAAAGCTTAGTTTCTCTCCATAGCTGAGTTTCTATGTGCAAATTAAAATAATTAGTTTAAGTTTGTTGCTACCAGAACAACACAGGCATGGCTGGGAAAGCAGACTCAGAACTCGTGGGAAGTCAGTCTTCTGACTGAGCGTCACCACGTGACAGCATCCAAGACAATGCCTATCTTACCTGTACTGACTAGAGGAAACAATGCCTCAAATATATCAGAACATGCTGCAGCACTGAAGAATGATGCTGGAAAACACACTGAAAAGCCAAACAAAAAAAAAAAGCCAACCCTGTAAAAGCCCGTTCCCCCTGCAAAGTTGGGCAGACAGCCCTTGACATGGGAGCGCTGCTTGGGGAGCACAACGCAGCCCCACGGTGTCACGCACACCACAGTGCTGCACAGTCACAAAGGGGCTGAAGGTGATGCTGTCAAGCCTTGCCGACATCCCTCCTATTTTTAAAACTGCCAGCAGAGCTTGAGTTGGCTTCCAATCTCTGGTCGTCCCATGCTCCCCGGGAACCGTCCACATAGCAGGGACAGAGGGGCCGGCACCAGCTCTGCCCGCAGCCCAAGGCAGCAAGGCACAGGCCAAACGCAGTGCCGCGGCCATCTTGACGCGTTGTCACAGAGTTCGGCTCAGACTGATTTTCATGATCGCTTCTCAGTGTGGCCATAACCCGATGGTAATGCAGGTCCAGGGCGACAACCAGAGCTGCAGCAGGAGGAGGTGGCCTGACAGTGTACGCCACCTTTTGTGCAGCTTTTTAGCTTGTTTGGGGGTATTGCATGAAAAAAGTCAGGAGCCGAGCTACAGCCAGGGTTTAAAAGTAAACAAATTTTCAACGTCAAAGTCTCTGTGACACTGCACGCTCAAGGTAACACTTTTCATACAAGGCAAAATGACATCTGAATTCAAAATGTGTTCCCTAATAACTTCAGGTGTCATTATTAGCACACGCAAAGAATACAAAACAAACAAACATATTTTCTTATCTTCCAAGCATTCCTCTAATAACATAATGCTTCACACACGTGAGGAGCAAGACATTTAGGCAGTGGCCGCCAGAGTTAATGACATCAGGTACTGATGAAACGTCTTGGCATGCCCCAAAGTTATGCAAAATAAAGAACTACTGATTTGAATTGCATCCAGCTCCGCAACTCTCTATCTTCAGGGCAATCCAAGAGTAGATTTGTTTGAATGTTTTTCATTAAATGCCATCGTGCCATACTAGATAAGAGATTCTATTTGGACTAGCAGCCACTTCCAATTTTTCGCCCCAAAATAAAAGAGGGTTTATCAATTCCTATCAGTCTTATCCAGAATTAGTTGTCAAGTTTCAATAGCTGGCATGGATCTGACAACATAAATTCAGCACCAGTGTCAAATGACTAATACAACCTTGTAGAAAAGGCCTGAATGTATAGTCCTGCTGGGATTGACCAACTACATTTAAAATATCAGCACTTTTATGTTATAATAGCTCCTGTTAACAACAGTTGGCTGACATTAGATATATTCAGGCTGAGCATCAATTAAAAAATTGCTTATCTGTTTGAAAATCTGGAAAGCAGGTACGGGTTCTCACACAGGCAGAGAGTAATACAAATTAAATAATTGCTGTGGTGTCCTGGGACTGCATCACTTTGACTAATAGACACTGCTGTTTTTCTGTCCTCTTTAAGACAAGACTGTACATATATATGTGTGTCCCTGTCATGCTATGCTGCATTTCTTAAAGACCATCTTTCTTTTTTAAAACAGCATCATTCAGAGGCCCTACGGAAAGCAGGTGCCCATTATACAGGGTATTACGCAAACAAAACTTAATAAAATAATTGTCCCATACAGTTCACAGTGCAAGCAACCATGAAGAAGTATCTCGCATCATCCTATTTATGGGAAACTGAGGCACCACTACATTCATGGTATCGCCCAAGGTCACAAAACCAGCCACTCACATCTCCTGAATCCAGGGCCATAAAGCTACACTAGCAGTAAGTGCTGATATCCAAGAGAACTCATTAAACTCATTAAGGACTCATAGACGAGCTAAATAAGTGCCAACCAGTTTAAATGTTAAATAGGTCATCACTAACTCTGATCAAAATGCTTTATTCTTCATTGTATCCAAGAGTAATTTAAATTAGAAATACAGACATATTCCTGGGAGCAAGAATACATGGTTCCCTACCCAGCTGCTCTAATCCTTACGCCCCGCTGGCTGCCCACCTTTGGCCAAGTTTTGGGCAGCCCTTCGGCTCAGTGGGGGTGAGAAAGGTGCGAAGATCTCTTGATCGCGGCCCACCTGCCCGCTGAGACCAGCCTGCAGCCCACTGCCGCAGCCCTGCTCCTCAGGGCGGGCGTACCAGCGGGAATCCCCACAAGAAAAAAAGACAACCCAAACCCTCGAATGTCTCACCATGGTCAAACCTTCTGACCACTCAGCTACACTGCAGAAGGAGAGACTTTTTTTCAGCTGTCCTCTAAAGGAAAAAAGCCAGTCCAGGTCAATTTGTCCAAGGAAAGGTGCGAGCACCTGCCATGAGAAGAAAGCAAAAGGCTACACATCTTCAGTGGACCAAGACCCTTCCCTGCAGCTATCAGTAAATAGCCTGAAAGGAAAAATTAAGGAAAAAATTATTTTCCTCTGCATCTCCTACTGTAAGCCGCTGAGTATGCAGATGTGTTTCTTCTCAGGAGGCTGGCAGGTTTTGGCTCCCACCATCAAGTGACCAACCCTCACAGGCAACGCCAAGGAAACCTGCATGCCTGATAGACAACCCTGGGTTCAATCCCAGAGGCCTTAGAGATGTCCACGCTGCCTCCTTATCCATTGTCAGCTCCACTGCAGTCAATGGGAGTTCATAGCAATAAGGACCTGACACCCCCATCACTTACCAGGGAACCCTGGCCACCCTTCAGGCCAGTTAACTCAGAACAAAATCCTCTCTGAGCCAGCCGAGACAGGCTGTCCAAAACCAGCAGTCAACCACTAGCCTCAGTTGCACCATCGCCTGTGTGAGGAGCTTAGTTTCTGGTTGTCTGGTCAGATGTCCCATTGTTCACTTCATCGTACGTATTTTTCATTCATTAATGTAACAACAATAAGCTCCCGGTAATAGGATCTTGCCACTAGAAGATGATTTCTTGCTTTCAAAAATAAACATCTCAGTTTCACCTTCACATTGTTTTTATAATACAGTAGGAGATCTCATCCTGTCAGGTTTTATTTTCATCCCACTGACATTATTTCTTAATTAAAAGATAAATAGACAGATTCAACCAGGTGCTATGGCTGATATGAAGCGCAGTTCTTCAGGAAAGTAAAAAGAATCAAGCCAGCGAAGACAGGAGCGTGCCTGGCAGTCATTTCATGTAGCCAGCCATGGGCAGTGGTAGGTGGCTTTAACTGGCTCTCCCGTTTGTTTGTTCTGCAGTTTTGCAATGTCTTCAAGCTGTCATTTCTTTTTCTTCATCGTTGTATTTATTTTTTAATGATTCTCCGCTGAGGAGTTGCAGCTAAGAGAACAGAGAAACAGCGGCAGCAAAGCCTTGTCTCCCCCCTCCCCGCGTGTGGGGCAAGTGAGGATTTTGCATTTCATACATCATTTACGGCATGCGGACGTGAGGCTGCCACCAAGCCCACTCCGGCTTGGGCAGCATCCCACCACCAGAAACAGCAGTTGGCAGCCAGGATTCAGAATTTCACTAAAAAAAACTGTGGGGAGAAGTACTTTCTGAAGAACCACCACTTTTGGAAGGTATCAAGTCACTGCAGAAATTAAACCTTTTTGTTCAGTGTGAATATTCTCTTTCAAACCAACCCGCCCAGCATATGCCAATATATTCTGTGTCTTAAAGAAGATGTAAAATGCACAATGCTTTGCTCGCCCTTGAAATAACTTAACTTTTTTAATGTCAGTTTGAGCTGCACCTCTTCACTCCGGGGACAAATACAAGCACTGAGCAGTACAGCATCCTTCCAAGAAGACTGAAGGAGTATTAGAAAAGTGTCGCTCGGCTGGAGGAACAGACGGCAGCAACAAAATCAACCAAAGAAGAACAAACAACAGCAGCTACAAAATTCTACATTTACAGAGTTTGTTCTAAAGGAGAGACATCAACGAGCAGTGGAAGGATATGAACAGCACAGGGTGAAATTAACTGGCTTTCTTAACTGAACGGAAGTCCTTCACTAAGGAATCAGATTGGAGATGCACTCCAGGAGGAAAAAGCATGTCAAATGAAGAGGGTTTAGGAAAAAGAATCTGCTCAGAGACAAGAAGGTAAGGAAAGAAAAAAGCCTGTCCAGGAAACCACAAAGTTTCATGGAACTGATGATTATTTTGCTTTAATTCAGGACGCAGAAATGTTTGATCCTCCATATAACCGTAAAGACTTGAAACGATCTGTCCTGCAAGGCAAATCTCCTAAATAATGCAGAGCTCCCAATGGAAAAGAAACCTCCTTCCATCTACAGAGGGATTTTTAAAGCGCCACATCAGAGATCTGAGCTTTTAATTGTATCTCACATTTAAACCTAACGATAGGCCTATTGTTTTCTTTCAGTAAGTTAAGCAAAAAGCCACAATGATTTAAGAACATTCAGAATGAATGCAGGGTAACAAGAAAGCCGAAATTAGAGGCAACAGCATTTTCGAATTGCATATCCTTAACACTAAAGTCTTGCTGCATCGGCAGGATCTCACCCTAGGACGCTGGGTCACATCTGGTCTTAGCAAGAGCAGGACCTCTTAGGTTTGCAGCTGACAACTGAGCAGACCAGTGACTCTGTGGGAAACACATCGCCAGATAAAGCCGAGGAGCACGCTAAGCACACTTCTTCCAGTACAACACGGAAGACGCAGCTCATCCCCTGTTCCTTGGTGGCAGCTGGAATCAAGGGACACCACGGTTCAGTGACACCCCCACTCCGGATGGGAGGCGAGGCCAGGTGGGACGCAGACTGGTACATCCAGGATGCGGAGATTGGATGCAAGCGGATGTATCAGCGACCCCAGCAGCCGGGACCAGCACAGACCTCTCCTGGCCAAGCAGCCCACCGGTCGACCATGCTGTCTCACTGCTGTCTCCTCTAACATTCGCTCATGCAAAGGAGAGAGGGAAGCAGCGGGATAAAATTATTTCACTTTTTCTTTCTGCTCTTTGCTTCTACAATATGAACAGAAACAGGGCCGCGGTTTGCAAGTTTTACATTATGTTCTCTTCCAGTAAACCTACAAACCAGTAGCAAGGGAAATCTATATGCAGGAATAAAAGGGGAATTAAGAGTTTACATAAACTAATTAAGAAATTAAAACCCACTACTCAAGCATGTTTCCCCACACAGAGTTTGTGTTAGTATCTAATAAAATTTAGTATATCCTTAAACTTGAGCATAGAAGGTATTGCAGGATGGGAGGAACGTACCATTCAAATTACTTCACTTCTTCTGATACTCCTAGCCCTTTGATTAACGTCACTTCAATCGGAAGAAAAAAACCATCCTCCCTTTCCCTCTTCTGTCTCTTTATAATCTTTTGAATTTCTTTTTCACCCAGTGAAGTCAGCTACCCTTTTGTTTACAATCAGATCCCCTTCCATGTTGAAAATCCTACCTGTGTCTGATATTGCAGGTCGTTTAACAGACAGGAGAGGTGGATCTAGAGAGGAGAAGCGGGGAGCAGGGAGGAGGGACAGCTCTGTCGCTGCTTCTGCAAAACGTACATAAAGGGACGTATTTGGCAGCCAGAAAAAGAGCTGTGGGGAAATCTGTACTGGGAGATGAGGAGCAGAAGGGGAAACAAAGGCACTAGGGGCACCGCTGGGTTATTATTGCCAGGGAAGAAGTGATGGATAGAGCCGGAGCCTTGACGCCAGGACCACCACCGACACCTATTGCTGGGGTCGTGTGTTCTGTAGGGTTGTACAGAGACCCACTGTCCTGGCGCTTCAGCAACTTTATTTGCGAGCTCAGCAACTAATTACAAGGCAGAAAATGAAGGGAGGCGGTCATTTGTCAAGGTTGCTGTTTGCCAGGTGCAGCGCAGGCACTGGATGCAACAGGCTTCCCAACATCGCTGCCTCTATGTGGTTTTCTTTAAGTGAAGACAAGGCCGCTAAGACCAGACTTGGGCTCCCTGTCAGAGATGTGCCCGCTCAGCCCCTTCCTTCCCCGCAGGCTTGGCAAGAGCTGCGTCCCTGGCCTCCGCCTGAGAGGACGGTGCCCATCACTGTGGCCACCGAGTCCGGCGGTCGCAGCAGATGCTGCATGGGGACGGCAGCCGGGATTTGAGCGGGCCCCTTGGAACCGTGACTTACATCAGGGTATTTCTGACTCCGGCGGCATCCAGAGGGCACAAGAGATGATTCAGGGCCACCTTCACCTCCAAACCGCACACAGAGATGGAGCGCGAGGAACATTTTTTAACGAGCCAGTAACAAACTGGCCACAATCAGAAGAGCAGCTTTGTTTGAGATTATATATACATATATCTGCAGAGAAACCCTTAATAAGATCAATACTCTTATTGAGCACATTTTCCCCAGTATGTGCATAGCCTCTCCAATAAAATGATTCACATAAAGCATACTGAGTAAAGAACAGACCCTGTGACTTAATATATATTTTCGATATTCAGTACCCCTTCAGACATCTTCCTCCTACCTGGCAGGTCAGGCCATGGCATACCTCTCCATTCCCACCTCTGAGTAACCAAATGCGAATCACCTCCTGTGCGAGGAGATGTAGATCTGCATTTTGCCACCCTCTAGCTTACATGAAATGGCACCTTAAATGTAGCTGGCACAAGGCAATCTATCACGAAACGCTCACATATTTCCCTTGCCCCGTTTTGTCTGTGGAGGTGATCAAATGCAGACTAAGCTACATTCAGTCAATCTCATCCCTCCCCAGGAAGAGTGCTCCTTTTCTTTGGTTCTTAGATTCAACCTAGGAAATATCTGGGGTGTTTGTTTATATGATTTCACTCTTGTCATGCACGGCCGGCCTGCCTCTGATGCCCGAGCTCCTGTCTGCCTGCCAGTCTCGCTTCTCTTTCGCAGGTGCTTCATCCCATTGGAATCAATAGATAAGCATCAATAAAATGCAAATGCTGCACATTACCCTGGCTGCTTCAGAATGCCTTCCTCCAGCCCTGGACACGCTGCAGCTCTCCCTCCACAGCCTCTGTAAAGCAGTTAAAGGGAAGAGGAAAGCAAGGGCCTGGGTGACTGATGGGCAGGAGAAGAGGGGGGCTTGCTCAGCTCCCAAACAGCGGCCATGGATGCACAGGTATCTTTTTTTTGGCTGGGACTCTGCTGCTCCGGGAACCGGCAACTCACTGCGATAGCCTCCCAGGGAGCAGGGTTTGCAAAACACCAGTGAGAGCAAGGGCAGTCTTGGTGTGCTTTCAGAAAAGCAACACCTGGAAACTGCTTCTCTGAGCTCTGCAGACTTCAACCACTGTCCAAGCCACACGGTTTTAACACGTCAGCGTTTCACCACTGCCACTGAGGCCAAAAGCCGTACTCATTCATCACATTTTTGACCCCAGCTCCTTCCTTAGTCTCTTTTCAACTGACTGCTGCCACTAATAGCTTTACCTTCTGCAATTTCCAGAGCCCACAAATAACTACTGGCAGAGCAGGAGCTCAGTAAAACAACCCAGTTGTACAATTCCCTCTCTAAACTGGCCATCAACCATACGGACGCCTAAATAAGCCAGTCTTCCAGCTTCAGATTCCCAGAGGAATCGTCACCCGCGCACCGCCCCCGACACGCCGGGGGTGAAGGAGCGTGGCAGCGGGCCACAGCAAGGCTGTGGGTAGCAGTGCTTGCCTAAGCTGCCACAGGGCTTATCAATTTGAATGCTCCTATTATTCCAGTACTTGTTTAGCTTTCACTTATTCTGGTTTATTTCAAACAATAATATAATTTGTATGGGCGTGATGCATTCCACTTCACTGAGAAGTTAGGGTCTCCAGAGACTCACACTAAAATCATACTGATATTGTCAGTAATGTAATTGCCACACAGTCTCCACAGACTTCTATTGAAATTGCTTTCCTCTCCTAATCTCAAGTAGTAGGAACAACATCCCAGCAGAGACTCCAAAGACTTGCAATGGAGTCATGTTCCCATCATAAATGGTCTCATAATGATCGTCTTTAGACATTCTTTGAAACTGCCAAGAGATTGGTGCTGTACAGTATTTATTTTCCATGACGTTCTGAAAAGGACATTAACGTTCTCTCCCTTGAATCCTGGAGCTCACGTCCTATTAAAAAACTTTATGAGAAGTAACTACTGCTTCACTGCAGTCCCCCACAGAGCCTTCAGTGTATATATTATTATTTCACCAGCTTCACTACCGAGTTGCAACGAAATTAGGAAATATACCCGTTACCCAACAGACTGGACGGGATCACAAGGATCTGTTTAGCTCTATGAAGTAATGACAAGAAGAGAGCAGGGAAATGCATTCTTTAACCCAGAAAACAGACAACGTCCTTGGGAGCCATGTTGGTCCATGCACAACAACCCTAACAGAAGGGTTGGCATAATCAGTGATAAAAGTTGCTGGATTTGCGCAGTGAAGGCTGTAAAGGTTATTTTCCTCCTTGTTTTCCCTGGTTATATATTATAGCCAGCGGGCCAAGTTTACCTGAAGCAGTGACATGCTGAGAAGGGGGATTTAAACCCACCTGGGTGAAGGAGGAGGCTTAAACTGCAGGATGGAGGACAGATCCTAAATATGGGCCACCTCTCTCTCTCTGTCTCTCTCTCTCTTTGACATCTCTTCAAGTCAGAAAATAAGTAATCAAAGTTTCTGAATTTCTGGAGAAAGTTCTTTCCCAACAGACAAGCTGGACATATGCTCAGGTTGCAGCACAAAGCAAATTTTGCAAGAAGCTTTTGAAGTCCTTGCTCTCAATGGGTTCTGAGTGGGAGTATCAGCAAAGTTTTCAGTTCTCTAAGGGGGCATTTTGTCTTTTATAGAGAGACACAGATAGTTTCTGGAGAAAGAAGCACCAGAGGTGAGCAGAGGCTTGAGGGCCAGAACTTCTATATTCTGGTCTCGTCTCTCCAGGTCCTAGGATTCACGTGGTGCTAGCACTTGACGGCTTTCAGAAGGCCATCTCAGATGCCCCAGACTCCCCACCTGCAAAAGGAGGGTAATACTACTTACCAGTTCCAACGATAGCCGTCTGCCACACACGACACAGGACATCAAGCTTTAGTTGCATAAAGAAGGAAACTAAGAACACGGAACAAATTATTCTACCTTCTGGGATATCCAGCTACTCCGATGCAGCAGAAAATGGAAGACAAACCCTTTAGTCAGTTTATACTCACCCCAGCTATCTTACTCTGGCAGTCCTGTGCTGGAAATCTCATACAAATGTCATCTCTAGCCTTTGGCTGCATTTGCCATGATATTAGACGGTACAGAGGCATTTCATACTGAATCAAAGATTTCTCTGAGTTTAAAACAAAGGCTAATCAGCTCCTTGTGAAAAAACACCGGCATAAAAATCCACTGCATATGTCACAGACATGAGATGCCCCCCGAGTCAAAGGATCTGCCTGCAGAGTAGTAAGGACAGGATTTTTTCTTTTGCTTGCTACACAATTTAAGAAACTTTTGAATATACAGCTGCATGTAAATGTAAGATCTAATTACTCCTAATAACAAATATTCGAGCACTGGGGAGAAACGGGTCAATGGTCTCATCTTGATACCCATCAGTACCTGTACCATGAAAACTTATGAGCCAATCTACCTAGTGAATCAACTGAGTCCTAGTTTATACACATATTCACTATGGAAAGAGCCCTGATCTGCTGCCATTTCACAGTGCAGATCTTAAAATCAGCAAGCATTTTAGTTTTATGGCTGAGTAAGATCTACTGTTCAGCACTATACGCTTGTATAATATTGAATATTGTAAACTATACTCTGGCTTACACTGGTCCACTGTAGGGTAAAAATAATAGTAGCTACATCTAAGATTTTATGATCTTTAGGGTTTGGTACAAGCCAGTTTGAAATATTAGATTATTTTTATGTTGGGAAATAGTTCATTGTTTTATTTTTCATTCCTAGTCAAAATCGCATCTTTTCAACCTGTTAATGAACCCTGCCTAAAGCAGGCATTTACATTCCGACTATTTACCTGATGCATAACACTTTATGAAAAATCAGCTCTAAACGATACCACTGGAATTTTATTACAGACTTTTGGTGCAAATAATAAAATCTTTCTACAGCTAATGAACTGCCCAACAAAGCAAGTTTGTTAGTTAATAAAAATAAATGCTTTTAAAAACAACTGAGATATTAGAAAGTATGGTTTTCAATAAAGATCTGTTGGTACATTTCATATTAATTGACATATATATTGCTTTCAGATTTTTTGCAATTCTAATAGTATGAAAATATGCATCAGGAATATTGGCTTTCAGGATAACTAATTTATATTAGAATTTTTATATGTATGAGAGTAAACAAAGACTTCATTATCTCATCCAGTAGGACAGACAGAACATCTGTTAGCAATGCAAAAGATAGATAAGCACCTAGTGATGGACCTACTCTGGCAGTAAACACTCTCCTCTCAGTCTTTAAGGTTTGATTCTTACTCTTGAAAGACAACATTAAAAATATAGTGGGAGCACTCAAAAGAAGGCCATGGTTGCCTTCAAGGGGTAAGGGTCTCCACTGATGGTTCCCATTTGTAAATATAGAGCAGTCCCTGCAGGTACTGCCAGTTTCTTTTCCTGCTGTCTCCCACGCTCACTTGAGAAGCTCTCCTGGTCTTCCCACTCACTCCTCTGTTAACAAGGACGATGCCAAAGCGGTGTGCTCACATGTATGTGTATCTGTATGATACACAATACAGAGCTTTTTGGGGTCATGGCCTCTCTGCAAGTACTTTAAGAGATTTATGGTTATAGAGTAGTTAATAACACAGATACTTAATGCTGGTAGAGCACGAAGATTTAACTTTCATTCTAATTCTCTGTGAGAGATTAGATTGAAATCGGCTCATCAAAATATCCGGACAATAAAAGCGAAGGGAGATAGTTTTCACAGTTTCTAGACAGAACAGAGCGTAAGATTATGCCACGTGATCTCCGTTACCCCATAGGCTATCACATTTCACACAGATGCTCTACATTCAATTCAAAATTTCAGTTAAATTACAAAAGTTCAGCTCTCAGATGACCAGAGTTAAACACACAATGAACCGAAACTGAAGCTCCATCAACTACCAAAGACCTTGCAAACAGGAGGAAATCGGGTACGATCCTGGCAGCAGAGAAACAACACAGGAAAGATGACCACACACACACATATCTGTCTGACCTGACAGATTTCCTCCCATCTACACATGACGATAAGCAAGACTATGTCCATGTCAGCCAAACACGAAGAACGCGGCTCAAGAGTGAGCATGGCAGCCCCCCGTTTCAGAGCTCTGCTTCCAAGTGTGGAATACATCACGCTTTAGAGGTAAACAGTTATTCAACAAAGAAAAAATCCAGCTAATTGCAGGAGGGGAAATAAAAAAAAATCCTGCTCCTTGCAGGTGACTTGCTGGAGTTCTGACGCACAAGACTTTATTATAACCACTTTCCTGAGGTGGGACTTTAAGGGTGACGGATGTGCTGACAGCAGCAAAGGCAACCCAGTTCTGCCCACAGCATGTGAGGCAAAATGGGTAAGAGGTGCCCTGGGAATAGAGCTGAAGGCAAACACACACCCATACACCATCGTTACTCCAGAGGGCCACAGAAACTCTCCTGCAAATGAAACTTCTTCCAAAAGGACGTTAAAATTAATCTCAAACAGCACAAGCCATGGCACGCCCCACCCTGCACCTCACAGCAAACATAGCGTGTAACTGTCCTCATCGCTCACGATAAATGTGTGTTATTTCAAGGCTGAATTTATCAAACTTCAAATTCCAGCCACAGGATTTCTTTGTGCTTTTGACAGTAGGACCAAAAAGCTGCCACCCCTGATTTCCAGCTAGCATTACTTTCCAGTGCATGCTTCCCCGTCCTTTTTCCAGTTATACACGAGCTGTTCCTCATCCTTACTTGGAGATCAATCATGTGCTTATACCTCAAATTCATACACAGCTCACCCTGAATACGCCAGCAGCTTTGCACAGTCAAGGACTGCAAACCCAGATGTGACTCGGATAAAGGCTGAAGGTGACTCGCAGGGCAAAATCCAGGGGACAACTGCCACCGACTTCTAAAGGGCCAGGATTTTATCCAGGCTAGTAGTTTTAATGGAAAACTTGAAAGAGGAGAAATTTCATCCTGTGTCTTGGCAAATCTTCAGCTCAGGTAATTATGTTCTGTCCTCTTAAAATTCCTTTGAAGTTTCACTTGGAGAAGTTAACCCCCACGTCCCTTCCCGATGGGCCTGCCAAGACGTGAAGCTACGAGGGACTATCCCACAAGCAGCAGCACCTCAGTGATGCGCAGAGGATCTCTCCCTGGGCAGGTTACAAGACGCACTGGTCTCGGAGGGAAGAAATGTTAGCTTGGAGATAGAGGAGCCTGCAGTGATGCTCATGAAAAGGAAACTGCAGTAAAGCTAACAGGAGATTTGGGAACATTACAACAAAATATGGAAAAGGAAAATCTAAGTTCTTTCCTTGGAACGACAAGTGTTAACAGGTTTCCCTTCCCAGTAACAAAAAGGCTATAGGTTGTTAGTGTTTGCACGGTAACCTTCAGAAATCTTCCCAACGAACAGGAGACGAGCAGCACTCGCACACGCGTTGCTCAGCTGTAACACAGCAGCACCTTATGCCTGTGAAATTACAGCGCTCTGTATGTACACAATCGATGCGTAACTGCAGCTCTTGCTCAAGGGCAGTAAAACCTCGGAGTTGCACAACCAGCAAAGGGAGAAACACAGCAACGTAAAAACACCCAAAGACTTCATGTTGCTTTTGAAGAATTAGTGGCTTATAGTACAAATTTATTGATGCTTAGAACTGTTTGGAACTGATAAAATATTTCTTTAAGTGCCGCATATTTTCATTTCAAACATCTCTTCTCAGGGTAGTTAAAAGTATCCTGTAAGGAAAGATGCTCTCCAGTGAAAAATAAACCACCTCATTTAATACCATCATCAAGGAATGTCTTTATTAATTATACCAAGCAGATTATAATTTAATATTCAAAAATGCTGCACTTCTTTCCAGGACCGCCAGTAAAAACTTCAAGTAGAAAATGGGATCATTTTAAAAGGGGCAGAAATAAAAAATGAAAATATTGCATCTTTTTATTTTATACTTGGTGTTAAATTTACCTTTAACAAAGTAATGAAAGCACTTCTAACTCTCCGATGTTCAGACCATCCTGAAACTGTATCTTCAGAGAAAGCTATTCTTGCAGCGCAGCAAATTACCCCGAATTCCTTTGCTGATTTTCTCACATATATCACTCGTCACATCCTCAGTCTGGCATCAACGCCTGGTGGCAGATATGTCCTGGAGATTCCCCCTCTCTCTCCCTCCCCAGCGACACAGTGCCTAAACAGTTGGCTTATCATAAACAGCTGTCTCATAGATGGTTACAGGCATGTGAAGTTAATGCTTACCTAAAAAACCTAAACCCTTTCCTATGCTATGATTCTGCAAGGATAAAAGCTTTTTACTATTTAACGTTTGTCACCTGGAGAAGTCCACCATAACTTGCTTAAATTAAAAAAAATAAATACACAAACCACACATTATGCCAAATGAAAATTCCCTCAATTTCAACAGCTTTGCTTTCCACAGTTCCCTGAACGTGTTTTTATCACCGAGCAGTAAAACACGCCCTTGCGACAGGAGAACGGTCTGCTTCCCATCCGGGTACAGAAAGCGTTCAGCCAGGTTTGGGGCCGCAGCAAAATCGGACCCAAACAAAATGCAGACCCGGGCAGAGCCCCCCATGTACGATTCTGAGCTGCTGCTCTGCCGTCGTCCTCATCTTCTGTGGCTGCTTGAGTCTACTTAGATCAGAGTAGGAGCCCCAAAATCAGCTTATTTTTTGGTATCTTTCCTCTTTCCTTACCCCTTCTGTCTTAGGGGGAGGGAGGGGAAGCAAGTTCTTATGACAGTGAATGCTACTTTGTAGCCAGCATTCAGAATTCACCTTTGTCCCCTGAGCTTGGTTCAACAGTAAGTATCTCGAAGCGAGAAACCTCCAGTGTACAAGCTTTTTAAAAGATGCGCTCAGTGGTTTTGTATTTAATTTTTATTGCTGTCTTAGAAGAAACTCCTGCCAGTGTATCACACGTTTTAAGAAAATGTAATAGCTTCCCTTAGTAACTCTCACTCCAGTGACACCTTCTGCTCTCACACCCAACGTTCTCCTCCCAAAACAGAAAAGAGAAAATGAGTAGATAAGATGTTCCTTAAATAACAAAGCTCATCAGCAACTCACGGTGCAGGTCCCATAGGGGAAAATCCAGGTGGCGGAAACACGGGGGTGAGACATCCATTTTGGGCACCACATACATCACGGGGCCAGGAAGAAAAGCCATTCACCTGAGGGACAGGTAAGGGCGCAGGAATGCACCACATCCACTATATGAACTCGCACCATCCCACCCCTCGCTGTCACTTCCAGATGCTGTCTGAAGACCCAGCACTCAGCTGAGAAACGTCAGCATCACTCCTGACCGGCACCTGCGACCCAACCCATCACGACCCAATTCCTCCCATGTCTCCATCGCTGTTCGCCTGCACCTGCTGTCACACCGCCCGTCCTCTTCACGCAGCAAGGAGCAGAACCCTATCTTCCTACCCTGCAGTAAGGCCCCCCCTTTCACCCTTGCCACTGTGTAAGTAATGGTCAATATTAATAATAAATCCACCAGAGACGAGGATGCCATGGCCAATGAGCCATACCTCCAACCAGAACCCTGGAAAAACAAACTTTTGATCCCTTCAGTCATTTTTACAGGACTGAGCCACCTTCCTGGTTAGCAAAGAAAAATCAGAAGCGTTCAGTTCTGCAGTGGTATGCACCAGGAGAAATAACTATGTCGCCACTACAGAAACTCTGCCCCTTATTGAATACTGAAGCACTATTACACACACTGCTAGCATCCATGATAAATATAGTGCTCCTAAATTTAAAAGACCCATTTAAAATATTCCTAGACACAGTGAACGTTTAACAAGTTTATACTGAATAGCGTAAAAGAAAACAGAACAATTTGGTTTTCAAACACCCAGGACTGATACTATTGACATTTAGCTCCCCCCCAGCCTTAACCTTATCTTCTTTGTCCTTGTCTCTCCCATTATTCTTCCTTTCTTTGTTTACTTGCTCTTACTTTTCTTGTCCTGTCATTTACACAGTAACATTATTTTAATGAGTACATTTGAACAGGAACTACACCAATTACTACATCATCCATTTTTGCTTAGCCTTTATAAAGAAAGGGTGAGGAAGGAAAGGAAAAGATAAAACTGACTGCAATAGTTTCGAGTTCTTTGCAGAGTGCCACTGCATCTCCAGTTAAGCCTGCTCTGCAGCGAATGTGTAAAATATATTCAGTGCCGTATAAGTAATGACATATCAATTAACTGTGTCACAAGGTCTAAAAATATGCAAATTACTGTACTTCAATTAGAAAAATCTACATCCTTGGAGAATATTGTAAATCAGGAAATTTGGGAGACATTAAGAGTAATCAGTGAAGGAAAGCATGCACTTTTCCCCGTATCCTATTTTTATACATACATAATGAAATAATTATAGCTACACTGTATTTATGCCTCTGCAAAAATATTAAAATCTTAAGATCTTTACAATGATAAATTTAATCCACGTTACGTTTGCAGACAACATTAATTATATGAAAAAGAAATCTATTATCATTCAATATAACTAAGTTGAAACTAATTTGGACATGTAAATTAGACATACGACTTTTCCATAGCACCAGTATATTAGAAAACAGAAATTCAGGAGAGAGATATAGATTAATTAAATAGGTTGCATATGTGAAAAAGGCAAGCGTGTTTCATTTGACTCTATGACTAAAAATACATCTTGACAAAAAAATGCATATATATATATTTTGAGAAAAAGAAGATTTTTATATTTTAACGGCAGCTCTTCAATGATTATGTTTCTGCTAGGAATTCTGCATCACACCCACAGCCTATCAGTGCAGGATGTACACCTGCAAATGCGTATGGCAGTGTCAGTTTTCAAAGACTAGGTCATTCACCACTGTAGCAGCCGTGGCGATATCTTTTGTTTGAAATTCAATTTGCATCTGTTTCAGAGATGCCATAAGAATGCATATAAGGAGCAGGCACATGACTCAGATCTGCAGTGGCCCCATTCTCCACCAGCTACTGTGGCCTTCAAAGTACTGTACAGTTCACCAGGACCCATCTCCCAGTACTGCTCCAGAAGAGGAGAAAAGGGCTGCCCTCCCCTGCTCTGTGTTTCTACATGCTGGAGAACCTGTCTGGAAGCATGTTTGTTGTCCCCTGTTCACCAGAGAGTTTCTCCATCTCCTGAAAGTGCTGCTGACCACCGTCAGGTGATCAGGACCCTCTGAGGCATTCAGTGTCTCTTGGGATGATGCTCAACCCCACCCTGTCTGGGTCAGCTTCCCAAGAAGCCTGGTAGGTGTCAGGAGAGCAGGCTGGGAGTCTGCAGGAGATGGCCAGGATGTATGGGGAAGGCGCAGGTACCCAAGCACACAGGTTTCCTCACAGCCACAGGCATACAGGGAACACACACAGAGGCACCCAAATTCACGCGTGCATGAATTACAGAGGTGAAGCAGTCCAATATTCCACCATAAAATGTGCATTGGTTTTTTTTTAAGTACCAAAATTATGGTCTTGTACTAGCATTAATCTGAGGAATCAGGGGCACCCAGTGGCCAGTGCAATCAATCACAAGTAACCAGAAGGGAGCAGCAGCATGAAAGATGCAAAAACAGGACACTGTCTTTGACTTCGGAGCTGAGGCCACCAAACTCCTACAGAAGGTGCTCAGGCTACTGCAGAAGGGGCTCTCCCTACCAGTTTGTAAGAATTAGAGGACTACAAAGCTCCAGAAGGTTCAAGACCATGTGGGCTTCCTCCTGGGCTTCTCTACAAGTCACTCAGGACTCAACCATGCTGTTAACGAAGACGATACACTTCCTCACTGACTTTGGGAAAGCAGGGACCAGCCCTTCGTGAAGCCCGTCTTAGACAGCTGCCACTGACCTACGCACACTGCCACTATTAAAATGGTACCATGCACACGCATCTGTCTAACCGGATTGGACTCCTCTGTTTAACAAAATCAGAGCTCTACATGGATTTTAAAAACGTATATAGGCCAGTTTTACTTAAGCAAAGGAGATTTCTGATAAACATGCAAATTGGAATTTAAACAGCAATTTAAAAACCACGAATTCAATTCTCATTACTTATGCAAACTATCATGGTCTTGTCATGCTTTATTTCTCTGCCTTATCACTTTATCTATGGTATTTCCCCTCTGTCGCTGTATTTTCTTTTTTTCCTGTCATCTACATTTTCTGGACACATTTTTAACGTCCTCACCTCCATATTTTAACCTTTCAGGTAACACAGGATTTACAGCAGCAGGCAGGGAACAGGCATTCACACGTAACTAAAGGCACCTCCTGTAATTCTTGGTACGCAATTGCAGGGAACAGAAAACTTACAGATATTATCGGACAAGTAATTTATCATATGAACCTAAGGGCATTTATAGGCTAAACAGATAGACAGACAGATAGATTTACAGTTGCATTCATATGACCTAAAACTTTAAAAAGCTAGTAGTGATTATAAGAAATAGCTACATCTCCTTTTAAAAAAAGAAGACTCCTTTTATTTAGTTCAACTTGTGTTAGATTTATTTGCCATATTTCTGTTTGTCACTATAGTTCAGGAAAATACCAGAATATCCATCCTTCCTGAACTGCAGGACAGCTATCAGATAAGGATCAGAACAATTCTAAAAAAAACCCTCACGAGTTATGATTAACTCTATGTAAAAAGAGGACAGGCAAGGGAAGTATATGCTGTAAACACAGCATACATTTTATTACTGCCTATGTGCTGCTACATCCCAAGACCTCGCAATTTAGTTGCCTATTATTTGCCTTTAAACATTAGCAAAAGAGATCCACCATTTTTGAAAGGTAATTATACTGTAATGCAGATGGCAGTAAAACAATTACACAAGATAAGCCCTTGCAATGATCTTTACAAAGCAAACCAAAAGTAGTACGCAATCATACAAGCCCCAACGTGGAGAAGGCTGCATTGCAGCACTGCCACTCTGCTACTGGTCCCCCTGCAAAAGTGGCAGAGCAACACTGCAAACAGCCTGAGAAGCAGACACAGCGAAGGTTAAGCACTTCATGAGTTTCAAGGATTCTTAATCCCAGACTAATCCTTTACAGTCTCTATTTGGTGTAGATCCCAAAATACTCCAAGTGTTACAGAAACGTTTGTTTGGGTTTTTTTTTTTCCTCCCGTACAGTTTAACTTTTACACCCTCCTGCTATCCACAAGCTCCGTTGGCACGCTGTCTTTTTAACAGGATTTTTCCTGCCTCCTGAAAGTTGTTGAGACACCGCGAATGCAGCTGCTGAGGAATCATTAATTACTATTAACAGACAGCTTTGGAGATGAAATGAACTATAACAAGTAGTTTGTTTGACTGTCACATCAATGCACTCAGTATTTTTATGACTTGTTAGTGACGCAGTGGAGATTTCAGATGGCAAAAGGTGCCTCGTCAACCCACGGTCATTGAGATTGCCAGCTCCAAACACATCGTTCTTGTTTCAAACCTTGACCAGATTTCCAACAAATCAGGGCACTCGCCGGTGATACATTACAGATAGGAGCTAGCATCAGACATTCAGGGAAAAAAGGACACGCAGGAGATAGAATATGATCTTTCCTGTTTTCCAGTGCATAAAATAACAACCTGTCATCTACCTTTTGCAGGTCATTTTTATCAAGTTGCAGGCCAAAACGAAATTTGACCTCCATTTTCCAGCTAGCCCGGAGATGATAAATTTAATGTAGACAGTGTAAATGAATGGTACACTACTAGGGAAAAGTCAAATTGCTGAGAATTATTAGCGGTGAAGTTTTTGCCCCTATATTTTTCATTCTAATTTTCCCCTACAGTTTTTGTGTCATCTTTTTCCTATATTTTTCTTCCTCTTTCACCGCGGTCTGACCCCTTTTCCACCTGGAAGGCTAACATTTACTGCAGCCATGCCCTGGTCACCACAAGCACTTTTCTCCTTCTGGGCAAGTGAAGAGTGGAGGGCAGCAGGGGCCCAATTCCGCAAACTCACCCAAAGGAGTCAGAAGGACTCCTTCTATGTAGCAAGAGAGGGTAAGCCAGGGCAAAGCCAGTAGATGCTTACACTGGGTGTTACAGCACCACACTCGTTTCATTTCCATATTCCCCCAGGAAAAACGTGAAAACAAAATGCACGTAAAGTTATGCCCACCAAAGACCATCTCGTAAGCCCACGCCTATCTTTACTCACACGCAGCACCGGGGCTTGGGCTACAACACCCTCAGAGCTTTCCGTTACAGGTTACCAGAGGAAAAGTCCCTGGCCAGAACTTTTGGCTCCAACCACACTGGAAAATAAAAACTTCATCGGTTTGCAATAGATCGGTTTAGGCCTTGACCAGCCTTCCAACAAAGGCAGTTCCTCTTTGGCAGCAGAGAGAGAGCCTTCAGGCCAACAGTCCTCTCCCATTAACTGCTTTGATGAAGGACAGAAATGAAGACTAATGGTGGGCCTGGTGGAGCACTCCACCTGGCTGCGGTTTCCGTGCACAGTCAGCTGTCCTAGAGAGTCTTACGGTTAGCTTGGATATCTCTCTCGACGCTATTTGAAAATAGTGACTTACTGCCAATGTAAATCTGATACTCCCTTGTTTAAGGAAATGTGGTTTTATTATTAAAGCAAGATGCCTCACTGGAGAAAATTTAGTACCGCGGAGAACAGCAATGGATATATTTCATTATTATTATTGTATACAGGGTGCACGGGTTGTAAGAGGAACATCTGTGCTCCTAATTTTATTATAACTCCCAGTATTTACGATACCCAGTGAGGCAAGCAGGATGCACCATGTGTGCATCTGAAAGATGGGGACAAGAATGGATACATGACAAACTCCTGAACCCAGCCAAAACTCTGCACAGCTCCACCTATTTCTCTGCACCGGAGAAGGAGCAGCTACATACAACAGGGCCATAAAAACCGAATGGAAACCACTGCTGAACTCTCTGGTCCCGAGACCTTGCGTTTCCAGTGGTCTCCCCCTCTGGAATTCACTCTCAGTGAGGAGATGAGGTTGAGCACAAATACTAAAACTATCAGACTGCAATTCAAAGCTGGCAGTGGATCTTCTACATTACTAAGTGCTGAACAGTGGAATGGCCCCAGGAGTGTAATCCTGAATTAAACTACATGAATTCAAGTACCCATAAGCAAAAGATGTATAACTGAAGCAGAGGGAATTAGAACTAGTTCCTTCTCTTGAAGAAACCAGATGCTTTACAGGCATATCGTAGTATTTCTCTACCATGGTGACAGATGCCTTAGCGATTCCTGTAATTGGTGATGATGATGGTGATAAAGGTATGCTACTTTCATCCCACTGGACTGACAAACATTATCTTTGAATCTCAGAATTTGGAAAAAGAAAGAAAGCTGGATACCAGTTCTGTGACAAGCAACCATATCAAGGGAAAAGTCTGACCTGCCATCCATGGAAAAAGAACAATATAAAAAAAAATCCTTTTCTGCTACTGCAGAGAAATGAGGAGTTATTCTGGGAGAGAGAAAAAAAACCCTGTAAATATAGTTTTAACAAGTCCTTGCGGTTGGCCTATTCCTCCATGTGCTGTCGCAGCAATGTATCATACAACTGTTTACTCACTCACTGATCTGAAGTAATTCCTCTCCTCTCACCCCCCAAAGGAGGCAAAGCGGGTCAGAAAACTGTATGTTTTAGACAGCAGCTAGAAAACTCTTTCCCGCGAGTACGCGTACCACCCTCCGTTTATTTGCCAACGAACCCTGCAGCCTGTGTGCTCTCCAGGCGTGCACCTGGCTCCCCTCTAACAGCACTCATCCAAAGGACGCCCGGGAGCTGGGGCTGACAGAGATGAGGGAAACGGTCGGCCAGGCTCCTAGACAAATCACAGAATCACAGAATGGTAGGGGTTGGAAGGGACCTCTGTGGGTCATCTAGTCCAACCCTCCTGCTGAAGCAGGGTCACCTACAGCAGGCTGCACAGGACCTTGT
>Ga0065711_1005136_pt1 | contig 39697 bp, 17 predicted proteins | sample Hoacrofraction12_FD_59098 | JGI IMG/M metagenome (GOLD analysis project Ga0065711, IMG submission 59098) | Hoatzin crop microbial communities from Cojedes, Venezuela - Epithelial fraction 12 v2 (version 2) | ecosystem: Host-associated > Birds > Digestive system > Esophagus > Crop | place... | reverse complement strand
GCGGGAGCTGGAACAGCGGCTGCGGGGGCTGCACCAGGCGCGGCAGCAGGTGGGGACGCGGGCCGGGCCGGGCTTCCCCGGCGGCGGGCTGCCGTGAGGCGGCGGCTGGGGCCGGGACCGCGGTCTGGCGGATTGGCCCTGGCCGGGGTCCCGTGGGCGAGCTGCGGGCTGCTGCTGGGCCCGGCCGGGTCCTCGGGGACGGCAGCGAGAGCGGAGAGGTGTGAAGGGGCTGCGCTCGCTGCAGCAGCCGGGACGCTGGGCCGTGCCTTACGGGCAGCGCCGTGGCTGGCTGCTTCCCCTTGCCTCGGGCGGGTACCTGCCGTGCTGCCGGGGCGGGCTGCAGTCCTGAGCCCCGCTCAGCCCCTGCAGCAGACCCCGCGGGTCACGTACCCCCGCGGGCTGTGGAGCGGTGCGGCCAGCATTCCGGGGCAGCCGGTTTGTCTGCGCCGGAGCCGGACTCTCGCCGGGCCCGACAGCCCACCCGCCCTGCGCTGAGGGTGCGCGGCGAGATAGGCAAGGGCGGGTAGGGAGGCTGCGGAGAGCCGCCGAAGGGCTGGCTGCCCTGCGAAGGCGTCCTCCGAGCATGTCGGTTTTCGCAGACTAGAACCGATGCCTTACTCTCTTTGGTTCAACTCTGCAATGAAAAACCACCCCAGACTCAGAAAGTGTTTCTGTGGTGACCTGACGATGGCTCTGAAACGGGTGCCATTAGCATAGAAACCTGCTATAAATTTGCTAGGTTAGTGTCCTGCTACCACATGTAGCGTGGGCAGTCACTGTGCATTAAATTAGTCATCTTCAAAACCGCAAGCTACTTAAGAAAATGAATTGTTCATGACTGTCTCTAATCCCAACTTCGCCATCTCAGGGTGTTGCTTGACAGCTCAAACTGCATTGCGAGCGAGCCACTTTGCCTGTCTGCGGTGGCTGCGAGTGCCGAGTTGCTTACCTTTCTTTCCTTTTCCTCTTTGGGGGAATTTCTTTGCTTGTGTGCATTTTTCTGTTTTCTCTCTTCCCACCTTCAGGACCATGAGCTATTTTATCCAGAAAGAATCAGCCATGCAAGATGTCCAAGAATTCCCTGTGTCCAGAAGGGCTGAATGGCTTAGGCTGGGGTTCAGATAGTGGAAGCTTTATTATTTGGGGACTGGTGGGCTGGTGTGATAGGAGAAGTGCTTTAGATCAATTACATTCCATCCTTTTCTTTTGGGCCAATGGCACGCAACTTTCAGCAAGCTTCATGCAGCTCTGTGTGTTCAGGGGCTTGTGTTTCCCCGTGTGCGTAGCTGGTGGTGTCTGCAGTTCGGAGGCTGGCTTGCTGAATTTGTATCTGCACGTAATGGAGGTAATGGGCTTAGAGAAGTGACTGATCTGCCTTCCTCCGCCCCACCCCTTCGCAAAGCTAAATACTTCTTTTTCTCAAGCGTTGAAATAACAAGAGAAGGGAAACCAAGCTGTGTGGCAGCTGCAGACATTCATGAATATTACTTGAAGAGGAAATTTATTTTACCTAACCAGAGAACTTCCTGTGTTGGTTGTCTGTACTTCTAAAGATCTAGAAATTACGTGTAAGGCCGTGTGCGTGTTGCAGCATTTCCTTGCCTGTGTGGCTTAGAAAACTTGTTCATAGGGAGATGTTTACTTCTGACTTGCATCTTTAGCTCAGGGATGTTCAAATGCGTTTTCTTCCCTAAAAGTCAGATTCAGCAAGTTTGCAAACATTTTAATAAGCACTTGTAGAACCTTGTGTGGTCTGCTGCTTCCAGAATCAAAACAGACTTGCTGTTCACCCTGCCCTGTAACCTTGGAGCACAGACAAGTCAAAGCTGGCTCTTAGAAAAGAAAAAAATTGAGAAGAAAGCAGCTTTACAAGGATTTTAAAAATCCAGTGAAGTGGTAGGGCCTGGAAAAGTACTTCTAGATGGTCTTCTAAAAGCCTGATGTCTTTTCCTTCCACTGAGGATTACCTGTATGTGATGGCAGAGTGGTTTTTGAACAGGATTACAGCAATGTTGGGAGGTGGCAGGGAGAAGATCTCCAGAGCGTTCAGACTTTTCTGACAAGAAAAAGTCCTTGATTGAAGCACACGTAACCCAATTTGTGTTTTGCTTAGTTAATAAGCTCTTCTCCTTGTCCAGGCTAGTTTCTTTGCCTCCTTCCCTGCTGTACACGTACTAAAAATGACTACAGCAGTTTGTTAGCTGCCAGTGGTCCTTTTTTTTAATGCTGACTTCACAGGCAGCTTTTCTTCATCAGATGCAGACGAGATGGTTCAGCAAACAAAAGCTACGCGTGGCCTTTGCCTTTATCCTGAATCCTTCTTTCCTGTTACTTGAATTTAGATCAGAGAAAGTGCAACATTGACCAGAGATGTGCTTGAGCAACATTTTAATGATTTGAAAGGGACCCTAAAGAAGCTGTTGGATGAGCGACTGATGTCCCTGCTGCAGGAAGTGGATGCTATAGAGCAAGAGAGCATCAAGCCCTTGGATGAATGCCAGAAGCTTATAGAGCACGGCGTCAGTACAGCCGATGATCTGCTGCGGGAAGGTAAGGCGGGACCCGATACTAAGTCTTGGCTCAACTTTCCAATGTGTATTCTCTTGAAGACAGTTGTGATCAGCACATTTGGCTTGTTTTGGACTTCTCTCAAACCAAATGTTAAGAAAACGTTGAAGCTGGGTAGATGTAGTGAAGAGCTGATCAATATTATCCCCTACAAATCCACATTTAAATATTTCACTCCAATGCTAGGGTGTCCATGTATCAGTGTAGCCTCTCCGTAAGGGCGGGAATGTACATGCTTTGGAAGCGTCTCGCTGCAGAGATGTCCTGCACCCCTCCAGGCTAGAAAGAGGATTGTGTCAGGCTGCAGTGAAATAAAATACAACTTGGGTACCATAATAACAGAATGTCTCTGTTGGTTGAAGCTATTTGTGTCTTAGTGGAATAGCAGCTGAAGTAAGCAGAGTATCTTTCCTGCTAAGTGTGATTGTGTTCATGGTTGATGGGGAACATGAGGAATGAAATGGCCACTGTATGCGAAAAATTTCCACCACAAGTCTGAGTATGAGGCAGAAAATATGGACCTGTGGAGTCTTACTGTAAGGGCCAATTTGTACCCTACTGATGCTAAATACCTAGCCAGAAAGGAATGTCACTCTTGCCTGTTTTCCCCACACTGGAGAACCTACGGGGAGCGTGTCTGAGCCATGAGTATGTTGGCAGTTTCCTTGCATTGTTCTCGTGTCTCAACTTTAACTTTCTTTCAACATGATCTCAGTTTTGTGAACTAAAGTGCACTGAGCAGTCTCCCGCGGGCAGGCAGTCCACCCGCTTCCACTCCGACGCGAGCTTTGCACTTAAAGACCACGCTGGCTTGGTAGCTCTGTGCCTCCTGCTTGCAGGAGTAGTGACAGTATTTAAGAATTAATTTGTGGGGTTTTTTTTTCCTAGCACCACAACCTCCAGGACAGCTGGTAGTCACTTTGTTTTTATTTTAAGTCTCAAGTTACTGAATCACAGGGTGGTGGCAAAGACTGCCTGTGTTTTGTACGAGTTTCTATCAGATCTCCTGAGAACCTGACTAGTTGTGCAATTCCTGTCCCGTGGGTCACCGTTCCCTCTGTAGCAGCAGAAGCATTGCTAAGTCGTGTCGTCAAAATGAGCAGACATTGCATCTGAGTCAGAAAGGAGCTAAGCCTCTGTGGTTATTAAATATCCTGCTGCCAATTATGACATATGCTTTTCTTTAGAGATTTGTAACGTTTGTAATCCTCCATTTGGAAAAGGACTGAGCTTGCTTATGTTGTAAATTACTATAAAGTCATCAGATAGGAGAATGGAGCATATGTCTGTGTAAACTGATGTGTGGGACGCTGCTTTATATGGAAAGCCTCTGAAAAGATTTCTGTTTATCTCCACACTTTAATGCGTGGATCATTTCCTTCATTATGACAACAGTTAGCATTTAGATTGTTGCAAGCAGAACAAAGGTTGAAATTATTTTTTGCTTCTAAACTCCTGCTTTTTTATTTTCTGCTCAGTGAAGGTGCTTTGCTTTTTTCTTCCTTTAAAGCAGGTGGAAGAAGGGATTAATAATCCTCATTTCTGGCATCTGACCCCAATTCTGCTACGGTCTGAGACCTTAGGCAAATTATTACATCTGTTACGGGTGTGTCTACAGGAAGCTTTGAGAGCTTCAAAATTGGTAGATAGGCTTTATATTGTTAACTATAATTGTATTTTCTAGCTAAGAGTCTAGGAAAAGTACTGAGAATGCTTCATGTTTAATTGGTTGTTCGTGTCAGAACTGGTTCTTCTTTGAAGCAAAGAATGCCTTTCTTGGACGTTTTCTCATTAGGAATCTTTTTACCATTTGATTCCAGGAGAGAGTGCAGTCCATGGAGATGTGGGACAACAGAATGAGAAACTTTGCAGCTTTACAAAAAAAGCTTTACATATTCAGCTAGATAGGTAAGATACTGACCCGCTGAGGTGACCTGAGGCAGCAGCACCTGTGCCCTTGCTGTGCAGGGCGTCTCTTCTGTGAAACAAAAGCCTTCCGCTCTGTTGCCTTGAAAGATTCATTGGAGGCGTTACTGTCCTGTTTGTTTCATAGACTTTCCTTGGGGCTGGCAGTTGCCAAATGGAGGCGTTCTCAGCCTCCCTGTGTTCTGTGGAAATACAGGCTGCTTATCTGTGAATGGTGAAACCACTCCTTGTGGAACAGCCTGTAGTTCTGAGTATTTACTGAGAAACAGACAGTCTGGTTAGGGCTGAAACACAATGTTTTCTGAGTCTTTTAAGTTGGAAGTGCACGTGCCAATTTCTGCAGCTGTTCTCTCTTTGCAAATCTGCACAGATTCAAGTGTATGGACGAAATATGAATTTGTAGAAGCCGGCCCCTTTCATTACAGCAAACTTTCCTTTCTCAGCTTACCAGAAGTGCCCTCCTTGGTTGATGTGCCTTGTTTATCTGCCCAGTTGGATGACTGCCTTCTTACTATATTGAAAAATCAAATATTCAGACATGGAACCGTGGCATCTCGCCCACCTGTACAGCTAGAGGAGTTTGTTGAGAAGCCTGGAGGTATTTTAGTCCGATGGTGTAAGGTAGGTAAAATACCCTGGCTGAAAGTCATTCAGGCTTCAGCTTTCTTGAAAGAAACTGAAAAAGCCACTTTTGTTCTGGATTTTCTACAGCCTTCAGTGAAATAATTCACTCCACTGTGTAGTTAGAAACTTCAGAAGAGATTTTTATGGTAATGGCCTCATGTAAAGGTGAGGTAGTCTAGTGGCGTGGTTGGTGCTGCAGCTCGTGTCTGCCTGGCAGTGACACTTGGGTGTTAGACGGCTGCTGTTGGACTCTGCCTGCTCCCCTCTGCAGGTAGACGGGGCCGACAGCCTAATGCACCTCAGCCTCACAATCTCCTTCCCTGGGGTGCCAGGTACTGGACAAGCATTTACGCCTCCTTCATATATTCTTCCCACTAAACAAATAAATATTACAGATTAATCTATCTGTGGTGCTGTCCTACAAACGAGACCAAGAAATCCTGGGGGGTGTGTTTCTGGCATAGGTGATTCGCATGTAGCCTTTTGTGCTGTGGAACCAAGTGCTTCATTTGTGTGGCAACAGCTGCCAAACACTCTCAGTGAGGCTGGACTTCAGAGCTGGGGTGATGCTTTTGTTCCCTTCCAAGATGCCTTGGCAGACCCAGGATGAGGCTGGACCTGTTCTGTCATGCTTTTACCCCTAAACATGTTTGTGCTCTTAGAGAGATGCAGTGGATAGAAAGAAAACATGCTTTAATATTGGCGTTAGCTAGTCAAGTAGCTTTCCTCTTCAATACACAAAAATTATTTTTGAGTAAATCGCTGCTGTGCTCTGATGTGGTTTTGTTGTCGTCGGACAGCTCTACGCTCCTTGGAAGCATTAAACCAATGTGTGTTGTTCTCGCAGCAGCCAGCCAGTGGTCGGCCATCTGCGCCTTGTGAAGGATGGGGAGTCAGATTATAAAACCCTAGGCACTGTTGTCACCTGTGGTCTGATCTTCTGTGCTAGAGAGGAGTTCCCTGAACTTGGTCATGCTGGAGGGACAGTGGAGCTGGGGGGTGAAGGGTAGGATTTCTTTTGACTTAGAGATATCAAAGAACTGGAAATCTTTTCCTGGAACAGTTTGTGAAGGATAATAGTGAGTTTCCCTGGCTGTTAAAAATTGGCACTGAACTTCTTCTGCAAATTTGTCTTCAACTTTTGGCTGAAGGATCTTGTTATACCTCTGCTAGATTGAAGAGCCTTCTGTTAAAGGTTTCTTCTCCTGTAGATACTTTTAAACTGTGATCAAATAATTCCTATACTACTTTTTGTATTAGTTGGTTCAGACACTGATTGTACTTTCTATAAGGTGTGCTGTCTGCTCTTTGATACCTTGTGACTGAATCGCCTTTGATGACAGCTCGCAGTACTACCCTGGATGCGCCGCTTCAGAGGCAAAAGGGAAAAAAGAGGGGGTCCTTTACTAATTTAATAAATGTTTCCCTAGGTGGATGATGACTTCATACCACAAGATTACAGACTGCAGTATCGTAAGAGTACTGCCAGTCACTTTGAAGATGTATATGTCGGCTCAGAGACAGAGTTCATAGTGCTGCACATTGATCCTAATGTTGATTACCAGTTCAGAGTCTGTGCCCGAGGAGATGGACGGCAGGAGTGGAGCCCGTGGAGCGTTCCTCAGATCGGCCATACCACGCTGGTTCCCCATGGTACTGTTCCATTGCTGTTCCTCTGCATCTTAGGCCCGTGTCACCAGTGCAGCGCTCCTGAAGGCCTATAGCTGAGTGACTTCTGGAGCTGCTTTTTGTATGGTGGTGGGTTGTCCTTAGCTGTGATGTATGTGAGTTATGTATGATGAGCTTTCCTTATCCTTTCATCCTAGAATTTGTTCTTTGCTTTGTAGAGTGATGGTGAGTGAGCCAGCCTTCCCCGCAGGTAGCTCCCTCCTTAGCCTTGGGAAGCATCGGTGAGCCAGAAGCTAGGCATTTTTTTTTTCTGGGAGCCGTGGGTCATAAAAGTTTTTGCCTACAATATGACTTCACAGGGATTGCTGCAAAGAGTGAAATTCTGGTGAACCCTGTGAGCTGGGAAGTGTTTTTTGTAAATGCAAATGATTAGAAAAAGAAATCTCTCCCATCAGAAGGCAGCAAAACCAGCCCCTGTTCTGAAGCTGCATGAGAGTGGACGTTGCAACTGACTTGATTTTGCACAGACAGTAGCTGGTCTAGGTGAGGTTCATGCTGCTTGCTTTGTTTTTTTTTTTCCCTTTGAAGAGTGGACCACTGGTTTGGAGGGTTACAGCTTGAGCAGTCGAAGAAACATAGCGCTTCGAAATGATTCTCAGTCATGTGGTGTACTCTACTCCAAAGCTCCTACTTATTTCTGTGGACAGACATTAACATTCAGGCAAGTACTTTGCGGGTGGCTGTTGTCTGGTGCATCTCCTGTGAACCAAGCTTCCTCCTCTCATCTGTTACAGCTGAACTGTGTGTAAAACTGAGTCATGATGCGTGTTGGATTTTACATCAGCTCAGCCCCAGTCAAGGTAGCGTGTCTGTGTGGAGTCTGAACTTCCTTCTCTTTACTACTGCTTCACGTCTATTTAGGAAAACACCTGATGTTTTTGTAGAACCTGCACGTGTCCAAAACAGACAAGAGTGATCTCCTGGGGGGTGGTAAAATACAGCCCATGCTGAGCAAACCTGTGGCGTGTTGAACTTCCGTAAGTGTTGCAGCAGCTGTTACTGGCTGGTCAGAAGTCAGTGTTCAACCTCGGGTCGGTGGGTTCTTTCCTTCCCAGACCATCCACACGCTTTGACTTTTGACGTGAAGACGTTCTGTGTGCTGTTGGGACAGGAAAGGATGGCAGTCTGGCACTGATGTCTTTAGCATCTGAGATGATTATTGCTGATCAGACTACAGCTTGAAACTGGCATTAGAAACTCTTGAGTGCAGGGGGGATCTTGTGAAATTCATGCTTTTCGTTTGACACAGAATGTGGTTAAAAACCTTGGCAGCTTTGCTGCCTGTAGTCCCTTGCCTGAGATGATGCCGTTTAACGAGCTACAAGTCAGTTGCTGGTGGATATGTCAGTTGTAATTACAGACCTCAGAGACTCCAAAGCTTTAGTCCATCTTTCCTTGGTTAAATAAAACTACTTGCTGTACTGTAGGCAACCCCCAAAGGCAATTTAAGGGGGTTGTTCATGGTATTTTTGTAACTTATTCCATGGTGTTTCATTTCTCCCTTCCTGATAATGGATTGTCTTAATTGTAGATGGTTGTAGTATGAGGATGTGTTCAGTTGCCCTGTCTGAGATGGGATAAAAAGATCGAAAGCTTTAATTTGAAATCTGTTGCCAGATGTAACCTCTCTTGGCTCAGAAATGCCTGTGAAATTAAAGGCAGAACTTTGAGGCTTCCCTTGGTTCTCTTTCAGACCAGTGCCTTTTATCTTTTTTTATTGGTATCACATGAAAATATTTGGCTTTACATTTTGGTAGTGTGTGGACTCCTCTCCAAGAGCAGATCGTTGCAGGATGGCAGAGCACTAGCAAGCACATGTCCACAAGAACTATAATGACATGACCCTTAAGATTGAAGACAACCTCAAAAATCGGTTGTGTTCCTCTTCCGAGGCCGGAGAGCAGCTTCCAGTTTGACAGTGTGTGAGATTTGCCTGAGTAGGGAGGTGTAGTACTCGGCGCTTGGCTTTCTCCATCTGTTGAAACAGAAATATATTCACAAGGGGAGAAGTGGCTTGCAGAGCAAAACAAATAAGTAGGGTTCGCATTACAGATGTTTGTGAAGTGGCTTTGTATTCTTTTGCATTCAGGACACAGGAATACAGGACATCAATGAAAAGCGAGGCTGTGGTAAACGCAGTGCTTTGTATCTGCTCCTTAAAGACAGGCTGCTTCAGTTATCCTCTGAGGTGAGGCCTTCGGACAAGCTGTCGGAAAACATCATTGCTGTCAGTCAAGACTCATCGTGTTTTCTTTGCAGCCTTCAGGGAGCTGCCCTTAGGAGAGGGAACGTTTTGACCAGCTCTGCAGCTGTCTCTAAGCTTCTCCTCCCGTGGGGAGCCGCAGTCAGCCTGGCCGGGCTGGTGATCGGGGATCACCCAGCAGACACCCCGTGGTGAGCGTGCTGACCCTGTCAGGAACCCACCATGACTCTACTGACAGCTGGTACAAAGGAAGCGTATGTGATCACCCACAGATTTACTTCTCTGTGCTTTGAGACAACTGGAAACTTGTGGTGGTTGAACTGGTTCAGTGCCTGTATGCTGCAGTGGCAGAGGCAAGGTTTTGCTCCGCAGCACTGGAAGTGGTGAGCAGGGATTTGAGCAGTGTCCTGCTGAGCATTGCTCCTGCCATATATTTCGTGGGCTTTTAAAAATTTTAAGTCCCAGGGATCGTAGAGGCTGGAGAATAACTTTGTTAATGTGACAGCAAAAAATCAGCCTAGTAAAGCGAAGCGTAGGAGATATTGTGCAGCAATGCTCTGTACTGTATGTACTCTTCGTCTTGGGCTGGTTATTGATTGCTGAAAAATCAAAACTTGGTAAGGAGAGGAATGGTGATCTACACCAGATCCTGGTCCTCCTCCTTGTGTATGTGAGAGGCGAAAAGCCACTGCAGAGTTACAGGCTGGCCGTTGTCCTGGGCCCTCGGGTTGTGCTTCCTCACTACGGTGTGAGGGAGGTGCGGCTGCTTCCTCTGCGTCGGCGTGCAGCCCCTCGGCGTCAGGGCAGGGGCACAGGGAGGGTTGCCTGGCACTGGAAAGCCTGGGTGCGACGGATACAGAAGCATGTGGTGAAAACCGTGGCCTCAGCCTGGGTTCGGTGAGAGCTGAGCCTGCAGCGCTGAGCTGGTCCGAGGGTGACGCCTGTGTCGACGGGAGCCCTGTCGCTCTGCCCTTGGAGCGCTCGCCCGCCTGGAACTTGTTTGATGCTCTTTTCTTCCTCCTGCCGCTGTTCGGGTTACCTTGGCAGGGCTCTGCGAAAGGGGTCTGCAAAATTGAGCAGTAAGTGTGGGTACAGGTTGACACGATGGAGTTCCTGCTTTGGAATGGGTTTATAATTGTGCATTTTTGGTCATTCTTGTGATTGTACAAACACTCATTTCCAACTCAAGAAACGCTCCCCTAACGGGAGATAGCATGAATTAATGTCACCTGAGCACAAAGGCTTTACTTCTCAAGCTGACCGATAAACAGCTGTCTATAAAACTTCACCAGTAACTCAGACAGAGTTTAAAATCTACAGCAGAGTACCAGAATGAATTTGAAATCCCTTTTAGAGTTGTTTTGGGAGAACATTGTGGATCACTTCCAAATTAAAAGCTGCTTGGATATTTAGTTGGGTTTTTTTGCTTTGCTTTACAGTACAAGGCTTTTGCTATCTTAGTGGTGTTCCCAGGGGACTGAAAAACCTAATGGAGTGCAAAAGTAAAACATGGTTCCAATTTTATCTTCTCTGTTTATCTTGAAAGAGTTAACCCATTGCGTGCCAGTCTACTGCCCAGTTTACTTTCCAGTTCTTAAAGTGGAAATTTCCTTCCACTGAAGAAAGCTGCTGAAGTTTTTCTGTTGTTTGGCAACAACCGTGTATCAGTGCTGTTCTTCCCCTCAAGCTGTACTGAAAGTAACCGCTGTTTTACTTCCTAGGAAAGACCACCTGAGTTCGAGTCACTCAGGCTCTCCCTAAAGTATGATTTAGCACCTTTGAGCGATGGCAGTACAAGAGAAAGGACTCGGATACAGAAGAGCCCTTCAGTGTACAAACTGTAGCAAGCTGATGTATTAAAAAAACCCAAACAAACAAACCCTCACAAACACTTCCAAACCCAGCCCACCACCACCAAAACACATCAGCCTTCCACCCCCACCCCTGTCCAGCAGAGTATAGCAAAAGCCTGTTTTAGTCATGCTTATTAAATACTTGCTGAAACCACGCCCGTCTTGCCATGATACGTGATGCTGACCACTGATCTGGTGTAATGATTGTAGGTTGTAGTTTTGCGCACAGTGGTTGTTCCAGACAACTGGAAATAATTTCAAAAGACTCTAAGCTGTGACAGCAGCGAATTTTACTAAATAGCAATGAAAGTTTGCAGGAAGCAGATGTATTTTTTTGTACAGAATAATAGTTCAGAGCGTTGCTCAGTGGAGCTGTCGGGAAAGCTGGTTGGACTTCTGGTCATTCCACAGCGCTCTCCCCAAAAGCTGGGCTGAATTTGCCGAAAGCCCTGGAGCACCGTACAGAGTCTGGTACGGCAGGGTATTACTGTCTGGATTTCACTGTATGCTTTGATTTGAAGCTTCAGGGTGTGACTTAACTTTTTTCTTGGTAGAATTGAAACCGTGGGCCAGCCAGACAGACGGGACAGCCTGGGAGTTTGTGTGGAGCAGCAGAATGGCTACGATTCTTTGCAGCGGGATAAAGCTGTGTGCGTTAGCACAAACGGTGAGTCTGAGTCATGTAACTGAAGAATGTGATCCTTTTTCTTTCCCAAAACCCATAGCCCCTGGTTCTTTATATCCCTGGGTCACACATGAGCAACTCCATCCCCCTTTTATGTACAGTCAAAATATTTGGTGAGATCACAGATCTCCTTTTCCTGCTTGCAGTTACTGCAGCCTGTTTGACGTGACAAAAAGGAACCTGACAGGGTTGCTTTCCATTTCTATTTGCCTGCAAAAAAAGAGGGAGACACAGTATTGCCTGTTAGGATGTACAGAAAGGGAGAAATGACATTTGCTGTCTTGACTGTTTCAGGGGCAGTGTTTGTAAATGGAAAAGAGATGACAAACCAACTGCCTGCTGTCACTTCTGGCTCGACTGTGACGTTTGACATGGAAGTTGTGCAGTTGGGGCCTCCCAGCAACGAGGGAGGAAACTTCAAGCTTCGAGTAACCATTAGCTCCAACAACAGAGAAGTGGTCTTTGACTGGGTACTTGATCAAAGCTGTCTCTCGCTGTATTTTGGATGTTCGTTTTCATACCCAGGCTGGAAAGTTTTGGTGTTTTAGCAGTGAGGGAAGGGATCTTTGTTCTTGCTGTACAGTGTAATGTTAAAGCCTGGGTTTCCAGCGGTTTTACATCAACAGTTTGTTAACAAAAACCTGTCTTTATACTACTGGAACTGCAGTACGTTGTACTTCCTACTGGATTAACTTCAAAAAATAATTGTGAAACATTGGATTTGTTACTCTGGAAAAAGTTGGAAACAGGCATTTGCGTAGGCAGATTAAGTTAAGCAGTCCATAAGACCTTTCCCTTTTTCCCTCCAGACTTGACTTTTGTCAGTATTTCATTGTACTCTAGTCTCAGGGTACGTGTGTGGTGTAGAATCAACTTTGCTTAATGCTGCTGTGCTGTGAACTAAGCCTGTAAACGTTTAGGAGGTGGAGGGGTGGTAGTGGACCAAAGTTTTATTTATACCACTCAACAAGAGCAAAGTACTTAGGGCAGTGATGTCCTGCCATGCTTCCTTGTACCCAGTGCTGCCGCAGTAGTATGAATGGGTAGTGGGTTCTGCATGCAGTGGCTGTTTCTTCCATGCATGGTACTGTTCATTCCTCCAGAGCAAGGATGTCTGAGCCATAATGTCTGTTTAAATGTGTAGCCAGTCTGTTACTGTCTCACCAAGTGCCTTATTTCCAGATATTTCTTGAACTGTTTTCTCTGTTGTCACTTGGAATATATTTTCTAGAGTAGTTGCATGGTGATGCTTGTATCAACTTCATGCGGATCCTTCCTCAAACTAGACCACCGCCTGGAGTAAGACGGTTATCCTTACCTGCTCTGAATGTCTTACCTGGTTATAATTTACCGTGTAGCCTAGGTCAGAGCAAGTCTTAGCCGTTTAGTACTTAGGGATGACATGCCGAGTGGCAGCTGAGATTCCTCCCAGAGCCCTTCTAAGACTTGGAGACAACCTTCTTTCTGTTGTCCCACAGCAGGGACAAGGGAACAGCACATTCTGAGGTGCAGGATTCCTGGAAATCCAGACAGCTGCCTGGGAACACCACGCCTTCATGTGCAATAGTGCAGGCCTGTGGTCTAAGCACTGGGGACAGACCGAGCTGCCCAAGTAAGCTGGGACTGCTGCTGGAGTTCTGCCCTGGGAGATAACAGATGGGCTTTGGTGTGGGCTCGAGGCAGACCCTGCTGGCACAGACCAAACCCCTGGCAGTCAGAAGGGAGCAGAGGGCGGTCATTTAGCACTCTCTTCCATGTAGAGATGGGATAAGAAATTATTATGAGTTAATTGACTTTGAATTCAGAAGTTACATGGAGTCACCAGTACTTCCCCTAAGGAGCAACTAAGATTTAGAATAAGCTGATCAAAGAGAGCTTATTCCTGCTCAAAAGATTGCAATACTACTGGATTTAAAGAATATTTTAAGGTAATGCTCACTGAGGGTCTTAAAAGGGACTTTATTACCTCAATTAAAATTAAATTATTTTAGCATGTTAGAATAGCAATATTTTTATAAAACCTAGACAATCATTCTGCCCTCTTTCCTTCAGTGTCAACATGCTACGTTAGCCCTCTATGCTAGCATAAAAAGTTTAATTTACATTGGGTTAACACCCACCATACTCACATCGTCAGTGCAAAAAGATTAGTCATCCTGCCTGCATTTTTCCCCAAGGATCTGTAGTAGGGGCACATGAATTTCAGAAGAGGAGAATGGCGGTTGATACCTACACCATTTACAAGGAAGAGGAATGACGAGTAGATTCAGGTGGATGCAAAGAACTTGCATATGGCAGAATCAGGTTAGAGTTTACTGTAAGACACGACCTTGAGGACTGGACACCTGCAGCAAGATTGTCTTGTGCTAACAACAAAAAGCCTGCAGTATTCTTCATTTTTCCAGCTGAACTATTTCACTGTGAGGGAGTAAGAGAATGGGAGCTTATCCTGTACCTTCAGTGTTCCTTTGACTTATCCTGTGAAGAGTATTGTCAATACTTTTTAAATACAGTTCTTTCCCTGTAGCCAAGAAGGTTCCATGGATGATCAGTTACCAGTCCTGTTTAGAGATGGTCGGGCTGGCACTCCAGTGAGCAGCCAACTTAACATTACCAGCACCAAGTAGAGCAACATTTACTTACACACTTCAGGTGTCAGGTACTAGTTGTAACTTAGTAAAATTACTATATGGAAATGAAAATTGTGAGTATCTACACTTCTGAGGTACCAACAGGTCAGGTACCTCTTTGCCTGCTTTTGCAGGGGCTAGTCAGACTACGGATTCTGCAGGGTATTTACTTGCATATTAGAAAATAAAGCTTAAGCCTTGAATTCAGGTACTTCCAGAGATGACAAGGCTGTGGCTGTTAGTTCAGAGCATACGTACAAAGCAGCTTAGGAAGACTGTGAAGGGCCACAGGAGGCCCCTGCTGCTCCCCTTGCGAGCTGAGCATGGCAACAGAAGACAGTTCTGCTGACTTCACTCTTTAGCTGTATGTTGAACAAGGGCAGCTGCCACTGTTGGGTTGTGGTTTGGGTTTTTTTTTTTGTTTCTTTAACTTAGCATGAGCCGAGCTGTCCAAACTGCGAATTAGGTACTGTTCAGCCACCTCTTACAGCTGCACCTTTTAAACCTGGGAGGGGAAAAGTCTCAGGGCAAGCGACCAGAGTCACAAAGTACGCAAAGAATTAGAAGAGGCTTGAATTAAAAAGGTGGAAATTCTGTTCTTCCACAGCAGAGTTCAGCTAGACAGAAAACTTGACACTTCCTTTACAATTTTTCACCTCTAGCTCTTGAAGCCTCGCAAGCCACAGAGTGTTAACTGCTTATGAAACCCAATCCGGAAAGTTCTTTTGTTAAGCTAGAACATTCACTTACCTCAGCTAAAAATTCTGTGTCAAGTAAAATTTGAATTTTTTTGAATAAAAAGTTTTATCCCTCAATTGTGTATGGTCTAGTAACTTACATATTGGGACATAAAGCTGAGCATCACTGCATTCTTCCAACAAGAACATAAGAATATGTTTTGTAGCACTGCAGCCATCTGTAAGAGCTGCTCTGTTGTTTTCACATTCTCTCCTTCAGAAGTCCCAGACAATTTTTTTTTCAGGTTTCTCACTTGTGCACTTACTTTCATTTCCAGCTGAAGTTCAGATCTGAACTGACATCTCTTGCAGAAATAATGATTTTCGTTTTCTAAAAATTAGTTACAGCATCTGTAAGCTACTTTCCTCAGTATTCCATCACAGCTGGTTTATCTCTCGTTTACTATTCCCATCTCCTTACAGTTGCATTGAACAGCGCAACTCTTGCACAGCAGCACTTTTTGGCCAACAATACTAAGGAAGCAGCAGAGGTAGTTAATCCCCTTCAAATGAAGTCCATGTTGAACTAACACACAGCTTTACTTTATTCTTAGTTCTGCTTTACCTGCTGCCTGTTCCATTTCTTTGGTCTCTTTTAAAGGAAAAGTAACTCGTGAAACCAGTAAATAATTTTGCTGATATGGTAGCTTTCATCTCATAACTACACCATTCATATGAAGATATTATTTCATGGTGAGACGCTGAGCGCATCTCCTAAAGACTCCATCTTCAGCCTCAGATCAAGCAACTTCAGAGCAGCAGGGATCGGGCATGGAGGGCAGGCTTACCTACTTCAGTCCAAGCTCCTGCTTTCTCTGTCCTGAAACCACGCAGCAGCAGAGTGATAACCAGGGTCTGGCCCAGCAGGAACACCTTTGTTCAAGCACTGTTGATGATGGCACCAAACTGTTCTGTGAATGAAGAAATACTTAACTTTGAACAGTATTGTCAAAATTCTCCTCCCAGAATGGCTCCTGCGTTCTCAAAGGTAAAATCAAACTGCTGGTTTGGGGTGGGTTGTATGCTTTGGGGGGTTTGTTTTGTGATTAGTGCAGTAATCAGGACAGTTGGTGTTACCTGCAACTGCTTCATTCCAGCCAGTGAATCTTTACCCCACCCCCCAAACTACATTCAAGACAGTCAAAGCAACATACACTTAGGGTTAACAACTTAAATGCATCTAACAATTTTGAATATAGTATTTAATGCACTGAATTAAATATTCAAGTCATACGTTAGGTTCCAACAAAACATCATAAAAATCTGCCATGAACATACTGAAGGCCAGATTATGAGAACCGTGCCAATTTGAGACAAAAGCATACCGGACAACTGCAGTCTGAAGTCACGTTTACAGAATCTAGCCGTCATACCCTGTATTTCAGTATCTGAATTATTTTCAGTATCTGCTTTCCAACAGTCACTGTTTGTCCAAGCAGTCAATTCCTTACTCATTTTGTTCTGTAGTACCTGGAGTAGCCATCCTCCACCAATCCCAGAAAAGCACTATTTTAAACTGATACCAATTTAAACTTTGCTCCAAATAAACTACCTTGTAAAATCTGTTTGAAACGTTAACCACTTGCATGTAAAAAACTCACAACCCTTGTTTTTATAACTGACACATCACGAGCGATGCGTTTCATTTTGAGTTATAGAAATTACAGTTCTAAACAATAATATACAACTTAGAGATAGATCTCAGGTATTCAGTTCTACCCCCAAGAAAAGAGAATGAAAGTTTTTATAAGTCAGCTAAAAACCTGGTAATTGATGGCGACACCTTAAATATAACAAAAAGACTGGACAGAAGCTTAGCTGCCTTTGTAACCATCTGGCAAAGGATGAGTATGTATCCAAATTTTCAAAGACATGCAGAAGAGAAAGTTTATACAAAGGTACTGTTTGGGGCCTTTCTGCATGCACACAAAATGACTGGACAACCATCATGGCAGATTTTATATTACTGAACTTTATGTACAAAAGCAGATTTCAAATAAAACATTTAATGTAAAAACAACGGTTCATTTAAACAACTGGTTCAATTTTTTTTGTTTTCGTTTGGGGTTTTGTTTTTACATCTACTGTACCATTCCAATTCTTTTTAACCAGCTTACATGGTATCTTCAAAATCTATCAAAGGTACATATAGAAAAGGCATCTTTATAAATAGAAAACAAAGGGCTTTTTTCAGCTTTTATTATAAATTGACATGACATACAAAGTTTACTGGACAGAAGTAATTTCATTACTATTTTTGGGGGGCTCACCAACTTTTTGTGCAAACAATGCTAGCCTTCTTTTAAGCATTAAGAGCATAACTGCTTAAGAAATGACATAAGCAATAATTCTAGAACTACATCTCCCCTAAAATAATCTATTTTTTTTACATATGTGCACAGCTTTAGCAAATTAAAGCCAGAGAGAAATGCTTGATGTACTATCCAGGGGCATAATTAGAGTTTGCTAAAACTCAGAGAGCTGGCAAATTCAAGAAGTTTGTAATGAAAGCTGCAGTTTCCCTCTTTCCTATTTTGTACACAAAATCAGTGACTAAGAACTTAATACTGGATGACAAATCACATCCACACCATTAGTTAAATAGTCTCACAGTTAAACACATCTTAAGGACCATCAAAATCAGTATTTACACTTTATAAATTTCTGAAGACACCATTAGAAAGCTTATATACCCCTTAACAAATAGGGAACTGCATCTCATGGTGATGGAATGAAATAAAAAATTAAAAATACCTGTATTTACAGCAGCATTGTTCCTTTATAAATAAAGAATATGAAAAATGCAATATTTTAAGGATAATAAAAAATTGAGGTGATGTCACTCAACCACAGTGCTCGCTGGAATAAACCCTTCGGTGCTGATACTGTACCAGTAGTGAAACCACTTTCCATTGGAAAAAATCTGTAAACGTATGCATAAAATGTGTTAACAGCAGTGCAAAACTGCTCAAATATAGTTTAGTCAGCATCTTAGTATCTGTATTGAATACAATACATCACAGAATACTTGCATAAGAAGTGCAACACATTTTCTGGTCCAATTTTACAGTGCATTTTTCCCTCAAGAGTGGCATCTCGAAAGCCAAAGCTAAACCTATGGCCTGGCCTTGCAGTCTGTACTCAGGCAAAACAGCAGGCATAAACCTCAGCAGAAGTGAATCGACGTAATGCCTACATACTGACTCCAGACTCCCGGCTTTAGCATGGCACACTATGATGCGGGACCCCAGTAAAAAGGGTTTGCATCAAATAGTTTGTGTAGCTGTGTAAATGTGTAATAAAAATATAAAGGAGCTAATGTTCAAGTTTAAAATGGTACACTGGGTGATCAATACATCAGAATTATCCACGAAAAACCAAACTGCTGGTAACCTCAAAAAGCCAAGGTGGTACTTCACTGTGTCCGTAACATGAAAAGCCAAGATCTTTCCAAACAGGCACAAGACAAAGGAAGTGCTAAGTTCGCCAACTTTGACAATTTTAGTGTAAAAAAAACCCAAAGAATCTAATTTATGATCAATCGATAAATGATTTCAAATACAAGGATCAAGGTTAAACTTTAAATAGTGAGACGCTGTTTTCACAAAAAGCTAACTGGAGAATTTCTAAATAAGAAAAGCAGAAACTGTATCCCAATCCCCTTTCCCCAATGTTTCACAACTTCATGGTAGGAAAAACAGCCAGATACAGATGCAAAAAATCTTAATATAAAAACGGTTTTACATATACTTAAGTTATGTAAATTCCATAAAGTTCTTAAGACACTAATTACTAAAATTACAAAAAGATTTTCATATTGCTCTTCATGCTCAAATTCTTAGAATATTGTCTTTACATCACCAAAACCGATATACATGTAGTACTTGCATAATTAACTGAATAGAAACCCTGTTAAAACAGTATCCTTGTTGAAATCATTTATTTCCATCCAGCAGTGCCCGTTTGGAATCTCTGTATTTCTGTGTGTAATTCTTAACAGAGCTCATGCACCCTAGAATGTCACTTCAATGCTTGTCCGTTGAATGGCAATTGACTTTTGACTTCAGAGCTTTTGTTTCTTGCTCTGTTTCGTGACACCTGAGATGCTATCCATTTCTGAAATTCTCTCTCTCACATTATTTTCACCGTATCCATTTGTCGTCCCACTTTGTTCCTCAGAAGACTCCTCATCCGCGGGGGAGGCTGATTCTCCTTTCTCTAACTTCTGCTGCATCTCTCGGAGCCTGGCAACAGCTTTGTCTATTGACATTATGCTGATGAGGTTAAAGTCATGCATGCTGACCAGATGTAGCATAAAGTTTCGACACAAGTTCTTCTTAATTATTTTTTGTCCGTAATTTTCAACAAACAGCATACAGGCATGATTCATTTGATTGTCAGCAATAAACCTGTCAAATTAGAAAGCCATCATTACACCAGCAGAACATTTTCAAAAACAAAAAGATGCCCTACAACTTGGTTTATCAATGTAAACTGCAGAGACCACCTATTACGCAGTCTCAACATCTGCAATGTTTCTTCTTTTCAAAGCCACAGGGCTACTAGGTGCAAGAACATTTTTTTTAAGAACTTAAACAGTCAAAAGCTTGTTACCAAGTTATCCTTTAATGATCCTTTCCTAAACAACTGAGCTAAGTGAAATTTAAGTGCTTAGTGTATTGCAATGCAAAGTGGTCAACAAAATCCATACCATAATTTATTTCTATCAAAGCCAAGTTTACAGTAACATACCCGTGCTTCATAACATGAAGATTCCATAATTTCATCACTTCTTTCTCTCCTTCGTTAACATCAGAAAATTCTTCAATTTGCTGGAGAGGGAAAGGATTGGGAGAAAGGACAGGAGAAGAAAAACACACACATCAGAAAGGCAAGTCTGCTGACAAGCAGTGAAAGCACGCCTACAATTCTACTCAAGCCACCTATGTATCACAGAAATAACTTCTGCTGAAAATTCAGGCACTGCCGTCAAAAAAAAGGGTCTATCATGTAGTGACCTGTGATGACACATTACTTCCACGTTGTATATACACACACCGGTGTGTACTCCTGTGATACCAGCGTCTCCTCCCTGAAGGAGAAAACCAGCCACAAACAATGAAAACTTGTTAGGACTTCTGTGGACTGAGCTAGCTTTGCAACTAAAGACATACTTGAAAATACAAACTCTGATTCCATGAATTTCTATCATCAGTGGCTCAGCATCGCAAAATTTTCAACGTGAAGTAAATGCATCATTTTCACAATATATGCCCTGTTTGTTCCCTACACCAACTGCAGACCAGCTTTTAAAAACCACAGTCCATTCAAAATAATTTTGTATAAATGGAGTAATTACAGTAATGGTTTTCTCCCGTAGCCATTCAGGGTCCTTTTCATCCTCACTGTCTACTTCCATTTCTTGCGGACGGAGAGGTAAACATGTGTCACTGTGGAAATACAGCCGATTGTGCCCGCTGCTGTACGTTCGCTGCTGCTCCACTTCTCCATCTTCAGATTCAAGAAATTCTGACATACTTGCTTTTGTACGCTTTGGCCTAGCAGAAGGAAAAAAAAAGTAACTGCTTTCAACTACCCTATCAAATATGCAAATAGTAAGAACTGTAATTGATTGATACAAATTATTATTTTACGCTCTAGCTTGCAAAAATGGGGGTGGGGAGAAGCATCAGCAGTGAAATAAATCCCATTAAAAAAACCAAAACCCTGTTCCAACCCACACCTCACCTTCTGGGAAGGAGAAGTTTTAGGATATGGCGGTTAAAAAAAGCTACATCATTATGGATAGACACCTCAACTGAAAAGATGCAGAAAAATCCCTAGGTTTCACAAATCCGGTCCATACGCTGTATTACACAACACACAGACCTTGTCTGCCATCTCCCTACATGCCGGTTTTGGCTGGGGCAGAGTTAATTTCCTTCACAGTAAGTATGGGGCTGCGTTTTGGATTTGTGCTGAAAAGAGTGTTGATAACACAGGAATGTTTTAGTTATTGCTGAGCGTGCTTACACAGAGTCAGGGCCTTTCCCGCTTCTCACCCCACCCCACCAGTGAGCAGGCTCGGGGTGCACAAGCAGCTGGGAGGGGACATGGCCGGCACAGCTAACCCCAGCTGCCCAGAGGGATATTCTGTGCCATGTGACATCGTGCTCAGTATATAAAGCTGGAGGGGGAAGGAGAAGGAAGCGGGATGTTCGGAGCGATGGTGTTTGTCTTCCCAAGTAATAGTCATGCATGATGGAGCCCTGCTTTCCTGGAGACAGCTGAACACCTGCCTGCTGATGGGAAGTAGTGAATGAATTCCTTATTTTGCTTTGCTTGTGTGCACAGCTCTTTACCTATTAACCTGTCTTCATCTCAACCTACGAGTTCTCACTTCTACGCTTCCGATTCTCTCCCCCACCCCACCAGGGGGGAGTGAGCAAGAGGCTGTCTGGCGCTCAGTTGCTGGCTGGGGTTAAACCATGACACCCTACCTGCAAACCAGTATGTGTGTGATAGGAGTTCTTTTGACCGGTCCATTGCGACTGAAGGCAAATCCAGGTTGACGATGGATATCCTGAGGGTTTCCTGCATAGGAGCCATCGTAGCACTCATTGATAGATACATCTATCCTAGCACCTTTTGGATGATACTGAAACAGATAATTGCAAATCTAGTTAGCAACCAGTAAGGACAATACATCAGGAGGTTTAAACAAGTAACCTTATTCAATGCTGAATCCCTTAAGTATCACCCTATCAATACTCTGACATAGCTCTAGTTTCCTCCTACAACACCCAAATAATTTTTAACCTCTAGAAACAAATTATACTAAAGCTTCCTTGCTCTGTACCATTTTACTGTTTTATAAAAAACCACTCTGAATGGAACTAATTATAAAATTAAGGAAAATATCAGCAAAAGATTGCTAATGAGCACCCTAGAAATTAGAACATTTCTAACCAGCCTTAAGGAGTGAAGTCTCAGAATAATAATCTGAGCAGGGTAGTGGGGATACAAAACTACATTATTGTCAGATAAATAGGACAGAACTTCTTTAAGGTCAGATTGGTAGGAAAAGGTCCTTATCAGCATAACTGAACATAATGCTGTCTTTAAATGTTTACTAAATGCCTTCCTAAAGCTTCATGAGACTTCCAACCAAATGTAGATTACATTGCTTTCTATATCACATAAAAAGAATACATTAATGCAAAAGCCGCACCTATAGTCAGAATTAATCCTCCAGCAATGAGCATTATTTAAAAAATATATATTAAAAAAATCAAACCCACATTTTTTTCCCCCATGTTAACACACAGACATTCATATAACATTGAAAGGAAGCTGCACTTAACCTGTAGATACAGTCCTACAACTTAACAAGCTGGCAACAGAATCACTGCGTATGTAATGTCTGTGACAGACCGTACACTGTTTCATAGTGCTAAAATAGAAAAGATTACTTACAACATAATTAAAGATAAATCGGCTGTGGCAAAGTTTAAGATGTTTGAGTAAACTATACAGTTTCCGGCAGTTCAGCGTGCACCAGGGGCAATGCAAGTCATCTCGGGCTTCAGTCTGCTGTCTCGTGTTGTTGTTATAAAGGAACTGATGCAAACACAGTAATAGGTAATATTAGTGTTAAATGCGTCTCATTCACTAACCTCCCAACCACCAGAACAAAGCTGGACATAATTTCAGGAAACCTCTCCAGTAACAGTAAGTTCTTGGGAACACGACATCAGCTCAGCATACTGAGACACTGGTATTTCAAGAATTTTTCCCCACAGGGAGACCACCTGTCCCCCTCCAGATGTCTAGCAAGAGATGTCCTTTGTATTTCGGAACGCCAAGACGTGCCCCCAGGAAGATTCATTTTCTAAAATACTTCCTGTAAGCAGAAATATGTGGAATGGCTCTTAATATGTGAATCTGATACCCCTTAAGGCATCCACTAAAAAGGCAAATGGAAATTTCCACCCAACTTGGAAAAGAAGTGAACATTTTAATTTCATGCAATATTTAGATTCCATTTTTCCCTCTAATGCTTATTTTCAATACCTGGTAAAATATCCGCAACTTTTGTCGAGGTTCATTTAAAACATCTCTCTCTTTTCTCGTTTGAAGGTCTGTTGGCAAGGATTCTTTCACAGCTGAAAAAAACCCATGTAAAGACATACATTTCATTGGTGAAGAGGAAAAAACAAGACATTTTTTTCTTACCAAAGTACAGCAGTTCTGAGAAGGGCACACTGCTGCTGAAGGAAATAGCCTACTCTAGCGTACTCTCATTTAAGTAGCTCATATCAGCAACAAGGAAGCCTTGATGCTCAGCTTCCTTCACAAATCTACAAGCAAACCCACCACTTTTAAACACCAGATGTACCTCCAGTTTTGGAGAACCCTTCAGAGAACTTAAAAACGGTCAGGTAAAAAGTATTTTTCTTACTCCATTTAAGCAAACAGAGAATTCTCTATGTATAGCTAAAAGTAGGTGTGGCTGGGAAAGAAAAACAGAACATTGCTTTCAGATGGCTGCATTGCAAATACATTGCTTAAATTCCATTTCAGAAGATTCCCAAGTCACACAACAGAAAAAACAGTATGAAACACAAGTAACACAAAATATTCAACTGAAATTTCAACTCTTATCCCTCAAACACTCACTGTTTGTGTGTGTAACGGCGCTGCTCAGTTGCCTCCGAGCCTCTTCCATACATTTTAGTTTCACTAACATTATTTGATTCTATACAATTAACAAGAACCCCCACATTTTCATATTTAATATTTTGGAGAACAAAGAAAAATTCATCGTCCTTCTGTATGAAGGAGAGAGGACACCTGACACTTCAGCCTGCACCGCATCAGAGAAATCGGAATTCCATGGCTCAGTTGCTTTGAGCACTTTGTAAGTACGGCAAAGCTTAACCCGCCACATTTAGAAAATATTTGATGTCTTTATTCCACTGGTCTGCCTTTGGTCATGCCAAAGTAAAATGACAACACCAAGACGTACTGGATTGTTTTCTTTTACTATCAGAACCTCTAACCGATAGAAGTTTCCTCCTACTTTCACTCTCCTCTTTTCTTGGCGTTCAGAGACTGAAAACAGCACAACCATCATAAATACCATACGACGCTGCGCACTGCACCGTGATGTGCTCCTGTATTAAGAGTCTGCTGTACTATTATTTCAGAAGGTGGCTCTTGCTGTAACTTTACCAACCTGCTGGAATATTTAGCTTCTCTGATGCAAGAAAAAACAGATGCTGTCAAAACATTAGCAATACAGCCTTGCCATGTCCCTACTGTCTCTACATTTATCATGTAGTGAACTAGTACACACCTTCTAGACTTAGTCAACGTACCATCGTTTCTTTTGCAAGTCTGAGCATAAAACCGGCCTAAAAAATTACAATCCAGGTCTCCAAGAAATTCTAAGGAGGCTCAGTATGAGGAAGTAAAGAGAAAGCAGAACAACTTTTACAGCAAAAGTGCAAGTACTTCCCCGCTTCTGTTGCCCTTCTTCTATTGGAAATTACTTTGTGTGCGTTAAGTGTCAGCCATTCATATCCTGATGTAAGAAACCTCAGTGTCTGCAATCCCTAGCTCAGGTAAAACATTCAATTAAGAAGACAGGCATCAGTCTTACTTACATATTCTTGTACTCTTTCCAAAGACAGAGATGTCTGTAGGTTGGCTGAGGATGTTCGGGATCATTCTAGACAGTGCCTTCTGCACAGGTAGGAGTGAAATTCTTCTTGCCCTAACTTCTGTATTACTACATGCTAAAGCTCTAAAAGCAGTGAAAATAAATGCTATTCTTAGAGAGTCTCAGCAGAGATGAGCTATCATTAACCCACCAAGTTTCATAGAATCATAGGTTGGAAAAGACCTCTAAGATCATCAAGTCCAACCATCCACCCAACACCACCATTCCTACTAAACCATGTCCCGAAGTGCCACATCTACACGTTTTTTGAACACCTCCAGGGATAGTGACTCAAGCACCTCCCTGGGCAGCCTGTGCCAATGCCTGACCACTCTGTCAGCAAAGACATTTTTCCTAATATCTGATCTAAACCTCCCCTGACGCAACTTGAGGCCATTGCCTCTCGTCCTGTCGCTAGTTAGTTGGGAGAAAGACCAACACCTGCCTCACTACAACCACCTTTCGGGTAGTTGTAGAGAGCAATAAGGTCCCCCAACATATACCGCAATACAATTGCACAAAAAGCACATTTGGAAAACCAGTATTTTTTCCATAATCATCATTCCCTTACTGCAACTACTACAGCTCCCAAACCTCACTGTCACCTATCCAACACAAAACCAGACTGAAATACCATTTTGCACAAATTCTCCAATGCACTACTACAGACCAACCCCAGATCTCCAAGCAAGACAACTCTTCATAAACAGTGCCTGCCTACATACCCCAGAGACTGAGCCTGGAGACAGAACCACTGCACTCTGGATAATTACTTCTGTAAGAGAGACCTAGAAGTATACTTAATCACACAGTCCCAACCTAGTCACAAGCTTGGAAACTCTGATCACTGTGAAGCAAATCGGGTGCCAGTCGAGAGTCTAGGTATGTTCACAGGTGTTTAAACAACAGGAGCAGCTGGTTGCTTTCTGTATAATTTAAGTTTTCCAGCTGTCCTTGAGCCTTACCTGCCAACATTTCCAAGCCAAAGCTGCAAACAACTGTGAGCGAGACAAAAGAGAGATAGTATCTAGGCCAGCCCCCACAGCCACTTAGGAACCAACAGGGAGTTTCAGATTAAATACAACCCTGAGACAGGAAACTGCTATTGAAGAAAAAAAGAGGACACAATGGTCAAAGGCGCCTTTTCTATCTAGTGTCACAAAGTGTTTTAGTAGTAGCTTTTTGGACCTAAGCTCTGGGACAGCAAGGAAGAAACATGTTTTTAAGAAACATATTAGCAAAATTGCAATTAAGCAACTAACTAAAGAAATCACAAACTCATATTTAAAAATATAAAAACTACATTAAGCTTAATTCCTTGATATAATTATAATCAAATAGCATGCCATCTCTGTTGTACGGCTACATCACTTTGTGAAGTTTTCAGTTAACCGGACTGCAGTACACAGTCGTTACCCCCACCCCAGCAGCTATCCCAGGATTTTGCAAGATCTAAACAACTCCTGAAGGAGAAGAAATCATGGGGTTGTTTTTCCTATCTAAATGCATATATTAATACTACCATCTTCTGCAAAACATCTCATAGCCAGTATATGTCTGTTAATGTTTTTGCATCATGCATGAATTTTAAAAAACGTGTGCTATCACATATTCTTCAAAACTTAGTAAGGGTCAAACCTTGTTGTAAGTCCACTGAAATTTTCCAGCTAAGACCCAGCACTGGTACAGATTCGCTAACTTTACGTAAAGGGAAGACTTTTGATAAAGAAACTGATCTGGAACACATACCTGTTTTTTTAACATATACCTACAGAAATACCAAAGCACATTTTACAAAGTTTTTCTAAAATAGTGCTTAAAATCAGCTATGTAAATTTAGGATAAATATAATGTTATATTCAGCAGCTTCACAACACAAGCTTTTTAGTAACAGCAACAGCAGAATTGAGCAGTTTCTAGACATTTTCAATAGCCCTTGAACAAATGTGTTTAAATATATAATGGGATATATTAAGGTAACAAAAACCATAATTTTAGATATGCAGTGAGTATTAGCAGACTGCGTTAATGTTTTTGACATTATGTGATCTCCAAGGCAGTGGACCAGATTACAATGGTAATTACACTAAATTTTCAATGACACTGCAGCCTCCACAGAAGTGCCACTTACTACATTAAATACAAACCAAGCAAAGAAGTAAAAACAAAATAATTGTATGCTACTTTAAAATGTTTCTGTGAAGTAAGGTTAAACAACCCAATTGTAAATAGTCTATCCACTAAATATATATATATCATTAAAAGAAGTAAAGTTCCAATAAAACATTTCAAAATCCAATTATGAAGTCTGACAACATGTAAACTCTTCCTTCTGGAAAGAATGTTCAGGAACTAACTTGCAGAAGGAAACAAAACCAGTTAAATTTCAGATCACTGAAAAAATCTGAACTCAAAACCCATTTAGTTTTGAATTACAATGCTCTAAACATTAATGAATGACTAGGGAGAAACTAGTTCAATAATACACACAGATTAATTTGCATATAACAAATACAGACTTATCTCACATTGTAGTAATAGTTTGCAGACTTGCTATGCATTTCTTACCCACACAGAATTATTTTTAGACAGTACTAACTGCATTCTATCTAGACAACCTCAAAGTGCCCAAAATACGTAAAAGCAGAAAAAATTCTTTAGGCCCAAACTGAAATCTTTGTTAATTTGTGTGAATATGCAGAAAATGCAGCTAAACAATAAAAATATAGATTGTGCCTCCATCGTGGGACTATGCCTGGACATCAAACTGTATACCACGGAGATCAATACCAGTTCATAAGCGTTCTGAAAGAACCCGAGTTACCTTCGCACCACAAATGTGCTATGCAACGTGTAATATTTCAGACAGTTTCTGTCACATTTCACAGTGGCAGCTATGTTTTCCAAGGTCTAAATATATAATCTGATGAACAAATTTTACAACTACTTTCATTACAAAGCATAAAAAAAGTTACTAATACTAGAAACCTAAATACTTACAAAACAATAATTAAAATGAGTACACCAAACAGACAATCCTAGAAGTCCTATTCACAGATTTTCGCTGATTTAATTCACATCAGGATTTATAAGCACTGTATATAATCACTTCAATATTGTCATGACTTCAAAGATCCCACTATTTTTAGCTTTTAAACTTACCTTTAAAAATGTACAAAGTATGGGACACAACAAAGCCCATTCATTTTTGCTTATTCATGTTTAAGATTACCTGAAGCAGTTGCACCAGTAAGTCAGGAACCCCGAAGCACAGAAGTGCTAAGCAGATGATTATTCAGCAGCAAAACCAGTTTGCTTACCTATAGTCTGAGTAGGTTTAACAGAATTGGGCTTGTTTTCTTGAGGGAGGCTTTCAGAATTTCGTGTTGCAAGAGGCTTAGCTATAGGTGCTGTAGACTTATCGTTTGTGTCTCCTGTCCAACGAAGTGTAAACTGAAGCGTAGGTCCCTGAGAAAATGTTTCAAATGGAGGCAATCTCTGGGGGGAAAATCAAAATCAAACAGCAGAATTAGTGTCTTCCCATATACAAAAACAGTCATGAGAAAATATTCGCAGAATGGGGACAGATGTAATTTTTTAATCATCTGAAGTGCTTGTGTTTTCAACATAAGCATATATATTTAAATAAGCTACAAAAAAAAGAGAGCTGAAAAAGATGACTATGCAGTTTCCTGCACATTACTGAGCAACCACTTCATGCACATACTGTGGCACACATCTTGCTCTTTGTGAAACACTAAACAGGGCATGGGCCCTGCCTAGAAAGAAAACAGCACTTACCCACCAGCCTGCTGCCCGTGTACTTCTCTTTCTGCTCACACCTACTCCTAATTCTGCAGGCCAGTACTGTATATTAATACACAAGCTTTAAAAAACACACTGCTGTGTGCTGTAGAAATGTTATTGTACTATTATCCTGTGGATATGTTCTTATATTCCACTCTGTTATCAATATAATAGTAATAAAGAAATAGAAGAGACCCGAGTCAACTCCAAACCCCTATTATCAAGCATAATAAAACCTAAATTTATCAATAAGATTACAGAATTCCATCTTAAAAGCTATTATATTCAGGCCTTATTAGCTTACAGAAATGCTATTGCAAAAACAGAAAAACAATGACACTGTGCTTATCAGGTCTGGGTGATAAACACATTGGCCATGTTATCTTCTCTTCTCTTTGGGATAGCACCTTCAGCACGAAAAACCTCTCTCACATTCTCCCAAGAACTGAAAGCAACCATGCACCTGTCTCAGTTTAACAAAGTTACAGCAATTTATATATATATATTTTTTTTTCTTTTTTTTAAGCACATTCACACATGCAGGATCTCCTCCTATCATGTTCCTAAAAGGTGTTTCTAGCCTTCTCAATTTTAATTTCTTTGACAGAATTTAATAGAATCAGAAGTGGTATTCCAGGTAAAGGCTGAACAGGATAATAGAGCTTATAACTATATTTTTACTATATATTTTGGATAATTCTGCTTTTTTCATAATTACACAATCATGTTGATTCACAACTACTTTGCAACCATCTAGAATTTTTATATTCTTCTCCTCAGTCACTTACAGCTGGTATTCTCCCAGGACACAGGAGCATGTGACTATGTAAGTGCATACAGTCACCTACATTCACTGTATCACTGAGTGCCGATTCACCTCAGTCAACAATTTCTCTCTGCACAACACTTTCTCCTACACTGAAACATCCTCCTCCTTTCATCACTACATTTCATCAGCATTTTCCTAATGTCTGTATGTAAGATCACATCTATGAAAGCTCTGGGCTCCTCTTTCTTTTCCCAAAATATTCTGCTTCTGCAGAATACTGTCCAACTCGAATTTACTACAATAACAAACATTTAATTTGCCTGATTTTATAACACAAATTCAGAAGTCATTGAAAAAGACAGCTGCCGTACCTACAGTAGTTAACACCTACTTGTATTAACAATCTAGTGTAGCCAAAGCTTTCCTAAAATGAGAGCTAAGTCAAAACTTGTGTCCATACATCCTGAAAGACAAGTACTATTTACTGTTCAATATAATCCATAAATTAAATGAGAGGAAGCGCCACCGACTGCACTTCGAACTCTGTTCCACCTTACTCCAGATCATTTTAAGTGAAGCCAGGTCTTTCAGCTACTAAAACAATCCATACCTTCCCATCAAGTATTGTTTCCCATGTTGCTCTTTTCTTGCTAATGGGACACTCTTCCATTTCCTGCATGGCCACTTCATATTCCCCATCCAGAAGTTGCAAGCGCCTGCCCACACAAAATATGTATTATGAGTAAAGAAACTCATCCGTATTGTTTGCTTATTAAAACGTAGAATATATTTTACAGTAACTTTCCATGAAACTAAAGGCAGATTTTCAGGCAAATTTATTTAGCAACTAAGTGTGAATCTTACATAAACATCATCCGTAATGAAAAAGCTGCCTAATGCCAAACATTAACGCAAAATCCCCCATCGAAGCGATTCCAAGAGATGTAAGAAAACTGCTGTTAATACCAAATTAATACAATGATGGGAATCTTCCTATGAAGAAACAAAAAACAAACTGAATGACACCCCCTCCAAATAACCTCTTATTTATTCCAGCTTTATTAATAACTACTCTGTTCTAGCAAACCAATACAATATGATCCCTAATCACGCCTCCAAAACTAGAGAATCCTATCTTTGTACCGGAGCCACGTTAGATGTAACCTTATGAGGACTTCAACATAGTAAATTTAAAGTATGACCTTCTTAAAAAGTAAACAAAAAACCTGCTTTACACAAACTAGAATGAGTTAATTCAAACCTGTTAACCAGCAAGCATTTTTTCTGTCCAAGAGAGAAGACTGCTAATGTCTAAACAAGATATCCAAATGGATAAGGAAAAAAAAAATTCTCAGACTCTTTTGGTTGAGGTCAGAAAATTGTAAGGACAAACTTTCAAACAAGTGTACCAATAGGTCAAGGTCTACACTTTCCCCCTCCAGCTCTTACTTCAGTCAGGTCAGCTTTGGATCACTTCAGCTGACCAGTTTCACTTTCCTCCCTATCTCACCCTGCTTTCTCCTATGTAACAGTCTGTTCAATGTGGCTTGAGAAATTCTGATTTCTACTTATATAATCTTATTTTATTGCCACTTCCTACACAGCAAAGGAGGAGCAAAAAAGAAAACGCAGTGAATCAAAGGTATAGTCTCATGAAAATGTTTCATGGATAGATATGTTTTAAAGATATCAACACAAATCAGCAAGTAGTATCAATGTACAATACAAGCTCACTTTCCTAAGACTCTGTTCCTAAGCTTCCCTTTGAGACATTACTTTCTGCAGCAATGGCACTGAATTCTTGATGACAAATCATAAGCTACACAAGCATCATTCAAAATAAACAAGTTGTTGCCAAGTAGATACATTCCATGTGAACATATGCATGCAAACTGTTACAGAGTTTGAACTTGGGAATTCTGTCTCGCAGAAAAAGACACTTTCTGTTTCTAGACCCTTCAGTATTCTACAGTGAGAGATACTGGAACACCTGAACTACAACCTATGTTTTTCTTTTACATGTAAACTATATTACAACAGAAGCATCCCAGCAGAATAAAGTTATAAACACACCAGGTAAGCCATCAGAGACGTCATTTTACTTCCTGACAGCATCTTGCAAACCACCAACTCCATCACTTACCCTATTCAGAACAGTAACAGCTTCAAAAGGTAAAAAAATATAGACACATAGATAGAGAAGATAATGGCATAAGACAATACTTTTCCTAGATCTACATGATATGTATAATCCTTTTCCAGGCCTGGAATCTGGGTAAAATAACTTATTTTTCAATTTCTCAATCAAACAGAAGACTGTAACTTCAAGGGGTTAACATAAATGAATAGTTTATACTCTACAAAAATCCACAAATAATCAAGTTAATAGCTTATATTTTGAAGATGGCTTTCAACAAGGTATAATATTACAAATTTTTTTTTAAATACCAGTTTTTATGCATGATTTTATTTTGCTGCAAATCAGACAATATCACAGTATCATAGCGTGGCTAAACCCAGCCTAGCTTACATATCATCACTACAAAACCACCTAACAGTGCGTATCATGTTTAGCATATTAAAGCTCTCCAGTGGAATTAAGTAATAGAAAAGAACAAAGTACTGTCATGACTTCTAAGAAGATACAGATTAAAGACACTTCTTTAAAAAAACCCTACTCAAAATATAAGACTTCTAAACTCACATTTGGGTAAATGACCATTTTGTCAGAATCACTTTGAGCTGTGTTTTAAGCAGCTTCTTCTTGAACCTATGCTTATATTTTTACTAATGAAGCAGTTACCTAGATACCTATCTCCACCTGGGATCTACATTTGCCATGGATAGAACTCTTATTCTCATATACTATATTTTGGCTGGTGCTGGTATTATCCTCTTCTGCAAGACAAACAACTACCACGTCCACTTACCAGTAAATGGTGTGCTACTTATCTTCTGAACTATCTGGATTGCTCTAAACTATAGAGCAATCTACGTGTGTTCACCTCACTCCACCTTCTTTAAAATATATTAGTGTCAAGATAGGAAAAATTAAAATATCACACTTGAACTACACAACAGAGTAAGCCTATTATGATTTTAACTACTTGTTTGATTTCACTGTAGTAATGAAGAACTAATGTCTCCTTTAAGTGCTAGCAGAGTATGGTCTGTGACTGCATCAGCAAGAGTCTGGCTGGGCATGAAGAAAATTATGCCAAAGCATAAGCAAACAAACTTTTTGTTTGTTTGATCTACTTTTCAATTATGCTGTCACTGATCTTCAGCAAAACCACAAAAATTACATCTGTCAAAAAACTGACACGGAACAGACAAACAATGCATATTAACAGGACAATACTCAAGTTCACAAAAGGAAATAATTTACAATTGTCACTGAACAGGTCTCAGTATAAAACACGCCCTATGAAACCTGTACACTTTTTTTTTTTTAAAAGCTGAAGCTTTTATTGTGACTACCAACTAGAAAAATCCAGCCAAAGACAGCCAATGATGAAAATAAAGATTTAATATTAAACAAATTTCTAACAATTATCAGAAACAATATTTATTTTGGATAATAGTACCTGTTTTTATCAAATACAGTCATTTGCGCTACAAATGTTTTCTCCCCATCTTCACGATTTGAAGAGTTTCTTTTTCTTCTAGCTGGAAGCTCCTCATTGACATCTGTGCATAAGAAATATGGTATTCAATTACATAAGCACACATTTAAAAGATCGAACAGCTTCTGTGCAATTGTAAAATACAACTGGCTGTTGATTACATCAGATGTCATACAATACAAAAGGACATAGCATTTAATGAACAGCTCAAAGGCAATGGAAAGAACACTTAGCTTAACAATAATCATATTTTAGATATGCTCACATATATTTAGTCTAGTCATATTACTCCATCAGCATAAAGAAACTGGCATTTGACCTTCCTCCTCTTGTAGCTATAAAATAGTAAGAAATTTTTTCATTCTACATGGACTCTTCAAAGCTGTAACATTTGTGATATAACATAACTTCATAAGATTAAGAAAACACCTTAATCACAGATTTCAAAAAGCTATTTTATTTATTGGCTAGTCATTTAGTTTTGCTGAGAAACCATGACAGCAGCTACAGCTACAGTCAGTAGCAACCAGTGTGGCTGAAGGTTTAATGACACAGTGACCACAGGTCGCTCTTCCAGTATTCACCCCCCCAACAGTGCTGCCTCACACCTTCACCATCACACATTAGTAAAATTTGGTCTTAGATTTACTCAGAAACAGAAGCACAGTTCCTAGCTACCAACTGTATTTCAGCCCCATCTTGAAAAAGACTGAACACAAATGAAAGCCAGTTCAGTCACTCATCTATTGCTGGCCCTTCTCAGAATACGACCTACGCTGCAGATTAAGACTACTGTATATGTGCCTAAAAGATAAACCTTGTAAAAGCATATTTAAAGACGGAAGTTACCAATGTTTTCATTAGTTTCGCCATTGATCAGTCCATTAAACTCTCTTCTTCCTGGGCGAGTTACTCTGAATAACAATGAGTAAGACTTCACCATATGGCTGTTGCTTGGTTCAAACTCATTGCTGGAAACTGCAAGCGATGGGAAGTTGCCTGGTTTTATTTGGCTGAGGTCTGGGTTTAAAGGCACCTGCTTTTTACCTGTAGGAACCTGTCTTATCGGACAACTGACATCCTGCAGGAAAACAAGAAAGCTGAGGTTTAGGTTTCTAGAACACAAAGACATTAAGCGTTAAAAATTGTATCATTTATGAATTGTACTTGTCCTGCCATCTTTTTGAAAATAAGCCTTGTAACATATGTAAATTAAAGAGTCTGGAAGAAAAATCCCAGGTTTAAAATGTAAAAACAGATATTTGAAAGTGTAAATAAAACTGGCGTTTTATAACCACTTCTGGCAGCAGCCATCTTTCTCTAAGTGATTAAATTAACACTAAAATGAGGCATTCAGAAAGACTGTAGAGCAGTCATTAATACTAATTTAATTCTGTTTACCTAAATAAATTAAATGTTTTGGTTATACATATATTTCAGGGGCTTACTATCTTCTCTTTCCAATATTACAAAGTGCACTTTGTGCTATCTGGGAGATAAAGAACCACTTACCTAGGATTTATTATATTCAGTATCTCTCAAATAGATCCTAGAACACTGTGCAGTATTGGAAAAACAAGACAGGATGGCCTAAGTATGAAACTTGCAGCAAAACATTTCAAATAACCATCAGCACCTCCTGCGTTTACCTATTTATCCGTACTATAGCAAGGAACAAAATTGGCTAGAAACAATATTAACTCTTAAAAACATGTCAAAACAGCTTAACATTCTTAGGGAAAATATACAACGTTCTGACTGCAAATCTTTCCCTTTTTGGTTAAAAATTACCGCATGCATTACTGAGCCTCCCATATTCCCCTAGCTGTGAAGATAATTTGCCAACTGGTGTGAAACAAACATAGCTAAAACAGCAAGCATATTCAAAGATACTTTTAAAAAAAAAAAAAAGGATGGAAATTGTTTATGATTCATAGTAGCTAAAATCTGCAGTAATTGAGATGATCAATGTAAGAAACATAGGTACAGAAAAAGCAAGGGAAGATTCAAGACCTGGCAGATGACTAGGGAATTCTAAACAATTACAACTTGTTCTTTTTTATTTCTAAATTCTAAAAGGCATAGACTGTTTTACAATTTTGTAATTGCCTGGTTTACTTAAGCCTCTGGACATCACAACAGAGTTAGTAGTTTAATGATGTCATACAAAAAAACCTGAAGTAAAAATAGAGGCTGAAATTCACAGTAAGTGAATTTGACTGACAGGCAAGCTAAATTCAATGAACGAAGCTAATTTCCAGTTATTTCTCACAAAGCAGAGTAAAATCCATATATCTCTCTCTCCTACATTTGCTTCTGAAGAATCCCTTACCCAGTCAATAAAAAACAACGTGAATAGATTAGTTCTTAAATTTAAAGACTAATTTAATCTCAACAAAAGCATCATTTCACCATTAGCTTGTTCTACAGCAATGTTAAACAGATGATCCAGAATCAGGTAAACATTTTGCTTTATATTAATACTTTCTCAAATCATTTTTACCTTTCTTTTCTTGTGGCAAACTTTCACAAGCAGTACTTCCAGGGTTACAGAATTTTGTTCGTTCTCTGAGTTTTGTGATGGCTTATCTAAACAGAAAGATATTTTAAGTTCTGAAAAAGTGAAGATCAATTCAATGGTGTAAATCCACCCATAATTACTTTTTAATCATATGTATCTCCAGGCACAAAGATCTCCAGTCAAATTCTAAGTCTCAATTCTCCCCAAACTTAGTGCAAATTCCCACTTGAGAATATATCCTACCTAACTGATCTAATACTAGCAGATTAAGTAGCATAGTTGATCTCCAATGTTTAAAAGAGTAAGCTTGCTATCTTTGGCATTCTCAAAGCCTTTTTATAGCAGAGAAAAAGGATCTGGGCAGATTTAAGGGAAGTCAGAATACATGAATTACAGACAAATCAAATTATTTCCTATAATTTTTCTTCTTTACAGCTTGCAAACCTAGAATTTGGTTTGCATTAAAACTTAAGATTTGGATGTCATCAGATAGGACAGCAAAACAACAAAAAATCCCCCTTGAAGATTATGCCAGGTGAAGTATATGCAGAATAGGTGTTAAAGGGCTCTTGAAAGAACCTGAAAAAAGTCTTAGAAAAGACGACTGGGCTTCAGTCTCTGCACTACAAATTTCCTAGAACCTAGAATATTCCTGACGGCTACTACCAGCAGTATGATTAAGAACTGCCTTACAAAATAAATTTCACCATATGGCAAAACAACCTTTAACCATTTGAATTTATACTAATCTAGAAAACTGCCCTCATACGGAAAAAGAATAGAAAGATAAAACTTGAATACATATCTAGTTAAAAAACAGCTTGGGGAAGAAATTCTGAAAAGCAACCACCAGCCAAAACTGAATGAATCTCTGCTCTTTTAAAATCTTACAAATACCACTATGGGCTTAAGTTAAAAAGCTCAATGACTTCACTTTAGTCCATGTCACAAAGAATTTGACATTCAATGAAACACTGTTAGGCTCATCAGATACAAGAAGCAAAGCTTTCGCACAGTAAAGACAACGTAACGCATGTCTCTTCACTTGCTTTCCTCCTGACACTGTATCCACACTCAGTAAGCTTACTGCATTTCAGCTGAGAGTGTTCTGGTAACTCATCTAGGGACACTAGCAGTTTTGTGAAACAAATGGATTTTTTTTTTTTAATTGTAAACACAAGACATATTAGAAATCTTCTTAGCAAACACAGAAACTCAGGGTAGGGGGGGAACCAAACCAAAACCCCACCACACACCCAGTTTGAAGAGTTTCTAACATAATTTCTATCCAGACAAATAGGCATATTAATTGTGCCAGCTTCATTAATTTAAATATTTTCTGTGTTTAATATTCACTACAGCATACATCACATGTTAGCGACATCCTTTTCTATGGCACAAATGATCGTCAGGCTCTCACTATGTGTAGTACTTCACAGAAAGTGATCAAATATATTAACATCTTGAGAAAAATCTACTACAACCCATGTCTGTGTAAGATCACACTGTAATAGACAAGCAGTAAAAAAAGGAAAGTCTGTCAGCAAAATCTATGGAACAACTATCCTATCCACTAGGTATTTTAAATTCCGTATGTGAGGTTTACTACTTACTGTCCCGGAAGGATCAGATTTTGAAGTTATATATTTGAATTTAAGACACATCAGCACACTCTTTGCTCCTCCTTTATTCTATACCCTCTATTCTTATCACTAGCTGCCCCCAAAAGTCCTTATCTCTCATGGTTTCTCAGCTTAAATACTGAACACAACATACAACATGAAGCTCCTGAGGGCAGAAACAAGATGAATACTATTCATTGAGACCAGCAGGATTTTGAAGCTCCAGAAGCACAATGTTCCTAATATACAGATTTGAAGGACTTTCTCAGAATAGTATTACAGTTTAATAAAGAAGCATTTGCAACTTTAACTCTCAAACATCTCACTGAATACATCTGGTTAAGCGCAAGATATTTTGAGGGAACATAACAGCTTCCAGAAAAAAGTACAAAACCTGTTACGTGAACTTTATTAGTTTTCACATCCAAAGACTACAATGCCATTCAGAATATTTTTAACTGAAAAAACAGAAAAATCACTTTATTGTAATGGATTAACAGATAAGTGTTTTTCAGGGAAGTAAAAAGACAGTGAATTTACCCATGCCTATACAGCACAAAGCATGTCACTTCTGCTTTCGTTAAAGGAACAGAACCCTTCATTCTGGTCTGGGAAGTCCAATATTCCGATTTTGAGAGGTAAAGCCTTATGTGCATAAAAGACACAATAGAATGACTGCAAATCACTAATACATGATTTCAGTTGCTTTTATAATCGCTGGCATGACCTTTGCCTCATTTCTAGGCTCTACCTTATAAAATTTATTCTCACACTTGTATTTTAAATTAAAAACACTGAATCTTCTAACTATTTGAAGGCTGAGGGTTTGTTTAAAGCTACCTCAAGCAACCCAAAGGTACACTCCCATACAATCACTTTCTTCAGGAACTCCTCAAGGTCTATTTCAGTTTGAATGGATGATGCTTTGAAGTATTTCTCAAAATCACTGTTTTGACTAAAACCCTGGAAGGTTTATCTGCTTAACATTACAATTACGCTAAAACATATTTAAAGTGCTATTGAAAGCATTGTAACTAATGGGACTGTCTGAGCTTAAATAAATTAAAATCTGCACCCAAACAGCTGATTCAAAATATTCAAATATTCCCCTATTCCCCTCAGATCTATACTAGTTTCAAAGGTGCTGTACAAATTAACAGTGCAATGAATGAATTGGCAAACATACCATTTTTATGGAAGAACCCAGTAAACGTAAGTTGCAAATGAGCAGACAAGCTAAACAGGAAAAAAAAAAAAGGGGGGGAAATGTTAGAACAAGTAAGTATTTTCTCCTGACAGCAGCCACTCCACTCACTAGCGTTCAGGCCAGGCCTACACAAGAGGCAGAACTCTAATGAAGCTGTCCATCTTTCTACCTTGGAAACTGTCTGGACACAGCAGTTGTAATTGATGCAAAGTTGAAGACAAGTTTTCTCTTTACAAACTGATTCTGTCTCTGTATTCTATGACTTGATACATTCAGAGGAAAAAAAAAAGTAGAGGTTTAAACACTGCAGTAGAAGGGCACTGTCTGAAGACACGAGATCTTGCCTTCCCAGGCAAACACATTTCCTAGACATTTGTCAGCAACAGAGCAGAGTTACGGTGAAAATTTTCTAGAACTTCACTTGGTATCAAAATACTTGTTAAAAAAAAAAAAAATCAAGTTTGGTAAGCAGAATCTTTACAATGGTGAAGTTACAGCCTTAGGAATAAAGATATCAGTCACATCAAGTCCGTATCATCCATAACATATGCAATCAAAATAGTAATTGCATCTATTTTATTTCACAGCACTACAGCTCACAACCTAGACTGCTGACTGCAGACCCATTTTATTTCAAATTGTTAAATTCAAAATACATTTCAGCTTAAAGCAATTATTCATGAACGTAGATTAAAATGGGTCTCAACAACACTTACTATTTCTGAAGTATGCAGTACTGAACAAAGTATCATCTGTTATACTAGAACACTGGACACAGTTTTGAGCATCTTCAACGACTCCTCAGGAAGATACAACCTGACATTCAATGCCTATTTTTGAACACAAAGGCTCCTGAGAGCACTGAGATTATTAGCAAAAGTGTCCAATAGCTTGAACATTCAGACGACTGCATCTATACCAACTCGCATCGTTCATCCATGCTACTTTTCCAGACCAATTCTAGACTAAAGCACATTTTTGACAGTTTTGAAAGCACAGAACAACAACGTACACAAATCAATATTCTATTTTGTTGCAACATTATCCTTATCCTTAAAAAGAGAGTATTGAGTTAGCAAGTATCCACAATATATGGAGCAAAAGATAATTAAGAACAATAATGTACAGTAAATCCATGAAACCTCTTAGAACACAAAATTTATAAGTTTGTTTCAGACTACATTGTACCTAGCATGGTTGCCTCTGAAGTAGTCTAATTATGGAAAACAAACAGCTGGTTAAAAACCAAGCAAACACCACCAAAAAAACCCCACAACCAACTTAGAAGGACTTTACACATTTCAGCAACTCAGGTTAGTCTTTAAGGCATCTGGGTTTGGTGCAAAATTTCCAAAATGCTTTGCGTATCATGCTGAGTAGATTAAATAGGAGGAGTTTGGCAAATTATCTACAGTCTTTCTACCAAAAAAGAACACAAAACCAACTTGCAGGACTAAAAGGGATCTCTGGCTGAATTGTACATATGAGAACAAAATTATTCTGGAA
>Ga0065711_1028695_pt1 | contig 39698 bp, 24 predicted proteins | sample Hoacrofraction12_FD_59098 | JGI IMG/M metagenome (GOLD analysis project Ga0065711, IMG submission 59098) | Hoatzin crop microbial communities from Cojedes, Venezuela - Epithelial fraction 12 v2 (version 2) | ecosystem: Host-associated > Birds > Digestive system > Esophagus > Crop | place... | reverse complement strand
ATAAAGCTACAGTACTTTATAAAATGCAAAAGGTCTCCTGAAGGTTGGTACAGGCTGTTATTCTAATCAATTAGCTTTGTGTATTTGCATCCAGATAAGAAAAATCTGGTAACCGAGACATACCCATACAAGGTTCTAGACTCTAAAGTTGAAGCTGAAAAAACTGCCTAGGTGCTTTTTTTTTTTAAAAAAAAAAAAAGTAACTGAAGTAACTGTTTGACAAGCAAAAGACACGAAGAAAATCAATGTGAGATGTGCTTTGCCTTTCTTCAAGGCAAAGTCACTATTTGGAAAAAACTTCCACCTTTTATCATCATCTAGATAATCCTTCTTTTGCAAGGGGGATCTAGTAGCTCAACACTAAGGTAACTGAAGTGGAAAATAGTACATACTCCACATTTTCAGGTGGGAGAGTCTCATTTTCATGCAGTGAGAATCTCTGCAGCCATAACCTTCAAAAAAGCACCTTCATGAAGTCAACATAACCAGCATGCTCCAAATTCCAAGGTGAGCAGATCCATTCTGAGCCCATACAGAATTATTATCATAAAGCAGTGCTTGGAGACACCGTGCTGCAAGAAGTAGTCCTTTAAATGGCATTACTACAGTTTAGAGGCATTTATTTATCCTAAATAGTTAAAAGTTTGTTTACAGGATCATCTATGTTTCAATAGATACAGAAGCATCTACTGTTATGACAGAAGTCTTCACTGTTGTCTTACCTCAGGGTCTGTTCAGTCTGCAAGCAAATTGTTAGTCTTCAAAGACACTTTCTGTTGTTGTAATTTGTTATGAACTAACCCTTGATTTACAGCAAATATAAAATTTTTATTCACTCTCTTTAGGTACAAATTCTAACACAAATCCTTCAAGATAACAGACTCAGAGGTAAATGGAAAATGGAATAAAATCTATCATGGATTTAACTGAGTTGTAGGATGCAAGAGAAACCTTGCTGGGATTTCTATTAAGATAATTTATTTTCTAGATACAGAAAATTCCTTCTATCTAGTTTAATCTGTATATCAAAGCATTTATTTTGATACTACAGATACTTCCTTATCTAATTGGAGAAGATAAGGATGGCGGTATGGAAATGGCTAAAGAGTGAACAATGGCACTTTCTGTTCAAAATGAGATAGGGTGGAGTTCCTCACCAGTCAGTCTGGGCAGCGTTCAACCACAGCCTTGCAAAGAAGCACACAGAAAACCTCAGCACGGGAAACAGACAGCACCTCATGCCCTCAGCCTGGGAGAGTAGCAGTGGGAGACAATCAGAAGCACAAACTTCAAGGCCACTCCCTGTGGTAGCACAGGTAAGAACATACGCTGTCAGCAAGGAGGCGTGAGCTGAAAAAAGCAAGCCTGGAATATTAGTCAAACACTTGCTGACTGAATTGCTAGCGTGATGCAGCTATGAAAAAGGCAAAAGCAACACAGGCTGTAGAAAGTGAAGTATCTGCGGCAGAGATGGGGACGTGCTTATGACACTCTAGAAAACTGACAATGGCAGATGTCAAATGAAGTGTGTAATTCTGGCAATCCTTGTTCAAAGAAAGATTCACCTAAATTGCAAAGAGGACTACAAAGATATAGGCAGAGAAAAAAACGAGATGAAGAGGCCATGGTTATTTTATGCCTGCTGCAATGTCACCTGAGTGAAGGAAAATACATCAGGGTCATCCTAATGAGGGGAGAAAAGAACACAGTTAAGAAGGTATAGGTATAATCAGGACATGAATCAATTTGTCTTGAATATTAGAATAACATCTCATCAGAGAAGGGACTGCAAAAATCTTTGTTAGAAATTGTATGGCAAAACATTGCCACTTCAAGAACAAGAGGATTACTTTGTGAACCAGATCGCAGGAGACCGTGCTTGCCCACACAAAAGCCTGGACATGCTGACCCACAGGTTTTAGCCCCACAGAAGCTTAACAGTGAGATGCAAACTGAGATTTCTAAGAGACTGCAAGTATGCTGCTTACGAAGCCCACTCTTCTAGAACAAGTAGATAAACACAAACTAAGCCATTTACATAGAGAACATACCAAGAATCTGGGACGCTAATCTCTTCTGCTAACAGAGCTGCTGGAAAAGACTTTAATTTTGCTGTCACTCAGCAGAAGGGCAATGCTGGTGTCAGATGCCAGACAGCAGCATTAGAAGAAGCAGCAATCCTCCAAAAAGAGACAGGCATATATTACAGCATTTGTGCAACGAGTCAGAAAAAGCTGTAAATCAACCCAAGATCCTCTGGAAGGAAGCTGCCTTAGGAACGTAAAATCTCTGTCATGGGCTGAGGATCCAGGAAGGCAAGTCATTCATTTGGGCTGTATTTCATAATCCCATGCTATCAAACTTACATTGTAGTTTCTTCCTCTCTCAGTGGCAGCAAAAGCACCTTCCACGTGGCTACTGCAAGGCACGTAACACACTGTATCGCATTCGGGTAAGAATGTTACACACCTTGAATGGGAAAGACTTCATTAGACATAAGAAGTTTTGGTTCTGTTCTCAATTCCATCACAAATCCAGTGTATGACCACTGGCAAGTAACTTGTTTTCTTTGTATGTATCTTCAAAAAAAAGAAAAATAATAACTGCTCTCTAAAACTCGTTTGTCCATTGGGAATATCTCAGCAATGGTTTTTACTATGCCTTTGTAGAGCACTTACCAAAATAAATAAAAAAATAAATACCAGTTATCTGTCAACATTGTACAAATAGTAAATGAAAATTATCTTCACTGATGATATTGTTGAATACATAGGGACAGAAACAGTAGAAATAGTAATTTTAAAATTTAATCAGAAAATCAAAACAATGAAAAAATATTAGAAATGTAGAGCTTATTAGGGCAAGCAAAGTCTATTAACTGTTCAGCTGTCCAAGCACAGAGCAGAAAATCTCGTTTGCTTATCATGGAGTACAATGACCACTACGATCCCAGCTGTAATCAAATACATAATTGAAAGTGAACTAAACGAGAGAAATCAAAATCAAAAACACACAGGACCAGTTCTTCCCACCGCTGACTACAATGGAGTTACCTGGCTGAATACTCCCACTCACTCCAGCAAACCAAAAGCTAACAATTACCACTCTGAACAGCTTCACGCTGCTGAGGGTATCTTTCCCATAAACTAGAAAGCTTATGCACAATGTCTTAACGCAGTACAAACACACTCAATTTTTTTTTTGTTTTTCTCTCTATATAAAAATTAGATGTACATTGTTACCCTGGTATTTACATAAAGCATAACAATCAATTCAGTAGCTGGGTCAGCAGCAGTTCATCTGCATGCTAGCTATCTGCATCGTTGCATTTTAGTCTGTTTCAATGCATCTGAAGTCACAAAATGATGTAATGGAGAACAGACTGGCTACAGCTTCACTTCTACTTACTGTTCTATGTATGAAGACCAAAGACAAAAAACTGTAACAGGCAAATAAGAAAAACAGTATGAAATGCATCTACAATAATATGGAACAATTATGTGTCACAAAATGTAACCATTTGGAAATTCAGTCTGTCAAGGAACTGGACATTCAATTATTATAATCATTCTAAACAAGAACTAACTGAAAGTGAAGATTCACTTTTATCTAGAATTTTGCATACGAATTTTAAGTATGTTACCTATTAAGATACAACCAAAGCTATGAAAATCCAAACAAATTACCCTCCTTCCAGTAAGCCTTCCTTATGCAGTACAAGCACGCTCTTCTTTTTTTGAGGCGTCTGAATGAATATTTCTAGCTAATGGCTAAATTCTTTTCCATATCTAGATTCAAATAGGCACGGAATATGTATACTTTGCTATTCCCCTAGAGAATGGATTTATTTTAGGACAAGAAAAACTATGTCTACTTTCAAATTTTGTCTCTTCCTTATGCTTTCCTGCCATCACTTGTGAATGTAAAAGTTAGAGCACCTAGAACTATCTAAGGAAATAAATCTAATTGCACAGATATAACCAAAGTATGCTCTACAACAATTGCTACTGATTTATAAGTTCCATTTTTCACCTTCATACAACCTTGATAGTTACTAAGTCACAGTTGAAAATACACTAAGACATAATTTACTAACACTGTCCTGTTGACTCACTTAGCATTTGGATCAGCTTTGTATTTTTATGTTGTACTGTATATGAGAAGTACCTCAGACAAAATCATATTGGTTCTAACATAAGCATTTTCTTCCTACAACCCCTAGGTTACATTCATGATCTAAATTCATTTAAAACAATTCTACATATCTTAGTGTCACTAAGAAAGTCTCATTCTTGATGTATTGCAGAAGTTCAGGTGTGTGCTTCCACGAATTTCTGCCAGGTGTCAGATCTTTGGGAATCCAAGGTGCATTTCAGGTAGAACCAAATCTCTCTGTTTTTTTCTTGTGAAATAAAAATGTACCATTCTGTATAGGAAAATCCAGGTTCAGGCAATGCAGCCATAGTTGAAAGGAGAAGTATTGTCCTTTTCGCTGACTAATTTTGCAAGTTCAAAGAATTCAGTCAATAGCATCATCACAAAAAAGGGTCTCTGTGTAACAGCCAAGAAACAGTTGCACATGCCATTGTTCTGGTAGGGATGCACAGGTTTATTCTTTGCTACCGTGTTACCTATAAAAGAAGAGGAAAGCGTTACCTACACAGAATGGATCAAACAAGCATGACAGCACGTGCTTTGTTGCTGCAAAGGAACCATATACATAAATACATCATGAAGGAACTTACCCCAGCCATATCTATATATCTTGCACAGAAACAGAACCCATATGTAAATGTTAATTGCACTGTTACTCAATAGTATAAGGAGATTTGCAGATTAAAAAATGGCTGTTTACTATTAAATTTGCCACCAGCACCTCATGGAAATCTTCTGCTTTATTTTGCTTGGCATAGTTTTCAACACCAATGCCTACAGCACAAATGTATGACTTACATCCCAAAAAGACCATTCATGCAAAGTGCTCCCCAGTCCTAGTGTCCATGTTATGGGAGGGAACTAGGGATCAGACAGAACATGGTCTGCAGAGGGGATGAGTTGTTCTTGCAGCAGAAGCCACCCCCAGACAGCTCTTCTCCCATGGGACCCCGTGCTCTCTTCCCCTCACAGCCATATCCAGGCTCAGTCACGTGCTTTGGGGCTGTATGTGCAAGAATTCACATACACACACAGTGCACAAACCCAGTGGGTTTGGCTACACGGTGAGGAGGGCTCATGCCAGATTCCCTATCCTGGAAACAGGTGAGAACTGGCAGCCTGCAAGGAGGAAAGCTTTGTCAGCTCTGCTCTGTAGTGTCTAGATGTGTTACTAAACTAAACAGACACTCAGCATAGAGAAGTTATTTCCTTCCCTGAGGTAACTGATGTAAGATACGAGCTCTTCAGCTTTTCACATTTTAACTGTCCCACTCAGCTACTAACTATTAATCTAAATATTGAGTAGCGTCAGGAGTCTCCTGTGCTTCATATACTTGAAGTTACTCTAATATTTTCAGAAAATGAAAAGACAGCGGACTTAAAATTGATTAAATGGCATTTCCTCTTTCAGTGTATAACTAACCTGTGGAAGTCATTGTCCCAGCTAGCACTGATCCCAGGGTCTTACAAAGCTTTAAAAACTGATTAGAAATTTAAATGGTAATGAGATCATCTTTGCTACATAACATAGAAAAAAATTTAGTATGGAATGGATCTCATCTCTCGTGTTGGAGACATAAGCCAACTATTAAAATGAAAGAATTTCATGCATGTGTACGTTTTCTATAATGATCCACAAGAGTTTTGCTGTGTCTTTCTGATTTAAGTATCCTGGCACTGAGACACACAGGCTGCTGTACAATTCAGTCTACTGGGCAGTCAGGCAAGACAGTTCATACAGTCGTCTGTGTAAAGTTTTAATAACGCACTTAATACATATTTTGTTGATTGAGCTGAGTTTGGAAAAATCTTCAGTTCATTTTTAAAACAAAAAAAATCAGTTATCAATCACACTTTACTTTTCCCTGTAACAAGGGAAAGGCCACCCTTTTCTCCCCATGTGACTTTGGAGAATCCGGAACAACTGAGCTTGGATGGAAAACACACCTGCAGCTGGGCACAATGAATCCCATGCACAAAACCTTGGACAAATCATGTTCTTTCTTATTTGGAGTAATACAGAAGACAAACTTTGTGATTTCAGACTGATTCGCAAAAGGTACAGTACTAAAAGCTAACTACAGGAGTACAACAACTTGGTGATAGTATTACAAGTCCTGACCTTTCAGAAATGTCACTACTGCTGAGGATATAGCTATGTTAAATTTCACCCTTCAAAAGTAACTCTTCAGGGTTCACTTACTAACAACAGAAGTAAATACAGGGAAAAAGCTTTTATGGGTAAAACCCGACGTATTTTAAGGCATGAATTTAGTAATTTCCCTGCAGTATCCACACATAAAACACATACAGCAAACAATGGAAGAATTTCTAGCAAAAAGTAATTAAAAAGGGAGGGACTGAGACACCTTTTTAAAGGATTTGGCCTTTAAGGAAGCCTGCCTGTTCCCTCTCTAACGTGGCCAATCACTAGATAAGGATTAGGACCCTCTCTTGTCATTTCGAAGTAAAATTTAACCACTAACTTCATTATTCATATCTACATCTACATTGTTGCACTACTCCAAGACCCCAAACAGAATCAGGATCTTCCTTACACTGTTACTAACCACATGCACAAGAAAACACAATCCTGCCTTAAGATGCTCAAATCTAAAACAACGTAGGGCAGCAAAATGAAAACAAAACCATGCAAGCAAAATGAACAGTTCTCACGTCAGCAATACAGCAGAATGACTCACATCTAAGCACAAGTGCCAGTTGTTTGCTTATCCTTTGATTAAATGCCCCTCAAAGACATCTCCGATGGTGATAAAAATCAATGCAAAATGCATTACTGCACATCCCAGCAAAGCAGAGGAAGAGTTTAATGAAACAACATTTGCACTCATATTGTTACACTCTGCCCTCTGTTAGACCCACAAAAACTCGCTGGAGTTGACGAATTTGCACAGGTCTAATTGCCGGCAGGATGATTTGTCCCACTCTAGCTTTATAAAGACATCCCTAAACTCATCAGAATGCATCACCATATTCTGTAGTTTGCTGGCTGCAATATTTGTCATGGATAATAAAATAAATGATCCATGCCAAATTTGCCCTTTTATTAGTAAAATTCCACTGACTCAGGCTGCCTCTTTTCACTGTTTAAGGGCAAGAGTCATGAACACGGGCTATATGACTCGCGTGGTCAGTTGACCTCAATGAACTGTTTATCGGAAGGAAGAGTCAGCTGAATGAATGAGGACTTGACGCCTCAGGCCTTCCATCATCAATGCCAACACAAAGTTCTTTCTTCTACCCTTCATCCCTCTATTATCTATTGAAGGCATCAGAGATATTTAACCCTGGCTTATTCTTTTCCAATAAGGTCCTTTTGGTATAAGTGCCAGCTCTCTTCTGGTATGCCCAGAGATTAAGTTGTCTTATTCAGTATCTAAAACTCCTGCTTCACCAGTCTCACCCTTCAGTGTGGTGCTACAACACTACCATAGATAAGTAGGTAAAAGTCAGTGCCTGTGAAAAAATTCAAGGGCTGAGGGTAATCTATACCCTTCAAAAAGTGACTGCCAGTTACCTATACTTATCTAGAGTGTGCAGGTCAGCTTTTAGGTGTAGTATCCGTCACAGGAGAACAGCTGGACCTAGGCACACCATAGAACTACATCTTTGGCATTTGATAGATAACACTGATTTCCAACAATTCCTCTGATCTTAAAAAGATGACTAGTTTTTTTCAAACTGGTTGGTTTGGTCAGATTTTTCCAGTGAGCCTGCCACTGTGCAATGCCTGTCACCAGGCTTTAGACCACCGCTATCACACCACAGCTGCCAAAACCATCTAATTTCCTCTCTTTCATCCAGAAATTAGTACAGTCTTCACTCTTTAAAACAGTCATTATTAAACATTTGGTGTCAGTATCTGCTTATTCATTCAGACTAACCTAGTCAACAACATTCATTTCCAACTAGAAGAGGCTGCAAAAAGAAAAACTAAGCATCTATCTTTCCTTGCCATTGCCTGCTAAAGACTCCTGTGTTGTGATATATTTAGATATACAGTTCACTATGACTTGCTGAACTTCAGTGCACTGAATTCATTTTAGACTGCTAAGCAGACGGAGGACATGATATTTTCTCTCTGCTGGCCATTAAGAAATAGGATGGCATAGCAAAGTTGGTTTCTTTTAGAACAGGCAGTCTACAGGATGGCCTGTAATTACAAATTATCTGAACCAGTCTGATTTCCAGTGGTGCTCAGCATCGCACAGTTCCCACTGATGTCAGTGCAGATTCTCAACAACTCCCAAGACAGGCTGCTTCTTTCGAAAACTAAAAGGGCTTTCCGGTAACACAGGAATCTAACTTCAGGCAACAGTGGCAAAGACCTTGGATCCATGTACTCAATCTGCAGACTGAAGCATTGATCCTGGAACATCATTATCCCTCTAGCAGTGGTCACAACCGAATAGTTTCTTTGCTCACTGCAGACTGAAGCAGGGCCTTCCTCAGTTTGACTCCACACCCAATAACTTAACTAGGCTGGCAGTGAAGGGGCAGTTCTAACATTTCCTTCTCTGACAACAATTGCATTAATTATTGCTTTCCAAAACACTGAGGAATCCAGTGCTGGTGCTCACACCTGCAGATGCAATGCAATAAGCAAGTGCTATCAGCAGACTGCCACCTTTAAATATAGGCGATCTCTGTACTTGCCTTTGTGGTTTTGACTTTATTTCCACTGCTGCAAGACCAACCTGAATAGTCTGGTAGTACTTTACAGTCCTCTCCATCCAAACAGGGGTTCATATGACACCACCACTTCTGTAGGACAATGGAAGCTAAAGAAAGAAATAGGAAAGAGAAACGGAACACAATCTTTTTTTATTACTGTTGGTTTTAGTAGGGAGGTTATCTGTCAACTGTTTGATTACAAAAGGTAGAACCGGCAGTTACTGGTTTAACAGCTTATCATGCTGACCGCGTTTGAGCTAAAAACGTGGCTAAAAAACTTCATCAGCACACAGAAGAGTAAATACCATACGCAAATGGTGAAAACTGGGCGAGCACTGCCAGAGACTGACTTGAATATTTGAACTGACCTCCGGAAGTGCCTTTCCGTCTCCAATGACTACAAAGAAGACTTGCTTCCCTCATTTCCATGCTTTAGTCAAGTAAATGCTTGTAAGGTGGAATGAAACTAAGGCTTCTTGTTTAACCCAGATATGCATATGTGAGACTGGACTAAGAAATGTTGGTTTCTCCCTTCACTGGGTGAGAAAATAGAACTGCACAGAGATGTAAGCATGTGAGGTCTGTCAGCAAATAGTGCAGATAAGAATGTGGAAACCATTAGATTATTAACTAAAAATACACATGCAGTTACTTGCAGCATGTTTTAGAAGACTACAGTAGTACACCTTAACTGTGCAAATCTATTAATTTTCTACCCTTAAGCCAATTTCCATTAATAAGACCATGATTGTTATTTTTACAGATGTAGTCACAACTTTATAATACTGCTGTTAACAACAGATATAAGTTCCCACAAACAGCTGCAAATATCTGCATGTATTTCTCAGTTTTGCATTGTTCACGGGATTCATCAAATAACAGAAAATTATTATGAAATGTATCAGTTCACAATCTTACATAATCTAAATTGGATTTCAACATAAAATATGGCTTAAAATGTTGATTTAGTCAGTCTGCACTATGCTACTATGTGCAGAAAATACTGAATTGCATGCTTTAAAAGATACCACATCCCAGAGATGAACAAAAATAATTCAGTCTGCTTCTTGTATAGCACTTTTTTTCCTTTTAATTTCAAGGCAGATTTGACTTCTGCAACCTTCAAATTAGAGCCACAAGCAGGCAAGCTGACATCAGGATATTGCTGAAATGTTCATTCAATTACTTTTGTTTTGCACTTTCACTCTAAGCCTACGTGAAAAGCACTATGGAAAATATACTTCTGGAACACCAGTTTGGTTTTTATAAACTATTCTTTCAGTCTCATAAAATTATAAAAGAAATGCATGCTTCCTTTCACCGGTCATTTGGATCTTAGATCATTTGCATTGATGCTGATTGACTGTTGACAAAACGGGTGAAACTTGACTGCACTTCCTAGGGGGTGAGGGATCCTTTCCCCTCCAGGCATGTGGTCCAGTCACCTCTTTTATCTGTTTGACCTCTGTTATATTCTAAACTTGCTTCAATTTCTATACCACATTTATTTCAGATAAACACAAGCAAGTCTAGAAGGCCAGAGTCAAGAAGACCGAGGACGTATGCAGAGGTCCCTAAGCAAGCAGGAGATTCTGGTAGCAATCTAGCTGTGTCTTCAGAGCGCTGCTTTGAAGCCAGCAAGTCCTCCTGGGTGGCCTGGCTACCACCTTATGCCGCTCTGCACGGTGCTGCTGTGAGTGTGGATGTGGTGACACGCTGAGACTTCGCCTGCACTCTGACATGTGATCATGCTTTCATATATCTAGTGCTGCCCTAAAAACATAAGCTCAACTTCAGACCTTGAAAACCACCTCTCTTTCGCTTGTCTCCTGTGGGTACCTAGAATCTCTTGTGCCTCAGTTACTCTGGTAACTCCTTAGAGCAAATCTTTTTCATATTGGTTTGGGTGCAGTAAGTTTTCAGACCACAGAAAACGCACCAAATGTGTCAGGTTTTATTTATCTATACAACCTGCATCAACCTGCTCCTAACATTTGAATAAAGAAAAAAAGGTATTAGTTGACTGGCCAACAGTGCAGCGCAGGAGTGGGTTCACACACCATTCTTGACCAGTCGTGCCCATGCAACTTCCTGGTCCACATGGACCACGTGCAACTGAAGAGAGTGAAACCAGTCCATCATCTCCAGCAGTACCATCTTCCATTAAAACAAGCACAGACATAAATGGAAAACATTGCTGAGTCAATCTGTAACTCACACAAGATCCACAAGCTCTTCAGCAGACTGCATATTTCACTGATTCATCTCTTATTTAGACACTTTCATAGAAAGTGACTCCTACCTTCCTGTTGACTGATTTCTATTCTGTGCAGATACCTCTCCTCAAAGTAAGGGTAACACTTCGAAATACTTAATACAGATCTCATTGCATTAGCTTCCAGCGAATCCCCAATTCTTTGCTGTAGCAATCCACAAATTCTTACATCCATTTTATGTCCAGTTTCTTTGTAGTTATAACGTCCACTCCACTGATCTGTGTCCCCTAACTGGCTTCCACGGTAACTTGGAAAACCCAGGCTTACACGTATTGAACCCAGAAACTGTCTCTGGAAATGGAATCAGTAGTGTCTAGCAAACCTCTTTTCAGAAAACTCTTGTGATCTGTACTCCAGGGATTCCCTGCTAATGGGAAATAGTACCAGCTTCTCAGTTATTCACCCAGGATTGAAATCAGCCTCAATTGTCCCTAAGTATCTAGACCATGCTACCTACCCTCTCAAAACTGGTGCAATACTAGTGCTCTTCTAGAATACTCCATGTATTCTGAAATACATTTTGAATTACAACAACTGACCAGAGATCTATAAGCCAGCTTGTTAGGATCAGAATTAAAAAACTAAAAAGTTCCTCCCAGTAGAAGCTGATTAGCACCTCCTGTAGTTAACAATAAGTTAGAAAGCACCTCCTCATCCTGTTACCTATGAAAAGGAGAACTGTAATACCAATCCGTCTCAGCATTAACAACATCAATATTTCACCATAATGTAATTTTTTTTAAGGATTTCTGTGTGTTCTGTTTGAACAAGTAAATTCATATTGTCTTTAGTCTGGACAAATACAAATGTCTTTTCTACTCCACTAGATTAAGCTCTCTTCCATATAAATTTTAAGCATACTATTCATTCTACTGTGTATTTCCTTTTTTCCTTTCAATACTGACACAGCATTAGCATACTTTTGAATTCTCAAGTATTCTGAAATCCATTCAAAAACAGTGGGAGGGAAATCATCTCAGCTATTTCTTCTTTTATCTATTTCTTATGTATCGATGTTTTTGTGTTCTTGTTTCTATATGCTCTCTTCCCTTCAGTCTAGAACCCAGATGGGCTTTCAGCCAAGCGTCCTTTTTCTTCATCGCAACCTTTTGGCCCTACAAACAATTCTTTAGTCCCATTCACATTTTTTCCAATCTGTTTCCTCCTCATAAATTCTAGGACTAATAGAATTGCCTGGATAGAAGCTCATTTGGCTAGTGATGATTTACTTAGAGACATTTAAGGCACTTAGCTGAGATAGCTACTCTACAGACAAAAGTTACTGATGTTTTATCTTCTTAGCAGTAGCTGTTAGACAAGCTGGAGGTACTTACTCAAGGATGTTTATTTCCATAAATAAAATGGGTATAAACAAAAACTCATGACTACTTTAAATGTAATTTAGTCATTGACAGAAGCATGGGTTGACCTTTGCTAAGCAAAATTTTCTATAGCTGCAATCAAGTGGTATAGCTACAACTCAGGACAGGATATACAGGCTGTGTGGTACGTCCTCTCTGCATATTTAAATACTTTCTTTCAGATGCTCTACTTTTTTCTGAGTTTAGTGGCTCAATTTATCGACAGCAACATTTCTCAAAGTATCAGATGGGTCTGCACTTAGAAGCTCAAATAACCCCCAGGAAAATGAGGTGTGCGCGTCTACAGAAGAACTAGCCTTGGTGGCTTTGTTTGCCAATGCTTGTCAATAGCTTTCACAACTAAGTTCACATACACAAACGACAGACTTTCTTGCTGGATGCATCCAAAATGCAATTATCTAAGTAAATTCATTATCATGGGCAAAGGATGAAAAATATCCTGACCCAAAGAGTTCTTGCCCAGTATTCTCATCTAGGCTATGATGAGTGATTTTACTGTGCTTGTAAAAATGCTATGAAGATCTCAGTCTATACCATTGATTTTCACCTTCATATCCTTCTTTTAAATGAAGTACTTCTCCTATTACCACTATTTAAAGCTTCCAAGATGAAAGACACTGTACAAAAGTAAAGCACTCTATAAAGTCAGTTATGCCCCACAACACAGTAAGTATTACTGCACAACATGGAGTAAAGGCACTTAAGACTCTGACTATGTATTTGCAAGATTTAACTAGGTTTTACTTTCCTTTCCGCACCACTTCAACACCTTTTCCTTGGAACTCACCTGGATATCTATCATTTCTTCCGTAACACCAAAGTACTTAGTTTCCTCCTTAGAACATATCATAAGAAAAAAATTTCACTTCTATGCATTGGTGTATGCCTGAATGTAACTATGCAAACACCCATTCTGACTTGGCTCATGTAGGGGGCCTTCCTGAAATTTTGGTAGCTGTGAATATTGGTACACGTATTCAGTACCTCTTGGAGCAGGGCTTAGCCTTAACATACAGTGCTGCACCAATACATTGCTGTTTTAAATCTGACCTTGTGCAAAATTCTTTAGCATCTGTCAACCTATTTCAAAATGTAAATATCCAGCTGGCCTATGACTACCCTAAAAGCATGATGATGGGCTTTATAAGCCTATTTCACGGCCTATATATAGAAAAGGGCACAATGCCCAATACTTATCAACAAGGAGCTGTGTTTGATGAACTAGGATCTATCCCCACTCAAATTAACAAACAAGCTGTCACTGAAACCCAGTGGGATCTAGGTCAGGAAAACCATATGCTGCGAGGCTGAAAAAACGAAGGAAAAATATTCAACTAAATTAAAAACCTGTAAAATACTAAAACCAGATCTATAAATTTCAAATGAGAAAGGCATATTTTAATTTGGTTACAATTTACTGGGAAAAAAATAAATCCAAATAGGTTAGAGCAGAAAGCTGCTCAAATGTCAAGTTCAACTCCAGAACAGAATGGTAAGTACAGTTTGTCTAGACTCTGCTAAAGTCCCACACCTTTGCGGTCTTCTGTATTCTGTGAGCATCTATTTCTTGCAGTAGTCTTAATTTCTAATGGAGCATCTACAATCTATGACCAGTGAGCGATATGCCTGCCTGGCCTAGAGGAAAGCTAGAATGAGCTCATGGTTTCCTGGGTTGTTAACACTAACAGAAAAATCAGACCTTCAATTACAACAGCAAGAAGAAGCAGACTTCTGTAAAATCATCATGCAGATCTTGACAAAATTAATTGTAATTATTTAATTATACAACCATTAATTTGTTTGATCAAGAAAGGAAAACATACATTCCAGTAGCTTTATACAGGATGCTACTCTGCATAGAACATGAAATACGGCGCCATTTACCCTGCTGCAATGGTCTTTTTGGTGCTGCCAAGAACAGCTGATACACACAAACCCTGAAAAGTTCACAGGCAACATCAACATAAGAGACTGATTTCATCCTATTTACTATTGTTTTCCAGCACGCCTTGCACAGACTTATTTTCCTTTTGACTGTGCGTAGAAGAGGCTAAAGCCCAAATGGAACATATTTTCTGAATCCAAATAGAACATATTTAATCATATCTGCTGTACACTAAGCTACTTTTACCAAGAATTCCAACAGGTAAAAGCATCTCTCTGTGTATGACTAAAAATTGTGTAGTCTGACACAACAGGTGGGTGGTACTTTCTGGACACGTAAGTCATGAATGTGAACTACATTGTTTTCTTGTTTTCTCCAAACACAATTCAGCACATCAGTAATTTGCGGGTGGTCGGTCACTGGAACAGGCTCCCCAGGGAAGTGGCCACAGCACCAAGTCTGTTAGAGTTCAAGGAGCATCTGGACGATGCTCTTAGGCCTATGGTTTAGTTTTAGGTAGTCCTACGAGGAGCAGGGGAGTTGGATTTGATGATCCTCATGGCTCCCTTCCAACTTGAAATATTCTATGATTCTATGACTGGGGGTAGGAGTTACAGGTACCAACCACTATGTGCATGCTATGCATGATCAACAGCACAGAGGTACTTGCTGCCCTAATGTAAACGATAACTACTACTGGATAAGGTCTGAAGTTCAAAGAAAATACTTTAGAAGACTACTAAAAGCCAATTGCTCTGTGAAATCTTTTCTTTTGGTTAGAAAAGTAACTCTTGTGATTTGGGCATGTCCTTCCCTTTAAGCTCAGGGCAAAATATAGGCAAATTAAACACCCTTGCAGTCAGTAAAAAGGTGCTGGAAAAGAAAATTAAATGTCTGTATCAGACTGAAATATGCAACTTCAAAACATAAACTTTTCCTGGACCACAGCAGAAGCCTGCTGAAGGATATGTATAGAGCGGGGAAAACACATCTAATCCTGAGGCTAAGGAAAGACAGTTATAGTTTCCATGCTACAGTAACTGAATAGCACAGACTGTCATCCCAGACGCTTGCAAAAATAAGTGAAGCATGTTAAAGCACTACCCTAAGGGGTGAGGGGGGAATCAAAGGCTTCCACTTTAGAAACCAAAATCTTACATTCATAATATTTTGTCGTATTTCATTTCAACTACACTTGAAGAAAAAACAGCTACTAAATCCTTTCAGCAACTATTTGCATTGTCAGAAACAAGCTTCTATGGTATTGTGCATTTATAACTTTCTATCATCAAATGACAGCGTCACTTTTGCAATCCTTAAGCAAGTTTAAAACCATGGCTGACTTTAATTATCTGTTGTATGTAAAAGTATTTCTGCTGTTTGAAGTGCCACCTAAAAATACAGAAGGCACTTCTGATTTGGCAAGAAAACTACTTAACAAAGTGCACAGTTAAAGTTGATCATGTTCCTGAATTACAAGGCATGAAAAGACTAAGCATCAAAAAAAAGAGTCTTCTTTCTTAAATAAGAGGTTCTCAGAACAGATAACAGGTTAAAAAAATCAGATGTCGCATGTATTAAGAGTTTTCTCTTTAAAACTAAATATCTCTGAATGTTAGATTAAAAATTGGATTTTCAAGCTTTTGTTTTATGTTTGTAATGGCTGCAATTGTGTGTGAAAAAGAATGAAAACAGAAGAATTGTGCTTACGAATTAATGAAGTGGGGCATCCGGTAACTTTTAGACTTTTTTAAAAAAAAAGGAAATCTGTCTTGGCATAACGGTTTACTAAGCTAACAACAAGAGCAACAGCCTCTGCAGGAAACAGACTCTGCAGGTGGGAAAAGGAAGAAGGGTATCCCACAACTTCCGAACTGCTGGTAAGACAAGAGAGGAAAATGGTGGGGGTGAGGTGCATAGTGAACCTCAGGGAAGCAAGTTTTATATAGCCTCAGAATGCCTGGTCAGCATTAGACCCAGTGTAAAATTTTAGCTTTAGTGTATATAATCAATTTAATTTCAAATGAGTTACACTGCTAAAACCATAAGCATGGCAACATTGAGCTCCGTGAGGATTCCAACATCTACCCAGGAAGGTGACGGACTAAGGCAACTGTACCACATTTTTCCTTCACCAAGTAGGTGTCCTGACTCAGAGACTGCGTCCTGTACAGCCGCATGCTTGCTCTGCTCTCCAAACTCTCATGTATCTGGGATTACAGCACAAAAAACTGAATCGACGTGGGGCATCGTTCCAGCACTGGTGCCCAGCATAAGAGACCATTAGGCACATAAAATGGTGAAACTTTCATCTAGAGTACAGTTCTCAGAATCAGATGTCCCAGCACTATTCACATGCCCAGTCTTAGGGCTGCATTTATTATCCAGTGAATTGTTAGTCAAGCTACTAAGTCTAAAGGCAACTGGAAGGGTTAATATTATAAGAGCTTGAATTTCTTGCCTTCTACTGTTTTCAGACTAGTTTTAAAGGAGAATTCTTGTGTGAAAAAATTAAGAAGTTTTACTGGCACAGACATGGAATGGACGAGTACATATATTAAGAGGATTAATTACACCCAGATTTATGCACAGACTCATTATCATCAATGCACAGAGATGTTTCCAAAATTAACAAAAGGAAGGATTATGCTTTTGAGGCAGTGGGAAGTCAAACAATCAAGGAGACTAAACTTCTCAAACAATCTTAATGAACCATGAGTGAGCGAGAGACTGCTTACCTTCCACGCATGAGGGCTGAGCCCTTGTCGTACCAGCCACCTGCCCTGGGAAACAGGAACACTTGACTGTTTGCGATCGTTCTTCAATCCGGTTCTTATTGCAGCAACGATGTACTGCCACAACTTCGCATGTCCCTTGCTTGACTTGGTGCTGGCCTAATAATTGCACAGATAAGTGGAGGAGAGCAAAACAAAACATCAGTGCAGAAAGAAAAAGCCAGTTCGTACAGTCCTACAAGACAGTGCATCTTTCAAACGCCAGTTTAAATCCCAGGAAGACGAAAGAGCAAAGCACCTTGTAGGATCTGGCTTATTCCCCAAATTTATCCTAGTCTTACTAACAAAGGTCAGTTCATCATAACAAGTCAATTTTTCAATCTACCTTCCCCAGTCTCTGCAAAACCACAGGGAGAAAAGGACATTGGAATTGTCAGTGGAATAGTTAGATGGATTAGACAAGAGGATATGTAGAGACAGAGCACACTCCTCCTTCCTTTGGCTTCCTGTCTCGCATTAGGTCTTATATTTCTTTCCCTTCATAAATAGACACAATGGACAGGGTAATATTTAATGCAAGAAAGACTTCTCTTAAATCGTAGGGAATCACAGAATCACTAAGGTTGGAAAAGACCTCTAAGATCATCAAGTCCAACCATAAACACAACACCACGATGCCTGCTAAACCATGTCCTGAAGTGCCACATCTACACATCTTTTGAACACCTCCAGGGCTGGGGACTCCACCACTTCCCTGAGCAGCCTGCCCCAATGCCTGACCACTCTTTCAGTAAAGAAATTTTTCCTAATATCCCATCTAAACCTCTCCTGATGCAAATTGAGGCCATTGCCTCTTGTCCTATCTCTAGTTACTTGGGAGAAGAGACCAACACCTTCCTCACTACAACCTCCTTTCAGGTAGTTGTAGAGAGCAATAACGTGTCCCATCAGCCTCCTCTTCTCCAGGCTAAAGAGCCCCAGCTCCCTCAGCCGCTCCTCAGGAGACTTGTTCTCCAGGCCCCTCACCAGCCTCGTTGCCCTTCTCTGGACACGCTCCCGCAACTCAGTGTTCTTCCTGTAGTGAGGGGCCCAAAGCTGAACACAGCACTCGAGCTGCGGCCTCACCAGTGCGGAGTACAGGGGCACGATCACCTCCCTGCTCCTGCTGCCCACACTATTCTGGATACAAGGAAGGAAGCTTTTTAACAGACCACAGAAGGAAGCTTTCTAACATAACAGCATGTAAGCACTGCTTGCCATGCCTGTCTTTGCAGGTAGGTTAAGAACAAGGTAGGCTAAGAACAAAGTAGGCTGAAAAGCTGTCAAAGACAGTCAAGTTTTGTCAAAAAAGAAAAAAGAGAAAAAAAAAATAACCACAACCACCCTACATGGATTTCTCGGATTCCCTCCCAGACCATTTTGAAAAAACCTGTGATAAATATTCTGTCCTACTGCTTTCCTCTCAAGAGCCTTTTCTCACAATTCACTGCCCCCTATTTCTCTGAGTTTATTTTTCCCTTCCTCTCCTTTCCTTCCTCCTGCCTTCATATCTCAGCTCCACTGCTCCTTGCACCCAGCCATTTTCCTCCACTGTCAAACTTACTCTCCGCCCTGCCCAAAACCCTTTCTCAGAAACCTCGCTTCACAAAACCCCTCTCCTCTGTGCATAAGTCATTTCCATGTCCTCACTTTCCTGAACAGCCTTCAAGTGCTTCATCTTGCATTTGTCTCGTCTTAGAGTAGAGCCTTGGATGACTCTTATCTGTGTTTGTAAAGCACCTTGTAAATTAACAGCACTACAGAACAGGGTGGGTTTTTTAATAAGTGAGCTAGACAGAGAGACAACGCTGAGAATAATGAAAATATTCAGCATCAAAGCAGTACAGGCTCCTCATATGAGAAGAGACTACAGTACAGATATTGGTGTCGGTGCGTGTAATATCAAAGGTACGGCAGACTAAAGAAAGGAAGGGGAAGGGGAGAGCACTCTTCAGAAACAGACAATCCTCCAAGTGGCAAGCCTGGAGGACTGTCCTGTTTCCCACACACTCCATGCTTGCCTTGTTTGGGGTTTGGGATTTTTGCTGGTTTTGGTGGGATTTTTGTTTTCGTTTTTTCACAGTATCTGTTACAAACTAATACCAGACACAGGACTTGAGACAGAGAACACCTTGGTCTGATGCAATATGGCTAGGCTTACATACTTATAGATGAAATCTTATTGATGATTAAGACCACTGTACTTTCTAGACAGAAATTATTATGATTTGAATAAGTGGGAAATCTTAACCTTCAAAACAGTTAGCAATGCAATTCAGGCTTCTAAGGGGGTTTTCCAAAAAACAAAGAGAGTTTTCAAACATATATACAACTTTTTAAAAGGTTGGCTTGGCAATGTTCCTTTACTCTGTATGTTTTGGTTTCACAAGTATTCTGGGCACAGCTAAAGGGCTGCCTGACTTTTGTTGCCAAATTTGTACTCACCGCCTTAATGGACAAGAAACTATGTATATGCAGTCCTGGAAAGGAAATTTTGTCTTCTATTTGTACACTCAACATGTAAAAAGAAATTATATATAAAGAGGTGTATTTTTTTCCTGAGGAAAAAGCTACACTGTACTTTTAAGCAAAATACGCTACAGCAAAAAAATGCATAATGGATTTTACAGAAAGTTGGAAAACTGTTGAAGACAGCATAAAAGTATCTTACATAGCTGCTGTAATAAGTTTATTGGCAGACTGTGAATTTTCATCCAAGTACCTAACACCCATATCATAATAAAAACACAAAAAATGAAAACAGCTACCAGCTTGTAGGACAGTAGCTTCTCTGTAAGTCAATATGGAAAATAAATACACAAATAGAGAAATTAAATTGGCCATGCCACTTCATTTAAAAGTATTGTTCTACAAAACATCTCTTATGACAATGTTTGGAGACAATAAGCAGACAGTCAGGGGTTCTGACAGAAAAGATTTTTCTAAAATGACATTGTTAATTTAAGAGAGTATATTTTAATTTATTTATTAGATCTACTAATAGATCTAGTATCTAGACTCTAGGTTGAGTCAAAAACCTTTGGAGTCAACAGGGAAAATTTCTGTTGGTTTCCTACCGTGCTTACAGTGGTGGTCCTGCATTCACTGGAGTCAACAACAAAATTTCTATTGACTTCAGGAGAGCAAGGTCATAGCCTGGAATGTCTCTTGAGAAGGAGATTTTATAAGGGAGGGGAAAAAAGCAAAAGTTTGGAACCGCTCAGGCCACACACTTGAGTTTGCCATGTATCTCATCTGAAAGACCAAGTGGCCAGGTCTTCTTTTTAATTAAAGTCATTATTCATCAGACATCAGATGCCAAGGTAAGAGTAGAAGCCATTTTTTCAGCAGGTACATCATAAGGATGGACTAGATCCAGCTCCAACGATCAATAAGTAGCTAAAAGAATGTCTGTTTTCAAGCTCAAATCCTGCTTCCTTTAGGTGAACAGTCCTGTTAAGTCAATACCAAAATAAATCAAACCAGATGGCCCTTAGCATACAGCCCAAAAAGCCTGGGGCTCGCTTTCAATTATCTTGTTTGAATTTTAAAGGAGCGACAGTGCTCCCCTGAAGTGCCAGGAGTCAACAGGCACACAGATGCTTGCAGAAGGCAAAATTAAGTTACCTCATGAATGCATCCTTTGGTTTAGTAGCTGGTTTACTATACACTTCTTCATGCCGCACAGTTACACAAGCAGGTAAGAGCAGGTTGTCCCCTCCTCATCTGCTGGCAGGGGTAGGATGCTAAGGTTTGAAAGTACTGCTGCCATGCAAAGGAAGACAGCACTCTTCTCCCTTGTCCCAGCTCTTGAGCAGCTCTTATGGAGTGCAACGGTGAAAGGCACTAACAAGCCAAAGACATCTGCACGCACCATTTGCATTAATTGGATTGCCCTTGTAATAGTCTTTCCCCTCCTACATATTCACATCTATATTTCCTCCTGCTTGTTCACGCACATCTTCACACTTCTTATTCTGTTGAACACCATTTGCATTTCTTCTCAATATTCAGACACATCTGCGAACAGGTGCTGAACAAACGCTAAGCGCTAACACGCTAGCTTTCCGTCCCGTTTTTGTCAGTGCTCAGCAACCTAGAGATGCACTCAGTTTGCAGAGTGGCCTTCAGCTTTAAGAAAATTCACAGAATACCTTAAAAACTAACCATCAACTCAGTCTATCTTCTGCCTAGATCTACGGAAACCTGTTGTATCTACCTTCAGGTGCCCAAAGGCAGCAAAAAGAAAGAAAACAAGAATACTCTCCTGCACATATTCATCTCCATCTTGCAGTAGATAAACCTCCAACTCAGGTTTAAGTACATTTAAGGTACAGGTGAGAGCATAATGATAGAAAAACTCCAGAACAGCCTTAAAATATTTTATAATCAATGGATTCTCAGGAAGCCAAGGCATTAGAGGAGCAGGGACTGAAGATTTTTAAAGCGTGAAGATCACAGTAAGTGAATTCTATGCCAGACACATGAGGAAAGCCTTTTCAGGGAGAACTGCAATGAGAGATAGGGAAAAAGCCAGGCTCTGGAGAACAAAGCCCCTTTGGGCTCACTTACAAAAAGCCCATAAATTCATAGCTCTTCACCTGTAAACCTATTCAGATCTGCAACCTAAGGGCTGTCAATATTTGCAGTTGAAACTCAGTTACATCTTCATATTTAAATAAGAAAATTCTCCAAGGAAAGATACATTTTATCAGCGACAGTACTAGAGAAAGGTTCCTGCTGTAGAACACCTTGTGCATACCAAAGAGGGATATCTGCCAGCCAGGCACTGTGGAGGACAGAGGATGAATTTGAAAACTGTGGGGCTCTGGGTTACCTCTGATCAGGAGGTTGGCACATGTGTTGCTCTCCGTATCCCAATTTCTTTACAGCTTAGCTTCCCTAGAAATACCAATGCTATTCAAGTTCACTACGGACACTTTCCTTATCTCTCCACACAGGGCACAGACAGAATGGGATAGTGCTCACCAAACGAAGCGACCTCCAGGACACTCCCTACTATGAACCATGCTGCCTTTCATAATGAGATGCCTACAGACAATGACAGCTTTCAGGTGCCCACATCCGGAATGCCTCCTAATGACCTCGTGGACTGGCCACACAAAGGCTCTGTGACCATTTCTTTGTTAGCTGTGGGCTTCCAGCCCAGAAGATGGTAGACAGTGTAGAGCTGCTAGGCAGCCTTCACAGTTTTCAGAGAAAACAGTCATCATCTCTGAAGAACAAAAATGTACAAACTAGGAAGTTATTAGGCTTGCACATTACAAGCCAGCACAAGTGTTGTGAGTAGAGTTGACTGAAGAATCACCACTGAACTGTTTATTCTCAGTTTAATACCGTTTTTCAACTAACATATTTGACAAGACCTTATTTTCACTTTCTTCACAGAAGTCAGGGAGCAGATATGCAATTAAAGCTTCTAAAACTCTTTGAAATTCTCAAATGAAAAGAGGAAAATAAAATTATTGTTAATAAAATATCAAACATCACAGTGATGCACTTCAAAACCACAAGGAAAATATCAAAGGAAGAGGAAGACTTTCAGAAGGTTGCTAGCCAGTTCTGTCCACATCCATTTCATCTCTGTGACTAATTCTAATCACTCCCAAGGAGTACTCTTTCAATGCAATACACATGCAGGCAGCATGCCTTTTTCAGAAATCCTGAACAACCTCCTGTTTTTTTCATTTCTTAGCTAAGAAACATATGGAAAAGACATATAAAGGGAGTTTTTAATCTGTTTCATAAGCTGCCTTCTTTGATGAAGAAAGCAACTAGTACTGTGGAGAACAGCACTTCTAGACAGTAGGACAATATGACCATAGCTCAGCACATTCTTCAGCAAGCCTCAAAACCAGCGAGCTTGGTCTGCACAAAATCAACTGCATCATTTATTTAAAGGGTAAGAGGATGTCAATAGGGAGATGAATGGCTATGGAACCTAATACTGCAGACAACAATAAGAGAAACAAGTGAGTTTAGAAGTCAGCACTGATGATGTTGTTTGGAAGAGGAAAGCATTCTATAAAGCTTGGTGCCAGTTCATCATCTGTTCCACCTTTATCTCATGCTGGCTTTTGCTTACAAAAATATGAACACACAGAAGCACACACCAAGAGGCTAATATTCTTACAAAAACATATATTAAAGGACATAACATTTTCTGGTTTTCACATTTTTTTACCAAACAAATTTATGAGAACCTCTCCAGCTCATGAGGTGTTTTTGCAGGGGAAAGGAGAGAAGGGGTGTTTCCAAAGGTGACAGCTCTTCTCAAGAGAAGAAGCTAAAAGTCACTTGGAAGGTAAAATTAACACACCATCTTCCAGGCTGGTAATTTCAGTAGAGCTTTTTTCTACTACCATTCCATCAGCCACTGGATTTTTTCACAATAATTTCAAACTCATGTTACAAGGTCCTGACTTACATGTTCTCCTTCCTCAAGGATATACAATATTTATATATATACACTTTCTAATAAATTGTCTCTGCATATACAATTCAGTCAGTTTCACTTTTAAAGTTTTCCCTTTTCACTTGTTGGCAATGAGCGACTGTTGAGATAGTCCAGAACTGCCACAAAGGCCAGTTTAACTGCTCTGTGGATAAACAGACAAGAAAGAGCTTCCCATAATCACTTGCCTGTGATAATAGTCAAAGTAAGATATAACACAAACACACAAAAAAAAAGGGAGCAAGGAATCCCGTTTGCTATCCGTTACTCTCACATCCCTCAAACACATAGGGGTATTATGATTACTAGAGCTAACATCTGTAACAAAGCAAGTAAGCAAAGATATAGTGCTCTCTCAGATGAAGAATTGAGGCTGATGCTCACACAACGCGCAGGTTTCCAACCAAAGAGTTTCTCACAGCTTATGAAGTTAACAGCCTTTGGTCCAACCAAGACATCTGTGCTTCACTGGTTGTGGAAGCCAGTAGTATGGCATGTGCAAAATCACAATCAGCATTTTAACCGGATAACCAGGGAACCAGCATTGAACCACTTTAACTGGTTTGCGGCAAGAAGTGACACTCAGGGAAAACAATGAATCTCAAAATCAGCAACCAACTTTAAAGCAATTCTAGGGGTACAGGAGATCTCGATGTGTATTTGAAAAAAAAAGGTGAGTGACCTCAAGCCCTGATAATGAGACACACAAAGTTAATGAAATCAAAAGCACAACCTTTCAGTGCAGGTGGAGAAACATGCTGACACAGCTGGAGAGAAACATGTAATACAGTGAATTCTTTGGTGAGTGTCAGAGGTCACATCCATATGGAGATTAAAGTCCCCTGGAATAAGTAGCATAGGTGACCTTAGATCAGACACAAGCACTGAGACTTATCCAAGGAAAGAAGCATTAAATCTGAGTGGTCGATAAATCAAAACAGCCAAGACCAACATAGGTGGTGTAAATGGGGGAGGGAGGAGGGAAAAGTTGCTGCAAATGAAAAGAAAGGTGGATGAAGAGTGACCTGGAAGCAAAAAGCAAATTAAAACATGAGCCTCCCTACCTGCTGGGGTGCTACACTGAAGTTAATCAATAAGGACTGCCTTTCAGCCAGGCAGTAATATCCATCCTGGTTCAAGCACACATTATCACTTGTAGAACTGAAATCTAATAGCATAAAACTTCATAAAGTACCTCAGAGTAAAGTGGTGTTAATCATTTCCTGCGGGAAACTTTCCACTGAGTGGCTATTCTAGGTGAGGCAGAGAGGAAAACAGAAGGGAAGGATTTCATTTTCCATCATAACTTGTAGCAAACGAGCAACGTTGTGCCCTGTAACACAGAAGTATTTCCCACACGTCCCATTAACATTCACTTCCACTATTACATGTGGACTACTATTTTTCTCCCATTTGTTCCTTCCTTCCCAAATTTATCAAGAGAAAGGGAAAAAGAATGAAACTAGTTCCCTCAAGAGATTTCTGCTTGCCTGAAGAAAGCAGGTAAACACACATCTGTATAGGCCAGGCTTACAGTTATTCACCAGTTCGTAAGCAAAAATTAAGTTTTCTGCCCCAACTGTGCAGGCTGATGGCCTCTAAAAACAGGGTGACTCTTGCTAGAGAAAAGCAAAAGTAGCATATCTGGGTGTGCAAACTGGGAAGGATTATCCCATCCAACTATCCCATAAGTAGCTCTTTGTTGATGGCAGAAGCCATCCTGACCAAGACGTCAACACAGCCCTAGCAGGCACTGAGGCCCAGGTGAGCTCGCTGTTCCCAGCAGCCTGCTGCCATTGGCAGCTGTTCACCATACCAAAACTCAGCAGCGTACTCGTACAGCTTGTTACTTCACATCTATGGCATGCCAGAAGTTCCTTTAATATCATCCTAAACTTTAAACAAGAAAGAAAGAAAAACTCTTCAGTCTATCTCATGTATGCAACAAAACAAATTTTGAGGATTAGGTCTTGTGCCTTTCCGAGCATTCCTCCATCACCTGAAATATCAAATGACCACTTTGGGCTTAGCTGTGTAAAACAAATGTTTGTAATCTAATAAAAACCAAAGGTATTTTTAACCCACTTCAAGGTCATTCATCAGACAAGAATGATATTTGTTTAGAGCATATGAAATGGCAATTGTCATCTAAGTCATTAGGCTGTGCAGATTAAGTAAAAGGCAGGTGCCAGAAAACAAAGCAGATGTTTGGGAAAGAAGCATTTTTCAAGTGAAGAATGAATCTTTATTCTCATGTCCAAGTATAATGGGTAAAACTGAGGAGGGCAACCAAGGAAACTTGTACTCTGTTCCATTTCAGTACTCAAACCAGTTCAAATTTACAAGGTACAAAGAATTTCTGCTTTTCTGGTTTTAATTTTGTAAATGCAAAGGTGCGTTTCCCTCCTTAAATGAAATTACTTTTATGGGGCTGTAAAGCAATAGGAGTGTGCCTGAATTTGGCAGTTAGAGGTAGGCAAATGAGTAATTAGTCATTAGTCAACCCTCATTTGAGAATCTGTTCAAGAAAGATCCAGACATAACTGCTGTCATTAAATGGTATGGTTTATGAAAGTTTTTCTACTTGTGCTGTTTGACAGTCTTAATTTAAAAGACTGACTTTGGCAGTGAACCTCTCTATCCATTAATTGCTCTGTGTTTATTAAAATCATGCCACAGTTTTTGTTGCTACTAGAAGAACTGTCTTTTGCAAAAAACACAGCACCAGTGGACAATTTGGAAATTTGAATGATACATTTCATTGCTGAAGTGCAATGAAATTGTCATGCAATAGACAAATCAGGCAAATGGAATTTCGAGGAACATTACAAGCAATCAGATCAGTTAATGTACTGGGCACCAGGCCATCAGCTCCTCAGCTGGTCTTTAATCCCTGGAAAAGCCCCTACGTCTTGATCACCACTGATTAATTATTATCAGAGTTTGCCTCATTTCATATCAGGTTTTATATAGCTGTAATGGTTATCTTGGGTGTATTCCGATGGAATGGACAAAGAAAGCATCACAGCAGTCCAAGTATAAGATCCAGCTGCCAGTTAAGCAGTAACAGGCCGTAAAACTAAATTGCAGAAATGCATTTTTAATTCTGAGTGGCATGAGAACTTTTAAATGGTTTCAGCACGTGCATACTGTATCCAACCTGGATGAACATCTTATTGAACTTGAGCTACTTTAGCTATTATATCCATAAGTGCAAAGTATAAGTGAGGTTTCCAGAACACCAACAGACTTTTTTTAGTCAGTATTATTGAATTATGAGTTTTTTTCTTAAATGGAAAAAAACAACCATGCAAAGTGCCCTCCATTTTCTGCTACACTGTAACAGTGAAAGAAACAACAATAAAATAGTCACAATCAAATAAAATGAGAATCAGAACCTGATAACAATTTCCCATATGCCCACTTTATAACTTAAGACCCTGAATTATACAGCTAACAATAAAATAATAACTAGAAAGGTCAGAATTCAGAACTTGTGAGGGTCTGCACATTTCCTATTTCATACTCATGACTCTTTCTTGAAAAGAAAAAAAAAGTATTAAAGTTCTGCAGATCTCTTGAGCCTCTCAAATTTCACTTTTAATCTTCTTTAAATAAGAATAAAGGTTCAGATCTCAAATTTTGACATGTCAGCTGCAGGCTGTAGCCCAAGATAATCCCAGGGAGGTGCAGTTCGGAGCGTCGTATCTGGAGATGTGTGTTCAATAACTAGGTGCATGCATAAATGGGTGCTGCCACAGCACACATCCTATGCTGATCCTTCACCTTATTTCCTACATGTTATTTATATTATTAACCCTATAGTCTTATGCAGAAAAATGCCTTTTTGCAGTCAATATACTGCTTGTTCTACCCAAGTTTGGGTTTTTTTCATTTGGCAACTAGCAACAATAAAGACATTTCACCTAGGCTTATAATGCGAGTTGCTATGAAAAAGCTGCATGAATCACTAAAAACAGAGTGTTAACAGACCCTTCTCAAAAATGGAACAACTAGAGGTTAAGACATTCTTTTCTTGTTCCACAGATCCCCTTCCAAGCACCCAAGAACCCAATCCTTCTTCCATTGTTATTAAAATGGACAGTCCTTGACAATGATTAGGTAGATTTTCCATTTTAATTTAGCCATTCAGATTAAAGTGAAAAATTAAAACATAACTTTAAAACAGTACAGAAGCTACTGTATCCTGTAACCTCTACAACAGCAACAAACTGGAGGCTAACATCAGAAGTGTCATCTAGTCCAACCCTCCTGCCGAAGGAGGGTCACCTACAGCAGGCTGCACAGGACCCCGTCCAGGTGGGTCTTGAATATCTCCAGAGAAGGAGACTCCACAACCTCCCTGGGCAGCCTGTGCCAGGGCTCCGTCACCCTCAGAGGGAAGTTCTTCCTCATGTTCAGATGGAACTTCCTCTGCTTCAGTTTGTGCCCATTGCCCCTTGTCCTGTCGCTGGGCACCACTGAAAAGAGTTTGGCCCCATCCACCTGACACCCACCCTTGAGATATTTGTAAGCATTTATTAGGTCCCCTTTCAGCCTTCTCTCCTTCAGGCTGAACAAGCCCAGCTCCCTCAGCCTCTCCTTGTAGGAGAGATGCTCCAGTCCCCTCACCATCCTCGTAGACCTACCATGAGATGGAAATTTGCTCCCTGATAATTGAGTGCATTTATTTTGTGATGTACCAGCTGCACGAACAGCACTTTCCTACCCAGCAAGGCAGTCCCTGGCTTAGTCCCAGGACACTTGACAAAGCATAGTTGGATTGGAGGCTCAAAGGAGGCAGAACTGAAGGGGAAGTCTCCAATTCCCAAGAGCTTTTAGATGTCCAGTTCTTACGCTGGCAATGAAATCTATTTTAAATCAATGGAAATGAGATGTTTAAATAACAGGAAGACACTTGGATATCTTTCTAGATCTTAGTCAAAAAAAAAAAAAAAAAACAAACACAGGTCAGCCAGAAAGGGGACATACTTCATTCACTACAGAAGAAAGGGATTGCCATTTTTAGCAGGAACACTTGTCACAACTGGGCAAGCTGCAGCAATGATGTAGTGAAATTGTCTTTCTGAAGTATCTCAGCTAGCTGGTCAGATTTGACAAACTTTTATTCTTACCAAATAACAATATGCTTCCTCACCCAGTGAATTTTCCCTTGGCCCTAATGAGACTATCAGCAAATGCAGAGATGAATTAGAATAGTCATTAAGGAGGCAGAGCATAAAAAATGAGCCACAGGAAAGGTCAGAGCAACAAGGGTGAATGAAGAAGAGCACATGCCCTGTCACAACCACTGCACATGTGGAGGGAACAACCAAGGGAGAGAAGCAGATGTTCCTGCTAAAGATGTGCAAATTTGACAGCTGCTTTCAAGGACAATGGAGCAGCCATAGGTGGCAGAAGAGGTCACGCCATTAACTTACACAATGCTGGTTAGACTCCCCCAAGAGCCATTGACTTTAACAGCAATGTTCCACCATCTCCCCTGTCTCAGTAAGATTAAAGGTGACCTAGTACAGTTCTCATTAGTTCCACTATCTTTCCACAAAGATGGTACTCTAATTAAAACGGTTGGGTTTTTCCTCTTGCAATGTACACATTACAAAGTGGAAACACTTAAAATGAGTCTTCTGATCATACTCTCCAAAAAAACAGACGAATGAACAGTAACACTGCTTATTTTTCTTACCTTTAAATCTGTGTTAGCTTTAACTCATTAGAAAACTCTTTCTGCTCATGTGGTTGGCTTTTCTTGATCTCAAAACAATGCAAGATAAATTGTCAGAATGGTAACTTTGCAAATCCATGGACATTGTCAGGTTATGTATAATGTCCTTCTGGCACGTCCTTTAACTCAGTTTCATCTGTGGCGAGTCACAACAGCAGAAGTCAGAGACAACTGCATTAGTGCTACCGTCAGTAATAAGCCGTGAAGTCCTTCATTGCCTGTACAACATACTTGCACACTGGCTGGATAGGCCATGGAACAAGACTTCTCTTCTGCTCATGCCTGATCAACCTCTGTTATTTTCAGAGCTTCCCAGGACACCATGTGCAGTTGGAGTGTCTCCCTCACACTGCTCTTCGACTAGCCTCCACCTTAAACATTAACTACTCTGCTACCTCCCTCTGCTGACACCTCTCCAGGGCCCGCACCAGAGGACCTGCATCTGACAGCATCATCACTGCCCAGCAGGTAGTTCTCAGCAGTAGTGAAACTGGCCAGAAGCACATTAACCTTACCCAGTTGACTCAATACATGCAAACAGCAGAAATTCTGTCTCTTATCTAGATTAGAGGGAAGGAGACAGCCAGAAAGAAAACCACAGCCACAGCAATTTTTCTTAGGTGGATATGTACTTACCAACAACCCTGAGAGCTCCAACTAATTTCACACTAACCACCCATCTGATGGCAATTCCAAACACTAGCAAGCAGATCTGGATTAGAAACAATGACCTTGAGGTGAAAGGCTCTGTACCTCATTACTAATCCATTGAGGCTTCCTGTTCTCATGTGATTGCATCTAGTAATTATTTACAAGTGCCTCTTGTGAGCACAAGAAATTACAAGGCTTTCTTTATAGTGACTATATACCTTTGGAGCATGCAAACCTGATCATTTGAGATTAAGCAATATAATTAACGTATTTGTTTCTGCACTACCACTTCCACGACGAGAACTCCATTGTCAGCACACTGACAGTCCTGGCTAGTGCAGTTTAACTTGGCAAACAGAACATTTAAGGAAAATAATTCACACACCTGAAGTGCCATGCTGTAACTTTTTTAGTGAAATAGTCTGAGTTTTGTAATATGAGAATAACTACATTTCTGCATTAATAAAAATCTGAGGTTTGCTTTAAAAAATTACAAAAATTTATTCTTAGGCAACAGGAATGGACTTCTTCAGCATAAAAATTATGACAAAGAAATGGCTTTTCAAAAGTCTTTTTGTCACATATATATGATCTATTGCCTGCAAGCTTCCTGTTAAATTTTTCTAACCAAGTCATTCACTTTTTACTTACGCATTACATATGAAATAAGAGGAAATTTTAACTGAGTTCTCCAAGAAGTTGCTTCTGAGAATGTGAAAGTGGCAGTACTGAAGTTAAAACAAAGTTTCCTCTTATTTTTGGGCAAATGTTAAGGGAGAGGCAGAAGAGGAGGAAAACTCAAAAGATTCTAGCACGAGTATAATATAGTTATTGAGTTTAAAACAATAAAATACAGTGAAAGAGACATTCTGCCGTGAATCACTATCTGTGATAAGGAAGGAAGTATCTATTTCTATTCATTCTGAAACTGGTGGCAGACGGCCTGACGTTATCATACATACGTACACTTCAGAAGTGGCCTTAGCTGAGAAGGTATCTGTTTTCAACAACACAACCCCCAGAGAGTTCACTTATAAACAGAAAGCAGGTTTTCCACTATCAAGTTCCAAGCATCCTGTGCTCTGAAAAGCTGAAAAAAAAATGATCGATCTTTAATCGCCACAACTCACAACTACATAGCAAGCTTGACCAATGAGTGGACAGTCAACATGTTCAGAATTTGATCTGGCCACGCATAGAGTATCCCTAACTCCAAGCTATACAGAGTGTTGGTTGACAAGGCTCAGCACCAGAGAGACTTAGCCCTTCACACATGGCCTTTAAAAACGTCAGACACTTCAGTTAAAATATCCTAATTTTACTGAAGGAAATTCGCCATGCAAGTTCACTAACAAAGCAGGGAGGCACCAGAACATACACCCACTCCTTGCACTTACAGTTCCACAGGGGGTGGCCAAACGGCACATTTCAGCATCACCTTTTCCTCAGGGACTATTTTAACTCTAACACTTCCTAGCAACAAGACCCAAACAGCAGAACCATCACAATGATGTTGGCAAATGTGATTCCCCCAAGTATCATGACAGCACCAAGAAAGGCAACATCCACGAGAGTCCCTGAGCCACGCATTCTGCATTGGTCAGGGATGGGACGCTCAAACAGAAGTGTGATAGCTTTCACAAGACCTTCTCTGCTGCCTCTCCTCAGAGCCTACTCAGGCCACAGCACACTGTTTTGATGATTCCAGCTGGCGGACAACTCCCAGCAGAAAAGCTTGGAGAAGTTTTCAAGTATGACTTCCAAGCTGACTGCAACATTTAGGCACCTGAAGGACTGAATCACTGTATTTACTATAAATTTCACTCCCTTCCTGAGCTTTAGGTACCAGTGATGTGCGGAAAGCAGACTCCACAATCTGTAAGATTGTAAAGTAGGTATGTTTATTCGGCACCTGGCAGCACGGGGTGTAGTCCCACCAAAGTCGTGTGTGTCGAGCAGCAACTTGTCTCTTCAACTTATATAATCAAGTATTACATATGCATTAGATTTACCAATACGCCTATACCTATGCATCTTTATATTAAAATCAGTTCCAAGAAATAATTTCCATATTATAATTAGTTCTGAGAAGTAATTTCCATAGACTCCTCCCGGCTGCGCTTGAGCAGTGCTTCCTGGTGGTGGTCATCGGGGGTCCCCAGATGAAGGCCCATCCTCTTCATCACGGTGTTTGCTGATTGACCTTTGTTTCAGAGTAAACTCAGTTCTCTTCTGGCTCCCAACCATACAGCAGGGTTGGTCTTGACAGGTTCTAGGCGACTTCCAGACCCTATCAGGAACTAACCCCTCTGTATGGAGATGCAAGACTCTGCTTCAGTTAATTTAGACAATAGATAGGCACTATCAGCTCTCTTTAAATGCACCGCAACTATTAGATAATGCTATTTCTACTAAAATCCCTTTTAACCCCTTCCTTCACCAGTACCTTAAATATCAAGTACCTTGAATATCAATAGTAAAAATCTCAGACCACCAACACCCTCTTGTTTGCCACAGAGGCTGCCCTTTTTCCCTCTTCTTGAAATCTATTCAGTCTGTGGGCTGGGGTGGATTCGTTTCCAAGGTGCCCTGGCTTCACATTCATTCTTTAACACAGGTGAGGCACTGAGAGCACTGAATGGCCGCCTATAGGTATCTTTTACAACAAAATGAACAACGGGGTGTATCAAAAGAACTCAGCTACCCTCCTACTGAGACCCATTCCATTTTTCATTTTGTACTCATTAAATTTTGCTAACTATTAGACATGAAATCAGGCATGTTATTTGGCAACAGATTTGACACCTACTTTCAACGGACTGGGAAAAGCAGTATTATTTATCTCCTGCAGGAATGCACATTGCACTCTGAAATTAAAAGATGCAGTCTCTCCAATGGCTTGTTTTCTCTTTTTTTTTATTTAAAATCATTGACATTTCATCAGGAACTTTGGTAATATATAGTTATTAAAAATAAAAACCACTGAAACTGGGTAAGAAAAAATAGATTTGTATTTCTTTTAGTGTTCCTGTCAGTTTAAACCAGAGGGATCTTTTTTTTTTTAAATTAAATTCTACAGGTTCATCAAATTTCACTAAAAATTACAGTAGAGGAGAAGTCTGTTAATCTAGACCCCATAAAGCATGAAAAACCAGACATATTTGTGCACGAAGTATCTTGTTAAAATTTGGACTACCTTCCTTAAAAGAATTCCTGACATGTCCTTCCTAATATTAGCAAGAATAGTGTTACAACTGACCATGATATAATGCTTAAAGAACAGATGAGTTTCAGCCGAGAGGTGGATGGCAGCTACTGGGGTGAACAGAACCTATGTTAGAGATTCAACCTGCTGCCAGCCTAACCCGTTGTCCTTTGTCAGCTTTTAAGTAATTTTAAGCATTTGGATAGGGTTGGATTATCAGATAGTTGATGTTTCAAGGCACACAGACAATATATGAAGGCTTACAGTTAGCAGCAGAAAAATATTTGCTTGCAGGGTTCTGTAAATGGCTTGCCCAGATACCTTCACACTACGAAGCTGATGCTTTACTGAAGCTGAACAGGGACTCTTACTCTCAGCTGCCACCTCAGACCACGGAACATCACAGAATGTGCTGAATTAAACTCTTGAAAGAAGAGTCTGTAACAAGGAGTGACCAGTTTCCAGCTACAGGCAGAGAGAAAACACATAGTCTAGCCTCTTTTCGTAAGCAATCAGTCCTTGGGTGTAAAAGTAAATACAAAGTGGCTTACGTCTTATCTTTACCAGTACTGAACCATGACAGGCAATTAGGCAAAACGGGAATGGACCCAGTGAAACTATTTGTTTACTATACGGTATCATCTAATAGAGACTCCACAGAAACAAAATCCCTTCCTGGAGGTCTTTGCTTTGCTCACAACTCATTACCCTAGAGACAAGAGATATCACCGATGCTATTTTAATCCACTAAGCTGCCTTTGCTCAGCTATACAGCAAGTCTTATAAAACTCTGCTGTGTACAAAGCAAAAGCTTCTCTGTCCTGGCAAGACGACCTTGAACTTGAAGATTCAAATCTATAGCAAGTCAGACTACGGCAAAATGACTAGTCATAACAGTAGTGCAGGATAAGGCCTTATATTTTCAAATTTTAGATTTTGCTGTACTGTATTACTGCATATCCAGCAGCCCTTGTCACCAATAATTACTACCCCACAGCAACCACACAAAAATACTCGCCAATTAACTAATTTCATTTTGACAGTTTTGGAAACAGAAGAGGAGAAATATTGACGTCTCCAAACCACAGTCAGCAGCTGACACACATCTTCTTTCTATCCGAAGGAGCTGCTGTCAAATGAATTGCTTGAACAGGCATTTGAGGTGGTTCTACAGAATACAGCAAGGACGCATTACAGAGCCTTCTTGCAAGTATTAATTCCTGGGGTACTATTAAATTGGTACAAATGAAAAATACTCCTTGGTGGAAAAAAGTGACAACTTGAGAAAAGTACTATTTATAGATGGCCAGTATTTTACGGGCTAAAAGAATTTTGAGAATAGCAATTGCCTCTAAAAAATAAAGCAAATCTTGACTTTTTCAGCAGCATCCACTAAATATTTAATAAGGGATCCTGGAGCTTAGAACGGTTTAAGACACTGTGTTAGGATATTGAACTAATAAGCTCCTCCAGTAAGCCTCTAAATACGTATAGTTAAACACTACCTAGTTTATTTTAATTATTTAACACAAAGACTGAAGGAGGTTAATGTGACCCAGCGGACTTGTTTATGTCGAAAACTATTGCCTCTCCTTATTCAAAAATCTGCATGCTGAGCTGCATCATAGCACAGAGTTACAAGGGAGCAATAAGGAATAGAGGTTTACAGCTGCGTGCTAACATCCAAATGATAGCATTCATACCAGGGCAGTGACTGCGTGAAGGCACAGGTAATAAAAGTCAGGCCCATCGAATCTGTTGACATCACTGGAAAAAGTAATACATTTAAGTTAGGCGCATAGTTGAAAACACCCTTTTTTTTTGCTAGTTTCCAAAATGTAGTTTCAGAAATATAAAAATCCCCATCATTCACCATTCAGCTCACAAATCATAACTTTATTTGTCCTCTCTCTTCAGACCATGGATGACGTGTCACTTTGATCTTCAGCCTTTTCCCCCAGCTAAGACAGTGGAGAAAGCAGCCTTCACTAAGCCACTGAAAACAATCAAAAAAACCCAAACCACCTAAAAAAACCCAAAGGGTAGTTACTGAACAACATGGGGAGAAAATCACTTTTGCTGTCTTCCACATCCAACCAAAAAGAGAGCAATTGGGGAAAGGTAACCATTCATGGCCCCACCAGGGGAGGGAGGAATAATCCAGTTTTAAGCAGTACCAGCTAAGGCCCAGTGTATTCGCCTGGACATCTCTTAGCTAAGAAGACTAAAAGCTAGTCTTGCATAAACGAAAACAAGGGCTTGAGTTTCACTTGTAACTGGATATCTTGTTTATTAAAAGAAATCTTGTTCAAAAACATTTCTTTGCATTTGTCCTCAGGAAGGCAAGCACAAGATGAGGCTTATGTTCCTCCTCCTACACGGAATGCAGAACCGTTAAGCCTCATGCACAGCACAATGAGCCAACAAAAGATGTGGTTTAGTTCTGCAACATCTCTGACTATTTCAGAGTCATCATTTTGATTCTACAAACTAGTATTTATACAACAGAGGTTGCTAAAGACTAAGCAAAAAGCCACTGAGAGCGGAAGTTGTGGGACTCTTCAAGAATCAGCTGACAGAAGAAAGGCTTTGGAGTTCACTGCATCAGACACATTCAGAAAGGAATAAATAACGGAAATTTTGCATACGTATGTCCTAGTAACAAAGAATCTGCTGGGCTAGAGCAAATCCTATCAGCAGATCCACGCACGAACGCAGCTTTGCACTGCTCTACCATTGGAAATCCATTGACTTAAAGCTGCAGAATCCTGCCCAAAGGCATGATAAGTTCTGTTATTTCAGCTTCTCAAGAGACCAGCACTGGGGCCTTGACCCTTTGTCATTCAGTCTTTGTCATCAACTTCTCTAGGGTTATAAACAAGGATAACCGTGACTGTGCTTTGTTTCTAACTCAGTGCTCTGCCTGAGTGAAAGGTGTGGCCTTTTTAAAAGCTTTCAGAGATCCAGGTGCCTAAATTCCACAGCTTTGCCATTTTTTTGCATTGAAATAAATTTGAGTTTCTGCTTTGGGTCTTCGCCTTTTAGAAAAACAAAACTTCATGAAAATTACTGATCTCACAGTAAAAACAATCTGATTTTCAAACAAAGCTGAGGTAAAATGATTCAAAAACCTCCAAGTAAGATCAACACCATCTTCAATCACGTAAAATCTCAGTACTGGGGAAATCAGTGGGGCAGAAACAAAAAGGGAAACTCATCCACATGAAAAGAACATTTAAAAATAATTACTGATTCAAACATTTTATCTGAGAACAAACCCAAGAGGTATCAGAGTGTTTTTACCCCCAGTCCTGAATAAAAATAGCACACTTAAGTCTTAATTTTGTTGGCTTATTTTTCCTTTTCTGCAGGATTTTCATTACTGCTTTCCTTTAAAGCTCTCCCAAGACTCAGTTATGTGCCCGGAGAGCTTTTAAAGGAAAAGAGCTTACTCGTCTGGCATCTCTTTCCAGCCTCTCTTAGCTCTAATTACAAGGCAAAGATTAAAAAGACAAATGAGTTTTATCACTGCATCCTTGGCCTTTTGGAAAGGGGGGGGTGGGGGAGGGAACCTAACCCAAAACAAAACAAAAATCAGTGGAGCTTCCAATCTCAGGTAAAATGCTGAAGTCAGCAGCTTGTTCTGGGAGGAGGGGGGAAGAAAAGATGAAATCCAATTTACAAAAAAATTTCCCTACAAAGCTCACATGCCTTGTGGCAGTCTTGCTCGAATACAAAGTTGTGCGGCACACAGGTGACATAATTAGGTCACTGGGGGCAAGGCTTCTTAGAACTATTACATAAAGAAATCCATAAAATTTCTCAAATTAGACTTCCTCCAGGTTTCAAGGAGGTACAAAACAGTGACTCTGCAAGCAACCTGGAGTAAGTTCTTCCTGGCAACACACAGCACTGCAGTTCTATGATCTGGCTACCTAAATAGCTACTTTCCATCATTATTCTGTTCTCAGCTTGCAATTATTCATGGGATTCTGCTAAATACATTTTATAACTTTGGCAATGAACATGCAATAAGATAAAAGAGATGCAATCGGCAAGCTGCCGTTGGTGTTTCCCTGCCACTTCAGGATGAGGAGTAACATTGCTCATATAATAAAAGTGGCTAGCAAGAGTCAGACTTTGCAGACAGGATTTTCGGAAGTGTCTAAAAGGTGACCGAGCGGCATTGAAACCATGACCTTTCCTGCTCAGCATTTGTTGCTACTAATTCAACTGCATGGTGTCTAATAATCAAAATCTAATGGAATAGAAATCAAACGTGAGTTGGACGCTCACATGTGAGAATGGCAAAGGTTGTGCCAAGAGGGACGGACACCAGTGTTGGTATCACGGTCCACACTCACACAACAGCTACAGCTCTCAGCCATAAGCAGCTGCCCATGTATGCATTTACTGGATTTTTCAAGTCTACGCAATACCTGCTCCTGCTCGTCTATCACCACAAGCTACATGGAACTGCCCCATAGACAATCTTACATCTGGCCCATTTCACAGTGGCAATGCCAGTATTCATATCGTCACCATCTTCTCCCAGCAGAATAAACCAATTTTTCTGACATTAAACAAGGCAAATCCCATTTCAGAGGCGACCATCACTTCTTGAGGTGATTTTAAGAAATAATCCCTCATTGATTGTGTTGTTCCACAGTTGCATCTATAATACATGCCTATTTTCTGTCCCCATCCCACATCACTGCCATGGCTTCCATTCTCATCCACTTCACAACGCTCAGGCTGCTTCTGTGCCCACAAGGCAAACGCTGGTTCCAGTGTAAGAGATGTATTCATCAGCCAGCTGCCAGGACATAGGGCAGGTAAGCATTACAATTAGCATAGCTGTTTCTTCGTGGGAGCAATAATGTACCTCACTGTTGGTTTTCTTCAAATTCCTAGAAACCCTACCACGTTTAAGATCTTCATTTGGTTGGATTCGGTGCAGCAGTTTCCAAAAATTATTGGGGACTCAGCAACAGTTAGGGAGATTGTAAAATTACGTATGTCTTGTTTCTTTAGGAACTTTTAGTCCTTCAGGGTTAAGAGGTGTTTGAAATGCAAGAGGTACACATGGTTCCCATTTCAGAAAGCACTGTGAATTAAACAGCATCCCTAAACACAGTAAGACTCAGCCATCTCTTGTCCTCTGCAACAGTCCCAGTTCCATTTACTCTGAAGCATTTCATAATTAATTCAGAACATGCTGGACTATTGGATTGACAAGTATCACAATACACAAGAGCAAACTGAAACGGAACAGACTAACTAAAGAGAAGGAAGAAACAACTTGCTCAGGACAAAAACTAAAGCGTTGCTCTTGCCACCTGTAGCTAATCCCAACACTTGGAACAAGACACCAACAGGGATCTACTTAACAGCAACCTTTTTACACAACTATTACAACTACATAAATCTTCTCTTGATTATACTGTATCATTTCCTAATGAATGTACAGGAGATAAGCCCAGCACACATCTATGCTGTGTCCTTAAAACTCCCAAATTCCCCTTCAACTCCCCAATATCATATGGATTATTTCATGTGTCTGCCAGCTAGAGATGTTTCATCCTCTCCATGGATCTTCCATCATCTGTCACCTGGGGCATACACAGCACCGCTCCCAAGGGACCAATCACAGAGCTAGATTAATAAAGCTAACCAGTTACCTTCTCTGAATGGCACAATTAACCCTAATTAAGAGATCTCTATTTCTAAAACATCCTCCTTCAAAGTGATTTTTCCTTCAGGCTTTTAAGCCAACCACATAAATTCAACAGCTGGGACGGTCCCATAAGTCAAACAGCCCCTATTTCCATAGCACAGCATCAGATAACACACTCAGTCAGTGCACATGGCTTGTGTTGATAAGTTTCAGTTTGTGTCACCGTATCTGCAAGCAAGTTCAGAAGGAGTTGAACAAGTTGCCAAAATCTTTTTTCATTCCAAGACTGAGGGTCATAACAGAGGTCAAGCCTGTACCAGCTCCAAGCATTTTTTCCTCACATTATGATTTTCCTTACTTTATTATCTCCACATTCTTGCCTAGCACCATCACTAGGACCTGTGGCTGGGATTAAGTCTCTTTTACATTTCCAAAAGGAATTACCGTCAGCAATCCAGTCACTGGGTGTCACTGCTACGGCATTTATAGGCCCTGCTGCTCTGGGGAGAACCTGTGTTTTGATCTCTTATTCCCTGCTTGCAACAAACAGCACTATCTTTATTCTACCCACCTAATACCATATTCACCCCCTAGTAAATACAACTTAAACTTAGAACCACCTCCAAAGAAAGCAAGTGTGGTATTTGCAGCAATATATCTCGCTGTCATTTCAGCTACAGTATTTACTAATTAGTCAAGAACAACTACAAAAAAATATACCAGCTCTCAACATTCAGTTGCAAGAGACCAGAAGTCAAAAAAAAAAAAAAAAAAGCT
>Ga0065711_1001757_pt1 | contig 39699 bp, 22 predicted proteins | sample Hoacrofraction12_FD_59098 | JGI IMG/M metagenome (GOLD analysis project Ga0065711, IMG submission 59098) | Hoatzin crop microbial communities from Cojedes, Venezuela - Epithelial fraction 12 v2 (version 2) | ecosystem: Host-associated > Birds > Digestive system > Esophagus > Crop | place... | reverse complement strand
AAAAAAAAAAAAAAAAAAAAAAAAAAAGAAAGAAAGAAAGAAAGAAAATCAGGCCACAAAAGAAATACCCAAATACGGATATCTATATTTACAGTAATGAGCATTTTGCTCTAGCAGTGGATCAATTGAAAGAAACACGTCTAATCATTAAATCAAACTAAATGTGTCAGAATCAGGCACTGACATCAGTTTGCCATAAGCAATGGCTGTTAACTTGAACAGGAATGACTAAACAATGTTGCTTTCCCTCTGGAAAAAAAAGACAGAAAAACAAATGACTTCAACATCACTTTTTTAGAAGTACTATAAAAACTGGGTTTTACTTGAACCCATGAAATTTTTCAGACGTTGAGACAGCACGAGGTTTCAAAAGTCTGGTTAACACAATTTCGTTTTGCACAATGTCATTTGGACAACATTATTACAGAATGCTTCACAATTAATTACATTCAAATAGCAGCTTCTATCCCCTGTGGAGAACGGGATTAATTGGGTCAGATGTAAATACACATTTCATGGATCCTTCTGAACACTTGCCCATCTTGCCAATTTACCGTGTAATTTGATACAACTGGTGTACTATGCTCTGGAGATGCGCAGGGCGAGCACAGTTGCCAGTCAGTGTAGAAATACACGGATACAGCAGTGCTGGTATTCTCCACCTGCATTATTCTTGGCTCTAACTGCCCAACCCTTTCATTCTTTTGCAGAAATACCAATTTATATTTATTCACGCTGAAATACTCTGCTGTTGAAAATGAAGCTTGGGACAGAACTCAGAATTGATATGAAGTGTCGTGGCGGACTCCTGGCAATGTGAGGTCAGAAACTTCTCCTCCCAGGTGTCTTCACCCCCCCCCCCCATTGGAAAGGGAACCTGACCATTACAACAAAGCGAAACCCTGAGACCATGCCCTTAGTGAGTCCTGACTCTGGGCAGGGAAAGAGTAAAGATAAGCTACCTACAGAGAAAGAACAAAGGAGCCAACTTTTGGGAAAAGTTGTTTCCTTGACTCCTTGTGCAGCCTAAGCCTAAATCTTGGGACTTGCAATGGCTTTTCACATTCTTTCTGGAGTCTTGGGTAGGGGCAGCATAGGTTACACATGCTCATCCTGAAGTCCTCTTTCTTCATTTTTGATCATGAAATGCATATTAGTCCATTTTTTCACTGTCTTTTTTCCATGAAATAAGGTGGGCCAGAACACATCCAATGAAAGAATCACGATTTTCTAAAATAATCTGAAAAACAGAAGTTTGTGCCTGTGGCAGGTGGTTCTTGAAAAGCTACTTCTTGATGCTTTAAAACATTAAAAATAAGAACAGGGTTTCCTGCCTTTTTCTAACTGCCCTATTTCCAGTTTGTACTATCCCCTAGGTATAATAAAAAATGAGATATTTGCACCCAGCTGGAGAGTCCCTTTCATGAGCTGGAAAACTGCAGAGTTCATTTCTGGCGTATTTCCTGCTGTTCATGAGTAACTACCAGGACAAAGTTGCTCAAGTGAAGTGCAGACTTCAGTCCCCAAGGCTTGTCAGTTCAGAGCTGATCCTTTCAGCCACTGCGTGCTGGGTAGGTACAAGGGAGGACTTGGAGTTTCTAAAGCAGAGTTAACACTACCAAGCAAACAAAAAACACTTCATCAGGTACTCCTGGCTTTTCCAAACCTGCTTGTCCCAGATGGTGCAGCATACAGTCATTTCATCATCCCAGATCTGAAACATCATAATATTACTGATCTATAGCCCCTTTAAACTTAGTTTTACAATGCTTATATCCTGTTCATATCTTATTGAATGTTAAGGGGTAATTTGCTAAAGTATTTGCACGTCGGGCAACTTGAGTCGTGATACCGTATCATGTCCTGCTTGGTGCTTTGGTGCCACGCCTGGTCCCTAGGGTTTCATTATCTGTCCCCCACTCCCACTGACTACTCTGCGTTGCACCACTCTGATCTTACCAACTCCTCATCAGTTCTCCACTTCTTTGGTTTCCACCACCTCTAAACTAGACGTTTTCTCCCTATCCTATTTTGGTTCTTTTTTCAGAACTAAGAATTTTGTTCTCAAGATTTTTTTCACCTGGTTTTGCCTCTACTCTGGTACCTGCATTCTATTACTTCACCTTGCATACTTGTACTCTGCCAGCTTAATTAATGCTTAGATATTTGGAGGTTTTTTTCATAAACTGGTATTAGATGTTCCATAAATTAGTCTTGATGTGCCTGATTTTTGATTTGGTTTTCAGAGTTCTATCACTTGAAGTGTAACTGTCATTTTTGTCTTCTGTTTCTTGGTTTGGGGTGAAAAATCCACCCCATATAGTCCGTCATCTTAGTGTGTCTGAAGCTGTGTAACACATGAAACAGAGATACTTGTTTCGAGCATTTTATCTTACAAGATTTTTTTGATCTGTTTCTTGGATACCACCCCCACGGCTGAACTTGTTCTTTTCCTACAGGTTAATCTTTCTTTGGGGACTCCTGTCCTTCTTTAGACCTGTGCCTGGAGCTGTACTAAGGATTTATATCAGAATGTTTTTCTAGTTTGAGATGATGCTTTTGTTTAGATGTTTAAACTCACTGTAGTCAGTCCATTTAATAAAAAATACTTTGACTGATGTTAACTAGGGCCATTCCTAGCCTATTCATGTTCACAATAAAAAGACAGACACGGACATTCAGATGGAGTCACAAGGTGACACGGCAAAATGCTGGAATGTATTGTGTCTATTGTTTAACTGGTTCTCTGCAGTCGTATGCGGGACTATAAGTTCAAGCTAAATGATCATTTTGGTGTATTTATGTTCTACTGGATTTTTTCTCTGCAGTTACATTATAGTGCTAATGCAATTGCCCTGGAGAAATAAAAATAACCAAAATATCTTGAGGGTGTTTATCTACAGCAGAAGCTATATGCTCTTTAATCCATTAAGTACACAAGATGTGTGTGAGAGAGAGAAAGCCATTCAGACTAGGATTCCTATTTTTCACAATGAAACTCGTGTGCTTGAGCTGGCTCAGTGACTACCAAAAATAGCTCAGCAAAAAGGGCTTTCCTTGAGCACTTCCATTATTCACATGATGCGGCACCTTACATAACGTGAAGCTTGCACGTCTTCCCACCGAGTGCGGTGCACACGGATGTTAGCGGGCAAAAATTTCCACCAGAGACAGTAGTACCAAGTGTTTTAAAGGCAAAGTCAGGCTGAAGGCATGGATTTTTTTTCAATGGGCAAGTCTGAAAATTCTTAAAAATTGTTTGGGTGATCTGATGGAGGGATTTCAATTTGAGATGGCCTTTGAAACCTGGTGTTACTCAATGCGTAGCTCTTCTCCTTTTCAAAGATGCAAATACTGTTACCTTGACAGTAGTGGTGACTTTGTTAGGATGCTTGGGGTACCCGCCTTGCCACTGGCAGCTCCATCCAGAGACCAGCAGTTCTCTGAAGAACTCGACCAGTTCTGCCATCTTTGTCTAGTGGAGTTATCCTCTGCTGCTGTAATCACTTAGTTTCAGTCACAGCCCTTTCATCTGAAAACACCATTTGTGCCTCCCTTTGCTAATCTGCATGCATGTGAACCCCCTTGGTTTCAACATTGTTATTTATATTGCTCTGTGTTCCCTGCACATGGGATTAAAGTCTGTCACAGCCTCCAGCTGCACAGTTTTTTTGTTCAAACTATAAAGTATTGCTTTTAACACTAACAGTCCCAAACTTAACCCCTATTCTTGGTCACAGTGATAACGATTTCACATACGATTTAGGAAGTCATCTCTGAAATTATGGTATGAATACTAGCGTGCTGTGACTCATTTTAACTACAGATCATATAACGATTACTGTTTTCAAAAAAGGGTGATTGAACCTGTGTAAACACAATTCTTCTGCTTCCCTGAAAACCCATCAAATTGAAAAATAAGCAAATCTTATTTGATTATCACAAATCATATTATAAAAAGCTATTTTCTTTTAGGTGATCTGGCACTATGCAATTTTAGATTTTTAATATAACGAAACCGTACTACATCGTCAGTACTATCAGACTCATGGCTTCTGAAGCCTGTAGTCTCTTTATGGAAAAAGTAGTATCATGATATACAATAAATAGGCAACAATTTGTGTCAGCAGTGAAGTATTGCTACTGTGAGCAGGAAGGGTGTATTTCACTGTGTGCAGGAAGACTATATGAATCTTTAGGACCAGCACTGAATGCTTCCTCTAGGAGAAACTGCATAGGGTAGGCAGACAGGCTGAAGCACTGATTACCTGAGAATATAGGTATTTATTCTGTATGGAAGATGGCAACAGGTCCTGATAGTGCAATCTTTTCTAATCCAACAACAGGTCAATGGTTCAGCTGCAAATACAGTTTATGGACCATCAGCGATATGACCCAGACTTCTCTAGAGAAGTATTAACCAGTCTGATCTTTAGCTTAGGAGATATGATGGTGTTTTAAGGTGTTTTGCGCTTTCATGCAATGCTGTGAGCGTCCAACACTAAGAAGAAGAAGACACAACAGAAGAAAGTGGCAGAGCTATAGACTTGCAAAACAGATAACAATATTCTTCTTATTTTGTAGATATAAGTGCTAAATGCAGGAATTCTGGTCAGGTGTGATTTAGCACCTATTATTTATCTCTCCAGATTAGCACTGAACGAAGCAGTATAAATATTCTACCACCCCTTTTTTACACTGTCTCCTCTTGACTATGACTTTTAGATTTGCATTCAACACAAACCCTTGGTTCAATGAGCAATACCACAGCAAGTCAAGCTCCCTTCTTGTAAGGCTTCTTGTGGCACCACAGACTATATTGCTGTGTTCTCTTCTGCGTGTAAACATCCTTCTCTTGAGCAGAAAAGTACCAAGCTGCAGCTATGGCAGAATTGCTCCAGAAACCTCTGTCTTGGTACTTCTCCTCTGTTCACCTCTAAAGTGCACATCACTTCTGTGGTGGGAGATCTCCAGGGGAAACGAGTGCCAGTGCAGCTCCAGTTCTTAGGGCCCTGCAGCAAAAGTACTGCAGTGACGTGGCCCCTCTGTGTACTGCACCGGCTGTATATGTAATACACAATATTCAAAAGCAGAAGACAGGTTTCTTCAAGCTTTCCTTAGAAAGAGGATAGCTGGGCCTTACAAGAACCTTAATTAGACTACTAGCACTTTGTGATGGATAAGACATGCAACACTGAGTACTTGCTTGTACTGGTTTTGTAGTTGTATGGCATCAGCTTTCCAGTGGCAACATAGTAATATTGGTCATATCTTCTAGAGAGACCCTGAATTTTTCTTTTTATTTTTGGTTTTGTGTATGTGTAAATATGATTATTTCTACAATAGCATCCAGAAATGAATGCTCTCTTCTACTGCTTGATATCGTAGCTCTGAAAGTGAACAATTTATTGCATTGCAAACCCTCTGTCCTAATTATTGCTGTGTAACATGAACCCTGTTTTTTCTTTGATTTTGAAAGCTACTAATTCCCTTTACAGTCTACAAAATCCACTGAAATCATCTGAATCTTATAATCACATAACTTTGCAGAGCTTGATCAAAGCCAGAGACCCACTACAGCTCAAAAGCTGCTCAGGCGATGTTTCTTGTTCTGGGAAATCAGGTCCTGAAAGATTTAAATCCTGGTCCCATTTTATTTAAATGAGTGCATTTCATTTCTCAGTCACCAGCACCAAGCAGTGAGCTGCACACTAAGCTCATTTCTTTCTCCATCACTGATTTTATTACCTCCACCACTCACCCATAATCTGGATCTATCAGCTGCTATCATATTGCTTCTGATCTGCTACATGCTACACTCTGTAAACGACTTCAGCCCCATGGCTCTTCACCAGACAAATAAAAAGAAACCAATGAAATACATTTTTGCATTCATAGCTACTCATACTCCACTAAGCAGGACTCAGGACATCACGAGGAGGAACACTGCAGGTTAATGGTTCAGGAATAATCACCACATGAATAAAAATGCATTTCATTATACATACCAGATTTTGTTGGAATGCACTCATCTGAAAGATGACACGATGTGGGATTCATTGTCTCAAGGCATTTCCTATGCTCCTGTCCCCCCCATTCGCCCTGTATAGATACAGGACCAGACTACCGAATACACATGCACTTTCCTTGAGAGGTTTGGAATGGGGGTGGCACAAGCCAATCGTGGAAAAAAACAAGCATAAGGATGGGCTACAGGAATGTACAACGTAAAACTGCTGTTCATGCTGGGGACAGTACTGTGTATTTTGTGGGGACGTTTATCAAAGAGAATACAAGAGAGTACTAGTGATGCCATCCAAATCATCTGTATTGCTGATTTATGACATCGTTTCACATACTAAAAGTCTCTCTTGCTTTCTCTTTCTCACTATGGTTTTACCCTCAAACTTGAATTGCCGATCTGATTCACTGTCCCGTAAGCTGATGACTCTTTGCTCCGCAAGCCATTCAAGCGCCTCACGGACTCGACGCTTTCATTCCCGACAGTCATAGTCTGTGCCTGTCCCCAGAGTGTCAGCATAGATAGCAGCAGCAAGGATGAGAACAGTACAGTGGTAACACGGCGACACACATACACAACACGGAAAGAGAAGAATGGCTCAGTTAGAGAAGACCATCATGCAAAACAACATGAATCACTTTCAAGGCAAAATAAACTGAGAAAATCGTGAGAGACAAACTGAAGTGACACAGAAAACACCTCCTAAACAGATGGCCTTAGTAACGCTATTCCGTATCTTGAAATTCGTGCTACCAGATTCACAGAAGAAGTGAAAGTAAGCCTGTGTAAACACATAGCTGTCTTTTAGTCCAGCAGAGTATTTCCTTGTATTTAATTAGGGAATTGCCCATTTTGCAAAGAATCCATGTACCAGCTGGCCTAGGATAAACACAGATCTTCTGGTGATTTGGCTTTAAATAACTTTCTTTTAATTGTCACCATGTTAATCATTCCCACAGCAAATGAATGACCACTTCCATGGACCAAAACCTCTTAATTTTTGAGTGATGCCACTGGATATTTTTACTTACCAGTGGTAGCTGCTTGCCTAGTTGTTCACCTCTAATGAACATCGCATCCAAACCTGAAATTACAGACCCCTTACAGCAGCTTCTGTTTCTGCCTTGCTGGTTTTTGAAACAAAGGCTTACAGTGGCAGTGCATCTGGCATGTGTGCCTGCAGACAGGTAAGCATTTCTGCTCTCTCCTATAATCTAATCTTAGCGGGAATCTCAATTCACCTGACAATATTAAACCAGAGAACAGCATTGGATTGCTTCACAGAGCATCCGTCAAATATTACATTAGCTACAGAACATTTATTAGACAGACCTCTCAAAACTCAAATGCCCTGTGCCATTGTTGTCATCCCTTTTGTAAAGGAAACAATTATTTATGGTTTGAAGCACTCGCACAACTCAAGCCAATAATTACTTCATGTAGCAAATGTATACGTAGAGTATAAACCTAAGGGTTTCTACTGATACTGAAGACCAGTGACATAGACACGAGAAGGATGAAGCCTTTATAGCTGTGGGAATGGTTACAACTAAAATACAATTTAATGTCTATTCTTTCCTTTCCATTTACCAAAGAAAAAGTCAGAAAGTACGGACAGACTTACGAAAAATATTTCTGTACTGACACCTAGGTTAAAAATAACTGTCTCTTCTACATTTCAGTTACTGGTATAAAATGGAGTGATAACGATACTCACAAATAGACCCTTTGTTAATAGTCATTGCTTTCACCTGTTCCTTATCTGCTGGTGGATGCCACAGAGCAGCACAATATTTGTAAAGGTAGAGCTGCCTCAGTAATTGCAAGAAGAGACGAAAATTCTTGGAATCAGTGACTAATCTTTTAACATTCATTGATAACTTCATAAATTGCAAATAAACCTAGTGGCCAGTTTTCAGCTCTTTATCAAGGAGTAAATCACTCAAAAGGAAACTTTAGAATAAGAGTCTCCTGCAAGAGCACGAAGAACTGAGGTGAGAAATCAACTGTACGTCAGCATGCTGTCAGGGCAGATTCAGTCACCCCAAGTAAAGAGCAGCTGTACCTTATTTTGTCTTCTTTGCCTTCTTCGAAGCCTCAGAAACTCCTTGTGCTGTCGTGAAACAAAGTTGACTGCTGCATATTCCAGTAATGCAGCAAAGACAAAGAGAAGGCACACGGCCATCCAGATGTCAATAGCTTTTACATAGGAGACCTAGAAAGAAGTAAGACACCGCATGTTGTATTTCAAACTTCTTCATAAGCTGAAGATACTGACATGAAAAATAAACACATTTCTGCACAGCATGAGTTCCAGTTGTTCAACGAGGTGGGATTTTTCTTTTTTTTGTGTTTCCGTTTGTTTTATTAGCTTATAATAAATAAATAACCCAACTACTAATGGAAATGTACATTCACAAAGAATACACAAATTATGACCTACCTCCTTAAGGAAAATAATCAGGATTAGTCTAAAAATACAATTGCTTTTACAGTCACAATCTCAGCTGCAAAATAAAATCAGATCTATTACAGCACTGTAAAGTCACAAGATCTTTATCGTATTACCCACACTGCGGTAAACAGTAGCCAATTAATTAGTTACACACTATGCATATCAAAGGTATGTTGTTTTCCATAGCTGTATTTGGTCTCTGCCTTTCTTTGTAGTCTTGCAGTTTTTAAGTAGAGATCTTACGATTAGGCAACAGCAGGTTGTCTTTTTTGTTTATCCGGTATTAGAACCAGGGTGGAATTAAAAAATAATCTGAATTTTAATGTCTACAACATGCATGTGAGCTAGTTGCCTAAACTACTTTGATATAAATAAATCGAGGAATGAAGAAGAACAGGCTTTTCTAGAATGCAACTCATCTGAACTGTTTTAGACGTCTTCTCTAGGGTGAGAAGCATAACACCCAAATAGTCTTTCTCCATCTTCATGTCTGTAAAGATGAGCTTCAAAACACTCTCTATGCATAGACACATGGGGCTTTACTGCGTAGTCTGAATAAAAGCATCACATACTGCCACATTAGGTACCTAACCTCCATTTGCTAATCCAGCAGAGAACAAATCTCCAGTATCATAATAACCAGTTCTCTTGAGATGTCTCAGATACCCAAGGTCACCTCAAATGGCACCATCACACAATTGGATCAAGATAAGTAAAATGGATTTTACCTAAACCCCCAAAAATTATAACCACAGGTATTTAACATCTGAATAATACCCTGCAGGCCAAATATGTCAATGCAGTCAATGCAATCAGTGGTCTGAAAAGAGAGCAGAGAAGGATTTGTTGTGCATCTAACACTGATGTTTAGGAGACCTGATCTTTACCACGGACAACTCCACCTCTACCCTTTGCACACATGATTCAAAAAGACCTTGCTCTTACAGTCATGGCTATCATTTCACGACAAAGAGAAGCACACCTGTTTCAGTAAATTTTGCTCCTTTTTACGATATGCTTGAATAGCATCACTTTTCAAAGTCTGTAGAACAGTTTTTGTCAACGTCACATGTAATATATTGCACTATGTGCTCCAGCAAGCAGTATGAGCAGGGGAACGGGCATTTAAAGGATGGCAGAAAGGATACAGAGCTGCATCCTGCAGATCCTGAACACTGAGCAGGACATTTCAGAGGAGCCATGTACTGTTATTCAGCCTTCATCACGGGAACGCACTTTTCAGTATCTGAGGCTGTAGTGTAGCTCCACACTGCAATGCCCACAATACAACATGCATAGGCTGAGCTGCAAGAGGAGAATTTAGCAGACTAAGGTGACAGTGAATCTATGCCTTTCAATTAGATACACAGCAGGTATGCATTTCTTTCCCCTACACATTAAAAATAAATCTTGCAAGTTACATGTTTACTGAGCAGCTGTGAAACCCAGTGAAAACTTGACAGTGTCCCAGACACTCTGTGCCACAGGCTGAGGCACAGTAGGAATAAAGGCACTGCAATTTCTGTAAAATGCAGCTCAGTTTAGATTGTTTGTTTCCTTCCCTGAAGGGGCAGCTTGTTTTCCTTTACAAATGCCCTTGGGAGACATATTAGACATGCATAAACAGCTGGACTGTGCTGCCAGAAACAGCATGAAGCAGGGAGCTGAAGCCACAAGAATCAGCATTTCTGACTGTGCAAATCCTGTCCCAGTGGGCTTAAAGCAGGGAGGACAAAATAATAAAGGAAGCCGTGAGTTAGTCTTCCTGCCACTTTCACAGTGCTCCCATAAATGCCATCCACACAATTGCTGAGCCAGCTGGATTATTTTAAGTCCAGCCTGCTGGGCTGGAATCAGAGAATCACGACTTATTTGGCAGGTACGTAGCTTGTTTTGTTGTTTAGCCATTGCCACACCGTGCACAGCTTTAAATGAGAAAAGAGAAAGTAATTGCTTCCAACAACATATTAGAAGTAAATAAAAGGAAAAGTTCTGCAATGAGTGAAAGCTGACCCCTTTGTTTTTGAATCACTTTATGTAATTTTTTCTGTGTATCCCCAGTATGTACAGAATTACACTACTAAAAGCCTAAAAGCCCATATAATTTTCAGAAGCACCCGTGTGCCTGGAAAACAACACGGATCTATTACACCAAGCCTAGGAGGGCCTCACCTAGTACATGTTTCCAAGGACGTACTAAAGTGAGTGCCCAGATTTTAGGCCAGCACTTTGGTATCTAAAGCATGTACAATGCAAAGTTTCAGCAGACTTTAGGGTCTCTGTCTGCTTTAGCTGTCTTTAACCTATGTTGTACTTCAAGTAGGAAATGGTCGCATCTACCAGATCGTAGACTGATCTGAAGTGGACCTTTCTCAACCACCCCTGCTGAAACTGTTCCATGTTGTATGAAAACACTTAAAAATACATTGGCCTAGGGACTGGGAACAGACTCTCCCCTTCCTAAATGCAAATCTTACCCAGTGCAATATGAAGACATTCTCTGTCTCTGTGTCCCAAACACACGCAGACATTGAAAAGGCCATACCACAGAGTATTTCATAGTGCTTGCACAATTTTGTCACTGAGATGAGCGCCGAAAGGATGTGAATTTGATCTGCACATTCCAGATGAGTGCTATAACCACTTGCCTACCAGATGCTGTAGCTTCTTACTGCAATGCCTCACTTGTCAATGAAATGCTTTTTTCTTAGAGCTCCTCAGCCGTTTCCTGCTTGTCTCCACAGGAAACTCTCCACTCAACAGGCTCTAGTCTGCATCTAATTCCTAGGTGCTTATTTTTCCTTTTCACTCTACAAGGAACCTTTCACATCTAATTTTCAGTTAAAAATATTGCTGAGTGACATACTTGTAGGAGCTGGGGTCTGCAAAACTGAGTAACTTTTTGGTATCATAGAGATATTCATTGCTTTGGGAAGATCTTCCACCAAACTGCAAACCAGTGCTACCAGCTATGTTTTTTTCCCCAGATCATAGTATAGTGTGAAAACTCATATGTTTGCTGAACTAAAAGGCTTACATCATGTGCTTTGGTAAGGACTCATCAAAAGATAGTGTATCTCCAGCTTCCTTAACTACCATGTCTGTGGTCTATGCTCCATAGTCACTACTGTGTACGTGTAAGGACAGTATAGACCCTGATTTTTTTTGAGAAGTTTTTGTCTCACCTAACTTCAAATCTGTTATGTACATGTGGGGTTTTTTAATTAAAGGTAAGAAACAAGTATTTTTAGGACAAAATACGTCTAAGTGGAAGGCAGATATTTATACTATAGTAAAAAAAAAAGCTATAAACATGCCAGTCTCTCACTTTTTACTAAGACTGGAATTTTGGATGGCTGTTTCAGGTGTAGATGTCAGCTTGAGATAGGCCTGCATTGGTTAGATAAAGTCTGTGAATCATCTCTATTAGCTAGTATCTTGATATAAGCCTAAACAGAACAGACCAGAATAAAACAAAGTTACACACACGAGCCTATGTAATAGAAACCGTTACCTGATCATTTGCCACCTTTCCCATAATTTCACTTGCAGGACAGAATGCAAGGTGTGCAGTAACACTGCAAATTCACTTAAACATTATCAAGTTAACAAGTATAAAATGAAAAAGTAGCAGCGACTGGTGTTTTTTTGAAGGTAGACCTTGTAAGATTTTCTCTGTAAAGCCTGTAACCCCAACAGCACACTGGCTCTATTTGCTTTGCAGCACTTCTAGCAGTGGATGTTTGCAAACTCTGCCTTATTCAGAGTTATCATGTTCAGAAAGCATATTAAGATTTTCTTACTCTCTTCTTTCTTTAAATAGCTGCTCCACTTTTTACTGTGTGTTGCAGAGCTTCCTCTCTAACATTATTTGGGGGGAGGGGATATAATGGCTCCCACCAATAAAACCATAAATTCTATCAGTTATTCAGATGCTCTGTAAATTTTTTAGGGTCAGATGATGACAGAAATATTTCAGAGTGAGAGCTGTCTGCACCAAGAGCCAAATATGATAAGGCTGAGAGCAATAAATGTGACAAAGCAACTCCTTTCCCTTCATAATTTTTCTCGTCTGTTATTTGGCCATGCCACTATATAAATAAAAGTCCAGTTTATGCTCTATACAGCACTCTGTAACATCAATGACCCCAGTGAAGATCCTCGAAATGAAAGTCTAAGGAGGATTACATTATTCATGAACGCCTTGCAAAGATTAAATCTTCTACTTCTCCAGCTCTTTTTGTTTTAGCACTGTGACTTTCTCATGGCTTCTGTGTACCTTCAGCATATCACCATGTGTCACCACCAGAATGAAGCATGCTGTTGTGGAGAGAAGCAGGAGGAAAACATGGTCATGGGTCCTGCAGTTGAGCAGCTGTCATTTGTTGACATTTGTGAATCAACCCAAATGTGATCTTTATTTCTGCTACAGCACCAGCCTTGTGAGACCCCAGGCAACTGCTTTAACTCTATGATTCAGTTGAACAGGAGTAAAATGGAAATAAAGACATTCATTCTCTCTCAGAGCTCTGCATTGTCAAAATAACTGCAATATGCAGTGCACTGTGTTAAAAAACATATATTCCCTTATTGTGGTTGATAGGATCTCATGAAAAAGTATCTTTGAATTATGATGTTAGGTCCCAAACCTCTGCTTTTGCACATTCTAGGCAAGATTTTTTTAAAGAAGAAAATTTTCAGCAACTGGGAAATTTAACGATTTGAAATTAATATCTCCTACATGTTAAAAGAATCTCTTGGTGAAAAATGTTCCAGAGAATTTTTCAGATTGGAAATGTGGAAACAGAACAAAATAACATTTAAAATCAAAACTGAAACAAAAGTTGTGTAAAACTGCCTTCCAGTACAAGGCATCGATGTTACATTCAATATCACCTTATTTTTTAAAACCAAAACAATTACATGAAATTCTGTTATCCTAAAACTTACTGTTTGGTTGTTGTTTTTCTTTTTTTTCACAAAGCTTGAATTTGTAAAGAAATTGATAGCTCTTTCCTGCCTATCAGCTTTATATAGCTGAAGCTGAGAGCACCAGTCGTGGTTTCATCGCAGTTTCCAGGCAGAGAAGTTTCTGAAGCGCTTGTTATCAGCTGCTATTACAAGCAAAGTATTTTGTTTTTGTCTCACTCTTAGTCTGGATCTTTCTTTGCACTCCAACAAAATATCATGATCCTAAACCAAATTCATATCAGAAAATGCAAATTACTTTCCCAGTCCTAGATCCTCAGTCATTTTATACTGTCCTGTTGTTGTAACACTTTCCAGTTAACTGTCCTTCACACCATGCAATTTTGAAGGGTCATAGTCACTGTGCGAAACTTTGATGGGTCAGGTCAACAAGACTTTTTAGCTTAGTAGACATAAAACAGAAAGTGGTTTAGATTTCACAAAGTTTAAAACTAATGGGATTGATTGCCTGTCGAGGAAATCTTCATAAAGTGTTCAGGAGAGGGCAAGTAAAGCAACCATCCATCACAGCTGGCTTCGGGACCTGTTCTCAAAGGGCACTGCTTCTGCAGGGGAGGAAATAAGAACGAAAACTTTTGTCTTCCAGACTGTGGTAAATGTTTTTTTGCCTCTTCAAGATTTTAATGTCCCTATTCTTTCCATAAAGTAATTTGCAATGAAAAAGGTTAAGCTACCCTCAGAACTACTATTCTGTTACTGGAAAATAAGTGCTCATAGTATGGGGAGGATTTTGACAGGAGGTGGTTCATCGGTGAATGAGTCCTGCGGAAGCTGTAAGTGTCCTTCACCAGCTCACATACTACACTGCTGGATGGCTTGGGAAGACAATGAGACCAACTGGTGGAGACCTTTTTTTCTTCTGAGGTGAAACAGGGTTAAAATGATGTCCCAAATGTCCCACTCAAGAACCAAGTTACTATCGTCAGAGTAAAATGCCTGTTCTGACAAGATGACGTAACTAATTAGATTCGTTTGTTGGTTGAATGAAAAACTAACAATACTTGGTAAATGTGAAAGACATTGTCTCCAGTAATTTTAATAAGAGAAGTACATTTTTTTTTGAACAAAATATTTTTTTCAACTATTTTTCTTTTTTTTTCCAAAACTTCTACTTCATCTTCCATTTTTAAATGAAATGTGGGTATCTCCCAAACAAAACAAGAAACAAACAAGAAATATTTAATTTAAAAATGCTGAAATAAGCTTTCCCTCCGTCCTTTATTCAGATTCCATCTGAAAGTGTCCACTTAACTCAGCAGGGACTCACAAGTTCTTCCAGTCACCCATAATTGACTTTTTCAGTGAATACACTCTTCGTCCAAAATTTTTTCTCTATGTCTATCGCTGTTTCTGCCAAGTCATGAGATGCTAAACCTCCTATCCACTGCTGATGCAGAACTAAAGGCTGACTGCATTCAAGCCAGGGAGAGTATGGAAACCATTTATGGTTTGTTTTTCCTCCAACAATGAAGGAATATTTTCTTCAAGTCTTTGAAGACAATCGGGGAGTTAAGATATTTACAAAGATGCTCAGAAAGAGGCCCCTGGAGCAAGATGCTCCCCACCTTCAGAGTGGGGCTGGCCCCCAAGAAACTGCAGGTTTTATCCAACACTTTGTGAACCTCTGCAATACATGGCTAACACCTGACTCAGATGGCACAGGACTGTGTTACACTACATCCTGCAGGATGTGATGAAGAGAAGACAGAACAGTAACTGCACACCAGAGACTAGTATTTCTTTAAATTATGTAACTATATTCTATATGGCACATTACAAAAAAGAAGTAAACTTGTGTTCCAGGTAAAGGAAAGCCTTTCTAGAGAAGCAATAAAATATTTTTTTTATAGCATGGACTGTGTCTATTCATATTTATGATCTTTCTTCTCAAACAGCATATTTCCACCTTTGAAAAATGTGGTCCCACAAATACAGAATCTGTTATCAGATCGGTGAAGCCAAGACTGTTTGTTTTTGATTCTCAAGGGCATTTGAGGTATTGGCATGTTCATCATGTGCCTTTTTGTGCAATCATACTGTGTAGTTGCCTTGTATTTCCAATTCCTGACAATTCATTCTTTCTGTACAGGAAATTTAGACAGAACGTACCATTTCCACATCAAAAGCCCTTGCCTTCCTTGAAAATAGTGTGATTGTTTTTCAGACATAAAGAAAAAAATATCTGAGAAATAGCTTAAGGCAGTTTTCTAACCAAGTAGGTTACAGCTGACAAAACAAAGGCTTGTGCTTTGGACAGATAATGGTGTTGGTTTTCAGCTTGGGAGCAAACTGGGTGATTTTTTTATGTATTGATAATGCAGGGACGGGCTGGCCTCTGCTACTAGGAATGAAGTAACACTAATTGAAATTGTAACCAGGGTCAAAAACCCACGTTTGCAAACAGGTAGTCAACTCTGTCTTGTATCACTTTTCACTAAAATGACAATAAAGTGGAAATGTCTCTTTTATCTAGGATGGGAGTTCAAGTCTAGCTCAGGCTTCCGTAGAAATTGTTAATGAGATGGTGCAGAGGGAAATGATGAATCGCTTGGAAACAGCGGATTCTGGTGACCCTCCCCAAGAACTGTTCTGAGTTCATGCCCTGTAAACAAGGGCAGAGTGGAACTAGGAATGCGCAGATCCTCATCAGCATGTGTGAAGTTTGGGTGCACAGATGGACCAAAATAAAGGGACTCGTTTTTTCTGTCTGACTGTCTCTTTTCAGCCCCCTGCAGAAACAGATTTTGAGGAGAATCAAAACTATGAAAGAGAGAGAGGATAAAAAATGCAAATTCCTCTGTTCATAACTAATTAGGACTTTGGCACCCACCAGGACTCCACCGACTTTTTCTCTTTGCCTTGATCCTGAAAAGCACATTGGGCAAGAACAAGTCAGAGAACACCATCACTCCACCAGTTCAGCCACATCCTCAATACTGTATGGAAATAGGAAATTGTGTTTCTTGTCACTCTCCAGCTTGGTTGCCTCTCTCTGTGCTCTTGGAAGAAAGATCCTGGCTTGACTGGCCAACAGAAACATACTCTGCCATAGAGTTGCAGACCAAGAGTCAACTAACCCCACCCCACCCCAATATCACAGCCAGAGGTGGTACGGTTTTGTCAAATTTCAAACAAGCCCACAGTCTATGCTTGACCTGCCTCAAAAAGACCTGCAAAACAAAGCATGGCTTCTCACCACCAGTATTCTGCACATTCCTCGGTCCCACTTTCAGTTTTTTCCTCTTCTGTCTTCAAGAAATTGGTCTTCAATAAGAGCTCACAACCATTTGACTAAGTCTTATTCTCTTTTCCTTCAAAACCAAGCAGATTTCTCATAAAGCCTTCTACAGCCAATGGGAAAAACAATCCTCCTGCCTCCACAAAAAACTAAGACTCTATGTGCATAGACTCCCCTCAGGTGACTACAGCATCTCAGTATCCCACCAATCAATCCTTTGGGTTTGGCTTGTGAATAAAGAAAGGCAGAAAAGCAACCTCTTGTTTCCAGAAACAAAATAAATAATATTGATATTTGTGGTATTTCTTGTGTATGGACCAAAGAAAGTAATCAACAGACTGGTGGAGCCGTGGTGATCAGTTTATGAAGGTGACAAATCAGGATTTATGTCCCTGCTACAAGGAACCAGCTTCTTATTGCTGTGTAATTGAAATGCATTTGCCATAGAGAAACACCCCCATATCCAGCTGAGACCGGTGCAAACCAAGAACTGCACGTGGCTGCATTAAGACAGGGGCAAATACACATACAGCCAGCCTCTGTAGCTTGATGACAATGTCAGTCTCAGGTCTCATTTACAGTAGAAGTTTCTGGCTCTTCCTTCCTAGTGAAATCAACAGATAATATTTCTTTAAAGTCATTAAAAGCCTACTTGACTACTTGGACCCTAAGTGCTAAATTCTTCAGTGGATGAGAGCTTGCATAAAAAAATCACAAATGGGATAAAACTGAGGAAGATTAAAGAGGCGCCACAAAACCATGACTGCATGATTGCTAGCAAGAACTTCTGGCAGGATTTTGAAACAATGTCATTAAATTCATAAACAGAGTTAAGTGCTGATACTTACCAAAGGAGCATTTATATTTAAGATTCATTAGAAACACAAAGAGCTGGTGTGTTATGTATCTGAGTATAGCCAGAGTGCCTACTTCTAAAATGGCAGATTTTCTGCCGTGATTACAGTTTTCTGAAATACTTTTTTGTTTGTTCGGGTTCTTTTTTTCAAACAGAGCATTAACTCAGGTTCAGAAAACCCTTTCCATTTTCTCTGCAGATCTAAAATGCCTCAGCCACCTCGGGCGAAAAGTAATCTTCATTCAGCTCAGCCACAGCCATGCCATATACAGTTATTACCTCTGCCACTCTGTTAGGAAGAATTGCACCAAATTGCATTATTATTTGACCTTTGAAGAGTTAACTGACTCGGTGTATGACTGTTATGAAAGAACAAGTCAGGACTTTATTTCTGTAGCAACAGGAAAAATCTCTTCCTTTCATTTAAAGCAGGTAAGAACCACAGAACTGGCAGACGGCAGTGTGGTTGCCATGATCAATACCAAGATCTTTTGCACCTATATATGCATTTTTAGGTTTTATTTTTCCATTGGATAGCATCAAAATTGTGTTAAAGCTCAGGTGGCTGCAGAACATTCTACAACATCCTCTCTGTGCTGTATTTCCTATTGTAGTCACAACTAAGTGAACCATTAAAAGTGATCCAATTCACTGAACCAAACAACAAAAACCTAAAATTAGAAAAAGGATGCCTAGGGCAACATACATTTTTTTCTTTCACTCTTGGTTTCTGCTGTTTGTGAATAGAGTTGAATTTCTAATTCTTCCCTAAGGTTATACTCCTAAATTCTGGATTTCTTAGGAGATCCAGCAATGTAATTTTTGGGAAAAGGCATTTGTTTATTTTTATGACTGCCAGTCTCTCTAGATTAGAGATGGGTAAATTAAATGAACTTTTTTGTCGAAGAAAATTGTATTACCAATACTAAATACAACATCAGACTAAAACAACTGGGAATGGGATGGTTCGTTACAATATTCAGTGTCTCCGTACACTTCTTTCTCAACTATTACTTGATCAGTTACTTACTGTCACTGAGCCACTTCTCATTCTTAATGATTTTTCTGACTCTGTATTCCAAATTGCTACTTTCATCTGATTAAACTGGAAGGGAAAATTTATGTAACTTACAATAATGGTGCAACATTTAGATCTGTATATGAAGTCAATCAAATTTGTATCTTTGGGAAAAAAAGAAGAGATATTCAAATGAAAAATATAAATGTCCCTAAAGAAAGATCCCAAAGCTGACATCAAAGAAAGCATAGGGTCAGGAGGGATAACATGGTCCAACTACAATGGTTAAGTGTGAGTGAGTCATATTTCATGTACAGTAAAGCACTTAAGCAAATGCAGAATTGAAAGAGGATGTACAATGCGAATAATAGAATATGGCAAAGGTGAAAATGTGCGTAGAAAGAAATTGATGGTCTGAATATTAATAAGCAGAAAGAAAGAAAATGGGATAAAGATGGCAGGTTAAAGGAAACAAAATGGAATTCAAATAAAGGGGAATAAACAGCAGCATCCAGCAAGCTTCATACAAAGTTTTTTTTTTTTTAATCTAACTGGATCAGTTTCCATATTCTAAAGGGATCAGAGCTGCCACATTAATGTAAATGTACCAAGCACACCCCCAAATTAGCTCAAGCCCTTAGGTTCAGGACCTGGAATCACCTCTGCTTTTGGAGAAGCACAGTGGCATGCCTAGACTGCTGCTTTGCAGAAGGTCATCTCACTCAGGATGGTGCAGAAGGCCGAGCACTTCTTCCTCTCCCATGGACTGCTCTAACCAAGTACCCACCTGACCCACTCTGTAGGTCACACTAACCAGCTCCAGACTGTCAACCTGCACCATTTCTTTGGAAGAAAAAGGCTAGGACCGGCGGCTCGTATTGCACCAGGTTTTGTGAGAGAAGCAGACCCACACAGCAGGTTTGAAGCCACTAGCAAGTACCTCCTTCCTTGTTCTTCCCGTACAGATTCTTTGAAATTTAATTATCCTTTTCTTCTTTTTTCCAAATTCAGGTGGTACTTCCTAATTAAGAACTACTTGTCCTTTCCAGACAGACATGTCTGACCAGTTAACGCTTGTCAGCTGAATGAAGTTTTCGATCCACTTGTTGAAGACCACCCACGGAACAAAAAAGCAGGAAAAACCAGCACAGCAACTCGCCGTTGTAGGCCCCCTTTTGTGTCTGTGTGGAATTGGTGGGAACACCCGAGAGAACTCACCAGGTTACTCAAGCACAGAGGAGTGTGTCACCTTTTATGCTCATATGCTGCTGCAGATTCTGATCATTTGTAATAGCTTACTGATCGTCTGCTGCTAACATCATAACTCAGAATGCAATTCTCTCCTAGGCAATTCAAGAGACAAAATAAACTGTTGATTTATAGCAAAAAATGGGAGTCCCAAATTCTGACACTTTACCTCCAAGCAGAGTTTTTTTATCAAGGTTTTGTTTGCAGCTATTGTGTTTTTCACAGAATTTCATTTTCACCTGAGCTGTAAATCCAAGTACTTTTTGAATCATACTGTAACATTAAATTGTCTCCAGGATTCTCATACTAAGAGCTTTGTTCAAAAGAATGTCATCCCACAGCAAGGCTGAGTGAAGTCATTTTCAGCCACAACAGTTAAGAATCCAGTGCAAATATATAAAAAAAGCAACAGCAAAGCGCATCATCACTTCTCACTGAAGGATGTTTGCGCAGAAGCCTTCTAGCCATGCAGTCTTGTCTTTGGGGCACATCTATATTCCCTTCTTAGCTTAACTTTGAGCCAAAGTACTGGATTTTCATAACAGGAGGATCCTTTGCTGAAGGTTATTTGATTGCTTAGCCTAAAGTCCAATGTTTGGTCCTATAAACTGTCCTTTCTTCCTCTTCCATTTTCTAATGCCAGAGCACGTGCATTTGTTCTGTACTGTCTGCAGCTGTAGTTAAAGCATCCGGAGACTCTCCAAGGAAGAGGAAATCAGAGCCGCACACCATCGAGCACTAATGGTGCCCCCAACACTCTCAGTACCAGTGACTTAGGCAGCCTAGCGTACAGATGGAGAGCTACGTGCAGGATCATGCAGACACCTCGCAGAAAAGCTGCTGTTGGCCCTGGAGGTTCAAAGCACAGCAGCATGAGTAAGGGGAATGATTCTCATGTCAGTCTGATCCCATGTGCTCAAGACTTGTTGAAGTCTGTTGCCCCGTAGCAAGTGAAAGCTTGCTGGCTGTTCGCAGGATGACTTCATGATACTGACAGATGAATGTTCACCTTACAAAAAGGCTGGAGAAATCCTGGAGGGAGCTACCAATCCCATATCTACTGCCACTGCTCAGTGAATATTCACAGTGAAGATTGCTCATCTGTGCAGGAAGCAGGGAATAAATCACTTCTGGTTTTATTTCTGTTTACAATTTTATAGGCTTTTACATACAATAAGTTGGGTTATATCCTTCCTGCAAGCGCGGCATTATAATTGGTGATATAGACTCCTTTACTTCTTTTTTTTTATATGTTCCTACTTTGTGCCACACACTGTGTCTATAAAACAGTGAATAGATGAGGTTGAACCACCTACAAGGAGGGGGAGACATGCATCCTTGGGAAACTGCTAATCCTGCTCAAATGGAGAAGGTTCAAAAGACTTAATGATACGGGATCTGGAGAAACTACTGAGGAGTAGCCAGATGCACACCTGAGAAGATGGACAGAATAATTTCTTAAGAACTAGAGGGGAACAAACTGAGTTTTCTGCCACTCAAAATCTTTGGGATGACTGGAATAGAGGACACAGTATGTAGGAGGAGAGCTGTGTATGAACATTTGCATTTCTTCTTAGTCCTACCTGGTTGCTTTGATTTTTCCTTATTTAAAAAAGAAAATTAACTTCTTTTGTTCTATTCATATTCTGATGAAATGTGGGTAATTTTTAAGTTCAAAAAGACCTTTTAATCTCTTGTGGCATCTCATTGTCAGAAGAAGACAGGCACATCCACTTCAAGGCTCTGGCTGATACAGGGTCTTGACACAGGCACCATTTCATAAAATGAACAGACTCTGTGCCTTTCAGCTGACTGCCCAGCCTTTCATGTGTCAGACACAGAGTCCATGGGCGTTTCCTCTGATACTCCTCTCTGCACTCCCAGGGCTTCAGAGCAAGAAGCAAAAGCCGACTTGTTCACCAAGAGCATGATTCACAGCTGCCCTGTGACGCCCCCGACGAGGAGCAGCCATGCAGCACACAGGGCTCTCACAGGGATAGTTCCACTCGTGAAGTCGCAGACCTTGATGCTCCAGAGCCATTTTCTGCTTTCCATCTGATGGAAGGGCCACCAGTCATAGGCGCTGGACGAGCCCAAGTTCTCCACGTTGGGCACAGCACACGTCAAAGGTGGGAGAGAAAAGGAACAGCTTTTCTGAATTTTGGGCAATTGTGACCTGCTCAGATGAATCATGTAACTTAAAAGAAGCTGCAAAACTGAGACAGCCTACGCAAGAGAAGACAACAGCCTATATATAAATAACAACCTATATAACTTTTCCCCTGTCAGTTCCCTAAGTAGCTAGAGAAAACAAAGCTTTGAAGTGAGTCACGTTAATTCCCTTTCTCTCTCTTTCCTTTTCTTTTCTACTTCTGAATATTATATGGAAGCTCAGAAAACACATTGTTCAGAATTTTAAATTATGAAGATCAGGGTCAAATTATAACTCTTTCAGGAGATTTTAATGAGCTGCCTAAGCCAATAATTCTATGTGTCTTCCTCAAATCATTTTGTAGGCATTTGCCTTACTTGTAAGTCTAGGGTAGCAATAGGTCACCTCCACCTTTCTTTCCATCACTACATGTTGCAACATCATTCTGTTCCTGCTACTAGCTTAAACGCAGGAATAAACTCCTGCATCCTCTGTATCCACGTGGTTATTACAAGCTCCATTTCTGTTATGACTCAGCAGAATTCACACACAATGCACAGTTTTGTCTCCTATTAGATCAAAACGAAGAGTGTGACAGTGTCCTATAGAAGCACAGATTTTGCTGCCCTGTTACCCAGTATTGGTGTTCAGCATTAATAAATGTATCTTATGAAAAGTCCCTACCTCTTAAAAACTCTGACCCCACTAACAAGTTATGGAGGAGAGTGACATAGGGCTAGAAATACAGAGACTCACTTCGTATTATGTTTAAGAGCTATCTTTAAGTCTGAGAAGTTAGTAGTAGATGCCAGAAATTTCAGTAACACTTGCTCTGTGATTATTAATTAGAGCTGTAGGGAAGTACTTACCTCACTGGTGAACCCTGTTAAATGTTTCACGCATGAACTGACATTTACTTACTTGTCATTTCGTTGGAGAGGAAAAAGAAAACAAACAAAAAATCAGAGAACTATTCTGCATGGAATAGTAAATGTTAGCAGAGAGTAGATAGCATCTAACGAGACTCAAAACTATAAAAAAAGTCTCAGTATTTCTCCGTCTCTTTCCCCTGACAGAACTTAATGAAGAGTCTTAAAGAAGCTAAGCCACCTGCTCCTCAAACAGTATGTGCAACACAGGGAAATATTACTAACTCCTTTTTACAAATAGGGAAATTAGGGTATGCATACGGCAAGTACATTGCCCTTAGCTACAGGAGGAGCCAATGGCACAGCTGTGAACAAAATCATAATCTTTTGGCTACAACTTTGGTGTTGTAGAGTCCAGACCATCCTTCCCACCTGGCTGTGAGGGGGATCCACATTGCCGGCTGTTCCACAGAACTGCCTAAATCCACAAGAACTTTCGTGGGGATACTGTGCATCACCATCACTCTATGAATGGGATTTTGCAAAAGATTTATATTTATATTAGTGTCAGTCACATCAGGTTGAGAACAAGAAAGAAACATGGGATAAAATGTGCAGTAATAGTATCCACTCCTTATTGACTGTTGCTGTCAGCTTGGTTTTGGACATAATAAGAAGCGGTGAAGAGAAATTTAAAAAGGGATAGGATTTTTTTTTCAGTGTAGGTTATACTCCTAGTTAAGTGAAAGGATTTTCCATCATATGCAGCTGCAAGAGAGATTTTGCTGAAGTTGTCAATACAATGTTTATGTTGTAAACATATTTGTCAAGTTTGCAACACTTACTCTGCCTAAAGGGTACCTTGAACCTAATGTTATTCCAGCATCCATGATTTTGATTGATTGCACATCAGGAAGCTTAAGTGCAGAAAACTCCTTCACAAAATCACTTTAAATTATGGAAATTAAAATTTAAAGGCTGCTTCTTTAACATGCTTCTTGTGTGCCAGAGCAGTCACAGCCCCAGTCTGAAGTATGAGGGCAGCTGGGAGGAAGGGGCGCACAGCCATTCAGCCATACTCCCACAGGACATGTCGTAAGCACAAGCATTACATTAAGCGGTGCTAATGTGGGAGAAGAGCAAAGGAAAAGAGTCTCTGTAGCCTCCAATTTCTAACAAACTCACATCTGTTTAACAACCTTAGCTGCCAGCTAACTGGAGAAGAGCATAGAAAAAGCCGCAAGCAGGACCTGGTAGTCCAGCAGACATGCTCACCATATCCCTTTCAAGCACATCCCATCAAAATCCATCATTTCCATCCAGCTGTTATCAATAGGCTTTCACCAGAGGAAGCGGTGCACAAAGCATCCTCAGCCAAAGGCTGCTTATCCTCAGTATCTCCAGAGCTGCCCAGCATGTTTGACATCAGCCTTTCCTGTGAAGGATGGTCTCCACAGAGCATCTGCTAAGCTCTTGGGGAACACTTTGCACTCTTAACTGAGGGCTGCTGTTTTTAGAGTACTCCTCAATATAACTTCTGCAGGAAGGCTGCAAGTCTTTGTTCCTGTTGCCACTGGTGTTGCAATGCAGTAGGTGCATTGGCATTGATTTTCCATTGCCACAATAAAATTTCACAGTCTCATTCCTGAGGAAAACATCCCCCTTTTACAGAGCAGGTGAGTTCTCATGACTGCATTATGTCCAACGGCCTGTGATGTCGTTTGTTATATCATACTATGTTCTTTCTTTCAACTCAACTCAAGCAATGTTCCCCTCTTGGCCATTCTAAAAACCCAGTACTTCTAAGTATTTATTCTTTCCTTTTCCATCCAGTGGCTGTACAAAGGAATAACAATAGCTGGAGGGGAGTGTTGAATTCATCTTTCCTCTCTGTCCAGTGCCGCTGGGTGCTTACGTCCAAACACTTTACCCTTGTTCAAATGCTGCTTAACTCTGGAAATGTAACTTCAGCAGGTTCTGCATTGTTTAACTTCAACTTTTTCTGGGCAGTTGAGTTCTGCTTATGCCCAGAATATCTCCTTCTATGGGCAGGGAGGTATCTAGCTCCAACCTGGGTCCAAACATGGTTCGTGAGCTACAATGACAACATATAGGGACTCTGCACAGGAGTGTATTTGGAGTCCACCAAGCACACACTGATGGCCTCAGGTGCTTTAAAAAATGCCTTGGTAGCTGCAGGAATAGTAATACAAAATCATTCCAACCTTTCCGTTGGAAGCTTTGTGGTACCAGCACTCACCACGGAAGAGGGAAATACCCCTTAAAGCCATCCCAAGCCTGAGAGGATATCAGCACACCTCTTCTATTTCCCTCAATATTTATATCGGACCAGAAGCTGGGCTGGAAAGAGAAGGGACTTTAAAGCTCAAATGGGAGCTGTTCTGCTGCACAGAAAGGAAAGTAAGATTAATCAATCTTGTAGCAAGGAAGAGGAGAAAAGAGCTATGCTTTAGATGCTTCTGGTATATTATCAGTCACTGGCTAGAATGAGAAAGTACCTTAGTTGTTTGGTAAGCTATTCACTCTCTGTCCAATTTGAAGTAATGGTACTGCTACTGTCAGAGGAATAGTCATCAGCTACGTGAATGATAGGGGGAGGATTCAACTCACTATCTGAACAGATAGGCAGCTCCAGGGTAGACTTCATCCCATCTGCTTTAGATGTTGATGGCCATAAGGATGAATTTGGTCTCTGGTAGTATCAATTTCCGTCCACTGAAGAAGGAACTAAGGCAAAGAATACCTGCTAGTCAAATCGATCTGAAAAGGCAGGTCAGGCATTCGAAGGGGAAGAGGGGAGGACAATAGAAATAGAGTGGAGAAGAATCCAATGACATTAATTTGGGGTCTAATTTAGAAAGTACAAAGATGTAGGGTTCTCCGACTCATGTGGTCCTCTTTCATGCTTGAACAGTCTCCTGATCAGAAGAGCAGTTCCCATGTTTTGTACTGATTTGTCTATTTGTCTTCAAGGCTTAACAGAGACAACCATGATTAAAATGCACTTTGGAAAAGCCTTTCAACACTGCTGTTTATTTTAAATATTATTGTTTAATCACCGATTTCCCTATGGTAATTATGCTATGTTTCGTCTTTGGGGTTGTTTTAATTGGTGTTTTCCTGTGGCTTGAGTGTGATTCCTGCAGAAGCCTTGTAATAACCAAAGAACTAGGACAGCCTAATCTAATAATTTGTGCATGCATATGATGTTCAGAGGGATTATTAAAGTTATTTTCTCACTAAAATGTTATCAGCTTAGAAAGCCAAGTTGTTCCAGGCTGATAACTTCTCACTGCAAAAATGTTTAATACAGTCATAGGCACCAGTCTGCAGTTGTACACACTACTGTCATTTATTCCATCGAATTTGCCTTTTGAAAGGAACCTTGCTGCTCTCTAATTTTTGCTTAAAAAGTCCTAACAACCATAATATTGTTGTTCTAATGGCAAATGTTTGCTGAAACTGAAAGTTGGAGTATTTGTCTAGACTAAAAAGGTTGGATATGCTTTAGTTTGACAGGACTTGTTATTAACCTAGGACAGGAGGCCTTGAGATTTTTCTCCCGCTTTAATAGTATTGCATCTCAGGCCCCCAGCACAACTGATTGAAATGGTTCCAGGGGTAGAACCTAATCAATTTTGCGCACCAAGATGCAAGTCAGTCCCTTAGTACTAATTTCCCTGCAATGTAAAACCAGCTATAACAAAGAAAGGCAATAAAATAAAATGAAATAGCATGAATGCAAATGGAATTACTCAGACTTTTCTGTTCCACTGGAGTAGTCTAAATTTCAAAGCCACCTCCCACACATACACTTATATATAACATTTTGAAATACAATACTTCCTCAGATGTTGCTTTCGTTGTCATGCAGTTTATTCATAGATATGGAGTATTTTTCTACAGAAAGCAAAACTACATCAGTATTTTTCTGCTCTAATGATTCATTCTGGATGCTGAGAGAAAGACCTAATATACAATAAAACAGGAGCACAAGCAAAGGGAAAGAGATAAAGACATAGGCAGACAAACGTCAAATATTATTAAGTTCCTTGGGCCATGAGATGCACAGTATGTCACGACTCTGCAGTTGTATGTGCCTCATATAACTCTTCGAATGATAATTCTTCTTGGTGTAATTGTAGCAAATATAACCATACTTCAATTAACATTGCAACCATTATGCTTTCAGTACATTATCTTAGATTTTTTTTAAGTTTCTGAACCCACACTAGGAAGGCTTTGTTTAATCAGCTAGAGAGACCATAGCACCAAAAGGTGACAAACTCTTCTTAGAGACTCTAAAGAGGCAAAGGCTTAACCTGCTCTTCATATACCCTTGTTACTTAGCCTTGATTATTGCAGAAATAATGTTTACTGCAGAATAGTTCAAATAAAGCATTGTCTTCTAAAGTTCAATTGCATCTGAATGTTGGCCCATTTTTTCAAGAGTGTTATGCAGAGCCTCTTGTTAAACAAGGACACTAGCAGACGTGGTAGGGAAAATAAACAGATTGTCAGGTCCCTGGGGACTCCAATAAGGCTTGATTGCCCTGACCAGTCTCACTTTAGCCCTCAGCCAAGTTCCCTCTGTTCGTGGGTCCTGGAGTATCCTAGTTCGGGCAGTGTCATATCTAGGCTGTGCCCAGCCAGGCATGGACTTGTGTGATAGCCAGCCCTATCAACAGCCTGGCCGCTGATCACCCTGACAGGCTGCCTGGGCTGCTTGGATCAACCCTGGTTGGATCTGGGATCTCTTTTCCTTGCTTCCAGTCCTGTCTCTCCTCCTGGTTGTACCCCAGCCCTTGCTTGTCACCTCATCTCATCTGGGACTGTCAGTGGATCACATCACTGTTACAACACCAGCACTGTCCAGATCCTGTGGGTCAACGTCCTGGCCCAGTAGGTGCTGTAGATGACCTTGGCCCCTGGCTTGCTCTCCCTCATGGAGCCGCTCATCTTATGCAGCTCCCTGACAGATATCATTGGGCTATCTCTGCTACTATCACAGTCATTTATGACTGACTGACATTATTTTTGGGGGTCTTTCCCACTGCCACAGATTTGGACTCTGAAGACATTTCAATATGTAAAGAATAAAATGCAAAGCTCTACCTGCTATCAACATTGGTAATCGATCTGGGTTTGGAAAACTTGCTTCACCATGAAAGCCAGAGGATGTGGATATTTTTGGATTTTAACAAAGCTTTTGATACTGTCTCTCACAGTATCCTTCTGGACAATCTGTCCAGCATACATCTAGACAATCCCATAATATGTTGGGTGAGCAATTGGATGATGGGTTGGACTCAAAGAGTTACAGTAAATGGGGTTACATCAAGCTGATGGCCAGTCACCAGTGAGGTTCACCAGGGCTCAATTTTATGGCCAATGCTCTTTAGTGATTTTATAAATGATCTGGTTGCAGGAATTGAATGTACGGTAAGTATGCTGATAGCACTAAAAAAGGAGGAGCTGTGGACTCCCTCAGGGGCAGAGAAGACTTACAGAGAGATATGGATAGAAAGCTTGGCAATAACCAACCCGATGAAATGTAATGAGAGCAAGAGCTGGATTATCCACCTCAGAGAGGGTAATCCTGGTTGTGCACACAAATTGCAGGTCAATAGGTTGGAGAGCAGCCTCATGGAAACCTAGGGGTTTGGTTTGACGGCAAGTTGAACATGAGTCCACAGTGTGCCCTGGCAGCCAAAATGGCTAACCGTGTCGTGGGGTACACCAAGCACAGCATAGCTAGCCCATTGAGGGAGGTGACTGTCCCACTCTTCACTGCACTGGTGTGGCCTCACCTCGAGTACTGTGTGCAGATTTGGGCACTTCAATATAAGAAGGACATCAAACTGTTAGAGTGTGTCCAAAGGAGGGTGACCAACACGGGGAAAGGCCTCGAGGGAAAGACTTATGAGGGGTGACTGACGTCACTTGGATTGTTTGTCATGGAGACAACAAGGCTGAGGGGCACCCAACCTCATTGCAGTCTACGGCTTCCTCAATGGGGGCAGCACAGTGGGAGCTGCTGATCTCCTTTCTCCAGTGACCCACAAGTGGACACAAAGAAATTGTATGAAGTTGTGTCAGGGAAATTTCAGATTGAAAGGTAGGAAAAGGTTCTTCAGTGAGAGAGCTGTCACTGGAACAAGGTCCCCAGCAAAGTGGTCATGTCACCAAGCCTGTCAGAGTTCAAGGAGTGTCTGGAAGATGCTCTTAGTCTTATGATTTACTTTTAGGTAGTCCTGCAAGGAGCTGGAAGTTGGATTTGATGATCCTTAGAGATGCCTTCCAACTTGAGATATTCTATGATTCTATGATCATGCAAATTATTATGCAAACTTATGAATAAATATTATTATTGAAAATATTTTTATCTGTAGAAAAATCTGTAACAGATAAACATTTAGTGAGCAAGAGCAGTTTTTTAGCAGAAATGTGAGAGCTACAGTGCTTTCAAATAGTGATCATAGTAATTCTGGGGAATTTCAAGTCCATTTTGGACTTTAATATATATGTGATCTTGTTTTAACTTATCAAAACTGATGCAGAAAGACACAAAGGAAATAAAAACATAATAATTAGTGACAAGACAGCTAAAAGCTGCTGATACAAAATTATAGAGCTTCAAGACATCCTTCCTGCTTTAGTTCTAGCCAGGAATATCAGACTTCACAGGACTTACAGCAAATGCTCTACAACAGAAACAGCTCAGGCAGTCTCCCTAAATTTTTGTGCTGCTGGGACTTCTGGTTATGCATCTGCTTCTCTTGAGTTGTCTCTGGCTTTTCTTCACAGGTAAGAATGAAAGAGGAGAGAAAGTTCCTTTCGGGAAATTTCTGACTATCTCTCCACATGTGTCCTTGCTTTCTCTGTATGCAAACAAAGAGTGAATTGTTCCTCACTTACAGGAAGCATAATCTTCTCCTCTTTCAGTCTTTCCTGTTTGGTTTTTTTTTTTGTTATGGAACATATTTTTTTCAGTAATCCAGAACAAACACTTGGAAAATAAAACCTGAGAGTAGTTTTGCTGTTTTGGGATTTTTATCCTAGTCTTCCATGCCATTTTTGCAAATCCTGTCTTCAAATTATGACCCTTTAGTTACACAGATTCGTGTATTACGATGCTCAGAACAAGGACATCCAAACCATCATATGCTATAACTAATTTGTTTTTGTGGGTTCTGAGACAGACTGTATTGAAATCAGAACGAAATTCAAGAGACAAAATAAAATGGTAGCCAGGATGATAGGATTTTGATCCCCTAATATGAAACATACAAGAAGTAGTGACAAAATTTATACTATGGGATATCTTTGCTTTTATTGGGCAGTTCACCTGTATTGCAGAAAGAGAATGTGAGCAATTTGATCAAAATATGAACATCATGTATCGAAATGTAGTCATCGGTCATGAATCTAGGGTAGAATACAAGAAGTTGCAAAATAGGGCTATTTTCAATCCTTATTTCCATTTTCCAGTGACCTTATGGTCACAGAAACTTCTACTGCCAGGTAGGAACTCTCTTTTTAATTTTTTACTGAGCTCTTACACAGCAGAGATTTTTCGCTTAGTTCCTGCGAGCCTGACACAAAATACCTGTGTGAGAAGATGCCCTAACTGCAACTTTCAAGAATCTAATGCAGCTTCTTTACCTGACCTTGCATTTTCTGGTGAACCGCTCACTGAAGTTCACTTTTGATCAATGTCACTGTCATTTTTAGGCTCATCTTCATTCACCAGTCATGACAGAACCTCCTCTCTCCTGTTCTACCCTTAGGTAATGGCACGATACTCTTGTGGGTACTGACTGTTTCATACAAGACCACAGTCAACTACATTGAGAAATGCGACATAATATGCACATCACTTCTGTGGTCCTGCTAAGACAAGTGAAACAACGTAATGCTATGTTGGCATCTGAGGAAGCCTCATGCTATGGTAAATTGCCACAAGAAGTATCCCTAGTAAGCCCCCTTATCTGCAGCAGATGGGAATCAAATAAGTCTCCAGCAACACATAGTCTCCACATAGACATTCATCCAAACCTTGAGTCACTGCCCAGATGCACTGCAGGTCTTCAGCTCCACAGCTCACAAGCTCCAAAATGAGACATGTGGCTAAATTTGGACAAAGGAGGAATACTCAGCATCTGACAGGACAGACTCTAACAGAGCCAGCAAGGTGACTTCTGACAAGTGGCAGTAACTGCAGTTTTCCTTGCATTATGATTTCTCTTGCTTTCATTAAGTAATGCCATTTTGAGAATTTTTAATTTGCAATTGCTTGTGTATGCAACTTCAAACCTTTCTATTTTTGCTGTAAAGCATGCAATTTCTCTGCCAAAAGGAGATATGAAGAGCTTGAATTCATTTTAATCTATATTTGACCAGCAGCAGTACATGCTAAAATACCTAATCACACCTTGTGTTTTACCAGGACCGCAGGTGAAGAGATACTGTTTAACTTTTCCTAGTCCTCAGCAGATTCCTTCTGGTCAAATGCTGCATTTATGGATAATGACCTCCAGGGCTACAAGAAAGCTTTGGTTCACTTTATACTCCTTGCACTGAGATACAGACGGATGAGGACACAGAAGCCACCTGATCTCAGGGATGCAGGAACTGTCCACGTATATCTGGACAGTTTGGCCACCCCTAAGCTTGCCCAAGGACAGTAAAACTCCTCAAAGCCCATCCTCAAAGATCTGCTTTCTTCCAAAATGAAGTCAAATGCTTATCTCTGATGCATTAGAAGCACAGGTCAGCATCACAGACTGGGGTACTGGCACCCAGGTTGTGCTGTTCGGGTATAAAGAGCAGTCATGGAGCATGGTCTGAGCTGGAGCCCACCCTGTCTCCCCCACTTACACTGAAGTCAAACAGGAGGGTGAACAAGATTTGCTTCTCACAAGCAGCTACCGACGGTGAACACAATTCATCCTTCTCTCTGTCACTCAGAGGCAAGGACCAAGCGCTTATAAGCTGTGATCCTCTAAACTCTTCAACCCCTGGAGGTGCACCAGGCAATGGCAGTGTGTTAAACTGCCAGTAAAATCCCGTTCTAGTCCAGGTCTCCATCTAGTAGTGAGTGGAAGTGCTTAAAAACGTCACAGTTTCACACTGGTAAGTTTCAAGAACCTGCATTTTCCCTCGGGGCTTGTGATTTTAAAATACTTGAAATATATTTGTATTGTGTTTATCCTCTCCATTTTCATGTCAGGGAAACCTGCCAGCAATTTGCTATGGGGATAGGCAGAAGGGAAGGTGGTGAGTGCACTGGAAATCACCTGTCATCTTCATCAGCTTGAGGCACAATAACACACCAAGCCAAGTGCAGCTTGGTGGAGCTTACTCACACAACAAGACAGAGCTTTAGTGTAAGCACCTAAAGATGTGCGTACACAGAGATAAGGGTGGCCGCACCACCTCAGCTTTCAGATTTTCCCTTTTACACGAGGACAAACTCACCAGACAACCCATACAGCAGTTTTGTCACGGGGGAATGGGCAAACTGGCTTCTGTGTACCACAGAACTGACCCAGAGGTTTTTCCAAGGGACAGTTTGTTACAGCTGGCAATAATTTAGAAATAAAACCACAATTTTTAGTGGGATAGGAATGGAAAACTAGAAAATTCCTCCTCTTTTGTTCCTCTGTAGAGCAGGACAAACTCAAATCTCGGTGATATCCACCAGTTTGCTGTCTTGAGGAAAGTGTAGCAGACAGCTCCTGGTTAAAATTTGCTCTGTTCTCATCTTTAAATCACTCGGATTTTGGAAGGATTCTTCCCAAGAAGTAAGCTTCGTGTTATTATGGGGATAATTTAAATGAAACGTCTGTGCAGTAGTGTTCAAAAAGAGTTTTCTGAGTTTAGAACACCCATGTTTGAAATACCAAAGTTCACTGGCAAAAAAGAAGTATTCTTTCGGTTTCTTTAACAAAAGGGTAACCACATTAAGATTCACAGCAGGCTTTCTAGTCCTTTAGGTTTTTTACGTGAATGCATGCTGAAATAAAAGATCAATGATAGTGTCATTGGCACATTATTTGCAAATGGCTTTGTGAGATGTTTATTGCATTTGTGTAAGTATTTTTGCATGACCTATGCGTTCAGTGTGGGTGAGTTGTGGGAACAGAATGAGTATGACAACTCCACAGTCTCCATATAAAAATAAGAGTAACAGGCCAATACTAGTTACTCATACCTTGAGAAGGGCAAGAAGAACAGCTTATTTACTCTTTGCATGTCTAATTCATTTCTTTTTGTTCTCTGCAAAATCTCTAGCTGAAATCCTAGCTTAAATCATGACATTTGTGCCCTGCTCTCATCCTGAATTTAAAACAAAATAACATAAAATCCCACATACGAAAATGTGATGTAATTTTGCTGCATATCGTGTTTATTCACTGCCTTTCTCTGCCACGACTTTTATGTACATTGCAGATGTATGTTGCAGATAGTCAGACCCTACAAAGCTGTATGTGCAAGGACCACAAAATTTTAGCCTAATTCCAGAAGACCAAAACTGGCCACTCAGTTATGTATGACATCTTTTATCCACTTCAAATAAACATTGCAATAACAAACAAGTTTCCAATTCTCTCTCATTAACGCTGCCCTGGCAGAAGATAGACTGCCAGCTCCATCATTTGGTGACACCCTTGTTTGTTGCGCAACCTTCTCAAAAATGGGACCAAGTTTGTCACAATTTAATGACATGACTAACCTGACACAATGGACTAGCCAGTAACATTCAACATTAACTGACAAGAGCTGTCTCTCTGTCAGCTATTTAATCATAATTAGCTGACATGATACTGGATGTTAAGTTCCTCAGAAGAGACAGTCATGGAGAGTATTGTGTTAGCTAATTTGATTTTTGGCTTCTACATTCAGAGGAAAACTGACGTCTGATCAAGAAAACACATACAAAGTTTTTCTCTCATTTCTCTTGTGCATGTTATAAGGTTTCAGACTGACACATTAATTTGAGACAGCACACTATTGGCTATGTGAAAATGTGAAATATTTTAATGTGAATGAAGGCAAAGAAGTTCGCTGTATATACTGCAACTTTTAAAGTCCCAGTTTCTGGAGGAAAAACCACATGTAACAATTTTTTCCATATTTTGATTTTTCATTTTTTAGCCTGGTTTTGCATATCTCTCCCTGTCACTTCTCAGAAACTTGAAGAAATCAATCAATTTCAACAAAATTTGACAGCAGGGCAGTTTAACATGCTGCCTTTGCCTGCTGCACCTCCAGGGATTGAAAGCACCTACCATCCCTGCTGTGTCCATTGTTACTTTCTCTCTGTGGGAATGAATGTATTAGAGCCTGCAATGTGAAAACATAAGGAGAAGAGAAAATGAGGAAGCCCCGTGTTTGAAGTGTGTGTTGTGGCTGTCCTGGGGAAATCTCCCTATCTCTATGTTGAAGCTTGGAAAAATGAAGAGTACAGTTTGGTTACCTGAGCAGAACTACCCAGCCCACAACACCCAGGGCTGGGTAGGACTGTCTCAGATATAAAGGTGTTTTTTTGACAGAGCAGCCACAGCAGATTTTACATGGCAGGCACACTGAGCCCATCATCATGAGGTGCCCTCACTCAGCTGTGTGCCACATTTGTATGAGGTCCGACGTTGGCTCTGTCGAGTACGGCTGCCCTCTTAATCTGGCTGCGTCTGGACCTGATTCATGCCCTACAACCTCAGAGAAGTTCAGAGCAGACCACAAATCTGGAAACACATGGCCCAAGGAATCCTGGAATTCCTCATCCGTGGAAGTATTTGTACCTACTCTGTTTCCAGAGTACATCACACTGATGAGATGCCCTTAATTAGTGGCAGGACCTGAACAACATATTAGACTGAGCCCTGAATAATGACCATCAGAAAAAGGAATTAATTGTGATAGGAATCCACTGTAAGGACTCCTCAGTGCCTAGCTTCGAGACTATAAGGTTCAGAGCCATTCCTTAGGAAGCATCTGTTCCCCACTGCCTGCCATGTGCTGAAACACCTCTAGTGAGCCTTTCTTCTCTCCCAATCAACTAATCAATTCCCACAAAGGGGAGCAATTTGAATCAGTCTGGGATACTTCTTGCCTACCCTGTCTGATCTCTGCACATGTAACTAACCTCTGCTGCCTTTATCTCTGCTCCCCACAGCCAGGCCCCTTCCCCAGTCTCTCCAGCCCATTTGTTGATTCCCTGCGGTGCAGAGGCTCTGTTCAGGAGCTGAAGAGTCCAGCACAAAAGCTCCTGGCTTTCCAAGGAGCAATGCAGAGTAAGCAGGGATTCCTCCAAATGGCATTTGCACACTGTCTCTTTCCAGCCCCTGCAGCTGAGAATATGCATTTGCCATTCTCATTTGGCTTCTCCTTCTATAACAACCTGCAGCAGATGTCTGATATTTCACTCAATACTAACTAGAGATGCATATTGCTTTAATTTCCATTAGTGAATCCCTGACATTTTCAAAGTATTTTTCATGTATTTTAATATTCCGATGATATTCAACACAATTAAAATCTCAGTCTCACAGAGGCTGCTCAAAATGTGTAATGAAACATGGATTTTCTCCTTCTGAGAAAAGGTGATTAGACTGACCATGCAGCCTGCTGAAGGGTTGCCTTGGGTGCACAGTTTTTTAATACAAAACCTGCAGAAGATAATAATGGCAGAGCTTTGGTCAGAGCCACCCCAGGATATTATTCCAGGACTATCCAGCAGGAATCCGGTCAACACCGAGGAAGGACATAGCTGTATGGCTGAGTTTTCTAGCACTGTTTTTAGCAGCAGAGGCTTGAAATCTACTGCAATTCAGCAGAATCTAAATAAATAACAGCAGAGGAGTAGCTGCAGCCATGATGGGCTACAGACAAAAAAGAATCTGGGTTTGAGGAGATGAGTTCTTTCTTATTAGAGCTGAAGATGTTCCTGAGAAAAGGAGATTGCCTTGGGGATGAGAGACCCTTTATGAGCGTAATGCTGACAGGAAATATGACGACCCAACAAAACCAGCAGAAATACAAATAAAGGAGCCTGTTGAGCCCTTCTCCCTTTCCCTAATGCAATTCTCTGATCTCAGCTCCAAGGGCAAAGGTGATCAGAGAAGTTTCTAAGGTGAAACTGCAGATTGTCAAGAAGGGAGCTGGAAGGCACGTTCAGTGAGGAAAAAGAGACCTCTAGAACCTGTTGCACCTTTTCTCTGAGTCTTTCTTTTCGTGATTCTCATCTCAGCTGGAGCAAGGATGGGGAGAGGGGGAGAAGATATGTGGCTGGACAGTGGATGACAAAGTGGCAAAGACAAGTCAAGGAGTGCTTCAAAAGGCTCCTTAAGACTAGTTGCTGTGTACGTGCCAGATTGGTGTGTATGTTTATACCTGTGAGTCAGGATAAACTGCCTTTTACTTTCAACTGGAAACATATAATCAGTTCCAAAGGAAAATGGTTCTCTCTGCCTCTCCTTGTCTGCCCTCATATTGGAAACTGAGTTTTGTCCTCCTTCAGAGTGCTTAGCTTGGTAGTCCACAGCACATGGATTTTAGTCAAAATAGACTTTATCCTGATCAGGCATGCATAAAATTTATTTTCCTCCATTTAATAATAACAATAAAAAGTAAAAATTCAGTATATCCAAAAACATTAGCAGCTATTTCCTCAATACATTGAGGTGGGTTAAATTTCATTACGGATATTCTTTTCTTCTAAAAGTACCTCTTCCGCCTCTACAATTTCTATCCCGAGAAGTGATATATGTTCGGAAAATAACTTGTTCACGAAGAGCTTCATATTTGCCCTGAATAAGGAAATAGTCATAAAAGGCTTCACATAAAGTCCCCTGCAATGGAAAAGGGTTTAAAAGTCTCAGTTATAGTATTTCTGATTACTCTTCCTCCAGTAGAATTTCAGTACAGTAGCTGCCATGGCTCAGTGCTCCCCTAACCATCAGCATGGCTGTCACTGCCACTGCCCACCCCACCAAGCGCTTCCCCTGTACTCATACAGGTGTAATGTTTGAGCTGTTTCTTCCAGAAAGTGGAAGCTGGCTGAGATGTATGAAGCAAAATATGAACTTCAGAGTAAGGATTTCTTTTGGTTCTAAGCGTATGAGAAAAGGAATGAAGTGCTGCTAAAACCATTATTTGTAGTCAGGAAGAAGTACTCGGGCATCCTTATAGGGCTTTTCTAAACTGAAGTTATGTACATCGAGGCAAATCAACAGCAGACATCCAGTTTGTGTTTGTTGTTTCTTTGAGAGGGGGCAAAGGGCAACTCGCTTTTCCTTTTCAGTTTTTATCAGGGCTTGCGCACTTACAAATAATTCATGCGTGGTATTGTCCTGATGGTTTTGACGAGGCACAATTCTGTCTGACAAACAGAAAGAGATGAGTGATACTACTCATAATGCTTATGTAAAATCCTGCCTCTCACATGGTGTTTCCTTCCTCAGTCATTGCAATTTGCTTCCATTAGTCTCAGCCTTGGGAGCTCAGCAGTTAATGTGGCTTATTTTCATACCTTCATAAAAGTCACAATCAAAAGCTGTAGGACTCCTGCCCTGAGGGCAGGGAGCGGGACTGGCATATAGCAAAATAGCTGTTCTTTTTCTCTAGAAGGTGAAGTCACCAATTATTCTTGTCCCTTCACACAGGGCTTCCTTTGCTCAGTAAGTTTTAATTACTATAATCTAAATCTCAGTTTCTTTTGTCATCCTAGCTACCTGCAGTAGATAAGTGGCCTTCTAAAGTTATTTCATGTGAGTGGGCAGGACTGACTCCTTATACAGGCTAAAAATATTTGCTCTCTTAATGCCATGGTAGGTTTTATCCATAAAACGATTAATTAAACCATGGCTGTGAATATACAGATAACATGGTCACCAACTGCAGAGCACATATGCACACTTCTACAGTGAAATAAATTAATATTTCCAGAGAATTGTGTCACTTAGCCTACCAGTAGACTTCTCCATCTGGTCCCTATTTGGCTGGCTCTGAAGTGGGTGAATGGGATCTCATCCCGGTTTTGGGTCCTTTCAGGCAGGATTGTGTCCTAGCACTCAGGAGACAGCAGGAAGTATTCCTGCCTCTACACAGACCCAGAGGACGCCAAGAGATGTCTGCCAGGGAGTCCCCAAACATAGCTTACAGAAGGCTGCATCTCACTGCGCAGGATTAAGCCACATTTCACCAAGAAGCATCGCAGATAGCTTTACAAACCAGTTGTTGCAGAACTGAGAATGCCACCAGCTGTTCCATGGGGACAGTGTGTCTTGAAAATCTTATGGCGTCACGAAGTGTTAATAGCAACAATACCTTTTTTATTCAAGATGGTCATGCAATAGCAGGCTGGCCAGAGGAGACCAGAGAGCAAATTTGGCTCACCTAATGTATTTCAGCTTGTGACAGTGTTATTTCACTTGAATGAGGTTGGAGTTCACAAGTAACCTTCTGAGACTCAGAGCCTAATATGGGTCTAAGGTACTTCTGGAGCTGGTCACCCATTTTCCTAGTGAATTTCAGGGTTCCTCACACCAGGGCAAGCCAAGGCCATTAGGTCCTAATGGTATCAATGATAACTGTCTCAGTAATTTGAGATTCCTGTCCCTTAAAAGGATGAAGGGACAACAAGAAAAGTGGGTCACAAATAGACTGTAGAACAAAACATTAAGGGATAAGTTGATCTTGCAGCGGCTGCATTGAAATTATGATGCAGTGAGTTTGGTGTCACATCTCTATCGAACTTCTTGCCTTGTTACTGCAGGAAGCATGGGCAGGGGTAGCAGGCTGTTAGCACCTGACATTGCCGCTATTTGATACTATTGGACTAGACATCGTTCATTCGTTCGCTGATACATCTTCAGGTGAACCCAGAGGGTTCAGTATCCAATTCCTAGGTGCCTTGAGGCTGAGAGGTATCCTGTCCTGTCTTCCTATATCCTTCCATTTCCTGGGCAAAGACAGCCATGCAAGGAAGTCTTCGGAAACCAAGTTGAAATATGTCTAAGCTATTCAAGAATGAGGTGCAGAGTAAAGCGAAAAGGCTTAGACACCTAACTGTCTGCACTTGCTATGGACACAACTGCCCTGGCTTGCATTTAGGAACTAAAGCCTGCTGCTTCTGTCAGCACACCATCACAGAGAGAATCTGCCCGCTGCCAGCAGTTGAGTAGTCTCCAACCTTGCCCACAGTCAGCAGTGGTGCTGCCACTGCTACTGAAGGGCTCTTCTGTTGTCCAGACTGACAGCCAATTAGGATACTGTGCTTTTTTATATTATTGACTGGGGGTAGGCAAAGGTTGAGCCCCACAGGTGCACAGAAATTATTCAGCAGGTATGAAATCATGTTCAACATGATTCAGAGAAAAATAGGTACCAGCTGAGTGCCTTACCTCCCACCTACTGCTTACTCTAGGAGATAGGAACAGCGCCAAGAGATCAGGGCAAGGAGAAAGGGGGGAGAGGGAAAGAGAGATTTTTGTATCTACTACACAAATAACAATAGACTTAATTAAACAAATTTCGAGAAGAAGCTTCCTGTCTAGCTCTAGGCACAGCAAGAGGTTAATTCAAAATCTTTTATGTCCCTGAAGTGTCACTGGCACTAGGACACGACCATGTCCTGCTCCTCTTGGAAAACGCCTACAGCATGTACTGTGCTGGTGAGACACACTGGCTCCAAGAGCTGCCTTCCAAGGCTTCACCATGAACCACGATTGCTCAGTTCTCGTCTGGTCAGGGGTGAGACTGGTCCTGAGAAAGCATCAAGAGCTTAGACATTTAAAGGATGAAGCTGCCAGTAATGATGGGGGGG
>Ga0065711_1028694_pt1 | contig 39700 bp, 16 predicted proteins | sample Hoacrofraction12_FD_59098 | JGI IMG/M metagenome (GOLD analysis project Ga0065711, IMG submission 59098) | Hoatzin crop microbial communities from Cojedes, Venezuela - Epithelial fraction 12 v2 (version 2) | ecosystem: Host-associated > Birds > Digestive system > Esophagus > Crop | place... | reverse complement strand
ATGAGGAAGAACTTCTTCCCTCTGAGGGTGACGGAGCACTGGAACAGGCTGCCCAGGGAGGTTGTGGAGTCTCCTTCTCTGGAGATATTCAAGACCTGCCTGGACGTGGTCCTCTGCAGCCTGCTGTAGGTGACCCTGCTTCAGCAGGAGGGTTGGACTAGATGACCCACAGAGGTCCCTTCCAGCCCCTAACATTCTGTGATTCTGTGAAAAGTCAGTAGAAACTGCTTCTGCCCTGCTCAGGTAAGAATGTTGCAGTTAATATTCATATTATTTTATGTAATTTTGGCTCTAGGCATCCAACCTCATTTCTGGGCAGTTTCTGCAGTGGCCTTTTTCCTTGATTGACTATGACAAACAGGAGGAGGAGGCTGTGCTAATTTAGGTGCAGAAGGGACAAAAACTAGTCTTATGATGTGGAGTAAGTAGATAGGGGATAAAGAGCTGAGAGGGAGATCTGGAAGCCGTCTCCACAAAGACTGTATACTGGGTAGAGAAACAAATGGCTACAGAAAGCCAGTGTCTGAGGATACTAAGATTAAACATAGAATTTAGCATGATACTTTACCTATCCTAACAGGGGTACTGGGCCTGGGAACTGGTGAGTGAATAAGAATTATGTGGGAATAGAAGACAAATTAATCTGGTAATTAGTTGTTATATAGAAAGAGACCTAGAATTAAGTGGGTCAAGAAGCTAAGGCAGGAGCACATAGAAATTCCAAGGGCAGAGGTTTAGGTAGGTAGCCTAAAGCTTAGAGGGAAGGAATGAGATAAACAAATAGAGTCTGGGATCTGAGGAATATTTTGAACTGGGGAGGAGAACAAAGGAGACAAGGATGCTGGCAGTGGTAGGAAAGCTTTATTGACCTCAAATCCCAGAAGAAGGAGTAACATCAGAATTGTTTTTTAATGGAAGGAAGGATGGAAAAGTATAAGACGAAGGAAATCAGAGGCTAACTCAAGAATGTCATGCAACTTGCAAGAGACATAAGTAACATGAAACCATTCTATAACTATTCATAGGGAGCAGACAATGAACGAAAGGGTTGATCTGAAGATTAACAGAATGAGAAAATTGTCAACTGATAGTGCTGAAAAAGTAATGTCTTGCATCTGTGAGTCCCCACCAAAAGAATGGCAGTCAGTGACTAGTTTCCACTAGTTATTACCACTAGTTATTAACACTTACAAAGAGATACAATGTCTGTATCAAATTGGGAAGGAACAGTTTAGAAAATACAAACACATTGGATTTTTAAAAATTGACTGGTCATTATGAGCTTTATTCTCTTGTACCTACAAGACTGGCAGGCAAAATTTCAGAGTGCTTTTTTTTTTCGAGAAATGAAGGAAGAGAAAGGTAGCAGTGGTGGACAAATGAAGTATTTAATTTTTAAAAAGGAAGGAAAAGAGAGCCAAGAAATTATGAGGTGAGTTTAACTACAGTTCACAGAAAAATACTTAGGTAAATAATCAGACTGTGTTTAAGTACCAGGAAGATAACAAGGAGACAAGCAGATGGAACACATGTTTATCAAGAAGATTGTGTCAAAGTAATCACAGTTTCTGACGAGAAAAGTTAACTTTCTCTTGAAAATGTAGGTACAGATAGACATGGAAATGACTTTGCTGTAGTATCTGACTGTCCATACCATTCAATCCATGGCAAACACAGGGTGAAAAACATTTATTTCTCAACAGGAGAAAGGGTTTTAAGCTTTACCTTGCATTTCTGATGGGCTGAGAACATAAATGTAGTTGGCTATTGTGGCTGATTAAATAATATTAGGGTTTTTTAAACACTAAACTCTCTGGATTCCCGTTAATATTTCTACAACTGATGAAATACAAAGGATTTGGGAAGGCACTTCTAAGATTTTGGAAGTGTCAGGCCAAAGTGGATGGTATCTTCATGCATGGGGAGTAGGGGCACAAAGGAAAAAGAAGGGTTTATTCCTATTCCAGCTGAAAAAATGGTGAATTTTTAGAACCATTGGGCTGATTACAGGAAATTATTTCTCCTTGCTTCTTGTGTGAAGAGAATGAATGTAGTTATTGATGCTTGCTGTCCTAAGATTATTGTTAATCTTAGTTGGAGGCATCATATATTACAAGGAAGTCTAACATGAGCTAGGTTTGGAAGCAACTCTTGTTGGCTGGTATCACTTCAGCAGCATCTGTGTGGTCACAGCCAATCTTTGTCAATATCCTGTGAAAACCTTGGATCAATGATCAAAGCAGGAAACTAATGCTGCACTGTAATAAAAACTTTGGTTGAACTATTCAAATTTTGATTTCAAGAGGTGATATGTTGCATAAAATTTAATTTCCTAGTTCTCCCCTATCCATTTATTTAAGCAATGCTAATTAAAAATCCTGTGGAAGTTTGCTAGTATCTCACTACCACTCTGGCATTCTTATTTGCTAATTAGTTCAGCACTGTTGTCTTTAAATGTTTATGTTAAATCTTCTGCACTGAAGAATGTGAAATGCGTTTCAATTCTGTGAGAGTACCACTTAATACTTTTAAAGTGCTAGACAGGCATGACCATTAACTCATTTAGGTACTTCTTAATTTACATTATTGTGCAAACAATGCTGGTAGTTTTGTTAATACTGTATAAAAAGCAATCATGGATAGCCTGGCAGTGTTTAACAGAAAAATAGTTCAGTTTGGCGCTTGGACTAAGTTCCAGAATACAATACAGAAGTTAAGTCTGTCTGTTCTTTTGTGTTGCTGTTTTTCTTTGATGAATGAGTAGATTTGCGCATCCTTGTTCAGAAGCAGTTGTTATTTGTGGTTTGGTAGCTAAGCTGTTGCGATAAATTTATCTATCATTATATTTACAACAGTATAGTTGTTACCCATGTTGCTCTTTGCATGTATTTTCTCTTTTCCAAGTGTAGTACTTTGCTGATTTTTTTTTTAATATCATATATACAGTTTTTCAAGATCATTTGAAATTCTCATGCTGTCCTCCATGCTATGTTGCCTTCTTAGTATTATCCGGAATTTTATTACTGCACCTTCTATGCCATGTCATTAATGAGATTATTGACTGGTATTAGGAGCAGGGCAGACCCCATTAGCATGTCCTCCCAGTTTGACAGTGACCTATTGATAACTGCTCTTGGAATATGGATTTCCACCTTCGGTCCTCCCACATTATTGTAACTTAATCTCATCTCCATTTCTCTGCTTTGCTTATAAGAATGTCATGGGAGACTGAGACAGTCTGAGAGGTCTTTCTCAAAAGTCAAGCAACATCTTACCTCTTTTTATTTCACCATCCACTATTGCAGTTACGTTTTGAAAAGAAAATTAGATTGGATTAATGTGATTGATTTTTTACCATTTTTAAACCAATTTATGGTCACTAGAATAATTATATACTGTTCTTCATGCTTCCTACTGCCTTGTGTGTGTTCCTTTTCCATGTGCTTATGGCTTGGGGTTTTTTTGGTGCATTTGATTAGTTTTGTTCAAAAGAAGATGCTAGAAGACTATAAACTTACAGAAAACATTAGTAAGGTCCAATTGTGCTGTTCCAGATAGTTCCATCATGGGTACTAATTGGTGAAAGTCAATCTTGTGATGTGACACACATCATTGACAGCTATTGTAAAGCTGGTGTGATAGTACTGAATATCTGAATTCATATCTCCTACAGGTGTGTTTGGCAAGTTATGATACCTTATCTTGTCCTAAAGTTCTCATAGTATAGAAGAGCTCAATTTCTAGGTACAGAAATTTTGTCAAGTTAACTATATTGTAAAACTCATTATCATCACATTGTTTTGGACATTTTTTCTTTAAATGAAGCTTCATGTTTAAAGTCTCTTTGATCTGTAACAGTATTAAACATTGTCTGCTATAATGTGTAGATTGTCTTGGGCTTCTAGGAAGTGTATAAAATATGTTATGAAGTGGGTATCTGTTGTATAAAACACTAGTGAGATTGGGAGACAGTGGGTTTGCCCAAGATTCTTCAGGAGTGCCATTGGAGAGGACAGCTTGGGAAGCAGGAGAATGCTAAAAAGACGTCATGATTTCATTATGAATAGGATACCAAGATTAAGAACTAAATTATAACTTAAGCGATAATCATGGATCTAAAGTGTTGTCTCAAACTGTAGACTGTAATAAACAAAGAACTCTGAAAGTAGCCCTGTGTCTTCTCGATTTTCATCCATTTTCTAGTTCTTTGCCTCTAAGTCATTTCTATGCTAATGACTAAAGTTGATCCTGGACAAAAATGTTTTTGATAGTCAGCCTATGGAAACTGACAGGGCCAACTTTGAACTAGACATAACCTGTGCTAAACCAAGGATTCTACCGGCCATAGGACACTCTCAGAATCTATTTTGAAGATATCATAGTGCTGTTATATACTGTTCTTTAGGTTTTGTAAATTGTTCTTAAAAGGAATAAAGAAAACATTGGCTACAAATATGCAATATTTAACAAGATTTGTTGAGTTTTGGTGCCATGACTTCTTAATTAGACAGTGGCATTAAAATATAGCTAGTGCATCTGAATAACATTATTGAAATATTTAAAATTAAAGGTATAATTGCAGTAAAGTAAAAGTAAAATTAAATCATTTAATACATTGATCTCACAGAATCACAGCTCATTGGAGAGATGCTCAGATAATTACATTAATGCGCTTAGGTACCTCAGTCCTTCACTATTTCTTAACTTTTCTTCCTTTCCAGTACATACTTTGAGTGACATAACAAAGGTTACACAACGAAAAGCCATCCAGGCTAAAGTTTTCAGCTGTGAGTTCTTAAAGGCCTATGCAAAGCACTTATTAAAAAAAAAAAATCATTGACTTCTGATAAAGAAATTATACAGAAATCCATTCATAATATGTCCTGTAATCGCGTGTCTTTTTCACATACTTTTACTGAAAGAAGCACATCCAGGGAAACTTGAGTATACACAGGGATTACTGGGTCTTTTTTTTATTGAAGTGTTAAACCTGCTCCTATCTGTGAGTCCTGATGTATTTTATCCAAACAAGCACAAACTCTGTACAAAAAATCTTTGTTATGGTAGACAAGTTAGATCTGTAACCAAATATGAATAGAATATATCACAAAATTAAAATACTGGTAGTGTTACCTGCAGTCATAGATATTGCTTATTTTCTGTGACTGTTGTGTAGTTTACTAAGTTGTTATTGGGTCACATGTATTCAACGTGGATTTTTTTATTCAGTGTGGATTTTTTCTTTCAAGCATGAGATTCTTCAAGTCTTCAAGAAGACTTGAGAATCTGGACTCCATCATAGAACATTATGGGCAATAAATATTAAGGTGGGCACTGGGAAAATTCTGTTAACCTAATAATACATCAGGTTTTGTATGTCTGGAGAAGGTTATTAATAGTTGTGACTTTCTATAAAGAAAAAAAAATCCTTCTCTGCAAGTATTGGAACAGATGATGCTTTGTTGCCTATGGGTTTGCTTCTTGCAATTGATTGATTCTTTTGTCAAAAAAGCTGTAAGCCTCAAATTAAGACCTTCTGTTGTTTTTTAAACTTGTAGGAGCTTAGTTATCTTTATGACCTGCTGTAAAATTTGACGAAAATTGACCAAGAAACTTAATATGGTTTTGGAGGAAATGGAGGATGCTGTAGATAGGCCAATGATCATATGCAAGCTGCAGGATTGAATATGACTGATTGAAAGGCATGTTAAGCTATATGTCTAAACCTTAGTACTAGAGGCAAGAAACTGGAGATCCAAGCTGCTAGAACATTCAGAAACTGGAGGATGACAAATTTTGTGGCTTTCTTTAAAATACATATTTAAAAAAGAGTTGAAGATCTGCAAAATGGCAACTCATGCTTATTGAAACAGGCTGCCTAACATAAGCACACCTAAGACACCCTGTAACCTGATAAGCTTTTCTACATGTGCTTTGCTTTGTTTTATACTTCACTTAATAGACAGGAGTTTCAAAAGTGACAAGGAATAAAGTTGCTGCCAAACTGGCAACATCACCTTTGAATAGGGGAAATTTCATGTCATATTAGTAGCAAGGTCAAAGATGTCCAAGAGCAACGACTAGCAAAATTCAGAAGGAGGTACATAGTAATTAAAATTTTTAACTATAAACTGTACTTCCAGTATAGCAAAACTTTTAACGTGTTTAGGATGAAGATGTTTGGTTTTCATGAAAATTTTTTTTTTCTGTAAAACTGTGTCAAGATCATTAACAGGCAAATACTTCTCTGAGTAAAAAAAAAAAAAGAAAAATTCTAAATTCAGTGAGATCTGTGTATGGTAATCTGTGGGAAATGCAGTAGTTAAAAATACAGACATCTGGGTGTATGGATCAGAAAGTTCCATCCATTATCTGTGGCCTACTTCTTTTATAGCCAGGCATAATTGCATCGAAAATGAAACAAATATGTTTAATATCTGCTCCAAAATTTTTGTGTAGCTGTTGAAATAATAAACTTCAAGTTATGGACAAATTTGCTAAAGTCCAAAGGAAAATGACCGGAAGTCTGGAAAATGAGACCAGTGATATAAAATTGGAGGGTTTAGGTTGTTTACTTTGGAGAAAAGAGAAACAAGGACAGAAAACGTAAAGTGCTTTGGCAGTGGCAGTTGTAATGCTTTTACCCTGCTGGGGATTTTGGTTGGCAGACACAGTGCACTTCATTTCATGGAATCATAGAACAGCCCAGGCTGAAGGGACCTTGAAAGATTGTCTGGTCCGACTTTTTGTGGGAAAGGGAGCCTAGATGAAATTATCTAGCACCTTGTCCAATCCCATCTTGAAAACCTCTGGTGATGGAGACTCTACCACATCCCTAGGAGGCTGTTCAATAATAATTCTAACTGTAAAGAATTTCTTTCTTATATTGAGATGAATTCTGCTGTATACTTCCTGTTCCAGTGTGCAGATGTGCCAGCCTTGGGACTGGCATGTGTGCTGTCCGTCTTTAGTGCAGGAGGAGAATAGTGGTCAGAAACTGCTGGTAGGAATGGGTCTTGTTGTCCCTGAGATAAAGGCTGCTCCTACACATTGATAAGTGTAAAAAGGGGCAACTGCTGCTTGTATTTGTTCTGAATAGGACAAGAAATGGGCTCCAGCTGCAGCAAAAGCAGACTAGATGTTAGGCAGACCTTCTAGTGGTGTGAACAGAGGAACACTAGAAATTCATAAGATCCCCATCATGGAAAATTTTAAAAGAACAAGGCAGAGAAACATCTTTCACCAATACCTGGTTATAATTGTCTGTGAATGGTAAGGTGGAGAAGATGATCTTTCAAGGTTTCTTCTGATTCAATATAGTCCTTTTCACCCCCAGTTAATTTAAAAAAATGGAGGAAAGGAATGTAGTTGTATATATAACTTTTTTTTCTTTCGCTGTCAAATTAACATGAACTACATATTACATAGTGTGTAAATATAGTCAATAAATACCATTTCATAATTTTACATATATCCTCAGTAAAAAGTAAAATAATTTTGTGTATATATAATCCATGTGTTAATTAACAGGATTTAAATGCCTTAAAGATGCATTTTTTTGCAATATATTATTGACTTAATAAAATGTACTTACTGATCAATAATGAATCAACTACTAATTATGATTATAATATATTTCATTAATCTACTAAACATCTGGATTTTTTATAATTTTGTTTAATTTTAAATTACTAAAGATTTTAATATTTTTCTTAAAAATTTGAGCTATAATCTCTTGGAACTTTAACAGGATGATTAGACATTGACAAAATTAATTTCTTCATTAGTTCAATTTAGAATTTTAATGGAAACTTGCTGAAGTATTTTTCTTACAAGTTGGGAGAATTTCAGGCAATGTGTTGAGGCAATTTCTTAGTTCTGTGAGAAATAACACACACATAGGAGATGGAGGGAAACTCATAGGTACTTAGAAATTATACTTTCCCACAGTCATGAAAATGATTACATTGAAGTGTGATGAAAGAATGAAATTTGATTTAATGGAGTATCTTAGTATATATTTTTGAATGCCATTTAAGCCCCCTAACAGAGGAAATAATGTGTGGGAATATGAATAAAAACCTAGACTTCTAATATGCATTTTTGTTATTCTGTTTGACAGGTTATATATAGGCTTAATATTTCTTAATGTAATTGTCAGATAATTTAGTTTGAAAATCTGGTATCTTATAAATGTTTTAATATGGTTAGGGAATCTGTGTCACTGTTTCTAGACACCTTTGCAGATCATATAACTCTGCTTCAAAATGCATCTGTCCATTATTTTCTAAACAAAAGAATAAAATAACATTTTGTTACATTAAAGAAACAAAATATCTTGTATAGATTTTTTTATGCATGGTAGCAAACATGAATATAAATTACCAGTGTTGAGCTGACGTTCCGTGGATACGACTTGTTTTTAGAAAAATATTTTTAGTGAAGTTTCCTTAGGAATCATTGTTTCCATGTGGTAGATGGAGAAAAACTGTATTTTAATTATATGCAAAATTTTATAAGCATTTTAATACGAGACCTGATATGACAAATTTTGTACTTCTTTTTTTTTTTAAATATATACTACTATAAATACTGTATGTTAGATTCATGTTTATATATGCTGTGAAATCAAAAACATGGCAGGAGTGAAGTACTGTTTATCATAAGTCTGTCTGTCTCTAGCTTATAGAACTGATGAATTCCAAAGGAATTTCTGAAACTAATTTTCAACACAATTGTGCTAAAGCAAGAGTTTCAGCAAATCATACAGATGTTTTCATTTTTCTGTGAAATAATATAAACAAAGGAAATATGGGACAATTTTACCATTTCTGTACATGTGCTGAGTGCGTAAAATTTCAGAACGGATTCAGTAGAATTAGGAAAAGTATGAAGGCAACCAAAATGGTTAGTCAGAAGGGAAGACCTCCACAGGGAATGAATCTAAATTAACTAGAATCCTTTAGCTTGAAGAAGAAAAATGTGATGATACAGGTCTATAGCATCCAGAAGGGCATGTAGAAGAGTGAATAAAGAATTAGTATTTACTGTTTTTCTTAATATGGGTACTGGAATGATCTGCTGGAACTGTTAGGAAGCAGTTTTAGAATAGCCAAAGGAAAAACCTTTGTACACGAAATTATAGTGTGGAACCCATGATTAATGATTTTAAAAATCAGAAGCACAGATTAGTTAAAAACCATTTAACTGTAAGAATCTGATGGAATATCTGTGTAAAGACTGTATTTCTCCTGTGTTAGTCTTCCAATCCTTGTCACTGTTCCAGGCGAGATACTAAATGATTCTTCAGTCTGGCCCCACGTGGCTGGTCCTGTGTCTTCATGGGGTATTTGTGTGAAACCACAAGTACATCCTTCCTCACGCCCCCAAAAAAGAAGCAAAAAGTACATTAATTAACCTTTTTAATGTTCTCGGGTGTCCAAAAAGTTCCATTATTAATGGAGTTACACATGTGAGTCAGCATCTGCTGTCTTAGTGTCAATCTATGCATGTTATGCGAATATTTTAAGAAAAAAGGAGAAGCCTCCACAGACAGAAAGGACTGCAGTTACCAAATAACTTTAAAAATATTAATAAACTTGACAAAAATTAAATATTTTGTTATCAGGTTTATTCTCTGGTTTTAGGAAAAGATGTTGGCCTTTAACTGATGTTGCCATTTTCACCTGTATAAAGCCACTGAAAATTGGTGGTACCTGTTTGCACCCCCCCCACCGTGTGTGTGTGTAAATGCTAGCACATAGTCAATAGAAAATTAGATAATAAAAAAGCTCCTTCTGAAAAAATGTATCGCTATTGTGGCAGTGAACAACATTCTGAAAACTCCTATCTGGAGTAATGAAGTCACGCTTTATGAAAAGTTTCTAATAGTGTAACAGAAGTTACTGATAATTTTTAAGTTTCCAGGCAGCATATTGTTTCTGTGTAATGTAATGAAAACAATGTGTGTGTGTTCTAGAAAGCCAAATGTTTTCTGATCTTGGAAGAAACTAATGAATAGCTGTACAGATATATATAAAAATAAAACCAAAAAACCATCAGTAACATATGTAATGAGCTTATGTTTGAAGCATTCAGAATCATGATATGGTTTCATATTTGTGGTGCGTGCTGCTATCGAATTAATAGTCCAGTGTCTCTGCTTTTTCTTTTTTAGTTTCTGTCTGTGATAAAAACTACAAAGACTTCAGTGTTAGACTACTTTCTTTTTTTTTACAAACATTTATCCTTACTACATGCTTGTTCTTTCAGTTATACAATTAAATAGGTTCAAATTTCTTTTTATCAAGTACTTGTCAAGCATTTGGTACAGAAGCCTGTTTTTACCCTGCCTAGTTAATTAAGGTGACTATAAACAAAAAGATGTACAAAGCCAGGCAGTGTTTCACACAAGGATGGAGGTGATAATAGCTTAATTCCTGCTTGATCTTTCCTGTCTTTGCCCTGGCTACTTCGGATTGACCTTGTCCGCCATCTGATGACCTCCCTATTGCACTCAGCCATTTGGAAAGCTGCTCATGCCATAGCTGGCCCTGAGGGGCTATCTGGGAGACCACTGATCCATTGACCCATGTCAAGACTGGGTTTTGGATCTGATCTACTGAGCTTCTGACGTAGCTACATACGACACCCACTATAGACAAAGCCGCTAGGGCAGTCTGATTTTTTGTCTACTTCTTAAGTGGCATGCAGTTTGCATTTGCTGTATGGAAGACCAATTTTACACCAGTCATTTGCTATGAAATACACTTCCTGAAGCAATTACATGTATTGATCCTTTCTTTACAAAGAAAGTAAATTCTCTAATTTTGTGGCTCAATTTTTCTAAATCCATCAAATTGCCAGGTTTATTGGGTGTATTTAAGTCGCAACATCAAGTTCCACAAAGAAAAAAAAAGCACCTTTTTTAGCACCTGTACAAAAAAAAAGCACCTTTATTTATTATATATTAAGGGCAGAAATGTATGTTTTATGTCTAAATAGGCTTTTTCTATTAAGTGTTGTGCCAGGACTTTGCCGACATTTATAAAAGTGTAAATAAGGTTCTAATCACATTAACTTAGATGTGTTATATATCGTGGTGCATATTTTACAAAATAAATGACAACTTGTGAAATTGCATGTCTGTTTGCAAGACAGTGGAACACTCCACTTATCCAGGAGAAAATCCTTATGATTTTGAGCTTAATTTTGCTTCCCTGGATGTTGTGTTCAATTCTGCACCAGAATGTACCTTTTTCTGCTTGAAAAAAAATTCTTTGTTTAGCCATTAGTGTTACTTTGTTTTTCTCATAAGACATGGAGATTACAATTCCTTTGCTGTATGTGCTTGCGTTTTTTCCTCAACTGTGTTTAGCGTAGCAGGCTCTGCCTGCAGAAGTGCCAGGATGGGCCAGCCATCGAGGTGTTAAATGCCGCATTCCAGTCCTGTTCAGCACAGGCCTATAGAGCGCACTTGTTTAAAGCGGTGATGATGCTGACAAGGAATTTAGCACATATGCAGACCTTGTAACCATGTGAAATTCCTTCCTTTTTTTTTCTCGTGTGTGTGTAATCATGCATGTTTCTTCCCTGTAATTATAGATTATATAATTAACAACCTTTTCATGAAACAAAAATATGGACTTGATTCAGTTTTGACTGTATGCTTTTTTGTCTGAACATGTGGTATAATCCAGGTATCTTAGAATTTACAAAGAAATGATTTCTGGGCATTGAACTATCTTAGATAATAGCCTAAACATTAAGTTCTTAGACCTTTTATGTTAGAGAGAATAAGAAAATAAGTGGGTTTTTACACCTTTGTAATTAATATATATGGCGCTATTTTTACCCAATTATACACTGCCATTTGTGCATAAGCATTTAAAATGTGGATTGTATTAAAATGTGAAAAAAGTGGTTTTCCCCAACTTAACATCCTTGGTTGTCTGTTGCTTTCCACTAAACATTATTTGTAGCATGTGATGTTCATTACTTCAGTTTTGTAAGTTTCTCAGTGCATAACATGCAATCACAACCAATGTTCTGACTTTTATGTTTTATAGCCTGTTGTGTCAGTTCTTTGTCGTGTTAAAATCATGATAAGGATTTATCATATCTAAAGGTTTAAATTTTAGAAGGTATGAAATAGGGGATTTCCCCCTTCTAGAGGGGAGGGGGATGTCTGTGGGAGGATTTCGTATAATCTCTTTGCCTAATGCCATTCTAATAATTATTTTTTAGCATGACAAAGTGCATCCTCTGACAGAATTTATAGCATGGCATTGTTTTTCATTTATCTGCAGGAATTGATTCCTGAATTCTATTACCTCCCAGAGATATTTGTCAACAGCAACAATTACAATCTGGGAGTGATGGATGATGGGACGTTTGTGTCTGATGTTGAACTTCCACCATGGGCCAAAACCCCAGAAGAATTTGTTCGCATAAACAGACTGGTAAGATGGCCATCTTCTCTTGTCTGTCAAGTAACATTTGTCTTGCAAGATTCTTATAAAATAGTTTGGATCTTTGCCTGTGATATATAGCTATTTATAATTTATGTGGGACTATGGCTGAAATAATCTGAAGAAATGTTGGATTTACAAGTTTAGGAGGAAAAAAGGCGTATAGTAGTCCTCATTCTTTAGAATTGATCAAAAAATTTTGAGTGTGGTCTAAATACACAGGAGATCTTATCGCATTTGTATGTCAGCTCTTCTGGTTCTAAAGAGGTAATAAAATCATCACTTTATAGAAGACTTGAAAAAGCTTGTTTAATCATAGAAATATTTGTCACTGATTACTTACATGTAATTTTAGGGTGTTTTAATTTTAGCATCCATTTAACTTTAAAGATCAGTGAACATCTCAGGAAAGAAGGTTGCATTTTAAATCTTCTGCCACCTCTTCCATTTCTTCCAGTAAATTGATATTTTTCAGAGCGTTTTTTTACAAGAAAATAAAAACTGCGTTCTCTTTTGCCTGCTTCATTGCTCAAATCTGTTTTACTATTCTTTTCCCTGTTTTGGCAAATTTTGTTGTTAGCACTCCCTGTCTTCACTGTGCCGTCTGGGCAGTGGAATTACAAATAGCTGTTACAATATCATTTTTGGTGTTTCAGCGTGTTCTCAAAGCTATCACATTAGGCTCTTCTCAAAATGAAAGGATTCTGCATCAGTGGCATTCTAAAATAAATAAATAGAGAAGTTTTTTTTAATAAATGATGTAGTCAGCTAACTGGGAAATACTGAATAGAAACTCTCAAAAACTTTTCAGATACCAGGCTTGGACTTGATAACGTCCTGATATTCCTAAGTTAGAAAATGGGAAATAAAATAGTTCTGGTGTTGGCATAACATCAGACCTCACATTCATAACATTGCAGAACAGTCACATCAGAAGAAATCTGTGATACATAAATTTTCAGAATGCTTTACACTGCACTTTTACTGGTGGCATGATACCATGGTCTTCAGAAATGTTATCTGGCCTAGATTTCTGCAGGCAGTTGTAGGGTGCACCATAATAATCATAAATTACTTTAGGTGAATTTAGTTCTTTGCTTCATATAGAAGTATGTGCAAATTTTATTTAGAAGAGGTATGGAATACACTAACATTTAGCAGGCCTACCTGGCAAACCGTATTCAAACACAACTTTTGATCTTACAGTTGTGCTGATAGGTAATAGGTTAGGGAGGTAGCCTGACACCTTTTTGAGCTTGGCATGTGTTGATGAGTGAGGATAACCTGAGAAATGAAAAGCTGTGTTCTTAAGCAGACTTGTCAAAGGCATCCTGTGGCCTTGATCTCTCAGAATGTGGTGTTCTAGCTTTTGCATAAAGTATGGTTCTCATTCTACCAATTACAGATCTGGCTTTCCCCACTGTGAAGTTATTCTCAATCTCCTGCTTCCTCTTCTTCTAAAATTTTATCTCTTAATTTTATTTTCTTAATTTCTAGCCTTGGTGACAGGTTTTTCTCACCCTCACATCTCTGAATGCTCTGTCCTACCCTTCCCTCATCCTTCCATCATTCTGCAAAGCATTTGCTACTAGTGTCTGCCTTTCTTGCAGCTCTCTCATATCTCTCACTTGTGCTGTATTCTCAAGATGAAGTGCTTCATCAGCAGGAAGCCACTGCTTTTTGATTATTACTGTTAAACTCTTGGGCACAAAATGTAAAATCTCTTTAAAGTCTTCTCTTACAGAGTAATGATCTCATTCCATATTCCAAATGTATTTTTTCTTTTTATGTACAATCTACAATAGGCGTGTCTTTATTTAGTTAAATCCTGAAAAAAAGCCAGTTCAGAACACTCTAGAAAGAGGGAAGTGCTTGGTATGTATCCAAAACTTTCCTGTCAAGAAAAAGTAATTGGAAAACATCAGTGTGTTAACTTCTGTATATTTGAATGATGAATATGAAAATTACTTTGTCATTTCCTTAAATTGACTCAGCATTGCTTACAAAACTGAAATATCATATTTATTATCAAAATATAATTAATGTTTCCTTCTCACATACTTTTTCCCCCCCCAAGTAATTATTCATTAGTGATTGTGACTTCTGAAAATATTTTAATAAAAAACACTTTGCTAGTAATCTGCTTGGCTTGATAACTTCTGCTGTGAAGGTAAGCCTTGCAGTACCACTTGTCAAGTGGTGTATTGAAAGAATGTGCAAAAGGTGCTATAAACTGGAGTTTTGCAACACAGAGAACTTTTACAAGAACATACATTTTCCAAGTATCACGTAATTGGACAGAGCAGAATTTTTTTTTAAGGCTTAAGTGTTATGAAAGTGAAATAATTTACCGAGTGATGGTATATTAAAGTATGTCAGACATCATCCCTTTTGGTGACACTGTAGTCACTGATACTGTTGCTGTAATTCAGATATCAAGTTTTGGTTAGTCTGGTAGCATTAAATTTAAACCTCTCTGCCAATGAATTGTGTTAACTGTTCTGTGTGACATAGTTAACATTATCGTGGTGGTGGTGGCCCTGTTAGTGCTGGTACAGATGATGCCCTCTGTAATCTGCTCGTTTTGCAGTGCAATAAAACTGAGAAAATTACATGCAAATATTAAATTGCTTTTTCTTGGTAATACTTAGTGGATTAGATACCATCAGCACCAAATCAGCATTGCTTTATTTTTAAGTAGAATAGGTGTGTTCAGTAAGAATGCTTAAAGCTCAGTTCCTCACAAATACTATCAAAAAAACCTTGCTATAATGTGGCATGGGCTGATTCATTTGGTTAATATTTCCTTACTGCTTCCTGGTTCAGACAAAATAGTGATTTGATTATAGTATTTTAAGTGCTCATTTTGTAAGCCATCACACACAGATACTTTTTCCCTTTGCATTTTAGTTTACCTCTTGAAGTCCACAGATCTTATACAATGATTTGAGCTCATGAAATGCATACTACTTTGATCTGTGACCTTTTTGTGGTGCTAATCGGGTTCCTGATACCATTATACCTTGCTCATTAATCATATTTCCTGCAGCCCGTCAACCAGCCAGACAGCCCAAGCCCCTGTTTGCAGCCTTGTGTTGGCAGGTTTCTGCTTTTCCAGATTATTACAGTGTGATACTTTGGCTTCTCATAACCAGACCCACATCAAGCTGTGTGCTACAATTAAAGTCAGATGGTCCTCAGGTTGAGCAGGGATATACTGTTGCAGCTGTCTGTCTTTCTGGAACAGACCAGCACGGGGAACAGATGATATGTAGGACAGTGCATAATAACAGCTTGTACAGTGCTGGGTCAATAGCTGGGGTTCAGAACATTAATTGACAGGCTGATAGCTGATTTAAAAGTGATTCCCAACCTATTTTTAATTCTATAAATTATGTATTTTAATTGAAATAAATTGTTGCATGTCCTCTGTGTTTGCTCTTGAGAGAAAAAGCAGAATGGTGTATAATTAAAACTGGGGTTTGATTGATGGAATGTCATGATGAGCTAAATGATAGCATCAGGATGTCATTTTAAACAATACAAAGAAGTGTAAAATGCATGTATTGCTTCTGCATGTAGTTGGTACTTTGTATTAGTTTGTGATAGCACAATATTTTATAATAGAACAAATCAATGGGAGGGGGTAGAATATTTTTCTCTGAGACAGTCTACAGTTTGATGGAAAATTGATTGGGTTTTTATCATTCTGAAACCTTATTATATACCTCTAAAGCTCTGTTTTATATTTAGTGCCATAGAATAACTGCTAAGATACCTGAAAATATTTTTCAGTTTACACAGATGCAGCTGACAATAATTGTATTATTGTATAATTCCATCTTTTTATGTATATGCATGTGTGTAACAAGAATTATAGTACTCGCTTAATAAAAGTAAAAAACCCACAAACTTTTCAATGAGATAAAATTATAATTTCTTCCCCCAACAAAACAGAAAAATCCCAAATGCAACATACTATTGCATCCTTACTTTATTATTTCAAAGTTATGATATCTTTAGGGCATTAGTATATGACAAAAGGGAGAATACTAACTTGATCTGATATCTAATAAAAAGAAAATACCCAACAATTTTTTTGTTCTCCCATGCTTCTGAGAGACCTGTAGGAAAAAGAAAAGGGAAGTAAACTGGGAAGGGAAGAGTATAAAGAGATAGATGTTCAGATGTTGTTTGGATACAGAAATCTTAAACCAAAACTATAGCAGTAGTTGTCAGACACTGGAATAGACATATCCTTTTAAATTTAGGGTTTTTTTAGGTCTTTTGTTGGCTTCACAGTCTTAGTTCTGTTAGCTGCCCTCCTTTAGGATAGTTTTCTGTTTTAGAAAGTTAAATTCACTTGCTGGAGTTGGTGATAAATGCCCCATTAAAACTGAGAGAAATTTCTAACGCCCTGCTTATCATAAATGACAAAGTAGACATTCACAAAGACCAGGTGCAACCTAAGGAAAAATCCCATACTTGCCACTGATAGTTAGGAATAGCTAAAAATCCCAGTAAGGCAGTTCTGTTTGTTCTGAATAGTAAAGTGGTCTGTCATTGAAGGCTGGATGTCTGAATAGGTAAGAATTAGCTTAAAACTATTAATCAACTGATAATAACTAAACTTTGCATAGCTTTGATGAGCCTCATCTTTTTGAGAATTAGATTGCTTCAACGATAATAAAGTTGTTGAGGTCTGTCAAGACAGCTTTCCACAATGTATCTCAATTTAAGTATTTTAGTGCTTTATTGCAGAGTTAGTCCTTTCATGATTAGTGGTTTATCCATTTGATTCAATGCTGGGGAAAATGCAAGACAGATTAGAAAAGTGATGAGATTACTGTGCTGGATTGAAAGTTTTGAAATCCAGTTTTCAAATAATTAAAAATGTAGTGATTGGAAGCTAGGATGCTTTCTAAAACAAATGCAATACTTAAATACACAAAGGTACTATACACAAAATTTATCCTGGCACGGTAAGTAAAACGGAGAGGAAGGGTAGGTCAGCCATTCACCCTAATAGAAATTTTAGTGGAGAAAAATGAATCAGTATTAAGAACCACTGGTTGGTAAGAAATATCTACAGTGAGAATTAGAGGATCATTATTGGTCGATACGGTGCACTACTTTTTAGCACAGGCTACTGCACTTTACACCAGAAAACACTGAAAAAGCAACATTTCCTGCCAGCTGACACACCAACAATACTCAGAACTCCAGTTTTTGTGAGTCTTCACTCTCTCCTATCCATGGAGAATGAATGGATGAAAAAAACAAAAGTTGATTTCAAGAACATTATTTTACTTTCAATCTATTAAAACTATTGCCATTAGTCAAATAAAGATATTGAAGCAGCAGTTAGAACAGTGCCTGTAACTTGGAATGCACTGGATTTTTTGTATTATCTTGGAAAAATTTCTCTGTGGTATTTTTCCTGGTTCCAGAGCTGTTTGTTTACAAAGGTGTTAGATCAAGTGCTGTAGAAAATCATGTGGATACAAACTGTATGAATTAAGGCTCACAAGTGCAGATTACTAGTAACAGATTGCTAGATTATTAGTCATCTATCGCTGGTAAGAGCTTACTTGTAAATATGCTAAAAACATTGGAGAGCAGGAAAAAGGCTAAAATGAAAACGAGGTTAACTAGCAACATCAGAGTTGTTATCTGTGCAGCACCTAGTTTGAAATTCTAGTTTAAGCAGGATTGGATGTAGTCCTAAAAAGCTAGAATGCAGATTGGTCTGTGTACACTGCATGATGAAGATGTTTCTGGCAATCCGAACTGATCCGAAACGTTTACAGAATTTGAGTGTAGAATAGAGGGGAAGGCAAATCATAGCTCTGTGAACTTTTCACTCAACTCAGGCTCTTCTAGATGGTTCTGTTGGCATGTTAGATATCTCTTCATCTAGAAGAGAGTTGATGGATCATGGTGAAAAAGAAGAGTTTTGATACCAGTTCTTTCAAACTCTCTACTTCATGAAATATATATGCGATTGAAGTGTTACTTCCACTTGTATTTCTGATGTTTGGTGATTTCTTGTGGCTTTTCCTTGGAAATTATAATATATATACAATATCCCCTGAAAGGAGGATCTCTGTTAACACTACAAGAATTTTAATTTTTTAAAAAAATCGGTTTAATACATTTAGAATAGAAAAAGTAGGTTGGAAAGTAATCTGTAACTTTGCTTTTCCTGGCAAATACTTGTATTTATTTCTATGCCACGTGTGTGTAATGCATTTAAAATAGGTATAAGTTTAAACATAACTATTGACAATGCATCTTAAAACACTATGCTGCATTCATTTTACGTTGCTTTCAAGGTGTCACTATGGAAAAAGGTTTGTGCAGGAGGTAAGGTTCCTTGTATCAGGCAAAATAAACATTCCCATTCATAGAAGTCTCAGAAACTTAACAGTCTAATCCAGAAAGTTGTCAGGAATATTATTCTTCAGTGAAGTTAGGTGTGAAAGGTCAAGCCTGCTGGCATATTGGACTTTGTGTATTTAAGAGTTTGATACTGTTTAACACATAACTTTTGTCCTCAGCTATGAAAAAGAGGGCAGTCGTGGGAAGCACAGAGGCTGCACCATGTAGATACGTAACAGGCAGAGGAGCACAGAAGGTCTCTTAAACAGTTGAAGAAATGTTGCGTAGTCTGTAAATTTAAGCAGAAGGATTCCTTTTTTCATCAAAAAGTGCTTCTATGACTGCAGTGTGCAGTTCTAGGGATTGTCTGGTTTTCCCTTTCCATCTGTCCATGTAGAATACCAACATTGGCTTAAACCTGTTTGTTTTGTACCTTAGCTAAGTGGTGTATTGGTATAATTGTGCTACCGTACCACTTACACTCATTTCCTAGCAACTCAGCCACATGTGTAACAACTTCATCATCTGTGTTTGTCACTGCAGGATTTTTTGCACTGTTAAGAGTTACCTTCTAAAAGTTAGAACCTTCATTGTCTTTCACACAGAACTATCTGTGTGCAGGCTACAATCAAGAAATACTGGATAATTGTAAGCAGTCCTTTGATTTAATTATATTATGTAGAGATCTGATAGGAAGGGAGGGGAATCAGACCTTCATTACATATTTTTAAGCACCTTCTTCAGATCTCATATGAAGATATGTCTAGAATAAATTAGTAATGACAGCATAACCACACTTGGGTGAAATCAGTGCAAGTGAAAACCTAATCTGTGAGTATTCTACAGGGAAAATAAAAGGATCATTCAATATAAGACATTTTTGAAAAGTAGAGAAGAAATATTTCTAAAGGAATGTGATATATGGCCTATTAGAATGGATTCTGAAAATCTGGGAATAAACTATAGCAGACTAATTTTTCTGTGTATACAATTGACTGTGTGTATAAGAATTAACATTTTTATTGAAGTGCTATCTAAGAAATATGGCCAGAAATCATGTTTACTTAAATCCAATTCTGTTGGAATATTGGTTTTACTAATTTTCAGGTAAAATTTTTTATTTATTTAATTTGTAAAGGAGACTACTATACAAAGTAGGTCAAATCTATTCAAGAATATGAGGGAAGTAATGAATAGTGAACTTGAGCCATGCTTTTGAATAGAACTTGTCTTAAGAATGATGAAAGCATTCAGTTTTGGTTTCATAACACATCAAAACATCAAAATATGCTAATATTGGAAGATGGGGTTTGCAGAGTTTATACAATCTATTCTTTCAATAGCAATACCTTCATTGCATCTTGTTTGCAATTCCTATCATATCTTTAAACTCTGCATAGAAGTTACTTTATTGAAATTACAACTAAACTCTGGACTTCAAGACTGTAAGCAGAGTGAAATAAGAAGTCCACACATGCTTCCATTTAAATAATTTCTGAAAGTGTGATAGATGACAGTCTTCCTGAATAAAGAAAGCTTAATGGAATCATGGAATGTGTTTTCCTGGGCAGTTTGTCTGTCTTTGCTGTTGTGGGGAAAAAAAATGAAGCTGCGATCAAAATTTGCCAGTAATCTTCATAATTCAAAATATTCAATGTATTAAAGCTAGCATAATTCTCTCATATTTAAAAAAAAAAACCCAACCTATGACATTCTAAAAATAAATTACTTGCTAATCATGATGACACTACAGAGTTATCTGTAATGCATTTATCTTAGTGAAGTCTGAGACTAAACAAGGTGAGCAGGAGAAAAAGTAAAAGTACAAATATTTTAAATAAGAACAAAATGAAACAAAAAAGAGGTTAGGTGTAGAAAAAGCCAGGATGGATGTAGAAGAGTCAAAAGGAAAGAAAGCCTAAACTAAAAGTATGGACATTCAAGAGAGTTGTGAGAGATGCAGATTTTCTAATAGGGTAAAAAAATTTATCAGATCCAAGATAAATATTAAAACATGGAAGAGAATGATAGGCAATTGGGAAAGATTATAAAAAGCCAAATGATAACACAGTTGGAGCATGTACAGTTGTTGGGTTTTTTTTAAAAAGGGAAAACTAAGGTAGGTAAATTTGCTTTTATCCAAAAAAGTTGATTGGAAGCAATCTAGACAATTAAATTTGCTTTCAGCTCTTTTGTTGTTTGATGTTGTAGAACTGGTGTTTGAAAGCGAGTCCATGGAGGACATTAAAGTTATTACTGTGTGAAATGAAGTGGGAAACAATTGTGCTGGAGCCATTGCCTGATTTAACAGGTGTTCACTAAATCTGTCTGTCTTCCCTTTGTTCTCCGAATGCTGTGCCTGGGCACTCCCTGTGAATGGTGTTCGGAGGGATACTGTTGAATATGTATTAAGAATTTTGTTTAACATGGAAAAATTGCATCATAAGCTCAGTATAGGTAGGGGAGAAAAAAAAGGTTGAAAGTGATGGCAGTTTCTTACTCGATTTAGTAAGAGTTACAGTCTGTGATTGGAAGTTGCTTGCAAAGAATTATTGCAAATTGTTCCTCTTGTAAGGTGGACTAATGATGGTTAGGACTTCCATACAACAGAATGTACTGGTGTAGTGAGAGATCTGGTAGGATATGGCATTGCTGGATTTGTTTCAGTGTTGTCTAAAGTCTATTTATAGATCATTTGTGAAAATATGCTGCTAAATTTGAATTTGATGGGTAGTTTGTTCTAAATAAAGTATTTATAATATAGTCAAAATGTAGACCATCCTAAATGCTGGAAAAGAAAGTGAGATTTTGATAACATTTGCATATGTGGAGCTGTGGAGAAATAAACTGAGAATTTGTGGTCTTCAGCTGAAGTAGAGGAGGGGTTGAGAAAACATGGCCATCTGTGCCCTACATGGAAGGATACAAAAAAGTCAGCTGACGCTTTGCTTTCAGTGCTTTTCCCTGGCAAGACTCCACTTTTTGAAAGCCTGAGATGAGGAACAGTAATGTTTCTAAAACCATCTGGGGTACAGAGAGAACTTATGATGGTGATGTGGAGACAGGAAAAACTCTTGTATGAGGAAAATTTCTTCTTCCTAGAAGAGAGGAGAATAAGAAAGAGCATAATAAAAACACACAATGTAATGAGTAGTACTGAGAAGATACATCAGGAAATTATATTCTCTATTTCATAACATAAGGATGTAAAGGTTGTTCATGAAATGAAAAATTAAAATTTGCTAAGGTAGTATTATTCAAAGAGTGTGTAATTAGACTCAGGAATACTAAGAGTAACAACAGGAACAGAAAGGGACTGTGGATGTTCATACAAATAAGAAGATACCTAGTTTGTTAGGCAGTACAAAACATGTAACATGAAATAGAATATGTTACATTCAGTGGTTAAGACAAGCTCTAGAGGAATATATGAGAGTTTCATGACAGAAAGAGTACCCCACCTCTTCTTGCTCTAACAAATAGCAGTATCTTTTTCTTGACCACATCAAATAAATGATGCTTCAGTCCTGTACAACAGATCTTCTGACTTTATAGAAAGGAAAATCTGAAGGCATAGTTCCAAAACACAGGGAACTTGCAGGGATGTAGCTAAGGTGACTCCCCCATCTCTTATTCCTATCTCTCGCCACATTTCCCCATCTATGTCTTTGTTCAGGAACAAATGTTTGTGAGGCTGTACTTTAAACTAGATCCCTGAAATGATACAAAAAAGATTTGTTTCTAACCTAGGTTATTATTTTAGTGATCTGATTTACAATATTGCTCTACCGGTGGTGGCATTGACACAAATAATGGCATAGTTAGTTGCCATGCAGTGCAAGTACGAACATTTCAAAGTGGAAACTTCTTAGACTATTTTCTCTGTCAAAGTTGGTATCTCATGAAACCACAGTCAGCAGTGTAGACTTGCAGACCTAGACAAGTTCTAGTTAGCTGTGCTTCTGGTATTTAACTATAGCAGCACAGCGCTCTGCAGGGAGTATTCTGCTTCTGCTTGAGGAAGTGTAGTGTCAGGCTCCTGATGATTACGCGCTTTGCAAAAGCAGTGGGTGGAAACTGATGGAAAAGGTTGCTGCACCTTGCTCAGCATCAACCTCCTGCTAGATGTTCCCTCACATCTGCCAGTTGTTACCCTTTAATCAGAAGTTCAGGTGTAGTCCTTTTGGTTTAAGGAGGGGCCAAACTATAGCCCATCAGTCAAGTAGAAGAATGTATTTAGCAAAACAAATGCAGGCTTTTGACAATCAAAGTCATGCTCACCTGAGTAATAAATGTACTGGGCAGTCCGTTCCTTTGGTCAGATGGTTGGTCCACCCTTAAATAATCAAGGACTGTGAATTCCTTTTCCACTTGCTCTTTTTGAAGCAATTCAAGCAAACCCAAATCTCTTGGGTTGTAATTTTTAGTCTCAGTCTTTGTTAGTTAAAAAGGTGCACATGCTAGCTGCAAGGTACCCTTTTAAGTATTTAATTGCTGATCTGTTGAAGTGCATTAGTAAAATTTGTGAGGTATATAGTCAACTACAGAACCAAATCCAATAAAAGACCAGTTTTAATTTCCTTATTTCATTTTCTAATAGCTACAAATACTGAATACTCTGCAATTTAAACCAACATAATTGTTCTGCTTTTGAAGCATGAAAGTTCCCTTTGAAGTAGAGGACTGTTAGTAAAAATACCAGAGTTAGAGCTTCTCATGCTTGTGCTTGCCTGACACTTTCCAGGTTAGTTTAACTAGTTAAAAAATGTTTTAGTTGTCAAACTTGGTTCAGTTTGACTGAAATATGCTAGGGAGTCATCATTTCCTAGTGTTTGTAGGAGATCTGAGGCATAGTAGCTATTAGCAAGAGAGGAGCTTTAACAAGCAACAGAGGGCAGATGTATCTTCCATTAATGGAGCTGCTCTGTGGGAGGGTATTGGATGGTATCTCTACAGAAAGATCAGGTTTAGGTAACTCAAAGAAGGCTCTAGAACCAAGCTAGCCTGGCCTGTTTCTTTCTGGAAGTAATTTTCTTTTCTCCATCTTAAATATTAAAGTTTCAAAGTGAATCTCCAACATACTAACTGTACTAGATCTATCTATCCCTCAGCATTTTTGTTTTCATTCTGAAGTTTTCTTTCCTTTTTGGGTTTTACTTAGGTAGACTAGTATTGCTAATAAAAAGCAACAGCTTGTAAAGCAAGATTAAAGATATTAATAATAGCAAAAATAGAACTGACATTCAAATCGGTCATAAGCAGACAAAATTCTGCATAGATAAAGTGACATAATACACACTCTTGTAAGGCTCTTTGTGTTTGTCCTTGTCCAAATGGGTAGGATTTCTCTAAGCCACAGTTTAAGAAGACATTTTGGATCTGATCCAGTTTGTTAGTGAGAGTTGAACTGGGCTCATAAAAACATGAAAGGTTCAGCAGCATGCAAGTAGTTTAGAGGAAGTTGATTACAAATATGAGGAAACTCAAGTGGTTTTAGTTTTGCAATGTGTAGAATCAAAGTAATGTTGGACGTTTCACTTGTAGTGTCTTTATTTTTAATTAATAAAAAAGACAACATTCTCCATTGTTTAAAGGAAAAAAAACCCAACAAAACAAAACTCGTGTAATTGTTTTGGGGATGTTCCAAAGAGTATACCTAGAATAAAATAGTCCAAAGTATCCTGTTTCTAATGAACTCTGAAAACAAATATTACAAGTATATAGCAGAAGAGTCCTTAAGGGCAGTGAAGCCTCCTAATTGTTACTGACATTATCTCTTGCCATCTGCTTTCTGAGGCAGAATAAGAACTTTGTAATGAGGATTAGGAATGGAAGATGGTGAGAGCATGTTCCAGAAATTGCTGGAGTGTTTTGTGCTTTCATAATAAATCACAGAATAACTTTTTTAATAATAGGTTTTCAATATATTTTGCCTAAACTAATATAAATAAACTAAGAATTAAATTGTGCTGCATATTCTGATAGGGCTATTTTATTTATATTCAGTTAATTTATGAAACCTTTCTTTAAAATACTAAAAGCACATGAACTAGCAATACTGCAGTGGACTTGGATGTCTGTACTGTCACTATTCTCCCTTCAGACTGATGCAAGAACATCATGCAGACACACCCTTGGGCTGTGTATGCACCAGAATTAAGCTATGATTAAAAACCATTCCAAAGGTGCATACAAACATAGCTCACATGCAGAGCTTCTTTAAGCCTAGTTTTACTGCTAGTGTGGACAGATCTGAGCCATTCTCAGATTTTTAGCTGATTGTGTTCCTCTCTGGCTTTACACGTTTTTATTGAACTCTGTCCCAGTCGCAGTTTGCCCTGCATGCATTAGTGGTTTAGAATAATTTTAAAAGAAAGCAATATTCAGATTAATTGGATGCTTCTCTCCCAAATATAGTGAGAAATTCCTGTTTTATTGTTGTAACCATGGGTGACCACTTAATGGAAAATTTTGCTTTGCATTGAGATTCCTCCCATGCGACATGCCATCTAACCTGATTATGACCCATTTATAGGCCCTTGTACCCAAGGTGTAAGTAGTGTGCTGAGTTCTGTTGTTTTAGCTACCACTTTGATATTGTGGTTATGTGCCATGAGCTGGGCTGTGCACTAGAAGTGAGTAAATTACTCAGGGGTCAGTTTTATTTCTGGCTAGATCAACACAGTCATGTTAGCTCAGTTTTATACCCGATACTATAAATCCCATTGATTTTGATTTGATCTAGACACCTTTCTGCTGAAGCATATACAAACATTATCCTCAATTTGTTTGAGCGGGTGATGGGCAGGCATGCTAGAGGATCAGATAAAACTGCCTGGCACGCTGGGTCTCACTGTGGTCTGCCAGATGGCCATGTCTCTAGTATGTCAGTTTTCTCACTTCCCTAACAAGAGTAAGTCCCAATGCAGGAGGAAGGTAAGGAATGTGTTCCATTGGTATTCCCTGAGGTGAGCAATGGGTTTCCTAGAGATGGATGCTTCTTCCTTAATCACACATCTTTGACTGAAAGAGCCCCCTTTTCCCTGCTCCTTTTATCATGAGGTTTAGGATGTTATGAGAAGCAAGAGAGTAAGTAAGCAAAAAAGCCAACTAAAGTAAGCCTCCAGAATTTATGCTTGCCAGGGGCCAGTTATGAACTGCAATGGAATACCACATGTTGGGGTTTTCAAGTCCAGAGATTGCTTTCTGCAAAGAGGCTAGAGAAGATGGTGGCATATGAATAGTGAAAGAGGAGCTGAGTGACAGAAAGCTGTGATACAGGAAGAGAAGCAGAGAATTTCACAAGAAACTGCGCAAGAAACTATATAATAAAGTGTCCAGATCTGGTCAGTTCTTCTGGGGCTTTTTGTGTTACTATCTCTAAATACAAAAATAACAGAGAGATGGGAGGAACTGATAGATGAAGACAGCTTTAAAGTCTCCAGTGATTACATGGAGATCCTAATTGAGGAATCTGAAATAAAATCTGTTTGATATCTTCCTGGTATCTTAGGTTCATATATTAGGTATGAAGTTTGTAGTGAGATCTGGTGTCAGCTACGAGATTAACACAACTCCTTTGGTCTCCACAAAGGACTCATTCCTGAAGTGCAATTTTTGTAAGAAATAAGTATGGAAAATGTAAATGCTGCTATTAATTTTGACAAGTAAATTTTGGACATAAAACATGTCACGATGGCGCAAAAAGCTGTGATTTTATTCGCAGTAAAATCTTTATGTATTCTTACCAACAGAATGACTGTTTCAGCCTCTTACATGTTCTACATGATGTGAAAACACTAAAAGTAATAAACATATAGTCTTACATAGTTTAAAAACTAAAGCCACTCTGCCAAAATGTAGAACTTAATTTGTGGATCCCATGTAGCGTGGTTATACTAGTAATACCTTCTGAATGCATTTATTACTAAGATGAACATATCCTCTTTTTTCATTGGCTTTTAAAATTCTGTTTTGGATTTGAAATGTTAGGATCTGTGAAATTAAAATTCTTATTTTCAGAAGATGGTTGTATTTCTGTAATAATTCAATATAAAATCATAGTGGACTTCATTAGCAGAAAAGGTGACTGAAAGACAAGGCATTTTTAATCTGGTGTTTGAGAACAGGCTGCCCCTTTCACTTACGTGATCACTTCATGCATATTAGCTTTCTATCATTCAGGCAGTGGGGTGTAAGCGTATTTCAGGAATTTTTAACGTTCTTGGAGTAGGATGTACATTTATGACCCAACGATTAGTAGATAGAGGATAATTCATCTTAATTTGGGGTCATGAATTCTTAGCGGTCATGTGCTGACCTTACAGTCATTACATGTCTGAATTCACATCATTCAGTTGTTTGCTTTGGTAGGTGAAGGGCCTCTCCACAAAGGTAGTGATAGGAAAACATTAAGAAAGAGTATTTTGGTTGTGAATTCTTTTAGAACTATGATTCTACACCACCTACTGCTTTGCGTTTTTTAATGAGTTTAGAAATCAACTGCAGATCGCATAGAGACATGTTCATACACTCTGTCATACAACTAAAGTGGCCCTTTTTTCTGTCTTTGTAGGGTTTATGGAGTAAGTTCATGGACTTAAAGTACTTCAGAAACAAAAATGAAACTATACTTGTATCCCACGGGTACATTTCCCTTTAACTTATGCCTTAACATGTAGCCTCTAACTAAGTGATCACATGCTGTTATTTTTCTGCTGGTTGTATTCAGTCTACAAGATGAACAGGGCTCGTGTAATGTTACTCGGTGCTTTTTTTTCTCCATACTGTTACATTTATATAGCTTCAAACCCTATTTATTGCACACTGAACCCTATTCTGAAAACAGCATCCTACATGGCCTTTTCTTTAATATTTACTCTGTAGTATCTGAATCATCCACAAACATTAATAAGTTCACCTTTACATGACCTTCATGTGGTGAGGAAATTGTATTATTTCTATTTTATAAATGCAGAGGAGGCTAAAGATGATGATCTATCATCCCTACTAATTACGGGTGTCTATTTTAGATTAGGACGTGACATTTTTCACAGTATTAAGCATTCTGTAAATTCTGAAAGAAAAGGCAAAATGTTGTTTTTAATTTGGGTCAGTTCTCATTTGCTTTGCATTCAGCTCAACAAACAGTTGTGTTTCTATAACTGGCTATCAAGAGTGAGTGGCTAGAAATAGCGTGACAGGGCAGAAACCGCCTAAGTTGGTGAAACCTCAACAAATCTTACCTTGACCATGAAATATGGTGAAAATAATCACAGAACTAATCACAGTTTGAGAAACCTTTTTATCAAATTAGATACCCCCAAAAATGTAGATTGACTAATGACTACTTGTAAAAAGGTGGGTATAGTTAACTTAGAATTAGATGGCAGTCCTGTAGCAGCGATGAAATCCAGCTTTTGGGGAAAAGTTGAGTTTAAAGCAAAAGTCTTTTCTCTTTTAAATGTCTTGAAAAATAATGTAACCACTCTCTTTGTGGAAAAGGAGACATGAAACTCTCTTATGTTATTTTATGGGGTTCCAATGTGCAAAATACTGAGGGGCTTTGATATGATCTTACCAGTCTTTCCATGACACAATTACATGGACTCTGGATTTTCAATATTATTTATTTTTTGTTTACATGAAGATACCAAATTGTTTATCTATGTCCAGTATAATTATTTGGCATTTCATGAAATGATAGGGAAAGGGAAGATTGCTCTGAAGGCCAGTGTGCTTACAAAGCGCATTGCCAAAAATTTACCAAAGATATTATTCTGAGGATTTTAAAGTCGTATTTTCTCTTAGATATGACATTTCCTGTGTCTTCCTCTTAAAATAAGGTGAAGCACTCAATGTACTTACCCTTTTTCCGTAATGGGTTAGATGTACAAGAAAACACTGTAAATACAGCTTGGTAGATTTTTTTTTTTTCTCACAGAATATGGTAGGTTGGTTTGTTTTGATGGAATAAGGTGAGAAAGAACTGGTTACATGTTTTCAGAAATTTCAAGAGAGACCAGCAATTCCTTTTAGGTGAGAGGGGATGGTTGTGTTGTAGTAGTCTGTGTAAAGGATTTTGATTTTTTTCCAAGACAAATGTGGAATTTATCACTCAGAATAAGTAATCTGCAACAGGCTAAAAGGGGGTACTCTGAGATTTATGCTGTCAGTTACATATTTTCCTGGATTAAACCTATTTTATTGCATAGAAGTATTCCATAGGCTCCTATTAACAGGCACAAATACTGCCAGACCAGAGGAATTGAAAAAAGATAATGAATCTGCCAGACCCTACCTACAAAGGTGAATGTTCCACCAGAAATCACATTACCCTGGAATTCCTGATTGTTTCAGGCTTTCAGTTTTGTTGGGAAAACTCTTCACCTGTAGCAGTTGAGAGGTCAAAACTATTGTAAAAATTCCAATGTCTGTTTCTGCTGTGTAAGAAAAGATCTACAGCAGTGAATTTCCAGCATTTATTTTTTTTTGTGACTCCATAAAATTTTCCATTGACAGTACATTTTCCTGTATAGCAAATTTAAGCTGGCTGACAGTAAATCAAGACTTTCCTTAATTACCCTTTGTGGTCTTCTAGTAGTAGTCCATAGTCCAAAGGCATCTGCAAACCACAGGTTGGAAATGACTGATTTAAGAAAGTGGTGGTAGTTAATTGTTCATGTGTCATTGTTAAAATGAGCACCAATTCAGTCTTGTAATGAACTGTCTTTTTGCTGTGACTTGCGATTATGGTTTTGTAGTGATATAATTGCTAGTCTAATAGGGGTAACTAAGGTTAACAACAGAGAGAGGTAAATATCATGGAATTATTTCCTGCCTTTAATCCTGGTGAGATAGCAAATATGTTAACAAATCCCAACAAACCTCCAAATTTACTGTGCCCTGAAGAAGGGTATTTGAGCTTTACTAATATGGGACAGATTGCATGCCAGATAAGCCCTAGTAAACACAACTTTCAGGTGATAGTTTGTTTTCACAGGATTATACTCATGAAAACTTGTGCAGGGTTTTGGACATGTGAAGAGATATAGGAGCTTTTATTAACCATCATAATTCTAAAGATTTTACTTGTTGATACTGAGTGTGGACCTGTATGACAGTAGTTTTGGTTGGTTGAAAAATAGTGCTGACTGTAAATTGTGAATGAGCCTGTGGTCTGCAAAAATAGCTGTAATAAATTGTAAGGTATGTGTTGTGCATGTTCATTTTCCAAACAATTTTTGAGTTGTTCCGGCCCAGAATTGAGGCCTTTTCTGTTACTGAATAAAAATGAGCTTACCAAATTGGAGAGGAATATGTGGTTACATCTGTATTTGATAGCTTTACTCCTTTAGCAAATGTTGAGATTGATTTAAAAAAAAAAAAAAAAGCAGAAGAGCAGGAAGATGTAAATGACTAGTAAATACATCCCTGACTTCAGGTTTTGTACTCACATACGTGACATGCTGGCTGCACCTCCGGGCACAGGCGAAATGCCGATTTGTCTGGGATGTGTAGACCTGGATCTTGCAAGCCATCAGAATGGAAGAGAGCCTTGTGCTGTCCCCCTGGTTAGGCAGTCTCTATCCCAGGCATTGAGCCACTAGACAGCTGTGTGAGAAGTAAACTCAGTTTGATTAGTACAGCACAAGAAACAAATCATGTCGCAGGTGAGTATTTACAGCACTTATGTTAATGCTTGCTGTTACAGAAAGAATAAGTGGTTGTTACTTCTCTAGGAATGAGATTCGGGTCCTAGGAAAGCTGCTGAGCACCCAGGCTCTTGGCGGCAGGTACGGCCATTTTAGTGCTCCTCCGCACGTTGCAGAGGATAATCAAAACCGTGGTGGCATGTAATTTACTCAAAGGCATTTCATTATTTAGATGGCTGTGGAATGACCGAATCTAACTGGTATGCAGGTGGTGATCTGGTAGTTTTGAAGCAGATGCAGTTTTATAATGCAGGTTTCAGTTCATATACTGGAATGACTTAAAACAGCTATATTTTTTTTCCTAGCAAGCTATAAATGAGTCCTTGGTTTGCAGTTGTATTCAATTATTTTAAACCTATTTACAATGTATTCTATTGTAAAGCTATGACCTTTGATCTCCAGAACGGGTGCATGTCTTTTGTGGGAAGCAGGAAGTCTTGGGGCAAGTGACACTTGCAGTGCAGTTTATTTTACTTAGACTTTGATTCCCCCCCTCCCCCCTGCTTCTAGAACTGAAGACAAATTTCTGTTTCTATTGGATTATAAACAGGTTCTGGATAGCTTCAGCTGCTGCATAGTGCAGTGATATTTTAATTTGCTGGGTAGACATGTTTACTGTGTACCGTGTAGTTTATGAGTGTTACCATAAATGAGGTAATCTTGCATCTTGGTTTCCATGTGTGAAACATTACATGAGCTAATGCAGCTGCACCACTGCTTGCTGGATATTAGTAGACTTTATTTGGACATAAAGTTTATACTAAACTGCTTTAAATATTTGTGCTAAAACTGGTAGTGCTGCTTTTTTAATGTGTTTTATGTGACACTGATGGATGCCAAATTTAACAAAGCAACATAAGAATGTATAGTGGATTTCTGCTTTGTACCCCATTGTTCTCAATAATGGAGATTCCAGAGTGAAATAATGACAAAATTTTTAATTTATGTTCAGTTAGTGTTTCAGGGACTGGTTCATATTAAGCATACATAGAACAGTAGCTTCCTAGCGTACTGTAGCAGTCCTAAAAACATGCACATTCTTTCCAAAATCTGGATTTGGAATTTGAAGTGACACATGTGGGTTGTGAGAATACAGAGAGAGAAAGCTGGCTTCTGCTCAGTGTTTGAAGGAATACGTAAAGATTTTTCTCCAATTTAGTTTTACCTACCAAAATCCTTGAATCGTTGTGTTTTTTAAAATCTATGATTTTAGCATTTACGGCTATGTTCTTTTTACTTAATTAAAAACACTGCATGTTTTCAGTTTATGTAGCTAGTTAGGAAGGTGAAAGCTGTAATACACAGTAAGCTATAAAATATGTCATTGTATTTTTCTAACTCTAGTATTAACACTTTTGTGTAATTTCTTGGGTTGAACTTAATTTACGTTCTTTTTTATAAGTCAGAATAATGGATATCTGTATAAAGTACATTTTAAAAGACACTAAAAATCATTTGGGATCATTAAGTACTTTAAGTACTAAAGAAACGGGTATATATATATTATTATAGGCAACTTTAAAAGGGCCTCCTCCTGCTGACTGTGTTCTAAAGGTCTTCAACGTTCTCTTGTACTTTTCTTAAAGTAGAATTAGAAATTATTGGTACAACTTCTTCTTTTTAAAATAACAGCTGTTTCATTATGGAAGTTCCATCTTTAAAGCACTTACCTGGAGAAAGTAATGAGTTATTCAGTGAGCAGCGGAATTGCTGAAACCTGGTTTTTCCTACATATGTGTCCCCTTTGCTTCTTACCCTTCATCCCTTAGCAGTAACTTCAGCTTCTCCCAAAAATTCCTTGTGACACTGCAACTGAAGAAGCACTGCTGCTTTTAGTGGCTGCCAATGAACTGGCCAGTGTGCGTGTGCTGCCTCACCAGAGACACCCAAATGGATATTAAGGATATGTACTGCTTGGCTTTCCCTTGGTGGGGTTATCTGTTTACCCCTCTTGCCTGTGTCTGACCATGGATTTTCTGAAAAGCTGTACAAATGGAATTATCTTTGAGACTTTTACCCATCTTTCAAATCTGCTTGAAATAAGCCAGAAATTTCCATGTCACCAAGGGAGAAATGGACAAACAGGTGAACTGACAAGGAACTTGGCACCTAAGGCTTATTACCTTAGAGAACAGAGTTAAAAATAAAATCTGGATTCAGTATTTTAAGCCCGTATGGTTCCTACATAAGCTGAACTCAGCACACAAGCTTTAAACCAACAAATCATTCACAGTATTTATACTAGTACTTGAATCTTCCTTTGTTGTGTTTTTTTCTTTTTTTTTTCACTTTTATGATGGATATTATGGATATTTTTGTTTATGTGTAAGTTATACTTTACTTTCTTACAGTAATTTTGCTCCTTACGTGCATTAGTCATTATGATGTATCTAATCAGAGGGATATGGAGTTGGAAAAAAATTACTGTATGGCATAGTTTTGATTTTGTTGTGCCAAAGTCCAAACTCGGGAATTTTTAAAGGGGAAATCCTTCTTTCGGTATTAAAAAAGGAGAGACTTGCTGTACGTATCGAATTATGAAGTCCTTTATAACAGAGACAAGGTTTTGAATTCTAAGTATTGCTAATATTTGCATTTAATACCCCTGTGTGTGCCAAGATTAACGTAAGGCTTAATGTAATTCTGGTTGCTTGTTTTCATATTTTTATTAATTATGTGCTTTTCACTAGGTGTATTAAACAGTTTGTTTTCCTTGAGTGGTCCAGCAGTTGTAAGGCCTTTGAAAAGGTTCGTTAATATACGTCTCACTCAATATAATGTGAACCTCTCACTGTTTTATGTAGAAGGATCTTTAGGTTATATAGTGAAGTTAGTCTACAGTCCCTTTCTACTTGCAGCTTCCAGTAAACTTTTTCCTTGAGGTTTTTCCATTTTTAACCTCCAATATATCAGGCTTTTTCACTTTAAATTTTGCCATAGTTTGTGTTTTTCCTTAAGTTGTTGCTCTTGAAATTGTTAGTTTAGAGGAGTCTAAGCTTTTATCATTTATTAGTTTCTGAAGCAGTTTTCTAATTCTGTGGATGAAAGGTTGAAAACGTGAACTCTGAAGCCTCAAATCTTCCTATGCAAATAAAAATTACACCATATTTTGAGCTCCAAAATTTTTGATAATGATTTTTAACTCTTAACTCTTCCGTAACTGGAAAGAATGAATTGTGGCTTTTGGGGGCTGGCAGTGTAGTCCCTCTCTTTCTCCTCCTGGTTTTCTTGTGTGAACTTACTGAAGGAATGAAGGTCTCTGTCTTCACTTCCTCCCTCTTCCCCGCTAATAATTGCAATTATTGGTCAGGCAGGATTTGTGCCTGACCAAGGATACCATGTTCTGCTTTCTGTTCCTGGTAGTTCTGAGAGTTCCTAGTCTTTGCCCCATTTGAAGGCTTTCTGCTGTGTGCTTTCATATTCCCCACACAAGTTTTGTGCAGAGCTAAATACTAAGCATTACATTGTAATGTTATCATCTAGTGGCAGTGAAATGACTGGATAACAAACACTGAAACACAAGGCAGCTGATGAAGTTTCTGTCCATAACTGAGTCCCAAGCTTTTAAGGAATCTCTTTTCTACAAGCACCTTTATTTTTCCTTTTGTGCACAGAGTGTGATACTGGATTTCTTACATATATCCTCTGCTTAGGACCAATAAGATGATTGCAATACTTAAAAAAAAAATTAACACAAATTGATTTTAAGAACCTTTTAGATTTTAGTATTTCTAGTCTTCCAGTGTCTGGGAAAATATTTTATCAACGTCTTAAATTTCAGTTTTGGGGCAGAAACAGATATAGTTATGTCAAATACGAAACCATATAATTTTAACTGTCATCATCTCTTGATAATCACTATTTTTCCCACATATACGCTTTCATTTTTGCAGGTAAAAAGTTATTATTATCTTCTTCTATATCTCTGTCCGTGTGTGTACACACTAAGCTGAACATCTTCTTTGAAAGTTTTTAGTATTGCCAATAATCATATACTAAAAATTTAATTTCAGCTCACAACAATGCGGCTTTCATACGTAATCTGAAGGATAAATAAGTAATTATACATTTAATTGACTAATAAATCGTAACACATTTCCCTGATTTTCTGTAGTGCTATGCTAAATCTTTATAATGTGGCCTGGTGTATTTTTGTAAAAAAGAAAACTAAATGGCTTGTTTAGTGTATGTACAGTGCAGGAGTGACATAAATATGTAAAGCTGCCTATGGTATTTACTATGTTATATGAGAAGTTCCTGTGATTACAGGCCTAGAGATTTTATGAATGTACATTTTAAAGGAGGTATTGAAGTTTTAGATTTTACACTATATCATGTATATAATTAGCACATAAATAACAAGAGGGGAGCTTGCTCAAGCTAAAATGAATTTACAAAAAAACATGCAATAGAACTTTTGAAAGATAGGCGTTTGATTCTGATTGTTATAGTATCGGTTCTCAGATTTTTATGATTAATTCTGTTTTCAAATTGGCTATTTAGTTCTGATTTTTGTTTTTTTAATTGGTGAACAGGGGATTTATTTAACTGCTTTAAAATTAGAGAAAGGTTTTAGATAGCAGAATCTCTGGCTGTCATTTCCATTAACACTGCAGGTTATGATACTTCAGTATTTCCAGTTTTTTACTTCCTTATGAGTTAGGGTGTAGAGACATTTGATATGTTTGTTTTCAATTAGAGGTTGAAATTTTCCAAAACTATTTCATGAATCAAATAACATCAGCATTGCCACAATGAAACGATGAATACAGATCAGGTTAGTTACAAAAGAATGACATGTAGAAATAGACAAACCTTTTCCTAAGTCCCTTCTTGCCCGTGGAAAGGCACTGGTCATTTTATGGTTTGCCTGCATATGAGGAAACTGGAGAGGGTGGTTGTTCCAATAAAAATTGGGATTAACGTAACTGATTTACAAGAATTTAAGGGATGAATTACATTAAATTATACACCTAGCAAATTCTGGCTTCTCAGTGGCAAGGCCATTACATAGAGTCACTGCAAGTTTTCCTTGATTACGCTTTCAGGAACAGTTAAGCAGCGTTTCAGGACTCCTCCATGTATGTACATGTATGCAAACAAAATTTAACTGGATTTTTAGTTTTTGTAAGAAGAGGAATACTGAATATAGCTTACAATGATTCTAGTCCAGCATCCCGTATGCTTTCATTTATAACGTCAAAATGGTTGTGGATAGCGCATGTTATTGTCCAGCTGATTGTATGCATTAGGACAAGTGGTGAATCCTGACTTTGTCTAAAAAAGATTCTGAGTGAGATGGAATTGTTCTCTGTGTGTATTTCCATGCAGGCTGATTTCTGGAATAGACTCTCAATATTGCTATAATAGAAGTTTGTTTTGAGAATGAAAGGGTTTTTTTATCTAAAAGCTTACAATGAATGATTTTATAAAGCAATGTACAACATTTTCTAGGTGGAGTGACAATAGCAAGATTTATATTAATATGGAAAAAAGTTTCCAAACAGATTTTAGTATGTGTGTATACATGCTAAGATAAGTCGTGGAACACACTCTATTATTACATTTAATTTAAAAAAAATCCACCTGCATGGTGGCTGCATAAATGTCCATTACTCTGATGTTTTGTTTAGTTTACTCACTTGAATTTATTGACATTCTTGGGAAAAAAAGTATTTGGAGAATTGAGGGCACTGTACGCTGAGCAATTAACAAATGGTTGACAGCATTACATTTATAAACATTTGAAATATTCTGCATTAATGTTCTGATGTACTCAACCAGCACTACTTGTCCACTCCCTGTATTAAATACAGGAATAACTAATCAGGAATAACTCATAGACCCAGTTAGAGAAGTTCATTTCACATTGGATTGTTTTGTAGTAAGCAAGCACGCCCTATCTAATCCCCTTGTGGCAAGAATTCTCTTGTCAGCTTGTCACAGAAAAAAACATTTTTCAAATGTGACTCTATTTGCAGTCATCCCAGATAGTTCTTGTAACAATAATTAAGTAGAGAATAAGACTAAGGTAAAGTTCTTTCCAAGGAGCGCTAGCTATTTTTACTCTGATTCTCACAGTTTTCTTAATCACTTATTTCAAACCCCATGGTAATTGGAGGGCAGACGTAACTGAATCTAGAATTGAAATCTAAACTTTGATTGAACAAAATGGTAACTTCCTGAATCTTCAACGAAAGTGTAAGGAAGAACAATATCCCCACATTCAGTTATCACATATATCATTATGGAAATCTATGTGGCTTCAGTAATTTATGGGTATAGGGCAAAAAAAGACTTCTATTCAGAAATACAGTCCACTACAATCATAAGTAACCAAGTTGTATAATCCTCCTAATGAACAGTTTGATGAATAACTGTTTCCCATTTGCCCACTATACTAATCCTGAAATTGTCCCATCACTGCCAATTTATTTTCTATGGGCCTAATATTATATTGTGTTCTATTTTGTTACAATATGATGGAAGAGAAGTGTGAAGAGAGTGGGAGTCAATCATTAAGATACACATTCTGAGCAAAAATCAGGTCTGTTCTTTGATTAATCAAGACTGCAGTAACATTTATACATGGTGTACTATTACATTTTGATTGTATTACTGGTTCCTTTTCTTCACTTGTGAGCTAGAAGTTCTTGGCAAAGCTGAATACACAAAATAAATATAAACCACACTGCAAGGATGAGTCCCTCAGAAAGAGACAGAGGAGAAAATGATTTAATGCAATAATGATTTTAGCTATACATAGGCATCCCTTTTTTGTCTCGATTTGTTAAATTACCTGATGTCTGCATGAGTAGTTTAAACAAAATTTTCTTCTCTGGTCTTTCTTCCTTTTGAGCTATCTTCTCAAGGAGAAGGATGATAAATGGAAACATAAACATAGCATGAGAATGTGAACTAGTTCCCAAACATTTCAGTGGTTTTTATAAACAACTGGTCATTGTTACCTTTTGCTGGATTACAGAACAACAGTGCTCTTCAGCTGCATTACAAAGTTGATTCTAAATGTTTTTGCATAGTTGCTCGAGGACTTTTAATGTTTAAATAATGGTTATATAATTATACATAGTTTAAACAATTAGCTTGTAAGTCTATCAATAAGCTCACATTTTATACACATAGTACCAAAAAAGATAATGAAACTACATTTTAAAGATATGAACTGACCTTAGAGCGAGCAACCATAGTTTAGGGACATTTATTTCAATTTTAAAATTTAATTTTTAACATGCTTGTTTTCATTTTGAACATGCATAGGGATTCCCACCGTTCTCCTTGGTCAGCCTGTGAACACACACATGGTCAGCAGCTAGCTTTTGTCCTTCCGAACCCCATTTTCAGCATTCCTTGTGCACTCTGTGCCCTCTTCTCTATGATCGGAAGTGCCAGCTTGCATCTCACTGGTCTTGGCAGGCACAAAGTGTTGTCTGAGGCTGGAGCTAGAGTGCCTTGGAGGGGCAGGATTAACATCATAGCCTGTTAGTTGTCCCCTAAGCCATCTGACCTCTGCCAACAGGCAGCTGTTGATTTGTATTTTGAAACAATCAAAATAACAACAATCGACATGCTAAATTAAGATACAGCTAGTATTTTAACTTTTTTAAAGTCTCCTATACTTTTAGGTCGGCTGTTATTTTTGCTTAAGTCATTTATTTTTGCTTAAGTCATTATTTGATTGCCTTTTAAACATAGAATTGCATTTTTAATCTTCTTGCACTGCACTCATACAGTGATTAAATTAGGAATTTTTTAGATGTATAATAGCTTAATAGAGTAGCAGAAAGTCTAAGGATAAAAAAATCACTCTTCAAAAGCTAAATACATTTTATCTGTTTTACAGGAGCATTTCAGAAATCGTATTTTATACCTGTACTCCATTTTAATTTTAGATACTGTACATCTTTAACGATTTTCTAATTTATACAATTTTTGTTTCATTGTCAAAACATTTAATTATATCATGACTTGAAGGTGTAAAGCTGTCAAATAAATCAGAGGCTCAGTATAAACATTTGGTGAATTGCTTTCGCTACCATACTGTAGTTGTTACTGGGCACTTAGTGGAACTTTTTTAAAGCATTTACTCAGCAGGTACAGGACAACACTGGTACAATGAATTGCTGATTGCTTGTAAAACAGCAGGTAGTAATGCCCTCACTCTTTGTAATTCTGCTTTGTAAAATAAAGTGGCAAGGTAGCGTGGCAGAGAAAGCCAGCGTGCAGGGAATACGTTTCCTGCCTCAGGGCTGCTGGCGATTGCCAGTCCTATTTCAAAGAAGATGTGTAATAGTTGCTGTTTTCCATAGCGCAAAAAATGAAGTTCCCCACCGGTGGAGGGGACAAAAAATTTGGCAACATGGGCATGAAAAATAGAAAGTGGAGAGACCGCCTTTCTTTATAAAGGCCTTAATAGTTGTATTTTAAAAAACAAAACGAAACAAAACAACAAACCAACAACTCGCAGGTGTCTTTAAAGTGTTTAAACTTGCCGTGAAAAAAGTCGTCTTTTTTTAACCAATATTTTGTTCTGGTGTTAACACAAACTACAGGCTCCCCAAAGCGGGGTTTGGGTGAAGTAAATTAGTTCCACTTTGAAGCTTTTCTTTTCTCCCCCTTTCAGAATGAATGGGGAGGCCCTTGCATGGAAGCTGCTTTTCATTAGTGCTACCACATATCTATTTGAAAGGAAGAGCTCTTTTAGCACATGCAAACACTGCAGTAAAGGAAAGCTTCCTTTTTCTACCAGAAGACCATCGGCTAAACAGCTCCCAGCTTCCCTTTCCAGTCAGGTGGTTCCCAATCAGAGTTAATTACTCCAGTCATTTATTCTAATCGCCCTCTTCGCATGGCCGGCAGCGCTCTGTCACGGGGTGGCACCGTTTGAAGCCCGTCGGGTTTGAAAGCCGCTGCAGGGTACTCGAGGCTCATTAGCGAAGCCTCTCCGCGCCGGGCTCGGGCCGTGCCCCGCGACGAACTCCCCGCCGCCGCCCCCTCCCCTCGCCCGCTAACTCCCGCCTCGCTGCTTGCCCTTTGCTTGCGTGGGGGAAGGGGCGGCCGGGCTGCTCTGCGCCGGCGTCCTTGGCGCGGGGCGCGCGCGGCGTGCGGCGACGGCGC
>Ga0065711_1028693_pt1 | contig 39705 bp, 15 predicted proteins | sample Hoacrofraction12_FD_59098 | JGI IMG/M metagenome (GOLD analysis project Ga0065711, IMG submission 59098) | Hoatzin crop microbial communities from Cojedes, Venezuela - Epithelial fraction 12 v2 (version 2) | ecosystem: Host-associated > Birds > Digestive system > Esophagus > Crop | place... | reverse complement strand
TGTGTCGAAAGCCTTGCTGAAGTCGAGGTAGACAACATCCACGGCTCTCCCTTCGTCTACCCAGCCAGTCATGTCATCGTAGAAAGCTATTAGATTGGTCAGGCAATCAGAAGAAGGACATGGATGTGTTGGAGCAGGTCCAGAGGAGGACCACGAAGATGATCCGAGGGCTGGAGTACCTCTCCTATGAGGACAGGCTGAGGGAGTTGGGGCTGTTCAGCCCGAAGAAGAGAAGGCTCCGGGGTGACCTTGTAGCAGCCTTCCAGTACCTGAAGGGGGCCTACAGGAAGGATAGAGAGGGACTTCTCACAAAGGTGTGTAGTGATAGGGCAAGGGGGAATGGATGTAAACTAAAAGAGGGCAGATTTAGATTAGTTACTAGGAAGAAATTCTTCACTGTGAGGGTGGTGAAACACTGGAACAGGTTGCCCAGAGAAGCTGTGGATGCCCCCTCCCTGGAAGTGTTCAAGGCCACTTTGGATGGAGCTCTGAGCAACCTGGTCTAGTCGAAGATGTCCCTGCTCATGGCAGGGGGATTGGAACTAGAGGATCTTTAAGGTCCCTTCCAACCCTTACCATTCTATGATCCTATGTTGACCTAATTCGAATCATGCTGCAAGGCAGACCACCAGCACATGTTGTCAAAAGACCACACAGGAAGAGTCTACAAGATAAAATAATTTTCCAACTGCAATACCATAAGTAATCAGCAAAAATCTTTGCCACCTTAGTCAAGAACCATCAGGGAACCACCTGTGCTCCATAGCATCCAAGTCTAATCATACAAGGAGGAAAAGACCAGCCACTATACAATAAAATTTATCCAGTAACAAGAAGCATTGTGTGCAAAACAAATCACGCTCTGAGATCATTAGTGAAGGTTCAATTTTCTCTACTGCTGAAGTTCAGGAAACTTAGAGATGTGATATGTTTAAAAATATTTTTCATTTCAGCTATCTGATTTTTGTCTTTATCCTCTACAAAAGAAATAAGGCTTTCCAAATTGTTTATTGTGAGAGGGTGACAGTGTTTGCATAGGCAAGGAATAAAAATTCCCAGTTGAAAGACATCAGGACAACAGGACTCCATCCTTAGAAAGCTTTAAAAAATTATCTCAGAGACTTGCATCAATATTTATTCCCTGTTCCATGGTTAGAAGTCTACAAAGACAAGAATCTTATAATTTGTGATGACTGCCAAACAAGAACAGCAGAATTTCATCTTTTAACTAAGTCATTAGCTCAACGAGTGGTGTAAAGGGAAGAGTTTGTCAATGTATAAGACAGAAATTTTAAAAGATCTGTTGGGTGGGAGAGTATTGGACATATTAGAGAATTTGACTTCAGCGTTCAAAGTTCAACTATTGCAGAATCATAAGCTGAGTTGGTAAAACTGCTTAGTTTTACAGTAGTTTACATGCAAGTTATTATCCACCCCTGGGAATCTTTTTCAGCATTAAGAAATTAATGGCTGATCCTGTAATTTAGCTCCATCCTTGGTGTTTTGGCCAACATATTTGACCTACTTCGTAACTCATTGCCACAGTTTAATTTGTTATTGAAATTCATTGTATGCTTTCTTTCTTTTATCTTACGAGGTCCAAACTCATTATGTTTAAAAATATGCTGAGTTAAATTGTGAAATTTACTTCATTGGAAATACTAGTAGTCCTATATAAATGCCTAATCACCCCTTATTTAAAATTTTCAAAAGAAAGTCAGCAAGAAAATACACTAGAAAACAGCTGCCTCTTCCACTACAAAAAGTTTTGCATAAAGCGTTGTAACTAGGGGAAGTCACTCTTATGAAAGACGCTGAGGATATATAAATCCTGAATGATGATGACAAAAGTTACATTTGACAACATTTATAAATCAATTAGTAAATGTTATGTAGAACAAGTTGTCTGAATTCCTTTAGATAGTCTGAATTTTCTAGCAGTCTTCAGGGTCTTCTGTATTTCAAAAACCACAAAGGCTTTTACGTTAACTGGCTTGCCACTCTGCAACCAAAGTTGAACTGGGACCACAAATCTAGTTGTCTAATTGCAGGCAGAATGAAAAAAGAAATATTGCATTCTTTTTTTTTTTTTTTTTAATATTAGAAGGCTTCCCTTTTCAACTTAAGATCACAGACAGAGAAACAATAAACAGCCCAATATCATACATGGCTGAAGCTCTACTATTATCTTCCTTTTAAAGACAATCCCGTATATAGGGCAAATTATCACGGACCATAAAATTTGACACAGCAGTGCTTTTCTACAGAGACAATTTTCTTATTCCTTCATACTCCATTTTCTGCACTGGACTGTCCTTTAATAATACAGCCATAAATCTGTGCTATATTTCCTGTATTTTAATGTAAAACATAAAAAGGATGGCATAACTTGTATAATAGAATCAATATGATTTTGTGCTAATACTCTATCACTGAGAGCAACAGAGTTAAACTTTGTTTCAAAGTGGTTACTCATCTTGTCCATTAAACTGTATTTCAAAAACGAGCTTAATTTTATTATTAGGCTCACATTGCTTTGTGCTCTTTACCTGTTACTACATTGCACTTAACAACAGATATTCCACTCAACCTTTTAATTGTGTTACTCAGAATGTAAACACTGGACAGACAGAAGCTAATGCAAGAAAATAATTTTCCTAAAGAGTTGGATTATTTCCTAATTGCTTATTATATATGTATTCTCTTGCCAGAACTCAAGATTGAAAATTCCACCTTCTTCAAAGCTTTAATGCTATTTGGATCTCTGAAGCACTTATATTTAATTTCACAACAGTGTCACAATTCTAATGGTATATTTTTGTGTCTCCAGCAGCCAATTGTTGATTTATTTTCTTTCAGGCAAAATACAAATAATCTCTTAAGAGATTTGCTTGTAACCTTTCTGTTTGAGTTAATATATTTGCAGTGAATAAATTATAAGTTCAAAAATAACTTTTTAAGGTCCTCTTGAATTTAAAAACTCCATTCAGTTTTGAAAACTTAGTTGGAATATTTCCTATGAGACGTAACTGGAAATGAACTCATTAGTGGACCTTGGGCCATCCCCAGCATAGGGGTGTGCCAACTGTGAACTTCGAGAGTGATGAAATGAGCAGCCCTAGTCACCTAGCAGCTTTTTGACCTGTCCTCTAGAAGTACATTCCTGGCTGTGGAGACACTCCTGTAAACCATACTCTCAAATTACCTCGGGGCTAACTGACCCATGGAGCATTCCAGAAAGGACAAAGACATCAGATGCTGTCTTTGTCAAAGCATTCACCTTCCCACTCCACATTTTAATAGCTTCTCTTAAAATCTATTCATTCTCTCTTCATTTGGTGTAGACAGAGGCTGCTCTTACTTGAAGCGTGGAATTTTGAGATGGTAGACTTCAGAGACACAGATACCTGCTCTAGCTCAGTGCTGTCCAGCAACAAAGAGTCTAGATCCTCACGGGGTCAGGTGAGCAGATTTCTTTGCTGGAACGTAGGCTCCAAATTCACAGTTCTACTGACCTACACTGGAAGAAACTACAGCTCCTGCTTGCCCATAATTTCTCCTTTCTGTAGAAAGGAAAACCAGTTATACGGGGAGAATTGAGCATCCCCTGGTTTGGCTTCATTACATACCTGAGACATTGCGTAAAATTACCCAGATCCTAGTTAGTGACTCCTAGATTCATAATCAAGGCAGCTCAGAGTTAAATAATTCATCTATAACCCCTGTAGATTTCGCTTCCCACCGGTGCTCTTTGCAAGCCTCACATTTATCCTGCTGAATATCTGTGTAACTTGATATAGCACAAAAAGAAGAAAAAGGAGTTACCAAGCAAGTCAGCTTCAGGTCTAGACTACAGATTGTAATGATAGTCAAGCTGGCTACAGGCCAGGTTTAACAAGTCAGAGCCACTTCTTGGGGTATCTAGAGCTAAGTTTCTATCAGAGATAACAACAGCTAAGAAGGACATAATTTGTTTTATATTTTAAATGCAAGTATGTACACAAAAATTAACTGGGTGGGGAGGGTATCCAAAGACAATTTTTAAGTGTCATAATTTCCTAGAATAAATTACAATAGTTACTCTCCAATACAAAAATGCTTTGTCAAATCATCAGTGAACATTCAGGATTTATTACCAAAAGCTTGGTCTTTCAAATAAAGCACAAAATGGGAAGTTAGAAGGCTCGGATTTTCTGACATATCTCCCTCTCTCTGAACATAGTAAGAAAATTTATCTAACAATTAAGAATTTTCAGGTTTTTTTCAATAGTGCCTTGTGAGATCATTTAATTTGTAGAAGATTCACTAACACCTGAGAGTACTGTGCTTCACAGAAAGATATCATTAAAACTCGGTCAGCACATATGAAAATAACTATCTGCATCACAAATATTTAATTTTTTTGCACTATCTTGCAACTCTAAAAAACAAACAAAAACAACAAAACCCATGCAAACACTTGAAGCCCAATTCTGTTCTCATTGGAATCAATTAAATTTTGGCAACTACGTTGAAAGAAGCAGAATGGAGTCTTAAAGTACACATGCTGTTACGAACACCAGCTATTGCAGAGATAAAAAGGTCTCTGTTTTCAAACCATCTTGAATCAAATTCAACTCTAGTAAATTCTTTTGTCGCTTAAAAAGCCTGTTAACTCTGTACCTAACAGACTAAAATTGGTCTTTGGACCTACATTCACCCAATTAGCTCTTCATTTTAGTTTTACACTCAATTAATTCACCATATGAAAAACGCTAGTGTTTCCCACACATCTTTCATCCAAGAAGATGCTTGCTTTTATACAAGTTGTTTTCTATTTGGAAGTGTACTCATCTTTATAAAAAGATAGGTTAATATTTGAGGGCCGAGCCTGATAAACTGTTACTTCTCAGAGGAAGGAACAAAGATTATCACAGAAACTATGCAAACAATTCGTTAGATTTCCCCCCCCAAGTGAAGGGCATTATTATTTTGTTAAGTCAATTTAGCTTCTCTGCAATTTATTCTAGATTATTATTAACATTATAACTTTGACCTTGTATTTTCATAAGCCTTGAAACTGAATTCTGAAAATTATATTACAATTTCGAGTTTATTGACCAAGAAGATTGTATCAGAAAACCTTAGACACTCATATCTTTGCCAGAATAGACTAAATAAGAGTTTGTGCCTGGACAAAGCTAATGCATTTACAAATGAATAATCACAAATGAATGACTGCATTTTTTGCTCAATTCTTTCTTTCATCTTTAGTATAAATAAGACAGTATCGTAATAACTCCTTACAAATCACACAAGTGAAAAAAAATCATTAAATACTCAGCAGTATAAAAATATACTGGCTAAAACAGACTAATTTCTTTATCTTACTCTCAATTTTCTTTCAACTTCTTTTGTTACATAACTCTTATTTTTCAAAAATTTCACTGCCTTAATTTTCAGATAGACATGATCACATGCAGTTTGGAAATACAGATGCAAAATTATAAAACTCAGTAATGGTATCTATTGCTCTATTTCTTTCAGACAGGCAGATACATTTGTCTGCTTTTCATCACATGGCAATATTTAAACTTTTTCAGAACAATACAGTAAGTATAGCCATAAAATTTCACTGTCCCATGTTTGATACTGTATATGCTTATCCAACCAGACAAATGTATTTTGACAAAGGAATCTGTAAGGCCAAATGAAATTTCAGCACATCTCAATATACAATACAAAAGCTGAGAACTGTCAAATCAGACAAAAATACAGCAGATAAAGTCACGTTAAATTCCACCCACGAAAGTATTTGAAGTGAGAGACACCAAGAGCTGAGGAAAGGAATTTTAATTTTGTTCATATTCTTTTTACCTGTAAACTGTGATAGCTCAGCATAACATAAAATATCAACACTATAAAATAGCTATCTTTTATAGGGCCTTGTCCAGTGACCTCCAGTATTTCTGCATCAATTCCCTTAGCAACACAGGACATCTGACTATCACATTTTCCAAATCTGGTCTCCATCCCACCAAGATCAATGATGCAAGGGGAAAGTATCATGCTCTCCTGAAATTGAATACCAGCGTTCAAGATACTAGACCTGTCATTAAAGGAAAGACCAGCAGCTTTGCTTCAAGCAACATGTAACAGGCTTACCATGCAGGTTTATCCATATGTTCCACAATTTTAAGATTTTACCAAAATTTAAGACTGACTGTGCACAATGAGTGTACAGTAATTCTGATATTTGGTGGGAATACTGAAAGTATTCTTCATTGGTAAATATTCCCAATCTGGTAATCCAAGCCTTACCTCTAATAGACCTGTTCTGTGGGGTTTTTTTGCCTTTGTTATTTCATCTACATTTTTATTGAAGTTTGATATGATAACCAAATGTTATAACACAATCTTCATGCTCCTGTCCGGCCACAGCCCCAAAATATCCCAAGAATGTAGTCATTTCTTGCATGGTAAATTGCATCTGTCTCCCACAGGAACACTGCCATTTGGTGGATACTCCTCAATAACTGTTAGGAGGGGGTGGCTTCATAATACATCTGTGCAGAATGCATAAGATGACACCATTATGAGGGTCACACGTCCCACAGGAGTCCACTTCTCACTATTCTTTTCATTCCCCATCTACCTGGAACTTTACCCTGAAATCCTCTTATTATTCCCTTGCTGACTAACACTCTCTTGTTATCTTTCTGTATTTGAATCAGAATGCCATAAATAGTAAAGCATCTGAGCAGAAAAATGGTCAAACGAAATAGTACCATCAAAAACTGAATTGTTCAAGAATTAAGGAAAAAGTTACTAAAGACTGCGAACTAATGAGAAAAATACACACATTCCACAAACTTTTATCTACGTTCAAAAGGATTCACACATCTGCATCATCTGAATGATCTCAAGTGTCAACAGCGACCTTTTCCTTACATCTGCCTAACTTGCAGAAGAAACGTCTCCCGTTTATTTGTACTTTGACACATACACATGCAGAGGGCACCAAGAGTTGAGTGTACATTTAGTTATAACCAGGTAGAATGAACTCTCCTGCCTCTCTTTCCATATTCTTCCTTTCCTCCTTTTCACACAAGAATAGTTAGAAAAGGATCGTCTCTTCCCTGGTGTAGTAAGCATACGAAGAATTCAATTCTAACTGGAAATCTCAGGCACTACTAGCTTTTAGAATTCCAGCCTTCACTGCCAAAACTTCCTTCCAAGCCTTCAAAATTCAAAATTTCAGCTACTAAGGCTGCTGCCTCTCTCTTGTCTAAGTTGCTTAACGAAATATATAGTTATTCTGGTAACTTTACTCTCAAAACCGAATCAACTTCTGCCAGTTGATTGGGCAGGAGAGAATGTCCAAACCACATTTTTTTCCTACAGCAATAACAGCTATTCAAAATAAAGTTACTAAAACTTTAAGAATTTAAGGCAGAAGGATTTTTTTTTTTATTAACATCCTTGTCAATTAAACAATATGACACGGTTCCCCATTTGCTACCACACACCTAGAGAAATTACAGACATGACATTTCAATGAAATCAGAATCTTTACTTTTTTATAGGCTAACGTGAGGCTGATCAAGCCGCTGTTCAGAAGACAGAACATCTGGTAACATGGACAAAGTTACAAGTACTTACCAATTTGTCTTTCATAAACACCTTCATAATCAGATGGCTCTAGTTTTGGAATTGCTCTGACATCTTTCTGTTTCTGTTCTTTACTGTGAAATGCACTCCAAAGATTCCCAGTGACATTACTTGCCAGTGTCTCAACATGATGTAACCATGATGGGTTTGCATCACTGAGATGTCTAAAGACTTGGAAGAGCATTTCAACTGATGCTGTAATATCACATCTATGAATTCACAATGACATGCTCGGAAGATTGTTATGAGCCTACTGGAGCGATTAAGAAATTTGTAACACTATAAAATGTAATAAGGAAAATGAACTGATTTTTTTTTTTAACCTCAACCATTTCCAAACCTTTTCTTTAAGGCAGAAAAGCCTTATCTATGCTTACAGACTAGACTTACAAACTAGACCCATAGTACTCAAAATTACAACACCAAACTTGTGGATCCTTTATCAATTTGAGTTATATATCAAGACTTCCAACATTGTGCAGCTCAGTCATCTCAGAATGCGACTTCCAAGAAGCACCTTTCATAAAAAGGTGCTTCAGATACATGATCAGAGAAGCCAGAGAGAAATACACTTAAATTTTTTTTTTTTTTAAACTGGAACACCTTCCTCTTTTAATGATCTATAGTTCTGACCTGTTTATTCCAGTCATACATACTTGTGTGAGGTTTTTTCTTTTTTGTTTCTTTTTCTTTTAAAACTAAACAGGAGTGATAGATTTCATCTAAGAATGACAAAGGAAAAGGCTCAATTTTTGGCTATGGCTTTACTTACAAAATTCACCCAGGACATAGGAAACCCCTGCTAAGCTTCCTCCTCTCTCTGAAACAGGTTCAGGTGGTAGCCTAGGGTTTTTTTCAGGCAAAAGTAAGAAAGTTAAAGCAGTTAAACCCACAGCCTAGTAAGTAGTCTTCTCCCTGCACAAGGATTAGGCTCAATGAGGAGGGAGGAAGGGGTGGTGACAGGCACTCCTTACACACTTGCCTTGCCAGCCACTTGATGGCTCAGCTGGGGGAAGAACAGGGTCTGCTGGGCATATTCTGAGCGAATTTGCTGGATCAGCCTGGTCAAGTGAGATGGAGAAAGGTTACTGCATTTGTGCCTACAGACTCATCTTGACATGTGAAGACGGAAGGTTTCTTCAGTAAACTCGAATACAAAAGTTCAGAAAACTTTTAGACAAAAACCGCTATGCAGAGCAAGGCATCATCTGAGCAAGAGCTTTAATTTCCTTCAGAGGGTCATAATTTCAAATGTAAGACACTAAAGCAGGTGTTAGGCAAGACTTAAATCCTTAAGCCATTTTTTGTGGCACAAGGTCTAATTGCCTATAAATCATGATGTGTTATCTGCTTGGCACATAAAGCTTGTCTATAAATACATAACTGTTTTAAAATCCATATTCCTGCATGGCACTGAATAAATCAACTTGAAAATATGACACAGTTTTCTGTTTGTTTTAAACTTCCAGATTTAAAAGAAAACACTTTAAAGTGGAGTAGCTTTTTTTTTGGTGTGGGGTTTTTATTTTTGAAAATCAGTCTGCTTCTAAGCATTTAGATTTATATGAAGATTCAATTTAATGTAGTCTTAGGAATAACAGTCACATGAACTCCAGTGCTTTTCTTAAACCGCATTAAGAAAAGGTCGTCTCAGCTAGATATGTAGTGTTAATAGCACCAGCATTAACAGTATTCATTTGCTCTTGTGAAAAAAAAAAAAAAAAGACATTCACAACACATCTTCCTCAGTTATGGTCAGTTAATCTGGACAGCCATAAGAACTGAATATCTCGTATGCTGCTTGCCACCTTGCTGGGACAGTCAACAACAGAACTTAACTGATACAGCTCCTGCTATGTGTCGGCATGCAAAATAATCCGATAGTAAGGTGTTGTACCCGGAAAAGTGGTATATCAATAGTTGCCAACCTTCCCTCCCTCCTTGGAATTTATGGAATATCACAGTCATAATTTATCGCACTGTGGCTGAGAGTCCATCACTTATTAGAGCTCCTCTCTTCTGTGATTTAAAACCACCTACACATGTACTTTAGAGCTATTTCTGAGATTCCCTGAGCGGTTTTAGTCTGTATGAATCATGAAGCCAGTGAAAGTTCTATAAAGTTTCACTGTTTTGAATTTATTATTGTTGTATATCTGGAATAAGAGACAGCTCCAGCCTGAGTCTTTTAGGGGTACACAGAAAGGAGCACAGCTGAACCATCTGGGTCAACATTGTTCTCTCTTCTGACATTTGCCTTCAGTGCAACACAAGGCTGGGCACATCAGCCCCAATGCTCCTGCACACCATGGGATCACTCCTGGTCTGTGTCATGAGCATGATTAATCCACATAGCTTACAGAGGAGGAGCAGAAGAAGGTGGACTTCAGACACACTTATATGCCGCAGGGCACAACCTAAGACTATTCAGCCACAAAAAAACCCAATTTCTAATGTTAAATAAAGCAGCCTCAAAAGAAGAGAATTCTGCCTCCAGAAACATTATGCACCCCAGTACAGCCTAAGCATCCTGAGTGGCAGGAGCACCCCACTAGTGAGTAAATTCTCTGATTTAACATTGCTAAGAATCTGGTATCTAGAGCTAGATCCCAAGAAGAGTCTTGGCATCACCAGATGTCCTTGGCTTCCAATAACGGACTACAGCCAGTACCTGACATATTTTACTGGTCCTGTATAATAAACAATATGTATATACAAAATGCTGTGAAATGCTGCATATCATGATTGTCATGTCAATCAAAGGGGAACTAGAGCTGAACTTCAGGAAAAGCAGAAGTGTGTCTTTCAGGACGTTAAAAGACAAGATTAACCTGTCCATGAGCTGTCCACGAGCATTTTCTCACTCTATTAATAAATTCCAATAATACCAAGCTAAAGACATCGTAATAAATAGTTCCTCTTTTGTATACTCAAATCAGTCCTTTAAGTTTTAGTAACAAATCAGTGGGCCAAACTTTCTGCTAATACAAGAAAAAAAAAATACAGTATTAATCATGACAGAGAAGCCAAGTACTTTGTTATGCTGGTGTCATCGTTAGACAGCAGAAATTTAACTCACCAGGAAACTGTCATTACACCAGACGTGTATCCAATAACACTCCAACCTTCTCCATATCCCCTCTAAATTCAAGCTGCACAGGTTTATTTTTTTAAACAGTCTGTAGGATTACTTTCCCTTCTCTCCATGCCTAACAGCATTCACGCAATTATAATTAGGCATAGCCAGATACCACCAACAAAACACCTCACAAAATTGTGCCAATTCATGCCCATGCAGAGAGAACTGCAAGCAGAGCAGAATCCAGATTTTTGCTTATAAAAGACTCTACATGTGCTGCAGAAGAATTAAAATGAACATATCCACTGTGATGGATTCTGTCGTTATTGCACCTAGGGCAGCAAGAAACTAGAATCAAAAGAAAATAAGTGTTTCAGTCATGTGAGCCACTCAGGCTGTCAATGTAACAGATTAGCTCTTCTGCCTTTCCAGACAAGGAACTGAGACCACCCAGACATATTATAAGAGGACACTACATCTGAACTTTAATAGGCCTTCTGGCTGAATACTTGTATTTGAAGAGTGTGGACCAAATGGTTTGAGTTTCTGAGCCACAGACAGACATCCAAAAAAGGTACAGGAAAAACCCAACCACACTTTGAAGGGGCTTATACAGAGCAAAGGAATACTTCATTAGTTTACCAAATTAAGATATTTATTACATCCTCCCTTGCATGCTTTTGTCTGATTGAAAACAGATTTATAAGATGCTAGAAAACAGATTTATAAGATGCTAAAAACAGTTCTGGACAGCTGGATAAACTAGGCTGTGAACTTGTCCCCACTAGGAGAAATCTTCATTTGGAACAGTATTTGTTTGCACACTGGCTGTCAGACACACACTACTTCGATCTGAACCAATGCAAAAATGTTCACATTCACTTTTGAAGGTGGTATTTAGCAGCCATTTTTTAAAGTATTGCTTTTGCCATAACATCAGAAGCATAGCATCGATCAAAAGGACAGCCACAATTGTTATAAAGAGTATAAATACAAAAAGCTTTAATAGCTAAAGGGTAATTGTAGTGTTCAATATATTTTATGCCTTTTTTGTAAGTAAATGGCATACATGCACTGCAAATTAAAATTCAAGCTATCATACTGTAATATAAAGACACTGTGCAACTGCAAAAGCTGCGAACAAAAAGAAATAGGTAGGGTTCTAGACTCTGAAAGGCTTCTAACACATCTTAATCTCTTGATTCCAACTGTAAAATAGGAAAATTGGTATAATTCTAAAAATAGGGTTAAGTGATTTTCATAGTTCTCAACAGAGTCACCCTAAGTCTCACTTCCAGAATTAACTCTAATTAAAATCACTGCCATAAACTAGATCCATTGCCTCAAAACTGAAAATTCCCATTCTACACACCTAGGAAAAGTATAGACAAAATCCTGAAACTGAACTAAACAGGGACGCTCAGTAACACAGGATGCTTCTAGGGAATATTAATAGCAAGCAGTCTGCAATCACCTCAGCAGCTGAAATTCCTTCATGAAAATTTAAGAGACAATTTAAAATAGCAATTAAAAAATGCAAACAGAACTTGCACATGGATTATTCACAAATAGGAACAAGGCCTGCATTAGTCAAATTAATTGTTCTTTCAGATTGCTCACACAGCTCTCTCCGAGTGTTGTTTTCTGCCATCTGTCACTCAGAGTGCACCTGTGGGCAACCATCCTCATGGAGCTGTTACTACTGTTCTGGTATGGAGAGGATTACCGCTTTTCTTCTGATAATCATATCCGGTAACTTGAAAAATAGCAGTAAAATCACCTAAAAATCCTCTACAATAAAGTATTGTTTTGAATTTCTTTTTCCCTATTGTAGATGAATACTGCTGCAACCTAGTAACATTGTTTCAAGCGAAACACAAGAAACAAGCCTTTAGCATGAACATGCGTGACTTGCATACCTGTACGTAAAAATCTAGACAAAATATTAAGGTCTAAAATAAGGTAAGTAGTTGAGCATGTTAAAGTGTCAATGCACCCATCTTGTTTCATAGAAGTGACTCCTTTGGACAGTTTGAGTGGGTGACTAACCCACTGAGAAAGTAAAACCTTTGCTCTGCTAGTTTATGTCATAGCAGTCATCGCAGACATTAACAAGTCAAGAAGTCTATTTGTACAATTGTCTGATTTTCTGCCTCAAAATTTCAGCAACAGCAGGATATGAAACCAGTAATTTATGTACTGGAGAGTAAAAGAAGCACTGATTTACTCAGCACAGTATGTATGTCCCACCTTTATTCTTCCTTTGTTGCCTGAGAAACTAAGTCACTGTTTTACAGTGTGTAAAGTATACTAATGTGAAAAATCTTCACTAAAATCTAAACATTTATCTTAGCTCTATTTAAAACATCCCTATGTTCACATGAAGACTTCAATCTCAAGAATAAACACACTTTCTTCATGATTAATCTTAGGTTCTTCATTCATTGTTCAAAATCTGCCCCAGCCTCACATTTGACAATCTTGCTATGGCAAGGTTGCAAAGGCGCTGAAAGCACCACTTTGTAGAAGGCTTTAGCAAAGCCTGTTGAGAAATGCACAACACTTGGTAAACACTTCATTCTTTTTCTTTTTAAGCTTACATACTGGAATCATGGGATGTCCTCATATTTAGACCCAACCTTAGAGAACTGTTTGCAAAGTTTTGAAGCATCTTTCTTTGTGCCAATAAGAACAACAAAAAACTGCATACTTTTTGCCCGGCTCTAAAACACAGTAGTCCTGATTGCCCTTCACTTGAACAGTTGCAGATGTGTGAAATCAGTGTATTTCACTACAGCTAGTCTAGATTTACACTAGCTCAGCTGAGATGACAATCATATTACCTATCCAGCAGAGACAGCAGGATACAGTTCAATTGCCTAAGGTGACATTTGATCAGGACACCAGGATTAAAATTCTTTACTATCACTTACATCATGCAATTGCCAGGAATGCCATCTATGTCTATCCTGCAATACAAGCATTACTGGTAGTGAGTCTGGGTACCATAATATAGTCACCTGTAAGGGTAAACTGTAGCAGAATCCCAGCACAAATTGTCCCTGCATCAGCTATTGCTGTCCCAAGCACTTCCTGGGCACTGCTGCAGAGTGAGAACACTCTGGAGCCTCTCCACATATGCAGCATGCGTGCAGCCACCCCGGGTTAGGGTCTCACTGACCTCTGTGGCCCACAACAGTCCCAGGTGTTTCTACTTTGCATTTTTGACATAGCCTTGAAGTCTCATAAATGCCTTGGCACCTCATAACAAGGTACCAGGTGCATCTCATCTAAAAATAAAATATTGCAAGGAGGGTGTGTTCTAAATTTCAACCTAGCAGGAGGTTATCCAAAAGCACTGGAGTTAGATACGTAACACTGCAGTATATGCTGACAGAGATTGAAATGTTGAAACAATTTTTTTAAAGCCTTCCCTTAAAATAAAGCTCCTTTCCTAGCTCAAGAAAATTGAGTAATATTTCATGTTTATGGTTATTTGTGATGATGAAAAGGAGTTCATCTGCTGACAACTTGTCGCTTATATATCAAGTGCTTCTCTAAGAGTGTGAGAGGAGGAAGACAGTTAAGTGTGATTTAAGTGAAAAGAATCAGGTCTCCATACATTCTAAAATAAAGGTTGATTACAAAACATATGCATACCTCTGCCCATAAATTGGTCTACTATAATTAAAAGCTGCCCAAAAATTAGTCTTACTCTCCCTGCACCACGAAAATTTTTCTCTTCTTCAACATGCCAAAATAGCAGATAAAAATCCCCAAGACAGGTTATAAATTCAGCCTCATGAGAGATAGATATCAATTACATTTGCTTCTGAGAACCAGGTTCTTCAGTAGAACACCACAGCAGTGTTTTCATATCAAAGGTTTCCAGCTTTCTGCTGAAGACTGAAAGTTTCTGTTTTCAGGTGTTTCATTTTTTTGCTAAGAAGTCAAAACTGTCTGTAAAGAGCACACATTTCTCATCTAGAAAATAATTTTAATAAAGAAAATAGTTTCAACAGAATATTTTTGGCCACTTCTGTGATGAATTCATGATGGTTTGCCTTTTACAAAGCAACAGCATGAAAGCTTAAGGTTCAGAGCTAATCCAGCAGAGCAGCCTCAGCCCCACTGAAATTTTTAATCACAGAGTGCACCCAGCACACCCACAATGGCCAACCTCACATTATTCATTTAAATCAACAGTCAAAAAAAAAGGAAAGAAAATCAGAAAATCCTCGCTTTTTTCCTCTTGGTGAAGGCTTCTTACATTTGGATGCATTTGAATTACGCAGTTTTATCTCCAATGACAAATCTGTTCTACCTTGGCTGCACCAACATCTTAGACGCATGCTATTTCTTTCATTCGTTTCCCTTGTGCTTTTACCTCAGTACCTAATGCGCTGTCAGAATCAGAGACTCCATCCATAAGTATTATGTGATGAGTAACTGCTGTATATGCAAGCACACAGGAGAAATGAGCTTTCACTTTTTCATTGCAATCATTTACATAGTGAATATGATCCCATATAAATTACATCTTGTCATCTCTTTACATTTGATCAGCTGAAGGATCCTTCTGTCGAAACTGGGAGAAAGAAAGAAAAAGAAAAATTACCAGCAATTTGACACTCCTTTATGCTTAGAGTTTGAAGGTTTTTGCAGCTTTATATTCAAAATGCTATACTTCCTGATGGTTTCTCCTCTTAGAAGAGGATTCCTTTGATAGTCAGACAACTTCTATCTTATCCCTCCAGGCTAAAAATCTCTGTTTTCATGACTTCCCTTAGAAAATTAGAATAATATGAAGTGAAGAGGTGTTTCTTAAGAGGTTACGACCTGACAGAAATGCCTTAGCTGTAGGAGAACTGACAAACAAGTGTACCTTCTGGAGGGTGGAAGAACCCACAAAGTCTGCATTACTGACATACAGATTCTCACTATAAACATTTTTCACATTAATATTGGTTTTCAGCCAAGTTCTCTGAGAATTTAGCGTAGAGTCACACCTTGACAGGATTCATCCTAAATCACATCTTTGTCTACATTTCTTAACACAAAAGAAATCCACTTTGCATTAAAGTGACAAAAGGGTATGATTTAAACTCTTAACACAAGGCAATTCACGGCTGAAATAACTGAGCAGCACAACATGTCTTTTTCTGTGCAGGTTTTACAAGGCATCTGAAATTGATGACTAATACTGAATACACGCTCCTTTCCACTAAAAGAAAAAAAAGAAATCATATTTTTACTGAATGTTTTCCAGTGTCTTTAAGGTGGGAATGTTGGGAGTGGGGTGGAGGTAGGGGTTTTTTGTGCCTTTATCATCTCTGGAGCTTTCTCAGACTAATTGGCCACACAAAGTTCACTGTCCTGAGATGTTTATAGAACTAATATAGCAGGTTTTGCCTTTGCTTTACACAAATTCAAGAGTCTCCCAAATACTAGTGAAGAACAATGGGCCAAATTCTGCTTATTGTACACATTGCCATTGGTGGACGAATGCAGAGGATGAGTGCAGTGACAGGACATGGCTCACGACTTCTTTTTCCTGCATCTACGTGATCAAGATGAGCAACTCTTAGCACACCACCAGTTTAAAAAATGAAATTTAAAAAATCAACTAGATTAAGAATATTTTTGTGGTTTTTTTTCTACTTGAAGAAATATTCTTCAGCTATGACCCACTACTTTCCTGCCCAAGAAAACTAGCCAGACTGCAACTCCAGCAGGTTAAAATTTACTTACAACATACCTGTGCAAGCAGCCAGAGAAAGCAGAGCATGTAAGTGGGCTCCCTCCAGACCATAACAGCATCATCATTAACTCCTGGTTTTAGCTTGTTCCTTAAGTGAAAGGGAGATGGTAGGGGGACACATAAATGGATGGGGGGCATAACACACTCATCACTGGCAAAGATTATTCTTGCTTCAGTCATTACATTAGATTCTCCACTTGTTTTTCATACAAACATCAATCTTTACCCACAGAAACACAAGCTGAACTGCTCTCTCTACCTAGCTCACAGGGGATGTCTTAAAAATTCACTCTCCAGCACAGATGCACAAAGTCATGGTCTCAAACATGCAACTTAGTAGTTCAGTGCAATATTTTCTTTAGTTTTACATATTATTTTTGATTGGGAAGCCAAATTTTTGATGAACCAACTGCTAAATTGTCAAGTTTGGTTGAACTAGTACTAAGATGACAAGATGCATACCTGAAGTTTGTGAGGTCTGTTTTGAGAAAACAAATCCAGATTACAAATAAAGGAGCCACACAATTCCTGAGAGGGATGGGATAATTAAAAAAAAACAACAACAAAACATACAAAACCAACCTTAACAAGCAACGGAGTTAAGAAATTTCATTTTCTTGAATTAAAACAATAGACCTAATGTGAAAAGATTGAATGATATTCTGTAGGATTTAATACTAATACCTGTTAGTTATGAAAATGTTCACAACTTTTACAGACTGTTCCAAAAGTGCTGCAGTTTTTTAAGTAATATTTATCATCCAAAAATGAGCATCAATTACTTGTGTTAATTATGTTCCAATTTAATAAAAAAACCCACAACTTTTGTACTAGGGAGCCATTGCAAGGCTATATGATCCAGCTGGCCAACCATAACAAAAACATAAAGCAGACAAGAAAGCCCAGTGAAAATGAAAAGTTTGAGAGTCCAACAACATAAAAGAATTATTCATTCAAGTTACCCAACAAAATGCTTCAAAAATAGGAAGCATTCAAGGAACATTACTATTGGTGATTTGTTAAATTTTCTGACCATTAAAAGACCTTAGTTTGTTTAAAAAAGAGAGACCAAAAAAACAAGGTGACTTCCTTTAAGGAAGAATTAAGTGGAATTCCATAATATAGAAGGCAATTTGTCTGCAGGAGCCTAAACAAAATTACAAAAGAATTTTTATGTTTTGCCAGTCACTGTTGCATCTGCTTTTTCTATTGTGAAATAGGATGGTAAGGGGATTTCATATTATCATCGTATTTTATTTATGCAGTTAATACCAAATCCATCCATGACCTCCACTGTATTTTTAAGCATTACAGCTTTGTTTGAAGATTTTATTTCAAAAGCACACTTTTAGGTTGAAAAATACCACATACACAGAAATCCTACATTGTCTCCATAAAAAGGTCTCCTGTGATCTTCATTGAAGTAATGTAAGATCAGAAAAGAGATCTATTTCCTTGTAATTTTGGAAGATGAACTGCCTTCATATAAAATAAAATCCCTACAAACCTGTGGCCAGTAAACATTTATATTACACCTTTAAATCAATGTTATTCACAGATTAAACCCTTTGAGTTTAGGCATCAAGGGTTGTTTACAACTACGTACAGTATGAAACTCCCTCTTACAGGGATGCTACAACACAGCTCCTCCAAGGACAAAACATGCATATTCTTTCACAATGCGCTAGAGAAATCATCAGATCATAAATCTATATAACAATCTGCATAGCAGAAAGTTCCACAAATATATTTTATGAAAACATACCAGTTTTGTTTTCTCAGTTCTGCCCAACTGACATAATGTGTTGTTACAGGCAAACTAATACAGTCAACTTTAGAGCAGGCTCCCCCTCTATGATTTTTGTCTTTTGAAAACAAAGAGTTACAGATATTTCCCTGCTAGCTCTGTTATAAAAGTTGAGAACCAAATGCAGCAAAAGATTAACTTCTCCTTCTTCAAAATGCAAGATTTCTAATTTTACACCTGTTTTTGAGAACAAATATGACTAATCTTGTAACCGATACACCTTACTGCTCACTTTTCAACACTGTTACTCTATTTGTTTTACTGGTTTTGTTATCCTCCTTATCGTCTGAATTTTTTGCCATTAAAATTCATGTCCTCCCCTACATTAGGTTATATGTCATATGAGCTGGAAGTAGGCTGCTATGACAATCACAGACTTTTGAACAACCATAGCATATCTTTGGGCAGAAAAAGCTTGTAAAGGAAAGTATGCATCAGTAGCACAGCAGATGTACAGGGAGTCATGCATCCACCATACTCTGCTCACTGCTTCCCACAGCCCCCGTCAGTCTTATTTAGGAGAGACATCTTAGATGATGATAACATCGCTCGACATTACTGGTTTACATAATACTTTTTTCAAAATATCTCTTTCTTGATGTAAAACTGTAAGTAAATTGGTGCAGAGCTTCCTGACAGACTAGGCAAGGGGGGGAGGGGGGGTGAGGAATGCATTTCAAAACTGTACCCTTCACACAGATTTTCAGGTCCTGAGGGCACTAATAGGCCCTAAAGGCCATGCCCATCTCCCAGGAGTCCCATTTCAGCCGGGGCACAGGTCCCCAGGGCTAGTCCCAGCACAGAGCCTGTGCCCAGCCCCATCCCCTCCTGATCCTGGCTGGACTTCCTACACTGACACAGGACCTGTCCCATTAACTTGCCTTGCAAGATGGTCCCTGGGCTGTCGGTGGATCCCATCTGTCACCAACACAGCTGGGACCCTGGGGGACTTATGGCCACCATCCTGCTTGTGCTGGGGTCACCCTCCGCTCTGCCTTGTCTTCCCTTGGGGGCAGCACTGATGTGTGCTTTTTCACTGTAACATTTGAGAACACTGAGAATTTTTTTAATAAGAGACATTGTCCTGGAAAACAGCAAAAACGCCACTATTTACAGAAACGTAATGCTTTTGCTACAAAGGTGTCACTGATAAAAGATCTGAGGTGAAATTTCTGGTCAAAATTGACAAAGCAGTTCCTACACTATTATAGTTCTGAATTAAGCACAAGCAGAATTTGAACCTAAGGTTTCTGTATCTCTGACAAGTGGCCGAGTCACTGACACTTTATCTGTCTGTACTTGCATGACTATGCTTTCACACACACAGAGGCTTTCCTGTTCAGGCTTATTTAACTGTGAAGAAGTACACGGAAAGCTGATTTGACACCATAGAGAAGTTTGGCATTTTTGGGGCAGGTTTGGTGGGTGGGGTGGGGTGCTTGAGGGTATTTTGTTTTTTGACTTGGGGAAGGTTGATCTGATTCTGATAAAAAGATGGAAACATCTCAAAGTTCTCACAAGAGGGAATTGGGAAAAAGGCCTTACATCAGAGGGGTTAGTCATCTCATGAGGTGAATCCACTGCCCAAGACTCCAGTTTACCAATTTCTGCCTAGCCAGTGGACTAAGAAGAAGTCTGCAGGAAAAATCAGCATGAAATCAGACGTATCTAAAAAAAAATTAAAAACAAAAATATCTTGAAGTCATCCCATCCAAGAAGATTTTTTTTTAAATGAGCCCTTTTTCCTTCATATGCTACAATTTTGACAACTTGGCAAATTCCAGTCAAGACGTGTTTTCATCCTTTGAGAAACAGTAATACTTTAAGAGAAATAACCTTTATATTCAGTGACTCATCTTTCATTCCTACTCCTTGCCATATAATATCTATCTGCATCTGCAAATGTTACTTCTTGGGAGAGTAGTATGGGGACAACCTTTCAGCCACATGCAATGCTACAAAAAGGATGAAAGAGGAGCCAGGACAATACCAAGTGGGTCCCAGCTGACAGAGACAGCAATCCCAAGACTGCAGTTTGAGAATCGCCATGTAAGAGAATATCCAAGCTGCATCCTTTGAAATCATAACACTATGGAAAATATTCCAGGCTCCTCCAAGAGTACAAAAGTAACAAGAGGTCTATATGATCTACTTACTCTTTGCTTTACAGAAATAGCTCGTGACAGGAGGCAAGCTGATAATAAAAAGTGAAGCTTTCCCACTCCTCTTTTAAGTACATTTTCAGATGTTGGCTCTCTCTTCTCCCCCCATTAAGTGATAGATCTAAAGACTAAAAAGGAACTGAAGAAATGGCAAGATCTAACGCCTGTTGGACTAAATACGTAAATTATGAAATCAAGTCTCAGAACTGGGAGACCTAAAGTCAGAGTACTGGTAAATCAAGAAAGTGATGAAAGCAGCATTCACCATTACAAAGGGCGCTGATTTTATCTGTGACATTTCTAGCCCTCAGCAGTCTACAATATTTTTCATATAAGATCAAAGAAAATGCATTAATATTTGCATATGATTTGCTATATATTTCCCCCCTTCTGTTACCATCTCTTTCACTCCCTAACTTCAAACACCAGATAATACCGAAATCTTCAGTTTAAAGGAAACAAAAACCCTCCATTTCAGATAACTAAAATGCATACTGAAATTAATAGGAATCATTTGATTCCTTCCTGTGACAAAGTAAAAATCAGACATTTTGTGGAAAAGAAGCATCTTTAATCTCCCAGGTGAAGCATGAGAGTAGTGTGATTTCCTGATGAAAGCCTTTTTGTTATTCTCACATTTTTCTGCATGCAGTTATTGCAGTGTTTGTTTGTATAACCACAAATTAGCTTATGCTGTTTGAATTTCTTAACGAAGCATTTTGCTTTTATTGTAATACCATTTTATGATAATTAAAAAGAACTTGTCATATTTAAATATTTTCTGCATGATTGGCATTAAAGCATTCAGTGCAAGGAATTAATGAGAGTATTGAATTGAACGTATCAAATGCATCCAGTTTTTAAAACTTCAGCATAACAACATAAAGCACAGAAGTTATTTTGTCTGCATAAACGATGTTCAAAAGTTCAAAGCTGTCTCATTATAAGGTGCTTTTTAATACCTGAGGTGGAGTTACTCTTTGTAGTATCTTGGCCCCATGATGAACCCACGCCTTTTATTGAGATGATGTTTACATTTTTCTGTTGGTTCAGAGTGAAACAAACCTGGGATGTGTCCTGCAAGCATTTATGAATGCAAGTGGCTTTGCATATGTGACTTCAGTTGTTTACCTCTATGTCACAAAAATGAAGGGGTCTTCCCCAGTCTAAGTGTACAACCCAGCTACATTCAAGTCTTTCTTGACTTCTCCCAATGGTGGGTTGCAGACTAAAATCAAATTTTATGGATTTAAACCTAACTCCTACAGAACAGTCAAGTTTTTTACTTTGTCAGCTACTTTCTGCCTGTCAGAAAGATGATTCATACTGTTGAAAGTAATGCCCACTTCTCCTTACTGAAGACCCTCAGCAAGACTATCCACAATATCGTATTTCGTATTTGCTTCTGAAAGGTAAGCCATCTCAAATAGAAGGCAAAATTCTAGTGGCAGAAAATTCAGACACTACTTTTCCTTTTTATTGCAATATTTCGCATTTTTCTTACTGAGAAAAGAATACACCTAATGTAAGAAGTTAATAATTTGCAACTGTCTTATGAGAAGATCGAGGATCAATACTTATGAGTTAACAACCAAAAAGCAAAGGGCTACATTAAGACAACATTTTCTACCTTTCGAATTTCTGTTAAGCATATCACAGTTGTTAATGACTGCAATACATTGAGCCTCAGACTACATCGATTGATAACAGAAAAAAAAATATTTCAGGCTAAATTTATTGATGGAATTTCTATGCAAATAAGAACAAAAATACACTATGTTTTACCCAACTTCAGTGACAGATCAGGGGAAGTTCCAGTAAAAGTTTTCTCTTAAAACTGTATGATTTTTTTATCGCATCGCCTTTCCAAAAGTATGTATAAGAATTAATGCTTCATGACATTAAGCTCACAAGTTAAATCAAGAATCCTATTACATACCTAGGAAAAATTAGCTGTGGAATGACATAAGACCCAGCCTTCAGCTTTTAACAGTCCAGAAGGAGTTCTTGTTCAACCATTCAGAAAGTCTGAATTATATACAATTCCGCTAAACTTCATCCTTCTCATGAATCTCTCAAGGATTGCTCTCAGGAGACTGGTAAGGAAGCAGGGTCATTGGGTTCCTTTTTTAATGTTACAGTTGGGACATCTATAGCAAAATATAATAGGTGGCATGAATTAATGTGAAGAAATCTAATCGGGATTAATGAAGTACAATATTTTAATGTTCTTCTAAATTTGTTAAGTACAGCAAGAAGCAGACTGTATTTCCTTTATGTGTGAATATATAAAAACACTGGTAGGATATTAAAATATTTCCTGTGATTCAATCAGTAATGTTTGTCTTGTAAAGGCTGATAATCTGTAACTCTTTCCAAACTCCACACTTAAAACTAATCAGAAGTGTGTCATTTTGTAAGACAGAATTTCTCATTCTAAATGACTTTGGCACACAGCTATTCTGTGTGCACAGATTTAAAGACACAGACACAAATATAATAAAGATATATATAAATATAAGAAAGAAGATTTTACACTTTCAAACATATTTATAGAAAGCCACCAAAAAAAAGTTATTTTCACCTACATTATAGGAATTTGGGCAAAGTGGGAATTTAGCATTTATTCAGAGATGTTATTTAACTAACAGGCAGCATGAAACAAAAGTCCTGAACAAATAAGCTTTTAACCACTCAAAGGTCCTTTAAGGCTAGTATCCCTTGCATAGCCGTCCAGAACAGGGAGGCTGGGCAGGGATCCTGGCAGATGCTTTCACTACAGAAGTGCTCTTAAATCTGAGCTGTGGGTTTCTATGCCCCACGCTGCTGCAGAGCATTGTTATGCTGGAAGGTGTTAATGGATGCCAGCAAGTATGTCTCTGATCCATGGGAAATCACAGACTTTGCAAGCTGATGTGCATGCTAGCAGCTCTTTGTTCAGGGGAATTAAGATCTTTAATAGAGTAAAACAGCTGAAACAACAGAAAGCCATGTGGGAAGGCCCAGGGGATTGATTGAAAACCTCGGGTCCTGTATTGATAGGAGGTAGATGTGTTGGTACATGTAGGCAGAAAAACATCAGGAAGCCAGAAAAATAGTTGTAGGTTTGGCCTTAGGAACAGAAATAGACCTCCTTGTGTGCAGGACTGAATGGAAGAACAGGTTTAAAAGTTTAAAGTAAGAAAATTGTCCATTATTATTCATTTCTGTTGCATTTAGGAAAAGAGGATATGTTCAATGACAAAGGACACTCCAAAGAAACGCCTGACAAATATAAGCAGTTTCTCCTCCCATAGAAATGAACCACTAAACCCTAGATAATAGTAGCAAGGAGCTGAAAAAAACAGTTTACAGCATTCAGCCCACAATGAAAGGATTAATTTCTTTAAGAAATTGAAGGATGGTTCGATTTGCTGTTGTGAACGTCAGCCAGAACTTCTTGTTTCAAAAGCCGAAAAGACTTCATTCTCGATGGTTGCTCCTACAGTGCAAGCTTCTGCCCGGAGTAGCCTGTCTGTTTTCACAGCTACAGGGGCCATGGTGAGGCCCATGAGCTTCCCACGTGCCCACAGGACACCCACATCATTCCTCTTCATCTGGCAAGCATCTACATCACAGAGGCACCTTGGGATGGGCAGCGGCACCCACTCCACCATTAGTTACGTCCCTAGTACCAGGAACTTGGAAGAAATTTTTAAGGACCCTTTGCAATTGGCTGTATATTGCACCCACCTATACAGACAGTCAATAGTATGAACCACAGGAGAATGCATCTTTCTTGAGCTCTGGGATGTGTCTTTAGCCCCACTAAGTAGCCCATTTTCAGCTCTCAGTGGTCTGCTTGCCACCATCAGTGCAGCTGGTGACCAGACACAGGGCAGCTCTTTGCATTTCAAAGCAAAGGTCAATCTGGATGTGAGGCACGATGAATAGTTTTTAGACAGCACAGACAGTTTGAGTAAAAATAAAGGTCTCGTTTATGTACAGCCTTGGACAACCCAACAGAAAAAAAAAAAAGAAAGCTGGGTAGCCAGGTTTACCTGCAACTTCCTGAGAGACCTAGGCCTTCACCAGAGTGAATATTATAGCAATCTACTTGAACATTAAATGTTTAGTAGGTATTTCTAGTTCTGCTTCTTTCCAAGCCTCCAACACATGCCTGAGAATGCAGACTCACAACTTCAGTGACCCATCACAGGCTGATTAAATTCAACAAACAGCCTCTTGACTCAGGTATGTGGCTACTATGCCCAGAGACAGGCTGTTGCCTCCCTCCGCATTATGGTATATAAATGACACCATTGTAATGACGATGGACTAGTCCTAAACCAAGTCCTACTGAAGGTAGTGACTAAAGGCAAAATTTTCTATGTATGATTTAGGTTTTCACAGACAAATTTATAAAAAATTTTCAAAAGGAAGTGGACATCAACCTTCTGAGGTACTTCTATAAATACAAGCATGGGCCCAATACTTCAGAATATACAGAAGTCGTGGCAAATCGGGCCCTTGAAATACATGCTGACGTTTAAAGTGAGTGGGTTCCAAATAGGAATATGTTACTACATTTTTTCAAAGTTGTTTGCCATGCATCTAACATTATGTTTCTCTGTACTGCTGTCACGTGAAATATTAACAGTAGCTAGCAACTAACAGCTAAGCACTAAACATATATATTTGTGCTGTAGTTGTTTGTACTTGATATGACTATAATGTCTAATCTAATACCCCATGCTGAACTCGATATTCCAAAACTTTATTTCTCCCTGGTTAGATACACTACGAAGCCAGAGGAGAGGAAAGCAGAGACACTGGTAAGCCTTACGCTCGATATATTGTTGACAGCACAAGAACATGTTTATTTTTTGTTATTCCTTCTGGTGCTCATTATAAGCACCACACTTTTGGATGAGTTGTGACCAAAATGTCTAGCTATCAATAAAACATGGGTTCACTGCATCTGCAGCAACATGAGACATAAGTGCAGTAGTCTCCTGTTTACTGATGGCATATTATGTGACATTATTTTTATTCTTCTCTGACCATTAGAACATTAAAACAACTTTGATCGTTTTCGGAAATTCTGGACTAAGATTTCCATTTGTAACTATCAATTATTAAAAGAATAGTTTTAAAACGTGCTTAGAGCTTTTAAAAAAATTATAGTAATTTAAGCAGCAACGGCAGATGATTACAAATCTTCAGCCTCATATGGAATTAAAAGTCTGTATAAAATAGTCACATTGCCATCTACTGACAGCTCTATAAAAAGGCTTGCATTTTTTATTAACTGCCTGACTATATACTTAACGCTCTCTGTCTTGACATACAGTAGTACAAAAAATTAGGGACGTACAATATATGTTGTTCAATACATCCCACTGCAATAATCCTGCTTCTCTTCAAATCCATTCCATTCAGGCTTTCACAGTTACATGCTACAATTAGATACTTTTATTAATGGCATTATTGCACGGTATTTCATAGCAGGTAAAACTGTATTGAAGAAAGTAACTATTGAAGGTTATGTTAATAAATCTGTGTTACATGCACAGTACATACAGACTTGCTAATAGGATTTCCATAATAACAGCATTTATCTCGCTGCACATTTTATAATACCAATCACTGGCAACCATGGCATTGTTGTTATACTGTGTGAAAAATAGGATTTCATGTCAAGGACACATCTTACAGACTAAAACAGCAGTGTCGCTGATGCACCTGTGTATTAAAAAACACTTTTATCTTTATCCTGAAATGCATTTTGGCCTGAGCCTTAATGCCTTAGTTATTACAACAGCAACAAGTAACTGTACTTTAAAACTGAATCTAGGCTTAATGCCAGCTCTACCTCACTGCAACACTGGCCAGTGGATCCTAAAAGTGACCTGTAAATGAAGTGATGCAGTGCTCTTTCATGAAAGAAAATATACCAAGCTGGGATTTCCTTACTGTTACCCAGCCAGCACTATTAATCCTCCGCACAAACTGAAGGCCATGTTTAGCTTCTCACTGCTTAATTCCCTGCTAAGAATTTCTTCATGCTCTCTGGTCCATGGCATAAAGTGGTCTTTCTTCACCCTCGCCTCTTAGTTGCAATATTCAAGCTGGAAACAAGAAAACAAAACAACAAAAAAAGTAATCACCAGGTGCTGTATAACCGACAGTATTTGTGCGCTGTTTTTCATACCACCAAATTCGCCCTTTGTAAAAGAGTTTCTAAAGCTCTACATTCTAACACTTCAGTTATTGTCATTGCTTACACTGATTTGAACATACTCCAGCATTTTACCTTTTGTGAGAGATTATGCAGGCATACAAAAGAGCCCAGAGAAGGTGGTACCCTCCAGAACACAGGGCATTATAATACTCCATTGAGAAACTTTACACCAGTGGTCTTCAAGTGCCTTCTCAGGGCTTGCTCTTTGGCCAAACCAAGATAGTAGAGAAACCTACCTCCATGTAGCAGAGAAGCTCAGGATCCAGGAGTTAATCCAACTGCGATTCACCACTCCATACGCACAGTCCTTGCACTGTTATGCAATCAGTCAACAAAAGCAGTCATTTTTAGATGACAACTTAAAGTATCAGCTAAAACAAAGGAGTACCTCACACATATCAAGTTAATATCAAAGTATAAGGAGACCAATAAGCAGACAGAAGTATACAAGCTAGAAAATTTACAGATAGGTAGTTACTGACCATTAACTCCTTGTGTGCTCAGACTCTGAAAATTAAATAATCTAAGAGCATCCATAAAAAGACCTAACAAGAACTCTGTTGTATGCTTATGCCCTGTTTCGCCAGGGGTAAGCCATCCTCAGACTTCACAGTATCTTGGAGACCTTTCTGGATGTCCTTTCACAGGACTAGCATACTTTTATTGCACATATCCTAGCATACCCAAGCATTTTATTTTGCCTCCTTTTCTGGAGTTATACAACTACTCAAATCTTCTTAGAGCTATTAAGCTATATCGAATTATCACTCACTCACCAACATATCTGTAATAACTAGAATAACTAAATATCGAGAGAATGATTAGTATGCACACAGAGGAAGAGGAAGGCAAGTCTCTGCAAGGTAATACCGTGTTTGGCTGAAATTCTTTTAGTTTACAGATAAATAAACCAACTGCCAGATTTACTATTCTGCAACTTTCCATTTTGTCTTCTCATCCAACAGTTGCTGCCAATAACATCACCCTGAAATCATCCTGAAATTAAGCTCTTGCAATTCAATGAGTACAGAATAAACTATGAAATTCACACTTGTCTTCCCTTGCAAACACCACAGTTTTTCTATTAAACTACTATATAAATAAACAGGAATATATTGCACAAAATTCATAAAATTTCCCATTGCAATCATTTAAAGACAGCTTTAATGAAAGTTGAAATGTGATCAGTTTTTTAAGGAATAAAATAATTTGTCTAATAACAAAGCAAAATCAAAGCTGGCATTTGTTTTCAGAATAAAATACCTGCTACCCTAAAACTCAAGGTCAGCATCAAATCTCACAAGTTTTCCTTAAATATAGGCATCCTCTCAACTTTTCTTCTTAAATAATGAGGATAAGTATTTTCACTCCTAAGGAAACTGAAATAAAACAACTTTCAAATGTAATTGTAAATGTATACTGAGCAAAAAAACCATATAATCCTAGTGGGAAAACTAGAATCATTTATTTCACTAGGACTGTGACTGAGAAACACAGGAAGATAAAGCAGGAAAACATAGGACATGTGTAATATTTCTTCCCTTAGAGAGCTCAAATATGGATTTCAGAAAAGGTGCTGAAGGGGTTTTGGCGGGGTTTGTTTGATCAGTTTTTAAACAGTGTATTGTTTTAGCTCTCACAGGAATAAAACAGCTCAAGTAGTGGGAAGCTCTTTGCCAAAGGCAAATACTACTTGTTGGTTATATGAATTTCCTAAGCAGAATCACGTGAAACTTAGCAACTCATAATGCTCGGGCTCTGCTCTTCATATGAGAGGATGATGGGCTGAAATGGCCAAGAAGTATGCAAAGAATGCAAACAGTCAATTAATGCAGTTCAGAAGTGAAATTACTTTGTTTGTAATGCAAAGAACACACAGCAGTGATAAATTATTGCTTCAACATTGTAACAGCATCTGTTGCACACAGCCTGCGGGGCGAAGATCTGGCCTTTGATCTACATCACTCGCATTGAAAAGAACAAGATAATCCGGTTACCTGTAGGACTCTCACTTGCACAGCTTAAGAGAAGCTATAAAAAAAAAAAGTATCAAAGAATCATTGCTCTTTTTTATTTTTTCATTTGGGGTGGGAGGGGGGAGGTGGAAGTTGGGAGGAGGGTGTTTTATTTTGCTTCAACAAGTTAAAGAATAAGAATGAAAAAGTCCATCACAGGAAGAACTTCCAAGTTGGTATACTTATTTTATGTTTTCCACTGTTTCTGTTTTCCACAGATAAATACATAAAAATGTACTTACATACAAAGCATGGCTGAATAAGGGAAGAAAACAGTTAATGATGCTGGACACCAACTTCTGTGACTGATGTGAGAGAACCTGTCTCAGCTATCTCATTTTAGAACAATCTCTGTATACTTAAAAAAACAGCAGATTCCACAGTGTCAGAAGTGTCACTTCTGCAGTGCAGAAGGTCATGTCATTCAGTACAGCATCCTGGGAGAGCCTCTGAATTAAGAGTTTGGTCTTTTAATACCTATAACTCATTAAAAACTAATTTGAAAGTCTCGAGGCTTCAAAGATACCAACAGCAGAAAGTAGAAGTTTGGAGAGTACTTAGGCATGGTACAGCCCCAAGGGGCTTGTGTTGCTGCTTTTGAAGAAATCGCTTGATCATCACCCATGCTTAGAATTAAAAATACGAAAAAACATTGCAAAATTAAGCCTTAAAGAATATTTCTCTGAGGATGTTATGGAAATTTTCAAAATAAACAAAGGTTTCATTGTGTGCCTTTATCTCTGAACATATTCAGAAGAAACAATTCAAAATAGAGGCAAATATATATATATTTTTTTAAGATGTTCACATACAAAATAAAAAGTCATCTTTTAGACTCATCCATACTACAGTATGAAGCACCTTTGGCAGCGAACTCAAGGCACAGATGACAGAATATAGAGTGTAACTGTCATCCTCAATGTCTCATAACACCAGTGGCCAGCGAAAAATATCTTTGAAGGCTGCAGTGGGTGACAAGACACTTTAAGACGATATATGAAAAATCAAAGGACTGACTGGTTTATACATTGTCATTGAGTAAATCAAATTTTTGTTAGTTTGTTTGTGAGGTCAAGATACTTGCAGCATTTTAAGGATTCATTAGCACAGACAAGTATTACGTGTTAAAAGCTGACTTTTCTTTTTGAAGCTCTAAGAAAACATAAAGCTCCCTAGAAAAGAAGGATGTTGGACTTCCAAAAGATCTTAGCACAAGCTATGATTTGATGTCTTTGTTACAATGGAAACACTGCATATTGAGTAGCTAAAGCAATAAAACCAAAGTCTTGTTTTAGAAAACTTTCTGAACAAATTTTCATGTCCAGACTTTTTATATATTTTTTCAACCTATACTGCATATAATACTTGTAATTATTTCATCACTAGTTATTTAGCAGGAAAATTTGCCTTATTTTTCACTATAGACCTTGATCCAGCAAATATCTAATTTTAAGTTTGTGCGTTAAGTGCTTATAAAGTAGTTCCATGATGAAGTACTTAGCTAAATGACTGCAGATGCATTCAGTAAAAAAATGTAAACATTTAAATATTTTAAGTATGCAAAGTCTGGATTGATGTATAAGTCTGCAATACTATCTTTTAGCAGTCTTCTGCATCTGGCACACTGGGCATGAATTGCCTTATTCAGTGAGCACTCAAGAAATATATATTGCTTTTTGTTTTAAGAGTGCATCACTCATACTAATAAACTCTGCTCGAAAGTGCAACCATTTGCAGCAGTTTCTGCTGTCAGCTGTATGACCCAGTGTTGCAGTTCTGCAATCACAACTTTGACCCAGACCTAAGGAAAGTGACTGCAATAGGTGCAGGTGAGGTCCCTCCCGCTGTGCACTCACTGAATAAAAATGTGGCAAAGAAATTTTCACTTCACATTTCACGGCACATAAGTACCAAAAGAATCTACAGTTTATGAGATATATCGTATTTTTATAAACATTTTATGCAAAGTTTAAAGAGGTGCAATTGTATGACCAAAGATGTCCTCTAAAATAATTTACTGCTCTTAGAGCAAGTAAGACACTGCAGAGCAGATATGATAAAGTTAACAAAGGGGTGAGGAAAGGGAGTTATAGATGGCAAATGGGACAATATTCACAGTCATTTGTTTACTGCATCAGCTACAGCTCCTGAGTCATAAAGGGGAAAAAAACAAAATTATAAACAGGCATAATTCATCATCCTATTTTCATTCTGGTACTCAAGTTGTATCAATAACAATTCATTAAAAATCATGAAAACATATGACATTAGGAATATGTCCCTTAACAGTGTAGAAAGTGTCATGATTGTGAATGATTCTTACAGAAATCTAAGCTCTAACTTTAGAACACTGAATAGCTAACAAATCTAATTATTAGATGAGGTCTATTATTAATATTATTTGTATTACTGCACTTTCTCAGCTGCATAGTACACCCAGTGCAAATCTGTAACATGTAACCCCATCTGCCAACACAGAAATCCTGTATCTTATGGCTTGAGAGCTTGGAAGCACTGATAGTCCTTACGACAAGTTTTTAATGAAATAATGCTATGCTTGTCAGTGGAACCGGGAAAAAGAATACATTAGACTGACATATATCTAATCATCCTGCAAAACTGTCTCCCAGAACAGGAGGTGGAGAGTCATAAAACAGCAGACAGTATAATGTGGTTATTTGTGGCCTCGTCCTGGAATCAGTGAGAGTTAGTCTCTACCAGTAACAATTTTCTGCCCAGAGGAATTAAAAACGCTAGAGTCTGGATAAGTTCAATGTAAAAATATCAAATGATTGACCAAAAATATATAGCCTGAAAATAAAATTTTTGCTTCCTATTTGTTTCTACAGAATTGCAAACAGCATTGATTTGCACAGCATTCCAAGCCATGCCAGAAACATGATGCACAACAAATACGAACCACAGACATGTTTACCCTCTACCTCTTATGCTTCCAGATGTCTCAGTTTTATGTGCCAAACCACCTCCTCCTCTTTAAAATCCTACTTCTAAACTTTTGAAAAGTCCTTTTCCTTTCTACGTTATGTTTTGTGATGCAGTAACAACACTCTGTTTGGAAGGCATACTTCAGAAGTACTTATAGGCTATTTTGAATCAAATATTCAACTGTACTGTTACAAAGAGAAGAGCTTTTAAGTGTTTAGTAATAAAAAGAACCCAAATGACAAGAGTGTCCTGCTAAAATACGGTAGCAATGTTCTGATTAATTGTAATTCATAAAAGACAAAAGTGTTCAGTAAATATTTCTGCTGTATACTTCAGAGACAAAGTAGTAGGTCTCAGGAAGTGATGAAACACTTTCCTATATTAACTCAGGAAAACATTAGCTAGCAGCTTCTGAAGTCTGACATTTTAAAAGTCAGCAGATCCAGATAACCGAAGTGTTTTAAGAGAACCAGCCAAACGTCTTTCCAGGCTGTCAGTGACTTCTGTCACATTGGCAAAGCTTCAGAAGACTGAAGAGCAAGTAGAGTTGTAGCAACATGACAAGATGGGACTTTATAAATTCCCATAGTAATTGTCAGAGTAAAACATTGAGAAGAGCAAGAAATTAACTTCTACAAAGTCAGTCCTATGCACAGTCATAACTCCTATGTGCTCAAAACCAAAAATCAGGGTCTTGTGGTTTATATCAGTCAGAAGTAAAGACTGGTGTTTGAATCGGAGTTCTGGTACAAACTACTTGTTTACAAGAATGCATCGAATTCTGATTCTTTAAACACAGGAGAAGTGAAGCGAAACAATTACCTCTCACAGCATCAGAACTTCTTCATTCATCCCGTTTCAAAAATTTGCCTTCGAAGAATACATCTTTCATCTGCTCAGGTTGCATAAAATATTCCTTCTCCATTTCCAAGTTCTGACCCTGTTTCCTGAGTGAGATCAGCCTCAGAAACATACCCCTTCGTGTATCAATAATTAGCCAAACTTTCTTCACACAACATCTGGATTTCTAACTAGCTGCCTTTATTTTGGGTGAAAATACATTTAGCTCTATCTCACAGCTACCATAAAATATAGGATGGTAATTAGCTCCACCAGTTTCTACTACATTAACCCAATTTATACTATGATATTCAACTAAAGAGGGACTTTGTGCGTAGTGGTAAAACTAATGTTCATTATTTTCAGCGTATTGTGTATTAGTCTAATTGACAAATGTCCCTGTTCCTGCAGTAAAAAAAATTGTAGCCTTCTAAGCAGTGAAGGCTCATGTAAAAGTTTGTTCCTTGAAATGACTTGGCTATGGGTGTATTAAAAGCAGCATATAATCAGTTAACAGAGGCAAAAAACCCCAAGGTTATTTAAATTAAACATGATGGGCAACGCCAAATTTCCATAGGCTCAGCTGAATCTCCCCCAAAGAATTCAAGCTGCAACACAGTGGCTCAGGTCTTGTACCTTTATTGTGCCTAAATGACACATATTTGACTTTGGGAGCAAAAACTGATCTGCTGTAGCCTTTAATAACCGCAAGTTAAATAGCTTCAAGAACTGGAAGAGAAAGCAGTCTGTTTCCACTTCCTATTTTATTTTCCTGTTTCTGGCTGTCTCCTTTCCACCTACCCAGAGCAAATTCTGCTGTCGCAGAACTTGTTCCAAAACAATGCTGATCCTAAAGCCTCTGCATTACAAATGTGAGATTTAAGAGTATCACATAGACATGCAACCTCAATTAGAAATACACTTACAGCCACTGTTTACTTATTGTTTTTTTTTCCCCTCCTCACTTGCACCATCTCCATCTTTTTGAAATAGAACTTTTGCCAAGCTCCACTCTCCCCTCTACATGACAGGGTTCCACATAACAATAATATGAGAATTTGCATCATACACACCAATTACAATAGCAACTCAACTAAAGGTATTTATTGAGCAGAATATATTAAAGCTTAGACTGCTGTCCTGATTTTGATTAAAACAGATCCGATTCTCTTTTAGTGATTTCTCCTTACAGCTAAGTTCTTCTAAGTAACTGCATTTTTCTGTTAACTGCATATTTTACAGTGTCTGCTTCAAAGCTGATAACACTTAATATTTACAGTTTTACTGAGCTAAAGTTAGGAATGGAAGGCAGAAAAAGGCCCCTATTTACAATATTGCTATAGCAGCCAAGGTCACTTATAGACCTCTTTGGTCCCACAAGTGAGGAGTTGCAAAGGGTCGCACTTGCAGGGAAGGGCAGAGAGGACAGGAGACCCGATACTGACCGACGCGATATTCCATGCCTTGCACGTCATACTCAGTTTAAAGCTGGGGAATCACAAGGGCCTCATTCTCTTTGTCCATGGCTGGCTTCTGAAGAGGACTCTGCACCTTGTCCTGCTTGTGATCCTGATCCAGATGCTGGTCCGTGCATTCCTGAATCCAGCTCCCATCTACTGCTGAGTCCAGTCTGGGACTTCCTGGTGTCTGCCCTGCAGCCACTGGTGGGACGCCAGCACCCCGGCACCCAACTCCGGGAAACTCAGTATTGGTTTTGTATATTTTGTCTTCTTTCTCTTATTAATAATATTATCAGTAAAGTTGTTTTTATATTCACTTTGTAAGTCTCCCTTTTCCTCCTTTTCCCCTTCCCCTGGTGGGAGGGCAGGAGCTAATAGAGAGCATCTGCCTCTGCTTATTACCACCCTGCTCAGAATGGTAACAAATGGGTTCCATAAATGAGTGCTAAGAATGGAATTAAACTAATTAAACCTGTTGAACCCACTGCCATGTAGACACTTACAAACATCAAGTTGATCAATATTTTACAAAGGCTGGAATTTTTGTATGAAACTGAAGATACTCAAATATGCAATCAGAAGTAAATAACCAATTGACAAAAATCTTCCAAGGCCTCAAGTTACTAACAAGCGAGAAAAAGCTAAAGTTTGAGCCATCTATTTTGGATTACTTGATTCTGTACCACTAAGGACATGAGAGTCTTCCTTTTTTTTTTTTTTTTTTATAAGAACTAGATTTTCTTGTATTTAAGAGTTTACTGCTTCTTGCACTAAGCAAGGAAAAACATCTAGCTTGACCATGCTGAGACACCTGCCTTTCTGTCCTGTTCTGCTTTCTGAGTAATTTTGAAAATGTTCCTTTAAAAAGATTAATCCTGTCTTTACAACCTGTAACCTTTTTGGAATGTTTAGTATCCAAAATATTCATGAAAACAGGAGCAAACATAACCAAATTCATGCATGAGAAGACCATGAAAGACTAAAAATAAGTACTGACACTCACTCAGCCAAGAAGAGCCCTTGCAAATCCTGAAAACCTACGTTTGTCAGTTCAGTACATAGTGTACAGCTTCTTACCAGTAATGGCAAAAATTACATACGTAGCTTATATAATACACATACAGCACACAAAATATGAAAAAAAATGAAACAGATGGAGTACAAGGACAATGCAACCACACAGACAAAATACCAGTGTGTCGCAGACCGATGGTTTTCTAATTTTTTTAAAATTATTTATTTTAAATCAAGTTAAATCACATACCACTCTGATACCTTCTGAGGTAGAGCTTGAAGGAACAAAAAGTACTACTGTATAGAGTTCACATTAGGATTTCCAAGCATAAAAGACAGCACAGAAAAAGAACTATGGGAGAAAAGAGCAAAGGAGAGTTCAAATATGGTATCTTTGAAAGAGTGAATAAGAGACAAACATATGCAGTTTTGACACAAATTTTACTTTACAAAAAAAAGGGTTCTCTTTCCGGTGTTTGGCATTTTGACCTTCCATACTTTTCACAATTTGTGTTTGTTTCCAAACATCTGCCTTTAAAGTAATTTGCTTTTACTGTCCTGGAAAGTACAATGGAAAGAGCAATTCTGCAACTTCCAAGTTCAGCCACCGCCTCTGTGACACTATAGCTTGAGGTGCTCCTCTTTTGAGGAGATTCTTGTAGCTGCACACTGTAAAACCTTTACAGCCTTCCACTACTAAGTGCTGTAAAACTAGCACCCTTCTGAGTGTAGCCTCAGCTGTCTAAAGAAGCTTTAGAACTTTCTCTGGAATAAAAAGGATGGTTATCTGCAAGCATTTACTGAGAGGCTGAGTTCATGAAGACATTATAAAACTAAGGAAACACAAAATAAAACCAAATTACTAACATCAAACATTCCAGTTTCCCCCTTCTGACAGTATCTCCCATTGAGAAATAACCTTCACTGCCAGGTTAGAGCTGTGAAGTGGCAGAAACAGAAGGAGGGATGCACATGAAAGCTAATGGTGAGCAGGGCGTCTGCATTCCCTTTGAAGTCCTTCTCCATTGTTCTTCAGTCACCCACCAGGGCAACTGAAAAACAGTCCAACATGGGTGACATCGAGCCCAGGCTGCCAACTTCTGATGCAAGGAAAGAAAACTCCCTGTGGCAAGTGCAAATGGGGATCTGTGGTACCAACGCTCTGGGCAGCCTGTGCCAGAGCTTAGCCACCCTCTTTCGGTGCACCTCACTGTAAGGCTGAGACAAGTTCCTCTGGCCAAGCCCAAGAGACCTTCGCCACTCTGCCATTACATTTGCAGGTTATCGGGAACAACCTGGTATTCTTCTCTACAAGCAGTTACACCCAGGTTGCATGATTCACCAGTTATGACCCTGTGACAGATTATATATTTGTTCTTAATTTGTATGTTGCACTAAGAAGAACTGAGAGTAGCAAGACCCTGTGGTTGAGGAGGGGGAGCCTTTTCTGGGGAGTACAGGAGCCAGCTGAGGAGGTGCAGGGGAGTGGAGCACAGGGCAAGGCAGAAAATGGGAAAGTGGAAGGTAATCAGCTGGGAGCCTGAAGCATGCAGAGCCTAAGAAACTCCTGAGACACACCAGGCTGCAAAGGTGCAGCACCCAGAGAAACCGCTAAACTTGGAAAGCCATCAGAGACTGAAATCAAGCTTGGAGGCAAAGAACCTGCCTGCAAGAAAAGAGCTGACAAGGAGAGAGCTGTCTATAAACTCATTTTACTTCTCATCTCTGTTTCACATCATTTCAAGCTTTCTCTGTTTACAGAGTTAGTTATTCCAGTTTATATTCTAATAAAACATGGCTTTCAGCTTAAAAGCCTTATTACCTTCTTTGGGGTGCTCTCTATATAGAAAAGGAATAAACAGGTACGATCCAAAGCTCTGGCTGCCAAGGGTCCGGTCAGAAACACATAAAGATTATTTAGTTAAATTGCTCTTATAACATTTTTATTTGTACATAAAAGCATAAACAGGTAACAGCACTGCATGCCAAGTCTTCCTTTTCTAAAAGGAAAAAACCATTTTAGAAAATTAAATTCCTTCATATATGCATTCAGTACTCACATTTTAAATATTGTATATGAACTTTTCCATTGGAAGTTGAGATCAGAGGGAAAAATAACTCAATTAGACACTACTGACACTCTGAAAAAGAAACTTATCATAGCAAGGCAATTTTAGATGCCAAAGTGGTACTGACAAAGAAAAAAATAGGCTGGGGGAAAACAGCAGCTTGTAGGCCATCTTATGGAAGCTATTGAAACACAAACCGTGCTGAGCTTAATGTTTCAATGAACCTGCGTGAAATAGAGTCTGACAGCTTTCTGGTTTTAGTGCAATTATAAACAAACACATTCCTGCATAATCCTTGACTAAGCAAATGATAGTACAACTACAAAAGGAACATCTGAATATCCTTGGACATACATACTCTGTGGGTGTTAAAATATAGAAAAGAATTCATATCACAGAATACAACCAAATATTTTATATAGCCAAACCCATGCGCAGATGGTAAAATTCAGAGACGATGGTCACTAGATGACAAGATCGACTTTAGAGCCAGCCCTCAGCTTCTGGCTGTTTACATTCAGGTAAATAAAAGAAGCATACAGTAATAATTCTCAAAGTATTTGGAACGGAAAGAGAGTTCGTTATATAGATGGCGGACTTCAGAATTTTTTCCCTAGTGCAAGTTATCTTGTTAGTCTTGTGTGTCTGACTGTGAAGGGACAGAATTTCTTTTTAAATTAGTTTTCTTTCAGGCCGTACAGTAGTGTTTTAAAGAAAAATACAACTTACTGGCACATTATCAAACTTCTTAGGTGACAAAGGAGACCTATTCTGAATGCAGAAAACTTGCAGTAAGAATCTGTCAGAAAACATCATGTGTTAAAGACAGAATTGAAAGACATCGAGTAAACATCCATGAGACTCTGACTAATGTTGCTCTACAAATATGAACTATTATCAAGGAGCAAGACATGCATGCAGCACAGTCTCCAACCACCAGAACTAAACCAATGTTCAAACAAGTTGCCTGTTTCACCGACATATTTCCTTCACAGTTCTGACAGGAGGTGAAGAAAAGCTAACCTGATCTGAAAGGGTGCAGCCAATGATGCTTTCATTTAGTGAACACTTACGTTATGTAGCAGAGAGCAGAAGTCATCAAAGCACATCTTACTTCCATTTGCAGTGAAATCAACAGGCAGTGTGAGACTGATCTGAAGGCTGAGCTGCACTGAGAGCCACTTGTTCACACACTGAACAGGTGAAAACAGCCACGTCTTTACAAAGGCTGTTGTCAGACTCCCAGCAACATCACCACCACTACAAATATTTCTTCCTGAATACATTACTTTTATTGACTTAGAGATGAATAATAAGAAGTGGCACATTGCATCAGTGGAGTGCAGTTCAGGTCATTCAAGAACAATCAGTAAGTGGCATGGTTACTTATGAAAAAGCAGTGTCAGAAAGACCAAACTGATGATGGTAAAGAGAAATGAGACATCTAAACCATACAACAAAATATAAAATGATCGTTCTGTAATAATAAACAACTCTCTAGTTTAGGGTTTTGCTCTTTTTTCAGAGTTCAGAGATTATGGACTGATGTCAGGTAGACAGTACTTAAAGAAACAGCTCTTCGGCTTCTTCCTAACAACCCGTAACCCTCTCTCCAAAGACAACTACTCTTAATTATGAGCAAAGTTCTCTAATGGTAATAGACTAGTTTATTCTAGCTGAATATCAGATCCTAAGTGCTAGAAATGTCTTAAGATTCCTTTGAAGGTGCATTGACCAAGACACTGTCATAGATCTGAATGAAACGTCAGTGTTAAAAACAGTGAAATAGTTGAAAAGTATAGGTTCAGGATTAACACTGGGATAAGTTCATTTTGGGTTTGTTTATTTTTGGTGGAGGACTGTTTGATTCTTTCATTTGTTTCACAATTTCAAGATTCAGATTTGAGTGCCTCTATGCATAATTTTATGGCAAAGTGACCCAATAATACATGTTTATGCACGGTCTATCCTGCAGGATGGAGAGAAAAAAAACTCCTAAATTCATTACTTAGAAAACAGTTCATTTGTACCAGTTATATAGCTAAAACTAACCTGTTACTTCTGTCGCTTCTTCTTGGTACTCCATCAGTCTGAAGAGTTGCTTTCTGAAAACGTGCAAAGTTGCCCCACTCTTTCCCTTAAAATTTACTTTTGCCAATAGGGAGGTTGCTGACATGCTGAGAGCAAGCAGCATAGTCTCACTCATCTTGCACTTCCTTGTCTACACATATCTGCTGTCTCATGCACCTGCTTAGACTGTTAGATAATTTGGCAGCAGCTGTCTTGCTTTTCTTGTTTGACATTTAACATCATCTTAATTCCTGACCAAACATTTCAGAGTTCATTTTTAAGAGAAGCATAAGCTAACTGAGTGACCACTGGGAAGGCGTGCTGTTCTTACCCCCTTCAATACCGACTTCCCAACAACATGCTTCCAGTCTTTAAATTGGAATAGCTTTGGCAGTCATTAGATTCCTCCATGAGCCAAAAGCACCTGATGAGCAAAAAAGAAAATTAGCTCAGGAAAGAAAAATGCAAGCTGATACAGCTCATGAAAGGATCAATTTAATACCAGTGCTGGCACAAGAGAGGAGGCAGGGCCAAATACCTAGAAACCTGAGAAAAGCAAGGCCCAGGCAACACCCGTTATTTTTCCCCACTCAGCTGTTGGTAACAATG